>Ga0172377_10000177_pt1 | contig 55457 bp, 43 predicted proteins | sample Pumphouse3metaG_FD_119749 | JGI IMG/M metagenome (GOLD analysis project Ga0172377, IMG submission 119749) | Leachate microbial communities from a municipal landfill in Southern Ontario, Canada - Pumphouse #3 metaG | ecosystem: Engineered > Solid waste > Landfill > Unclassified | place: Canada...
TATGTAATTATAATTATTTATTTTCAATTATGCAAATCACATAATTGAAAATAAATAAAATATACTTAAAACTAGAGATGTAACCAAAACCTTGATGTAATATCATCCATCTTTCCATCAGAATGGATTTTATACAAGACTTGATTAGTCGTTTTACTTTTTAATGGGCCAAATTCCTTTAAATATGGTCCTATCTTAATATAGTCAAAATCAATTATTTGTAATCCATCTACTATACTAGTATTTCCAGAATACCACGCAGTTTTAATAAAAGGATTACCATATGTATTTTTATATCCATATTTATCCTTTATATAGCGGGAAAGACGATCAATTTCAAAAGGGTAGCGGTCACCTCCCATAAAACAGAAACACGTTAAAGCATTAGCATATGGCTTTATTAATTTATCTATCTCTGCTTCATTAAGTTCTATCCCGATATTTTCACGAAGATGTGGGCTATGACATTCTGGACACCTGAAAGGGCAGTTTGTTATATTCACGGCTATAGTTACTTCATCAGGGATCTCTTGAAATACTATATCAAAATTATAATATTTTAAGATATCATGCTCTTTATTCAACTCCGACATTGGCTTCTTTTTTAACTTGTGCCTTTCCTGGTTTAGCATAAAATCTTTTACTAGCTTCAACTTGACGAGCTGCAGAAAAGCTATTGACACGTTTCATATATCCTATAACTCGTGTTAAGTAATCTATATTCTTAGAATGACATTTTGGACATTCTTTTAAATATCTTTTATCAATATGACCACAATCATTACAAATAGTGTTAGGAATATTGTATGTAAAATAATTACAACCTTCTTTAGCAGCCACTCTTAAAAGTTGACGATATTGTATCTTAGAAAGATGTTCATCTAGATTCATATGTAAAGCTGAACCACCAGTTAAGTGTTCGATATATGGAGCACCATGTAATTTAAATTTATCAAGAACAGTAGTATTCTGATCTTCGACTACATAAAAATAACTATTATAACACTCACGAGGAACTTTATATCCATCCTCTTTATCCCATTTCGCATGTTTAACACCTACATTCTCAGCAGGAATCATTTCACAGTTAAACATAACATCTTTACTCTTATATTTTTTATTATATTTTTCTATCAGACTAAGAATACCCTGAACGAAATGTAGATAATCATCATTAGGAGTAATAGGAATATTACGTGATTCTGCAGCTTCGACTAATCCATTAACACCAATTGTTAAATATTGACGTTTAATATTAATATATCCTGCGTCGAATAATGGAAGCATTCCTTTTTCTAGTAGATATTTAAGATTCTCATTATAAGCCAATTGCACCTTATGACATAAATCTACTATATCTTCTAAGAAAGAAAGATGATTAACTCCTTGTTTATCAGCTTCTTGAATACATCTATTTAAATTAATAGTCAGCACGGATTTGGAACCAGTAGAAACTCCTCCAGCTCCTAAAGTATAACTAAAACCATTATCCTGAATTTCATTTCTAAGACGGCAACAACTACTTAAAGAGTCTGCATTATCACTAATATAAGTGAAAAAAGAATGTCCCTTGGCATACATATCAGCCATTAAATCACCATAAGCCTCATCTTTAGCATCTCCATCTTTAGTAAGAAGTGCCATAGTCTCGACAGGGAAGGTGAGTACTGTTTTATTTCTTTCCTCATTGAACCAATTCATAAATCTTCTTTGCAGCCAATCTAAAGAATCCCATACAGGTTTAGATCCATCAGGAAAAACGAATTCTCCGAATAAGCTAGAAAAATAGTATTTATCATAATAAGAAATATTCCAAAATACTGCTTGAAAATTACGAGCTCCTGTAGGCTGATTTATAGAATAAACGACTTGTTCGAAACATGAAGTTAAAACTTTATCTAAACTCTTAGGTTTTATAGATAAATCAACTATTCTGTCGATATCTTTATAATAATCTTCTCCATATTCTTTTCTTACGAAGTAATCCATATACATCAAGAATTCAGGAGTAGCACATGCACCACTTAACATACTTGATACAATGAATACTAAATTAATAAATCCTCCACAGAAAGACTTAAGATTAGTAGGTGCTGTTGAATTACCACCTATAGAATTAGTACCCTCAAGCAACCATGGATACATAGTAATACTAGCACAATAATTAGCTAGGGAAGTCTCATCATTTTTATAAATAAAATGTGAATTTAATAGACTTATATACTTGTCAGATAGAGTATTACCATACATCTCTTTAATTCTATCTGTAAGTAGTCTTCTATTAAGACTAATAAAATTTTTCTTGGGTATTTCTCCGATCAAAGTAGCTATATTTTTCTTATCTACATTAGCATTTGCATCGAATTTACTCCCTGTAGCAGCATTAGAAGCACCACAGTATTCAATCATAAATTTTAATTTCTCCGCAGTTTCTCTGTCCTCAAGATGTTTTTGACGATAAAGCATATAAGATTTAGCTACAGCGAAATAATTTAAAGACATAAGTGCGGTTTCAACTTGATTTTGGATTTCTTCGACTGTAATACCATCAGAAACATTGACTCTGGAAAGAATAGATGTCATATCTTCCTGCGTGGCAAAATTACCGACAGATAAAAAAGCTTTTCTAATAGCGTTTTGAATTTTATTTAAAGAAAAAATTTCTTTTTTCCCATCACGTTTTACTATAGTAATAGATGTCATGATAAATGATTTTTTTTTAATTTATTAATAAATATATGTGACCTCTGCCAAAATCACATATAGTGTTTTTGATACTGTAAACAAAAATAGATAATTAATTTGTGTATTTATTAACAACTTATGAACAATAGTTCTATATATCTGTAAAACATCATATTATGAGGAAAAATAATATTTTCTTATCTTTTTACACAATTTATATTATGTTAAATAGAATAAATAGATACTATAATTTATAAGATATCATAACACTCTATTCAATATTTTCATACATACATCTTATCATGAGGAAAAAAATTACTATTTTTGCGATATGTCAGATATAAATATAAATACTCCACTTCCCGAACGATTACGTCCTCGTGATTTGGATGAATATGTTGGACAAGAACATTTAGTTGGGAAAAATGCTATCTTACGTTCGATGATCGACTCTGGAAATCTTTCTTCATTTATTCTTTGGGGACCTCCAGGTGTTGGTAAAACTACTTTAGCTAAAATAATTAGTGTTAAACTTGATCGTCAATTCTACACATTATCTGCTATTAATTCAGGAGTTAAAGATTTAAGGGAAATTTTCGCAGATGCTGAAAAGAACTCTTTATTTAGACAAGAGTCTCCTATTTTGTTTATAGATGAAATACATAGATTCTCTAAATCACAGCAAGATTCTCTATTAAACGCTGTAGAAACAGGTTTAATTACTTTAATCGGTGCTACCACTGAGAATCCATCATTCGAGATCATTACGCCACTTCTATCAAGATGTCAGGTGTATGTACTTAAACCATTAACAGTCAGTAATTTAGACACTTTATTAAATAGAGCTCTAACACAAGATAAATATCTGAAAGACAGAGATATATCCGTTAAAGAAAAGGCTGCATTATATCGTTATTCTGGAGGAGACGCCCGAAAACTATTAAATATAATAGATATAGTAACATCATCTTTCAAGCCTTCCGATAAAATAGAAATAACAGATAAATTAATAGCTGACAAGCTACAGGAAAATATAGCAATATATGATAAAAGTGGAGAGCAACACTACGACCTTATATCAGCATTTATTAAGAGTATGCGTGGTTCTGACCCAGATGCCGCGATTTATTGGATGGCTAGAATGCTCTCTGGAGGTGAAGACCCTCTTTTCTTAGCACGTAGAATGATAATCTTCGCCGCTGAAGACGTAGGGTTAGCTAATCCAAATGGACTTCTAATAGCTCAAACCTGTTACGAAACTGTAAATAAAATAGGTATGCCAGAGGCTAGAATTATACTATCCCAATGTGCCATATATCTAGCATCAGCCAAAAAAAGTAATTCAGCATATCTTGCCATAGATAAAGCTCTTGAAACAGTAAAAGGAGACAACTCCCCCGTTCCTCTTCATTTAAGGAATGCACCAACTAAACTAATGAAAGAATTGAATTATGGGAAAGAATATAAATATCCACACTTATATAAAGGTAATTTCGTAAAACAAGAATATCTTCCAGATAATCTCCAAAACATGGTATTTTATACTCCAGGAGAAAATCCTGCTGAAGATAAAATGAGAATGCGCCTTGAATCTCTAGGAAAACACTATGATGATATCCCCAGAAAAGATTGATTCCTTACATCCAATATTACACAAACATTAACACAACTAAATATTAACAAACAATATGAATATAAAAGATATTAATTTCAAAAAAGACTTTTTCATGCTCGCAGGTCCATGCGTAGTAGAAGGCGAAGAAATAACCAGACGTATAGCAGCAGAACTAGTAGAACTAACTGATAAATATAATATTCCTTTTATTTTCAAAGCTTCATACCGAAAGGCTAATCGTTCTCGCATAGACTCATTCACAGGCATAGGCGATGAAAAAGCTTTAGAAATACTTCAAAAAATCAAAGAAGACTATGGTTGTCCTATCGTAACTGACATACACACAGCACCTGAAGCAGAAAAAGCAGCATCATACGGAGTTGATGTGTTACAGATACCTGCATTTCTATGTCGTCAAACAGACCTATTAGAAGCAGCAGCCAAAACAGGTAAATACGTAAATATTAAAAAAGGACAATTTCTAGCTCCAGAATCTATGAAATTCGCAGCAGGCAAAATTTTAGCATGCGGCAATGACAATGTATTCCTTACAGAACGAGGCAGTCAGTTTGGTTACACTGATCTCATAATCGACTTTCGTGGTATCCCTACAATGAAATCCTTCGGATTTCCAGTAATTCTAGATGTAACTCATAGTCTGCAACAGCCAAATCAGACAACTGGTGTCACAGGAGGCAGGCCTGATATGATTTCAACAATAGCTAAAGCAGGAATAGCAGCAGGAGTAGATGGGTTATTTTTAGAAACACATCCAGATCCTTCAAAAGCTAAATCAGATGGAGCTAATATGTTAAAGTTATCTCTTATGGAAGATCTTATAAAGATTATTTTACCAATTCGAAAAGCAGTAGAAACTCCTATTAAATAAAGGAGAGAACGCTAAAATGGATAGCCAATACCAAATTGTAAAGCATAACCATCATCTTTAAACCATTTGTTAGCACTTCTCCATCCCTTAGAAGGGTCATGTATTTTAATACCTAAATCTAGTCGTAATACTATATATTGGATGTCGATTCTCAATCCAAAACCTGAATCGACAGCCAATTCCTTATAAAAGTCAGAAAAATGGAACTGTCCATCTCCAGTCTGTCCTTTTACAGCTACACTCTCATTCCTAGTCCACACATTTCCAGCATCAACGAAAAAAGCTCCGTTTAATACATTAACTATAGGAAAACGATATTCAATATTAGATTCGAGTTTAATATCACCAGTCTGATTAGGAATAGAAAATGTAGTATCTTTAGACATTGTTCCAGGACCTACGGAACGTGCTTGCCACCCACGAAGTCCATTAGCCCCACCAGCCCAAAATAATCTTTCAAAAGGCATAGATGAAGAATTACCATATGCATAACCATAACCACCTAAGCCTCTAATAGCTAGTGCATATTTATTATTTCTACCAAACTTCCAAGTTTTAGACATTTTTAATTCTGCTCTAACATATTGTGAATAAGGAGAACCCCATATTAAATCGTTACCATCAGAATCATTTTTAAATAATCCATCAAAAAGGCTTAGCACATTACCTGCTATATCAAAAGTTAAACTAGATTTAAAATGTGATACTTGAGGATTTATAGACTTGGCAGTATTATAATTTATAGTTATACCCGAGCCGAAATCAAAATGATTTTTATAAGATTCTTTTAAAAAAGGATCTTTTAGTGTTTCATAAAAATCATCACTCATATTAAATATCCTAACAATACTAGCTTGAAGAGGTAAAAGTTTAAAATAAAAGTCATGAGAAGAATTATACCAACTATATCCAAAAGAGCTACTAATTATATTTCGAACATATTCTGGACGAGATTGATAGTTATATGATGCTGAAAAATCAGTTCTTGGAATAATCTTTCCGAACCATGAATCTTTTAAAAATAGAAAAGAAGGCACACTTATACTTGATGATACTCCTAATTCATTAGAATGAATATCACTATTATTCTTAAATTGAAAATTTCCCATTAGACTAAGATCAAGCCATTCTCCTCCATGAAAAATATTTTTATGAAAATATGTTATCTCAGGAGATATACCTATTAAACCTGTAGAATTTGTTGATGCCTCCAGATTAAGTTTATATCCTTGAGTTTTCGAGGGAATAAGCCTAACAAAGCAATCCACTAGACTAGTATCAGGTACTTCATTCATATTAACATTTACACTATTAAATAAACCTATATTAGAATATCTGTTATAGGAGTTATTAATAAGATTTTCACTATATAAATCCCCTGTCTTTATCTTATTTAGATTATTTAATACATTTGGACGTATTATTATTTTTTTATCATAAAGAATAGATATATCGCCATAATTCAAAGTATCAAGTTTAAGATTTTTATTAAGAAGAAGAGCAGCTCTATAACGCGTAATATCTGAAACAGGATTTACTTCTACCTTCCTGATATGATATTGTTTATGGGGACGAGCTTTAGCAACAGATTCACTTCGACCATAATTTTCAATCCTCATAGTTAAAATAGCTGAGTCCTTTTTCGTTAAAGTATCTGCATCAAAAAAGAAAAAATCTTTAGAAAATCCGAAATATCCATTATTACGGAATAAAGAAACGGCTCTTTGAGATTCTTTTTCAAGAACATCCTCAGAAAGAGGATCTCCTATTTTTATTAAAATATCAAGGCTATCCTTCATATAGATCTTATTCAATAAAGAATCTTTAATTTTATAAATAATCTTAGATATAGGATACTGTTTACCTAAATGTATTTTATAAATAACATCTGCAAGCTGCCTAGTCGTACTTATAGAATCAACTATACTAGAATTATAATATCCTAAATATTTTAAGTGAGTTAATATATTATTATTACTATTTTCTACTAAAAGAGGGTCATACACAATAGGTTCATTTCCAACCTTCTTAACGAATCTATTCCATCCATTATCTTTTTCTCCTCCCCAATTATAAACATATATAAAAGGATTCCACGAGCCGATCAGATAACTATTAGGCTTTTGTCTTATATAAGGATAAATATCTGTTATTTTATAACGCGGATATTCTGATTTATTTTCAATAATTACTTTGTTTTCCCTAAGCCTGTATTCATTATCAGATAATACACGTGTAGTACTACATGATGACATAAATATTAAAGCTACTATAATAATAGTAAATATACTTTTAAAGGAAATTCTAAACATTATTCAAATTTTATACAAATTTATAATTATTTACTTTATATATAAAGAATAGTTGAATATATTTGCAGTTATTTAAAACAAAGATGAAAAATAAATATATAGATTTAGTAGAGCAAACTTTTAATTTTCCTCAGGACGAATTTAAAGTTAAAAAAGGAGATTTATATTTCCACGATATTAAAGTTATGGACTTAGTAAGAAAATACGGATCTCCGTTTAGGCTTACTTATTTACCAAAGATAGGATCACAGATAGATAGAGCGAAGCAAATGTTCCATGATGCCATGAAGAAAGTCAAATATAATGGTAAATATCAATATTGTTATTGCACTAAAAGCTCTCAATTCTCATTTATATTAGAAGAAGCGGTTAAACATGATATAAATATAGAAACATCTTCTGAGTTTGATTTTGATCTTATCGAATCATTATATAAGAAAGGATATGTAGATAAAGATTTATATATTAATTGTAATGGTTATAAAAAAACTGAATACATTTCTAAAATATCAAATTTCGTTAATAATGGTTGGCATAATACGATTCCTATTTTAGATAATATGAAAGAATTAGACGATTACGAGACTACTATTACTAAAAATTGTAATATAGGAATCCGTATCGCTTCGGAGGAGGAACCACAGTTCGAATTTTACACTTCTCGTCTAGGTATCCGTTATTCTGATATTCTTCCTTTTTATAAAGAAAAGATTAAGAATAATCCTAAATTTCATTTAAAGATGCTTCATTTTTTTATTAATACAGGTATAAAAGATAATGCCTATTATTGGAATGAATTATCAAAATGTGTCAATGTATATTGTGATCTTAAACAGATAGCACCTCATCTTAAATTACTTAATATCGGTGGAGGTCTTCCTATAAAGAATTCTCTGGCTATGGAGTATGATTATGATTATATGATAGATGAAATAGTAAATCAAATAAAGACTATCTGTACTCAAAGAGGAGTCGAAGAACCTACTATCGTTACTGAATTTGGCAGTTTTACAGTCGGAGAATCTGGAGCGATAATCTATAAGGTATTGGATGCGAAACAACAGAATGATAAAGAGACTTGGTATATGATTAATAGTTCTTTTATGACGACTTTACCAGATACATGGGGCTTAAAACAGAGATTTATTCTTTTACCAGTAAATAAATGGAATAGTGAATATCAAAGAGTCTTTTTAGGTGGTCTTACATGTGATAGTCAAGATTATTATAATGCAGAGGCTCATTCAAATGCCATATTTCTCCCTAGAATTTCTGTGAATGATAAAAAACCTTTATATATAGGATTTTTCCATACTGGAGCATACCAGGAATCACTTTCTGGATATGGAGGTATTAAGCATTGTCTTCAACCTGCACCTAAACATATTATAATAAATAAAGATAAAGATGGTAATATAACATCTAAACTTTTCGCTAAAGAACAAACTGCGAAATCGATGTTAAAACTATTAGGATACACTAAATAATTACATACATTAGGAAACTCATATATAATCATGGATATAACTAAAGCACAGATAAAGCATTTTCGCTCTCTCTCATCTAAAAAATACCGCGAAAAATATGGAGAATTTATAATCGAAGGTGAGAAGATGGTAAAAGAAGCTATGGATTCTGATTTAGATGTAGTCCTTTCTTTTCATATTGACGAGATTGGCTATGAAAAGATGAAGATGATTTCACTACTATCGTCTCCATCTCCAGCCATTGCCATAGTAAAAAGAAGAAAAGATAATGATAAGATAGTGCATGATTATAGTGATATAGCATTAGCTCTCGATTCTGTAAGAGATCCTGGGAATTTAGGAACTATTTTGCGTCTTGCTGATTGGTTCGGAATTAAACAGATATTCGCTTCAACTGATACAGTGGAGCTTTATAATCCTAAAACTGTTCAGGCTTCTATGGGCGCTATTTTTAGAAAAAATATTATTTATACAGATTTAATAGAGTTAGCTTCTAGTTATAAAGAAAAAAATCTCCCCATCTATGGAACTTTCCTGGATGGAGAGAATATTTATACGAAAACTCTTAATAATAAGGGCCTTATAATTATGGGTAGTGAGAATAATGGTATTTCTCCTGCTCTCGAAGAAGTCGTTTCGGATAAGCTATTTATCCCTGGTTATCCTGCAGATGTTCATACATCTGAGTCTTTAAATGTAGCTATAGCGACTGCTATTACATGCTCAGAATTTAGAAGGAGATAATTTATATTATCTCTATTCCTTGTTCAGCAGCTAATTTCAGACTTAATTCCTTTAGTTTAAATTTTTGTATTTTCCCACTTCCGGTAAGAGGCATCTCTTTTATAAAGAAAATATATTTTGGAATTTTGTAACGGGCTATTTTTCCCATACAGAATTCGCGGACATCAGAGTATTGTATATCAGCTCCTTCATCTAGTATTATAAAAGCTCCAACAGCTTCTCCATATCTTTTAGAAGGCACTCCAACTACTTGTACATCTTTAATACCTTTCATTTGATAAAGATATTCTTCTATCTCACGAGGATAAATATTCTCTCCTCCTCTGATTATCATATCTTTTATACGACCTGTGATTACGAAATTTCCATTTTCATCACGCATTCCTAAATCTCCTGAATGTAAATAGCCATTCTTATCTATAACTCTGGATGTTTCTTCAGGATTTTTATAATACCCTTTCATAGTATTATATCCTTTATTGCACAACTCTCCTACTACTCCATCTGGACATTTCTTTCCCGTATTTGGGTCTATTATAGCTACTTCTGTGTTTTCAAATTCATAACCAACCGTAGTACATCTTTCTGTGAATGATTGAGTCCAACGTGTATGAGTCATCCCAGGGGATGCTTCCGTAAGACCATATACACTTGTCACTTTCATATGCATTTCAGTCTCAACACGTCGCATTAATTCTATAGGACATAAAGCGCCTGCCATAATTCCTACTCTTAAACACGATAAGTCAAATATAGAAAACATAGGATGATCTAACTCTGAAATGAACATAGTCGGCACACCATAAACAGATGTACATCTTTCTTTATGAATAGATGCTAATACCAATAATGGATTAAACCTCTCTACCATCACTTGAGTACAACCATGAGTCAATACATTCATTGTTACCAGAACTATCCCGAAACAATGGAATAAAGGAACACAACAGCATAATTTATCGTCAGAAGTGAAGCCCATGTGCTCTCCTGTTAAAAATCCATTATTTGTTATACCATAATGTGTAAGCATAACTCCTTTTGGAAATCCTGTTGTTCCACTAGTATATTGCATATTAATAACATCATAACAGCTGACTTGAGCTCTCAATTTCTTGAGTTCTTCTTTATGTGTAAACTGTCCAAGTGTAATTAATTCAGAAGTATTAAACATTCCCCTATGCTTCTCAGTTCCTAAATAAATTACATTTCTCATTTTAGGGAATCTCTTACTATGGAACTTCCCTCTTTGAGTAGTCTTAAGTTCAGGAAGCATTTGATATGTCATACTGATAAAATCACTATCCTTCTCTCCATCAACTATACATAATGTATGCATATCCGAATCTTTACAAAGATATTCTATCTCATGTTGCTTATAACTAGTATTAACTGTAACATATATAGCTCCTATTTTAGAACAAGCGAAAAGAAGAGTTAACCAATCTGGCACATTTGCTGCCCAAATTCCTACATGAGTCCCCCTACTCACCCCTATTCCTATGAGACCGCGGGCCATATTCTCTACCCTTTCATTAAACTCTGACCAAGTAAAACGAAGGTCTCTATCACTATAAACTAAATACTCTTTATCAGGAGTTTTATCAGCCCAATATTCTAACCAATCGGCCAATGATCTGGTAAACAAAGGTTTTTCTTCCATAGTAATAATTATTGGATTGGAGAATAAATAACTGCTAATATTTTAGCTGGTCCACCTTCAGGAGTATGAAGATGATGAGGAACCAAAGAATCATAATAAATACTATCCCCTTCTTTTAATTCATATTTCATATCACCATAATCTACCTCTATCCTTCCACTTAATACATATATAAATTCCTCTCCTTCATGGGTACATAATGTATATTTTTGATTTTCAATAGGATCTATATCTATAATGAAAGGCTCCATATTCCTATCCTGCTTAGCTCTAGAAAGAGAATGATAACTCATATGAGCTCTATTTGTAGTATTTTGAAAACGAATAGAATTAATGTTCTCCTCTTTCCTGCATACAGTAGGTCCAACACTTTCGTTTCCATCTAAGAAAGTACCGAGTCGCACTCCCAATGTTCTTGCTATCTTAATAAGTGGGGATAAAGAAGGAATCTCACTATTATTAATAATCATGTTTAAATCCTCAATAGCGATTCCTGATTTTTCTGCTAATTCTTCTAAAGACAGCTTACTTTCCTCACAAAACATCTTAATTCTGTTTCCAACTACATTTTCTTTACTTCTCATAATAAATTTGTTAGTATAATCGTACAAAGATATAGAATAATTAAACTAATAAAAGAACTAATCCAAAGAATTAATCCATATGACCATTTCTTCGAGTACTTTTAACGATATAGTTTCTTCTATTTTAGCATATTCTGAAGGCAATCCATTAGAACAATGCTGAAACAAATGATTAAGATCAGGAAAACGTTTTATAGTAACATTATCAATATTCCCGCTAAGTTTAGACAAAGTATCCAATTCATTAAGGTTCAAATCAGGCAATACTTGTAAATCTTTTTCACCATTAAGAGCTAAAACTGGAATATGAATATTCAGAATATCTTCACGAGGAGAATACTTCATAAAATAATACATCCAAGGATTAGTAAGTTCATTAACAACACTCTCTATCTGCTTATTATCTACACTACCCTTAGTCTGTTTTGAAAGACTCTCTCTCATAGCATTCTTCAAAGAATCATTCACCTCAGAAGAACGAACGATTATATTATATAACACTTGATTAACACCTTGAGCTTGTGATATATACTGCTCAGGCGTACCAGAGGCGAGAGAAAGAGCTTTCTGTTGACTTAATAAAATATCTCTTCCCATCACTGTAGGACCAGCCATTGATATAATAAAAGGAATTTCAGAATATTTAGCAGCCAACATATAAGCTATCTCCCCTCCTTCACTATGGCCACATAAACCCACCTCAGAAATATCATCTCTTCCAGACAAATATTTATACGCCGCATAAGCGTCAGTTGAAAGATCTGCAGTAGTATTTCCAATCATACTACCACCAGATTTACCCATTCCTCTATCATCATATCTTAACACTGCGATACCATGTCTTGTTAAATAATCTGCTATTACCATAAAAGGCTTATGCTCATACATCTCCTCATTTCTATCTTGATAACCACTACCAGAAATCATTATAACCGCTTTAAAAGGACCTTTTTTACGGGGCAATGTTAAAGTTCCTGCTAATTGTAAATTCTGAGCTTTATTCTCGAACACTACATCTTGCGATATATATGGAAAAGGAGGCAATGGAGTCTGTGGTCTATTTAATACAGGAATATCACTCTTAGTCAATAATATAGGGAAAGTATACCCATTTTGCACGAAAGTTCCAGGAATAGTATCACCAGCATAAATACCTGTCACTACTATATTTAGTTTATTAAAAAAAGACTTAAACTGTAATCCATCTATAACTAAACTATCTGCTCTATAATTATTTAAACCTTGCTCAGGAACTGACAGAAATGACTGAATAATATTATCTTTATAAATATTAAATTTTAGGAAGAAAGTAATATTATTAGAGGCTACTTGAAGATTTCCTTTCCATGTATCATTAGTTATAGTATTAATATTCTTATCCATATTAGTATTTTGTGCATTGACATAAATACTCAGACATAGAGATAACACAGAACTGGCTATTACATATTTTAGAATGGCTTTCATAACAATATTTATTTTAATCTTACTAAAATTCCATTATTAGCATCAACACTAACTTCTATAGGTTTATTTGAGTATAACTGTTCATCCTGTTCTATTTCGAAATAGTCAAAAGCATCCTTAGGAATATTAATCTTTAAATTTACATGATTATCATCAAAATTGACAACACATAAATATAACTCTTTTTCCTCACAACGTAAAAAAGAAAACTGTCTATTATTATTATAATCAGACGAAGTAGGGTTTACATATTGAAGATCAAAAGTCTTACCTTTATAAAAAGCTGGAACTGTAGAAGCTAATTTATATAATCTAACATAATTTTTATAAATAGCTTTCTCTTCAGAAGTTAAATACTTAAGGTCAGAATTAGCTCTAACACCTTTTAACCATCTTCTAATACATGAGAGACTCCAAAAATCAAAAATAGAAGTTCTACCATCTACACTACTGAAACCTTCATGATCCATGCCTTTCTCTCCAAACTCTTGTCCGAAATAATGCATAAATGAAGATGTATTGAAAAATAATGACACATATAAAAGTGGTAAAGCTTTTCTTGCATCACCCAAGAAAAAATCTGAAGCTAAACGCTGTTCATCATGATTCTCCAGAAAATACAGCATTTTTGGCTGTAAATCTCCAGTTTCTTGCCAACATCTGGTTATCTCAGAGGCAGACCAACCACTAGTAGATATAGCCCTTAGAGTGTCATACAAACCACTTTTATCATACAAATAATCAAATCCTGCATTTATATATTTCCAATAATTCTCTTTTTGGTAAATCTCCGCTATGAAAATAATATCCGGATACTGAGATTTAATCCTTGGTATAGTTCTTTCCCAAAATGCAGGAGTAACTAATTCCACCATATCACATCTGAATCCAGAAATACCTTTTGAAGCCCAGTATAACAGAATATCTGTCATTTTATCCCAGGTATCTGGATGATGATAATTTAATTTTACAGTATCTGTCCAATCACCATCATGTATTCTTCCCTCGAAGAAGTTTTTATCCTCGAAGTCTTTATATCCCTTTAATTTAGCGATATCACTTTTATAACTAACTGCTACATGATTGGGTATAAAATCTAAAAGCACTCCTAGCCCAACTTTCTTAGTTCGGCTAACAAGTGCTTCGAATTCAGTCATTCTCTCTGATGGATTATCAGCGAGATAACTATTTACGTCATAATAATCTTTTACAGCATATGGAGAACCAGCTAAACCTTTAGCACCCTCATCTGGAAACATACTATGTTCTATTATACCTGTATACCAGATATGAGAGATTGATAATTTCTTAAGAGCAATTAAAACTTTTTCAGAAATATCACTAAACTTACCTGTTCCATTTTCACTAAGATTACCATTGGGAATACAATTTTCATTAGTATTCCCAAATAATCTTGGTAAAAGCTGATAAATTATCATCTTATTATCCATGATGGATAATTATTTCCAATTTAATATTTTGTAGAAATCATATTCCTCTGGATTCTTGATATACTTTTTAGCAGCCTCGTAATCAGCAGGAGTGATATAATGTAAACAATATTTAATTAGATTTTGATTTTCTTCACGAGAAATATCTACCAATCTTGGAGGAATAACTCCTGTCTTAGGATCTTGAAGATCTTTAAGATATAAAGGAGCAGCTTCTCCGTTTGAATTGATATATACCATACATCCAGTAATACCATTATGGTATAATTTCCATACACCATAAGCTAAAAGAGAGCAATATGTTAAATCATATGATATAGGAGTATGACATCTAACGTCATAACCAATCTCTATAGGACGAGTTTTTACAACCATTCCTAGAGCTTTAAGTTCTTTTTCTATAATAGTATTGAACAATTGAGCTTTAGAAATTTTACCTAACTCTGGATGACCATGCTGGTCATAAGTAAATTTAACTCCTGTTTTCTCTAATTCTTCGTCACTTAAAGAGTGGAATACACCCTCAGAAATGATTATACCTCCATAAGAGATACCCATTATTTTTCTTTTAAGAATAGAAGATATAGATAATTTAACTATTTTTTCTACAGTAATCTCTGTTTTATCAAACATTTCAGGAATTACAAGCATTGGATAGTGACATGCAGATGCTATTCCTAAGGCTAAATGTCCTGCTGATCGACCCATTGCTGAAACTAAAAACCAGTTACCACTTGTTCTAGCATCTTCATATACTGTAGTCGCGATTCTTGTACCTTCAGATTTAGCAGATTGATAACCAAATGTAGGTTGATTATTAGGTAATGGAAGATCGTTATCGATAGTTTTAGGGACGTGAATATTTTGAATTGGATAACTTTTAGCTGCTAAAAATTTAGAAATTCTATTAGCTGTAGATGCTGTATCATCACCACCGACAGTTACTAAAAGTTTTACATTATTATCTTGGAAAAATTTAAGATTGAAATTTTTATCAAAATCTTCTTGAGTTGGTTTGTAACGACTCATCATAAGATATGATCCACCTCTATTAAATATACTATCTGCTAGGAAGAAATCCATATCAGTATATTTAGGATTAGAAGAAAATAATGCAGAATAACCGCCATGAAGACCTATTACTCTGTATCCTTTAGCTAAAAAGGTTTTAGCTACAGTTCCTACTACTGAATTCATTCCTGGAGCTGGACCACCACCAGTTAAAATAACTATTGATTCTTTCATTTTTTATTATTATTTAAATTGATATGCAAAAGTAAAAAATTTTATGGAAATAGCTTAAAATTTGTCTATTTTTGTGTGATATATGGCAATATCAAAAAATAAAGCAAAAATTAGAATCGCAGAGCTGCGAAGAGATCTTAAAATCCATAATGAAAGATATTATGTTAATAATAATCCTTTAATTTCTGATTTTGAGTACGATATACTTATGCAGGAATTAATAACTCTTGAAAAAATGTTTCCTGAGTTTATCGATTCTAATTCTCCAACTATGATCGTTGGTAGCGATATTAGTAAAGAGAAAAAATCTGGATTTGAACAAAAGGCTCATATTTATCCTATGCTTTCATTAGGTAATACCTATAATATATCAGAGATACGCAGCTTCGATGAAAGAGTAAAAAAGTCAGTAGCATCGGATTATACATATTGTTGTGAATTAAAATTTGATGGAACTGCTATATGTCTTACCTATCTTAAAGGAGAATTAGTCAGTGCACTTACTCGTGGAGATGGTAAAGTTGGAGATGAGGTATTGAATAACGTGAGACATATAAAAAATATTCCTAAGACACTACATGGAGATTATTTAGATAAGTTTGAAATCAGAGGTGAGATTTATATGCCATTCGCTGCTTTCGATAGACTAAATACTCAACGCGAGATAGATGAAGAACAACCTTTCGCTAATCCTAGAAATGCGGCATCTGGTTCCTTAAAACTAATTAATGAAAATCTTGTAGAAGATAGAGGGCTTGAAACAGTTTTATATCATATGCCTGGAGATAATCTTCCTTTTAAAAAACATTCTGAAGCTATTGCAGCTGCACATTCATGGGGAATACCTGTTTCTCCTTATATAAAGGTATGTAAAAATATAGATGAAGCTATCGAGTTTATTCAAAGTTGGGACGAAAAAAGACATTCTCTCCCATTCCCTACTGATGGTATGGTCATAAAGGTTAATGAATTAGATATTCAGAAACAATTGGGCTATACTTCTAAATTTCCTCGTTGGGCTACAGCTTATAAATTTAAACCTGAAGAGGCTTTAACTAAAGTCACTTCTATAGATTATCAGGTTGGAAGAACTGGTGCGGTGACTCCTGTGGCTAATCTTGATCCTGTTTTATTGTCTGGAACTATGGTAAAAAGAGCTACACTTCATAATATGGATCAGATGAAGCAGCTGGATATACGTATAGGAGACTACGTTTACGTAGAAAAAGGTGGTGAAATAATACCAAAAATTACACGGGTTGAATTGGCTAAAAGGTCTAAAACATCTTCTAGTCCTGAGTTTCCAACACATTGCCCGGACTGCGATACTTTATTAGTACGTGATGAAGATGAGGCGAGGTATTATTGCCCTAACTCAGACCATTGCCCTACTCAAATAAAATTCAGATTTCTTCATTTTGTCTCAAGAAAAGCGATGAAGATCGCTGGAGGAGAGGCGACTATAGAACAATTACTTGCGAAGGGTTATATTAAAAATTTCGCAGATTTATATAAATTAACTAAGACTCAATTATTAACATTAGAAGGATGGAAAGAAAAATCTGCAGATAATTTTCTTAATAGTTTGGAAGAGTCTAAGAAAATACCATTCGGAAAGGTTCTTTTCGCACTAGGCATAAGAAATATTGGAGAACAAACAGCACTTACTCTTGCGTCATGGTTTAAAGATATTGACCAGCTTATAAATGCAAGTAAGGAAGATTTAATAAAAGTTGAAGATATAGGAGATACCGTAGCAGATAGTATTTTAGATTATTTTGCTAATCAAGAACATTTGGAGATGATTCAAGAATTGAAAAATGCTGGTGTTACTTTTAAAAGTGATGCATCGCAGAATACTTTAGTTTCGTCTAAGCTTGAGGATTGCTTAATCGTTATTTCAGGAGTTTTTTCTGTTCCTCGAAATGAAATTAAGAGTTTGATAGTGGCCAACGGAGGTAAATGTGTTTCATCTTTAAGTGGGAAAACGACATATCTCCTGGCTGGAGATAATCCCGGACCTGAGAAAATTAAGAAGGCTGAAAAATTAGGAACAAGAATAATAAATGAAGATGTATTCAGAAATTTAATATCTTAGCAGATTATTTATGGGTATTAAAAGATTAAATATAAAGTGTAGAATCAGATTTCGAAAGATTAAGCAGTATTTTAAAGAGGATATTTGGATAATTGATCGAAACGAACTTAACAAAAAAAAAGCTAGGCTTATCAAATATATTAGAATAGTATTAATAACTATTAGAGATATGGGTAAGCAAAGTATAGGTATTCAGTCTGTAGCTATTACTTTTTTTACTTTGATGTCTTTTGTTCCTATGGTAGCTCTTATTTTTACTGTTAGTGATAATTTCGGGCTTGGAGATTATTTGAAAGGACTTATTTATCAGAATTTTACGAATCAAGATTTAATAGATACTCTTCTTTCTTATTCTAATAATATAATGAATTCATTAAACAATGGAACTTGGGGTATAATATCTTTTTTGTTATTTATCTGGTTGGTTATTTGGATGATGATAAATGTAGAGCGAGCATTTAATCTAATATGGGAGGTTGATGTCTCGAGGGTATTTTGGAAAAGAATTTTAGCTTATATTGGTATAATCATATTATCTCCTTTCGTTATTATCATTTTTTTAGCTATGTTACCTATTATTTCAAGAAATATTAGTGAGTTGGGAGGAAATATTCCTTATGCTTATACTTTTAATAGATTTATCTTTTGGCTATTAATGGATGGAGTAGTAAGTTTAGTATTAACTGCTCTTTTCATATTGATACCAAATGCTAAAGTTAAATTTAAGCCAGCTTTTAAAGCTGCACTTATGACGGGAATAGCGTTTACTGTTATTCAATATTTATATATTGAAACTCAGGTTATGGTAACAAGATTAAATGGAGTATATGGAACTTTTGCAGCTATTCCTTTATTTATGATATGGATTAGAATAGCATGGCTTGTTATATTAATAGGTGTGGAAATATCTTATGCTTTTCAACATGTAGATGATATACCTAATGTTAGTTTAATAAATAATAAAAGATTGTTGAAAAATTAAATATGAAATTTACTCAGAAAGATTACGATATTATCGATAAAGAATTTGAAGGATTACGTCTTTTAAGTCTAAAAAGATGTGCTTCTCAAGAAGAATATGAAGGAGTTTTAAAAGCTTTCGAGTTCGCCAATAATGCTCATAATGGAGTAAGAAGACGCTCTGGCGAACCATATATTATTCATCCAATTTCAGTCGCTAAGATCGTTATCAAAGAGATAGGTTTAGGTTATAAATCAATAGTGGCTGCCTTGCTGCACGATACAGTAGAAGATACCGAATATACTGTAGATGATATAAGAAGGCTATTTGGAGATAAAATCGCTTCCCTGGTCGATGGACTTACTAAGATTAAGGCGGCTATGGATAATGAGGATTCTACTAATTCTCTACAAGCTGAAAATTTCAAAAGAATATTATTGACTCTTAATGATGATGTAAGAGTTATTCTAATCAAGTTAGCTGATAGACTCCATAATCTTCGAACTATAGCTTCTATGCCTGATCGTAAGAAAGATAAAATACTTAGTGAAAGTATGTATATCTTTATTCCTTTGGCTCATCGTTTAGGCCTTTATTCTATAAAATCAGAAATGGAGGATATTTGGCTTAAGTTTAGGGAACCAAAATATTATGCAGATATTAAAAATAAAATTCATGAAGCCGAATGTTCTAAAGGTGCTTCTCTGAAAAATTTCATAAGTCCTATAAATGATATTTTAGAAAAAGCTGGATATAAATTTAAATTAATCCAGAGAACTAAGTCTCCATATTCTATCTGGCATAAAATGCAGACTAAGAATGTAACTTTCGATGAGATTTTTGATATTTTCGCTATACGTATAGTTTTTGAGCCTAAAGTTGGTGAAGAAGAACGTGTCCAGTGTTGGTATATATATTCTCTTATTTCTGGCATCTACCCTTCTAAGACTGATAGAATTCGTGACTGGGTTACTCGTCCAAAAAATAATGGTTACGAAGCTTTGCATTGCACATTAATGAGTAAAAGCGGTATGTGGGTAGAAGTGCAGATTCGTAGTAAAAGAATGGATGCTATCGCTGAAAAAGGTGTAGCTGCACATTGGACTTATAAAAAATTAAGTGGCGAGAGCAAAAATAATGAAATAGATAATTGGTTGGCTATGGTTCGGGATGTACTCGAAAATACTGATATTAGTGCATTCGATTTTCTAGATAAATTCCATGAAAGTTTGCTATCAAATGGCCTTTATGTCTTTACCCCCAAGGGAGAGTCAAAAGGTATGCCTATAGGATCAACTGTTCTAGACTTCGCATTTAGTATTCACTCGGATATAGGACTACATGCCATTGCCGCGAAAATAAATAGAAAATTAGTTCCTCTTTCTACTAAGCTGAAAAATGGTGATCAGGTCGAGATTATAACTGCTGAGTCTCAAAAACCCCAGAGGGAATGGTTCGATTTTCTTAAGACTTCGAAAGCCAAAAATATAGTGTATGATGCTTTAAAAGATGACACTAAAGATAGTAGTAAAGAAGGTAGAGAAAAGCTTGAGAAGGAACTAGCTAAATATAGTGTTACTCTGCAGAATAGAGTCATACGAAAACTTCTCGCAGCTTATGATGTTTCGTCAAAAGATGAACTTTATTCTAAAATATCTGCTGGCATTATTAATTTTAATAATCTAGAAAAAATATTAAAAACCAATAATAAAAATAAAAGAGTCGGATTCTGGACTTTATCTGTATCAAGAAATAAAAATAATCCTGAGAAGAAAATACCAAAGAATAAAGAGTATATACTGGAAGAAGATCAAGATAAACATACTAAAACTTATCAAACTGCAGAATGTTGTTATCCTATACCCGGAGATGCTGTCGTAGGTTTTCTTCAGCCAAATGGTAATGTTATTGTACATAAGAAAACATGTCCTGTAGCTATTAGTCTAGCTTCAACTGAAGGTGAAACTATAGTAAACGCCAAATGGAAAAAACATACAAGCATAGCTTCTCTAGCTAGATTAAGAATTATCGGAGTTGATAGACTCGGTATAGTAAATGATGTTACAAGATGTATGTCTTTGGAATTAAATATCAATATAAGAAAAGTTACTATAGAAACCCATGATGGTATTTTTGAGGGTTTTATCGATTTTTATGTTTTCACTATTGAAAATTTAGAAACATTAATGACTAAACTTAAAGAAATAAGAGGAGTCGAAGAAGTTTCACGAGTAGAAATTAAATATGAAGAGAATTAATTATATGAATAATAATAACAAAAGGACCGTATTAGAAGCATTTTCTATAATATTTATTTTATATCTAATGTTGTTTTCTAATTCATGTGCGAATACTTCTACCCCTCCTTCTGGAGGTCCCAAGGACACTATTCCACCTGTACTATTATTAACAACCCCTCCTTCTGGTACTGTAAATTTTCCAGTCGAAAATAGAAAAAATAATTCTATATCATTAACATTTAATGAGTATGTAGTTTTAAAAGATATACAAGAAAATCTTTATCTTTCTCCTCCTCAAGAAAAATTTCCAAAGACTAAAATAAAAGGAAAAAGTGTAATAGTAACCTTTGAAGAGCCTCTTGACTCTAATACCACCTATTCTTTAGATTTTGGACAAGGGATAGTCGATAATAATGAAGGCAATGTTTTTCATAATTACGTATATAGTTTTTCTACAGGTAAGGTAATCGACTCCTTGTATGCATCTGGAAATGTAGTAGATGCTAAAACTATGCTACCTCAGAAAGGTGTCACTGTATTGTTTTATAAATCTGATGCAGATTCTGCAGTCTTTAATTCACGTCCAGATGCTTCGGCTAAAACTGATGAATGGGGTTACTTTACTGTTAGAAATCTAAAACCAGATAAATATCATGTATATGCTATTTCAGATATAAATAAAAACAATAAATATGATCCTAGCAGTGAAAGCATAGCTTTTTTAGACTCAGTATTTTCTCCTACAGCTATTATGAGTCCTGATTCTCTGGCTTTAAAAAATTATGATATGAAAGATACTCTTGCTTGTTTAGCTCGTCCATCAGAACTTCATTTATCATTATTTACAGAAAATGCTACCAAACAATTTATTCGTTCCTCAGAAAGAACAGCAGAAAGAGCTATGTATATTAAATTTACTGCTCCTGATGCTGAAGTTAAATCCTTACAAATAGAAGGCATAGATAGTTCTAAAATCATTAAACAATTTAACATATTAAAAGATAGTCTGAGTTTATGGATTAATGATGACTCTAAAATAGCAGATACTTTGAATCTTTTCATAGATTATATGGCTACAGATGATTCTTTATCAATTTTAGTTCCTAAAATCGATACTTTAGAAATGATAAAACCAAAGGAGAAAAAAAGTTTAAATAAAAGAGGAAAAGCAGTCGTAGTTAAAGATACTTCAGTGGTTTATGACATTACGGCTACACCAAGCACCATTGAACAAGAAGGTATAACATTAGATTTCAACTATCCCCTATCTATCGCTCCATTTGACTCTATATCTATCTCATATTTAACTCCACAACAGCAGGAAATGGATTCTAAGTTCACAGTAACACAAGATTCTACAGATATTAAGAAATATATAATAAAGTTAAAAGATGCATTAGTCACTGGATACGAATACACTTTAAAAATCCCTAAAAATACATTTTATGATATTAATGGATTACCAGCTGATAGTCTTGTGAAAAAATTCAAGCTACCTAGTGATGATAATTTAAGTACTTTAACTCTAGATATTACTAATATAGAAGGATACTATGTAGTAGAATTAATAAATGAAAAAAGAGATAAAGTAATTAGAAAATATTCGGTTAATAAAGAATGTAAACTTGATTTTCCATATTTAAAAGCAAATAAATATTCAATAAGAATTACAGAAGATAAAAATGACAATGGTATAATTGATACTGGAGATGTTTTAAAAAAGAAACAACCAGAAAAAGTTATACTAGTAAAAATAGGAAAAGGTAGTGGAGATAAATCATTTTTACTAGATTTGCCAGCGAAAACTGAATTAGAACAAACCATCAATATCGGAGAATTGTTTAAATAATGAATAAAAATAAATTAATATATATAATTTCATTCTTGATATTTTTCATATCAGAAATCCCTTCCTATTCCCAGGTTAACAATTTTGACCCAAATGGTGGAAATATTTTTCAATTAGATACAACGAAAACTGTTACTACCAAACCAGATGAATTCTTAATAGGATTAAAATACATGTATAATATTTCTAGTATTTCAGCCACACCAGCTATGGAAGAAAAATCTATGTCATGTCCAGTTAACTTCGAGTTATCTTTTATATATTACCATCCTTTATGGGGATTTTTAGACTATTTTGGTTTTAGAACAGGAATAGCCTATCAAACTCAAGGATTTAAAACAGAATATAACATAGATAATTTCGCACAACAAATTACTACTATTGAAATTCCTATGATGACAGACGTCAAAATGAATATAGGATCTCATTTTAGACTTTTCGTTAGTGGAGGAGCATTCGTAGGATATAGGATGACGACAGACCGAGAAAGTTTCGACTGTTTTGATAGAAGATATGACTACGGATTATTAGGAGGAGGAGGATTTGGAGTAATATTCAAACCATTTGAATTACAATTTAATGTTACATATCAATTCTCTTATTCTCAATTATTTGACCCAGAAAAATTTAGCAGTAACTCATGGTTATACACCTATCCGAGTCAATTACTATTTGGAATTGGAATATATTATCACTTTAAATAAGACATGAAACAAATATCTGTAACAATGAGAGATACGGCAATAGGTCCAAATTCACCTATAGCAGTACAAACGATGTGTAACACCAATACAAATGATATTGAATCATCTGTAGCGCAATGTGAAGAAATGGCCGATGCAGGAGCCGATATTATCAGACTTACTACCCAAGGAGAAAGAGAAGTAGCATCCTTGGCAATAATAAAGCAGAGACTAATAGATGAAAATATCAATATTCCATTAGTGGCAGATATACATTTTAGTGCAAAGGCTGCATTCGCAGCAGCTAAAGTAGCAGACAAAGTCAGAATCAACCCTGGCAATTTCGCTAAAACTCAAGAGCAAGCACAAAAAGATTTCAGAACCTTTTTAAAAATATGTAAAGAGAATCACACAGTAATCAGAATAGGTATAAATCATGGTTCATTAGGGAAAAGAATTACAGAATTATATGGCAATACCCCCAAAGGAATGAAAGAGGCCATGGTAGAATGGGTAAATATGTGCATCGAAGAAGAATTCTATGATGTAGTACTATCATTAAAAGCTAGTAACACAGTAGTAATGGTAGAAGCCTATCGTCTTGTATATCAATGGATGAAAGAAAAAGGAATAATGTTCCCTCTGCATGTAGGTGTTACAGAAGCTGGAAATGGAGACATGGGTAGAATAAAATCAGCTGTAGGAACTGCTACTCTACTTAAAGAAGGTATTGGAGACACTATAAGAGTCTCTCTTACAGAAGATCCTGTAAATGAAATTCCTGTCGGTAAAATGATTACAAGTTACTTTGAAAAAGACCATATATTACCAAAAGACAATAATTTCGTCTTCAAAGCAGCTACTCATGAAGAATTCATAGTCAAAGCAGCATGTGAGATTGGTCCATTATTAATGAATAATGAAATTGAAGATTTCACTATAAAAGGAAACATTAATAATAAACCTGCTGCCCCAGAAAAATTATCTACATTAAAAGATAATATACTTCAAGCTGCCAGAAAAAAATTCACTACATGTGAATATGTAGCATGTCCTGGTTGTGGAAGAACATTATACGATCTTCAAGCTGCTTTTAACGAAGTAAAATCTAAAACTTCACATCTTAGAGGACTAAGTATAGCAGTTATGGGATGCATAGTTAATGGCCCTGGAGAGATGGCAGACGCAGATTATGGTTATGTAGGAGAAGGTGGAGGAAAAGTTTCAATCTATAGAAAACAGGAGCCTGTCTTTAGAGGAGTTCCTCAAGAAGAAGCTGTAGAAAAATTATTGAAACTTATAGATGATGATAAGAAATTATAAAAAATAAGTAGAAGACCTTAGAAATATTATGTATTAACCCTTTTTTTTGATATTTTTGTGCTCAATTATGAATGAATCAACATTACATTTTGAAAATGGCCTTGAATTTACAGGCTATTCATTTGGCTATGAAAAGCCAACTTCTGGAGAAATAGTTTTTAACACTGCGATGTCAGGCTATCCAGAAAGTTTGACCGATCCATCTTATTTTGGACAAATTCTATGTTTTACTTATCCTATGATAGGAAATTATGGCGTTCCTGAGAATGAAATCATTAATTCACTATCTTCTGTATTCGAATCTGAAAAAATACAAGTAAGAGGGATAATTATTTCTGACTATTCTTTTGAATACTGCCACTGGGATGCTGTTAAAAGCCTAGACGAGTGGTTAAAAGAGAATAAGATACCTGCTATCTACGGGGTTGACACTAGAGAAATCACTAAAATTCTAAGAGAGTCTGGTTCAATGCTTGGTGCCATTGTTCCAAAAGGTTTTGAAATGCCTACTACATTATATGATCCAAATAAAGAAAATTTAGTAGCTAAAACTAGCTGTAAAGAGATTATTAAATATAATGAAAATAAAGGCTATAAAAAAGTCGTATTATTAGACTGTGGTGTTAAACATAATATTATCAGATGTTTAAATAAACGTAATGTTGAAATTATCAGAGTTCCATGGGACTATGATTTTACTACTATAGATTATGATGGTCTATTTATATCAAATGGTCCTGGAGATCCTAGTTACTGTACTATAGCTATTAAAAACATTCAAAAAGCTATGACGATTGGGAAACCAATTTGTGGTATATGTATGGGAAATCAATTACTTTCACAAGCAGCAGGAGCTACTACATATAAACTAAAATATGGACATCGTAGTCATAACCAACCTGTACGTCTTATTGGAACCAATAAATGTTATATAACTTCTCAAAATCATGGTTTCGCTGTAAATACAGATACTATAGGAGATGACTGGTCTCCTTTATTTGTAAATATGAATGATGGAACAAATGAAGGAATAAAACATAAGAATGGGAAATTTTTCTCAGCACAATTCCACCCTGAAGCTTCTAGTGGTCCTACTGACACTGAATTTTTATTTGATGAATTTATTAAACTTCTATAAACATGGTTGACAAAAATATAAAGAAAGTACTGATACTTGGATCTGGCGCATTAAAAATAGGTGAAGCTGGTGAATTTGATTATTCTGGATCTCAAGCCCTTAAAGCTATGAGAGAAGAAGGAATAGAAACCATTCTTATTAATCCTAACATCGCCACTGTACAGACATCTGAAGGTATTGCTGATAAAATCTATTTTTTACCTGTCACTCCATATTTTGTAGAACAAGTAATAATTAAAGAAAAACCACAAGGCATACTTCTTTCATTCGGAGGTCAAACAGCTCTTAACTGTGGAGTAGAATTATTTAAAAATAATATATTTGAGCAATATGGTATCAAAGTACTTGGTACTCCTGTTCAATCAATAATAGATACTGAAGACAGAGAACTTTTTATAGAAAAATTAGACCAGATTGGTGTAAAAACAATAAAAAGTGAAGCTACTGAAAATCTACAAGAAGCACTACAAGCTGCTAAAGATCTTGGTTATCCTGTTATATTAAGAGCAGCCTATGCATTAGGAGGACTAGGAAGTGGTTTTTGTGATAATGAAGAAGAGTTAAATAAATTAGCAGAGAAAGCATTCTCCTACTCTCCACAAGTCTTAGTAGAAAAATCCCTAAAAGGATGGAAAGAAATAGAATATGAAGTAGTTAGAGATCAATATGATAATTGTATTACAGTATGTAATATGGAAAATTTCGATCCACTTGGTATTCATACAGGTGAAAGTATCGTCGTCGCTCCATCTCAGACTCTTTCTAATAAAGACTACTTCTTGTTACGTGAATTAGCCATTAAGATAATCAGGCACGTAGGTATTATAGGTGAATGTAATGTTCAATATGCTTTTGATCCTTCATCACTTGAATATAGAGTCATTGAGGTTAATGCTCGATTAAGCAGATCATCAGCCTTAGCTTCAAAAGCTACTGGTTATCCCCTAGCCTTCGTAGCAGCTAAATTAGGTTTAGGATATGGACTTTTTGAATTGAAGAATTCAGTAACTAAAACTACTCCAGCATTCTTTGAACCAGCACTTGACTACGTAGTATGTAAGATTCCTCGTTGGGATTTATCTAAATTCCAGGGAGTATCTAGAGAAATAGGTAGTAGTATGAAAAGTGTCGGAGAAGTAATGGCCATTGGTCGAACTTTCGAGGAAAGTATTCAGAAAGGCTTACGAATGATAGGTCAGGGAGCTCATGGATTCGTTGCTAATAAATTAATTTCTGTAGATGATATAGATAAAGAATTAACAGCACCAACTGATAATCGTATTTTCGTAATATCTCTAGCATTTCAAAAAGGTTATTCAGTCGATAAAATACATGATTTAACTAAAATCGACAAATGGTTTTTATATAAATTAGATAATATTATTAAAACCTCCAATGATTTAACAAAGCTAAATAAAAAGGAAGATTTATCTTATGATTTGCTGAAACATGCTAAAATTCAAGGCTTTTCAGATTTCCAGATAGGTCGTTTGATTTATAAAGATAATATAGATGTAGATGATTCTTTAATGATGATTAGAGAATATCGTAAGAAATTAGGTATTCTTCCTGTAGTAAAACAAATCGATACATTAGCCGCAGAGTTTCCTGCTCAAACTAATTATTTATATCTAACCTATAGTGGAACTAAATCTGATGTAGAGTATCTACATGATCAGAAATCAATAATCGTCTTAGGTTCAGGAGCTTATAGAATAGGAAGTTCTGTAGAATTTGATTGGTGTAGTGTCAACGCGCTGAAAACTATTAAAAAATCAGGTTGGAGAAGTGTTATGATTAATTATAATCCTGAGACCGTATCTACTGATTATGATGAATGTGACAGATTATATTTTGATGAACTTTCTTTTGAAAGAGTTCTTGATATATATGAGCTTGAGAATCCTCATGGTGTAATAGTTTCTGTTGGAGGTCAAATACCTAACAATCTATCCATTCGTTTGAACAACGTTAATGCCAGACTTTTAGGTACAAGTGCAGATAGTATTGATAATGCAGAGGATAGAAATCGTTTCTCTTCTCTGATGGATACCTTAAATATAGATCAACCAAGATGGAAAGAACTTACATCCTTTGATGAAATAGATAGTTTCGTAGAAGAAGTCGGATTTCCTGTTCTAGTAAGACCATCATATGTACTCTCGGGTGCTGCTATGAATGTATGTTCTAATAATGAAGAACTTAAACGTTTCTTGACTTTAGCAGCTAATATATCTAAAAAACATCCAGTCGTAGTATCTGAATTTATTCAGAATGCTAAAGAAATAGAATTTGATGCTGTCTCTAATAAAGGAAATATAGTTTCTTATGCCATATCAGAACACATTGAATTCGCTGGAGTACACTCTGGAGATGCGACCATTCAGTTCCCTCCTCAGAAAATTTATATTGAAACAGCTAGAAGAATCAAAAAGATAGCTCGCCAAATAGCCAATGCACTGTATATTACAGGTCCCTTTAATATACAATTCCTGGCTAAAGAAAATGATATTAAAGTTATAGAATGTAATTTAAGAGCATCAAGAAGTTTCCCATTCGTATCGAAGGTGTTAAAAGTTAACTTTATCGACTTAGCTACAAAAGCCATGATAGGTGAAAAAGTAACTAAACCTAATAAGAATGTATTTGATTTAGATTATGTCGGAGTTAAAGCTTCCCAATTCTCTTTCTCTAGACTTCAAAAGACAGATCCTGTTTTAGGAGTTGATATGTCATCAACTGGAGAGGTAGGTTGTATAGGCATTGATAGTAACGAAGCTGTATTGAAATCTATGTTATCTGTAGGTTATACTATTCCTAAAAAGAATATTTTAGTATCATCAGGTGACTGGAAACAGAAAGCTGAATTACTCTCTACTTGTAAACTATTACATGAACATGATTTCTCAATATTCGCCACTGGTGGTACATATAAATATCTGAATGATAACAACATACCTTGTTCATTAGTCTATTGGCCTAGTGAAGAAGGAAGATACCCTCAGGCGCTTGATATGGTACACGAAAAGAAGATTGATCTGGTTATCAATATCCCTAAAAATCTTTCTGAGAAAGAACTAACAAATGGATATAAGATTCGTCGTGCTGCTGTAGATTTAAATATACCTTTAATAACAAATTCTAGATTAGCCGCAGCATTTATTAATTCTTTCTGTACTATTCCTTTAGATAAGATAGAAATTAAGAGTTGGGATGAATATAAATCATTTGATTAATGGATATTGTATTATTAATAGTAGGCTTAGTTCTAATTTTACTTGGGGCAGATTGGCTTGTTGATGGCTCTGCCTCAATAGCTAGAAAATTAGGTATTTCCGAACTAGTAATTGGTCTAACCATTGTAGCTATTGGCACATCTGCACCAGAGATGGTAGTCAGTTTATTATCAGCCATAGATGGCAGTGCTGATATGTCAGTCGGAAATGTACTAGGCTCTAATATAGCGAATACCCTCTTAGTACTTGGCACCGTGAGTGTTATTACTCCCATTGCCTTAACTAAAGGTAATATTAAAAGAGATGTTCCTATAATGTTCTTAGCTACCCTACTATTTATATTTCTTTGTTCTGACATAGCATTAAGAGCTGCAAATATTAATTCTATATCAAGATTTGATGGTATTATATTTTTAATATGTTTTGGTTTATTTTTATTTTCTTCCTTTAAATATTCTAATAATTTTGAAGAAGAAGAAGTAAAGAATATTAAAGATCTACCAGCTGCTAGATCCATTCTTTATATTATATTCGGTATCATAGCATTGCTCGGAGGAGGTAATTTATTCGTAAATTCTGCTAAAGATATCGCTATTAAACTTGGAGCTTCTGAATCGTTTATTGGTATTACGATTTTAGCATTTGGTACATCTCTTCCAGAACTTGTTACTTCTGTAATAGCAGCGATTAAACAGAAAGGTCAAATGGCATTAGGGACTATAGTAGGTTCAAATATTTTTAATTTACTATTCATTTTAGGTACAACATCTGTTATTACTCCTCTTAGATTACAAGGTATTACTAATATTGACTTAGGAGTATTATTGTTATCAGCCATTTTGATAACTACCAGCTCTTTTATATTTGGTAAAAATCGAATTAGTAGAACTAATGGTATCATTTTTCTCTTAGTTTATATAGCCTATTTCATATGGCTAATTATTAATCTTTAGACTGTTATTTATATAAATTATTTATAAATAAATTTTTTGATATATGTATTTATTTATTAATTTTGTTGAACTAAAATTAGTAAATACTTATACTATATACTATGTTACTTATTAAAAAAGTCGGTGTATATCTTAATTTAACACATTTTAAATTTAAAAACACCGTATATAACGCTTTCAAATATCATAATCTTGATATTACACCAGAACAATTTCTTTTAATTGATTCTTTATGGGATGTTGATGCTGTTTCTCAACAGACAGTAGCTAATTTCATGCATAAAGACAAAAATTCTATAACTCGTTTAATAGATGCTTTAGAAAAAAAAGGATTTATTAACAGAATAGCAGATCAGCAAGATAGAAGAAATAAATTGGTGAAATTGACAGACAAAACTCGCTCTCTTGAGGGAGAAATTACTGATGCAGCTACTCAAGCCGTAGAATATATTACAAAAAATATATCAGATAAAGAGTTAGACCAATTTGTATGCACTATGATTAAAATGGCGAATAATATTGATAAGTATGAAGAAATTCTGAAAAAAGAAAAAATATAATGGGAAAATTATTTGATAGACTAATGGAAGATAACCGAATGCAGGCAGGATTCCATAGCTGTATAAACTGCGGCACATGTACTGCTATATGTCCAGCTGCAGAATTTTACAAATATAATCCTCAAACAATAGTCAGTACGGTTCAAACACGAAATGACGACGAAATAGAAAAATTATTAAAAGGAAATCAAATATGGTATTGTGGATCATGTATGTCTTGTCTTCAACGTTGTCCTAGAAAAAATGCTCCAGGTTTAATAGTAATGGCATTACGTAAATTATCTGTAGATACGGGATTTTTCGTTTGTTCTGAAAAAGGAAGACAAGAATATGCACTTATGAAAATCCTTTGTAATAATATTCTTGAATTTGGTTATTGCATCTATCCTGAAACATTCAAATATGAGGACCACCCTGAATATGGACCTGTAGGACAATGGGTACTTAATAATGCAGATGACGTATATGAACGTGTAGGTGCTCCTTATAAAAAAGATACTGTAGGAGCCCTAAGAAAAATTCCTAAAGAATCTATTGATGATCTTAAGAAAATATTTGACATATCTGGTGCTACAGCTCAAATGAAACAAGTAAAAGATCGTTCTATGGAGCAAGCGAAAAAAATGGGAATGAGTGAGGAAGAATATTTCGATATGTGTTTTAGATATAGTAGTGATATTCATTTTAATAATAAAGACGATTAATCATGATTTACGAAGGAAAGAAGAAGATATGGGCTGATTATCAACAAGATATACCTGAAGATAACTATTTTTATGCCAGAAGTTGTATCCGTCAAAATTTCTATCCTGGTGCTGAAAGAATGTTTCTTGAATTAGCCAGAAATAAATTTAATAAAGATATATATGAAACGAAATACCACACTACATGTGGTGGTATAGCTTATTATTGTAACTCCATTCCTGAAGAGACAGCTATGCTTATCGTAGCTCGTCAGTTTGCTTTAGCTACAGAAGCAGGATATGAAAATTTCGTAGTTTCATGTGTTACTTCTTTTGGTTTACATTCTGAGATTCTTGATACTTGGCATAATTATCCAGAAATAGAAGCTAAAATACATCAAATGTTATGGGATTCTTGTCGTAAAGAATTCGTTAAACCTAAATATTTAGCTCATGCTAGTGATTTGATGTTTAAATATAGATTTTTATTATCTGCTCAAGCTAAAATTAAATTTATTAATAGTAAAACTGGGGAACCCTTACGTGTAGTTGAGCATGTAGGTTGTCACTATAACAAGATTTTTCCATCAAGAAGTATTGGAGGTGGAGAATATCCACAAGTTTTATCCGGATTGATTGAATCTTTAGGTGGTTCGATAATAGATTATCCAGAAAGAAGACACTGCTGTGGTTTTGGATTTAGACAATATATACTAAAAGCTAATAGAGGTTATTCTTTATCAAATAGTTATAAAAAGTATGAGTCTATGGAACCATATCACCCAGATATGATTATAACTAACTGTCCTGGTTGTGGTTATTTTATGGATCATTGGCAATATGTAGTAGCTGAAACTACTGGTAAGACTTATGGTAAGGATGGCTATGGTATTCCTGTCCTATCTTTTGAAGAAGTAGCAGGTTTAGCTATGGGATATAATCCTTGGGATATCGGTTTGCAAATGCATCAAACTGCGGTAGAACCACTACTAGATAAATTAGGAATAAAATACGATAAGAATGCTAAATATTTAGGTGTTAATGGTAAGAAATTAGCTAATCCATTATTACCCGAAAAATCTAAGATATTTTAATATGCAAAATAATAAGAATATTTTAATAATTGGAGGTGGGCCTAGTGGCTTAGCTGCTTCAGCTCAACTCGCTAAACTTGGATATCTCCCATTTCTTATAGAAAAAGAATCCCAATTGGGTGGACATTTAAATACCTGGGATCGTCTTTTTCCAGACAGAGAATCAGCTGAAGATATAAAAAAAGAATTAATATCTGATTTGGGCAATACTAAATGGTTTGTTTCAACTACGATAGATTATATAAATAGATTAGAAAATTCATATAACATTCAATTATCCAATGGTATTTCTATTATAGCTGATGCTATTCTTGTAGCGACTGGTTTCGATTTATTTAAAGCAGAAAAAAAAGAAGAGTATGGTTATGGCATATATGAAAAAGTCATCACTAATGCTGATCTTGAAAAGTTTTTTAAAACAGGCTATGATAAAAGAATAATCAAAAATCCAAAAAGTATAGCCTTCGTACACTGTGTTGGTTCTAGAGATGAGAAGGTAGGTAATAGATATTGTTCAAAAGTTTGTTGTGTAACAGCTATTAAACAAGCATGTGAATTAAAAGAAGTTTTTCCTGATGCTACTATTTACTGTTTCTATATGGATCTGAGAATGTTTGGGAAAAGATACGAAGAGTTATATTACGAGGCTCAAACTAAATATGGTATAAGATTTATACGAGGAAGAGTTTCAGAAATTTTTGAAGCAAATGCTGAATCTAGTCTAATTATTAAGGCTGAAGACACCTTGACTAGTAAACCTCTTAGAATATCTGTAGATTTAGCAGTATTGATGGCAGGTATGTGTCATTCTGAAAAAACTAATGACATATCTAATATGCTTTCTTTATCTATAGATAATGATGGATTTTTAAAAAGTCTATCTAATACCGCACATATCTGTGAATCAGCTCATGAAGGTGTATTTTATGCAGGTGCTTGTACAGGACCAAAGAATATACCAGAATCATTAAGTGAAGGTAGGTCTGCTGCTCTTATCATACATAATTATCTTATCGATAAAAACATAAAAGAAGAAAAAAACAATGATTGATTTCGGATATAATATCGATCAGAGTTCTGTAATCGATATGACCAAGTTTGATCCTACTCTATATAATAAACTTATAGAAGCAGAACCAGATGTCTTAAAATGTATGGCATGTGGTAGATGTACTGCTAGTTGTACTGCAGGACAATTTACTCATGTAGATTTAAGACGTTGCATTTTACTTCTTTCACGTGGAAAAGATAAAGATGCGTTAAAAGAAATTAAGCCATGTTTGTTATGTGGAAAGTGTAATCTTGTATGTCCTCGAGGAATTAATACAAGACATCTAATACTATGTATTCTAAGAATCTATAAACAATAATTATCGTGGAAGAGAGATTTTTATCTGGATATAATAACTTCGTAATACCATTTATGGTAGGAATGGTTTTTATTTTAGTCTATTGCCTCTTAGGTTTGATTAAAATGATATATCAATTACCTATTCGTGATAGAAATAAATTTCTATTATCTCTTATCACTCCTACTCTGATTTTTAAAAATATAAAGGACATTCTATTAACTGTTCTCCTTCATGTTAAAATGTGGAAAAAGAATCCATTACTTGGTTTCATGCATTCTAGCATAGCTTTTGGATGGTTTTGTATCATAATAATAGGTCATATAGAAACACTTATATATGTTCCACATAGAGTAAAATTATTTTATTACCCTATCTTTTTCAGGTATTTCGTAATGAGTACACATGAAACCGTGAGAGGTGCTTTCTTGTGTTTTCTTATGGATTCAATTTTACTTATTATTTTATTAGGTATAGCTCTGGCCGTTATAAAGAGAATAAGATCTTCTATTCTTGGTATGAGAAGGACTACTAAACAATCTCTGATAAATAATGTAGCTATGATAGCTCTGTGGTCTATTTTTCCTCTTCGACTTTTAGCTGAGGGATTCACTGCAGGTATTAGTGGAGGTAGTTTTTTGACTAAAGGAGTCTCAGATTTATTTGGTAATTTTTTCTCAAATGATTTAAAGATTCTTCCTTCGTGGTGGGCTTATTCTATATCTCTAGGTGTATTTTTCGTATTGCTTCCTTGGACTAGATATATGCATATACCGACAGAGGCTATTTATATTATGTTTAAAAATGCAGGTATCAAAGCTTCTCATCCAACAAAGGGTTATGCTTTAGCAGAAATTTATACGTGTCCAAGTTGTGGTTTATGTATTGATGCATGTCCGATGGGTACACAGAAAAAGAATTTACCATATTCGTCTGTATATTTTATCAGACAACTGAGAAATAAAAATAAAGAAAAAATAGAAGAAATAGCTAATAAATGCCTTATGTGCGGTAAATGCGTCGAGGCATGTCCTCAGGGACTTGATTCTGTAGCATTAAAATTAGCTCAAAGGAGTCTGATAAAGCCTAATACTAAAAATGATTTTTCTTATCTATCTAGAATAGAACTTCCAAAGGCTAAACCGGAGAAGGTTTTATATTATGCAGGCTGTATGACTCAGCTTACTCCTACTATCTCTCGTTCAGTAACTAAGTTACTAGATATTATGAATGTAGATTATAATTTCATAGATGAGGAAGGTGGTATGTGCTGTGGAAGACCTATGTTATTGGCTGGTAAAACTTACGAGGCTGAGAGAATCGTTCGTAAGAATTCCGATATGATTTTAGCTACTGGTGCGAGTACTTTAATAGTGTCTTGCCCAATATGTTATAAAATGTTTAAAGAAAAGTATAATTTGCCTGGTATTAATATCATTAACTATACTGAGTATTTTGATCAAAAAGTTAAAGAAGGCAAATTACCTTTAAAATCAACAAATAAGAAATATGTTTACCATGATCCTTGTGAATTAGGTAGAGGATCTGGAATATATAAACAACCAAGAGAAATTATTGCTAATATAGGTTATCTGGTAGAAGCAGATGAATCAAAGAATAAGAGCATTTGCTGTGGAGGAAGTTTAGGTTCTCTGACTCTTTCATATGAAGATAGAACACATATCACAGATTTAGCTGTTAGAAATTTACTATTTAATAAACCAGATGAAATAGTTACAGCGTGCCCTTTATGCTATAAAACTTTTAGTAATAATTCTCCTATAAAAGTAAAAGACATATCTCAAATTTTAGTAGAAAATATAACAAACAATAATAAATTATCATGAAAGAATTTACGCCTACGAAGTATAAATTAAAAAATGTAGCTGATGGCAGAATATTCAACGATGAGGGTTGGACTCTTTCCGATCCTGAATACGCTCACCCATCATTGGTTAGAGCTGTATATGAAAATAAAAGATTAAATTTAAGAAGCGACGATTATGGTTTTTACCGTTTCGCCGATTGGCTTCCTATAAATAAAGTATTAGAAAAATCAGCACCTACTATTACTTATAAAAGTGAAGGATTAGCTAAACATTTAGGTTTAAGCTCATTATATGTTTCTTTTTCTGGTTATTTCCCTGAAAAAGGAGCATTTATGAGAACTTGTTCTTTTAAAGAAACTGAAGCTTATTCTGTATGTGGTAAACTTCCTGAAGACAATAATAAAATATTAGTAGTAGCATCTGCTGGAAATACAGCAAGAGCATTTGCTAAAGTTTGCTCAGAAAATAATATTCCTTTATTATTGTCTGTGCCTGAGGATAATATCAATGCTTTATGGTTCGATACACCGATTAATGACTGCGTTAAACTTATATGTACTCCTAAGGGTAGTGATTATTTCGATTCAATTTATCTAGCTGCTGTTGCTTCTAAATCTGGTAAATTTATTAATGAAGGCGGAGCAAAAAATGTAGCAAGACGTGATGGAATGGGAACAACTGTTCTTTCTGCTGCTACAACTATAGGTCGCATACCTGATAGTTATTTTCAAGCTGTTGGAAGTGGAACTGGAACCATTGCCGCGTGGGAAGCAAATTTAAGACTTATTGAAGATGGTAGATTTGGTAATCATAAAATGGTTTTGCATCCTGCTCAAAATATTCCTTTTACACCGATGAAAGATGCTTGGGAAGCGCATAGTAGATCGTTTATGCCTGTGGATCATAATGCTTTTAAATGTGATGCTTTGGCAATAAAGGCTAATGTGCTTTCTAACAGAAAACCTCCTTTCTCTATACCTGGTGGTGTTTATGATGCTTTATTAGATAGTAATGGATTCGTTGAAGCAGCTACTAATGATGATATAGATAGAGTTTCTGCTATGTTCAAAGAACTTGAAGGCATTGATATCGCTCCTGCTGCTGCTGTAGCTGTTCAAGGTATGATTAATGCTGTGAATGAAAATCGTGTTAAAAAGGACGAAGTTATTATGCTTAATATTACTGGAGGTGGAGAAGAATTATTTAAATCTCAAAATAAAATTCACCTTTTAAAGCCTTCATTAATTATGAAACATGATGATGAAGAGGAGAAAATAATACGTCAAGTTGAAGATTTATTGAAATAATATTATATCTTTGTTATATAACATTTTAAATTTTATTATTATGAATATACTTACAACTTTATTAGCTGTTACTGATTCGTTATCTAAATCCAAAGACTCTTTGTTATCTGGAGGTCTTGTACCTGATAAAATCATGACTAAAATTTCAGCGTTTGATGGAAAAGAGCTTAGTACTTCTCTTATCGAGACGCTTACAAAATGGGGTTTGAAACTTATATCAGCAGTATTAGTTTTCTTAATTGGTAGATGGATAATACGCAGACTTAAAAATTTCTTAGTAAAAGTTTTAGCTAAGAAAGAATATGATGCTGCATTATCTAATTTTCTAGTCAGTGTAGTTAATGCAGTTTTAATTGTTTTATTAATAATAATTATTATAGGTATTCTTGGTATTCCTACTACTTCACTTTCAGCACTTGTAGCTGCATTTGGTATCGCTATCGGTATGGCTCTTAGTGGAGCACTTCAAAATTTCGCTGGAGGAGTTATGATATTAATATTTAGACCTTTCAGGACAAAAGATTATATTGAAGCTAATGGGTTTGCAGGAACAGTAATAAAAGTTAATATAACTACTACTACTCTTCTAACCCCTGATAATAAAGAGATTATAATTCCAAATGGAAGTCTTATTAATGGTAACATTATTAATTATTCTTCTACAGGAACTCGTCGTATTACATGGGATATATCTATAGCTTACGGAGATGATGTGGAACAAGCTAAAAAAGTTTTAGATAAACTATTTGCTGGTGATAAACGTATAATCGACACCCCAGAAAAACCATATGCTGTTCTTTCATCGTTAAGTGATAGTGCTATAATCATTTCAGCAAGAGCTTGGACTAAATCGTCAGATTATTGGTCTCTTCTTTTTGATATGAATGAAAAGATATACAAAGAATTTCCTAAAAATAATCTTAACTTCCCATTTCCTCAAATGGATGTTACGATTTCTAATCCTTCTGAACTAAATAAATAGTTATAATAATTTTAAATAAAAAAAAACTAGTAGTATTAAAACAATACTACTAGTTTTTTTTATGTCTATTTTTAATTACTAATACTTTAATGGATTAGCATATATATTAAGATATATAGTAGCTAATTCTTTAGAATTAAATGTTGGATTTTCTTCTAATATTTTAGCAAGACCATTTTTCATATAATTTTTGAAAAAAGTAAATTTATCGATTGTATAATTTTCGTTGTTTTTATATTCTAATGACGATAATTCATCTAGTATTTTCTTGCTATCATTTAAACCCTTCAGCTTTTCAAGTAAATCTGCTGCTATATAATTATTTTCGACTAAAGTGAAATTTCCTCTAATACGTTTATCAATTATAGATGCTAATTCTAAATATTTTTCATTTTTATCAAGGAGACTGCATCTTTTAATTTCTTCTATGGATATTGGCTTTCCGAAACTATAATGAACCTTTCCTTTTGGCTGGATAATACCTGTTAACATGCTCTGCATATCTTCATTTGGCGACTTAACATATTTGTTACTTTTACTGATATACAGTTCTTTAGCTTTAAAAAAGTCACAAGATTCATATTCGTAAGATATTGATAATGGAAGTATAGATAATTCTGTAAAATCCTTTACGAAATCTTTTGATCCACTCATTTCAAACATCTTTAGCAGACCTTGTTCTGTAGTATCATATCCATCCTTAGTGCGACCATTTCTCTGAGAAATCCAAATTGAAGAAGTGTTAGTAGAAACACTATGTCTTATATATTTTGATAAATTTAATGAAGAAAAGTATTTTTCTTTAACAGTTCCTCCTCTCTCTACTGTCACCATTTTGTTAGACTTCATTAAATCTTTCACAAAAGGAGAAGAGATTAAATTATCTCCTACAGTTATTTCAGTAGTAAACTGTTTATCATTTAATAATATGATTTGTAAAAATGCAGAATCTAATATAATATCTCTATGGTTAGAGATTATTAGATAACATTTATCACTAGATACATTTTCCAAACCTGAAACTTCTAGTCCTTCAGTCGTATCATCTACTACTTTCTGTACTATCTTTGATAATACCCTTTCTTGAAAATCATTTACTCCATTTATAGTATTCAGGAGCTTTATTAAATCTTTTGGATCTAAATTCGGATCAATGAACTTAGAGATATTATTAATAGCAGGACTCTCAGCCATGCGTTTAACCGCCTCTACAGTTTCATCATCATTATATGGGCGGATCTTGTCGAAATTATTTGTCATTATTGAATTAATTTAAGCAATAGGTATTAGTCTATACTCATAGCTTTTATATTATATTTATTAAGATAATTCTTTCCTTCCGGAGTATATGCGTATTTAATTCTTTTAGCGTATGCTTTCTCCACCTTATTTCTTACTATCTTCATAGTACTATTAACCATTTTGTTCTTTTCTGAAAATGGCTCATCAGCTATTATAAAGGTAGAAGGTAACCATCGTTCTGGAAATAAAGATGCGAATTCACCTCCTCTGGTATATTTGTCTAAATATTTCTTTAGATATTCCAATCCCTCTTTCCCTTTAGGAATAACAGATTTATCTACATCTAAAATACAAATAGAATATGGAGACTGATTATTATACATAATAGCATTGCTAACTCCAGGAATATTGGCTTGAAATGATTCTTCGATACCTTCAGGTGCATATTTTTCTCCGTCTGAGGCTATTAATAAACTTTTGAATCTTCCAAGTACATATAAAAAACCTTCTTTAGTCATATATCCCATATCTCCAGTATATAACCAACCATCTTGTACGGTTTCAGCTGTAGATTTTGGATTTTTCCAATAACCTGCCATTACATTCTCTCCTTTTATAGCTATTTCTCCAGATTGACCTATTGGCAATTCTTTTCTATCTGAATCAACTATTTTAAGTTCCATAGGACTAACCAGAATTCCTGATGAACCTAGTATATGAGCTCTCTCACAATTAGTAGAGATAACGGGAGTAGCTTCTGATAATCCATAACCTTGATACATTGGCATTCCTATGGCATAATAAAATTTTTGTAAATCTATACCTAACAAAGCACCTCCTCCGACAAAGAAATCTAATTCGCCTCCCATAGCAGAAGCAACTTTAGAAAATACATGTTTCTGATAAAATTTCACAAAAGGTTTTAATATACATGTCCATCCTGTTCCTTTATTATATCCATTTTTATTATAGACCATACTAACTTTTAAAGCATGATTAAATAATTTTTCAGTGAATTTTCCTTTACTTTTTACTGATGCTTCAATAGATTTTTTAAAACTTTTAGCTAGTGCTGGAACAGATAATAATATATTAGGTTTAAATTCTTGGATAGCTAAAGGAATATTTCTTAATCCTTCTCTTGCTGATTTACCATATGGAACTGTAGCTACAATACCTCCATTATGTAACATAGCATAAAAACCTACTACATGAGCAAAGCAATGATCTAAAGGTAAGATAATTAGCATTTTAGTGCCTTTCTTTACATCTACTACATTTAAGGCTTGTTCTACGTTAGCTGTGTAATTTCTATGTGTTAAAACTACTCCTTTAGGATCAGCTGTAGTTCCAGAAGTGTATGTTATAGTAGCTATATCATCATTTTGAATACTTTGTCCGATTTTCAAAAATTCTTCTTTATGATCTACTAAATACATATCTCCCATTTTCACCACATCATCATACATGATTTCACCTTTCGTCTTATCTAAAGGAGAGGAATCTTCTTCTAGATAATCCATTACCATTATTCTTTCTAATTTTGGTAATTGACTACGAATAGATCTTATAATTTCAAGATGTCTGCCTGTAACGAAAATACAAGAAACATCTCCATGATTTAAACGAAAAAGTAAATCACTAGATTCTTCTAATTTAATAGATAAGGGTACACTTATAGCACCTGCATATAATAAACTTAATTCGCTTATTATCCATTTACTACTTCCTTCAGATAAAATAGCTACTTTATCTTTAGGCTTAATACCCCATGAAACTAATCCACTACCTAGTCTATATACTTGATTTTTAAGTTCTTTAAAATTTATTGTCTTTTTCTCGTGTTGTAATAATTCAACGAAGAAGGTACTATTAGCAAATTTCTTTTCAGAATTTTCTAATAAATCGATTATTGTTTGTTTCATATAGATGAAATAATTTAATTCAAGACAAAACTAACAAAAAAACAGACATGTACCAAACGACATGCACTATCTATAAATTGATAATTTAAAATATTGTAAAACAAGTACTTAAGGGATTAATAAACAACTATCCCCATAACTTAAAAATCTAAAATCATTATCAAGAGCATACTGATACATATTTTCCCACCTATTATCTTTTCCTAAGAAAGCAGATACTAGCAAGAGAAGTGTACTCTGAGGTTGATGAAAATTGGTTATAAGAATATCAACTATACGATATTTATATGATGGAACAATTATTATCTGTGTTCTGAACATATAACTCTGTAAATTATGAAATTTCATATATGAAATTAATGCTCCTATAGCCTCTTTTGTACTATAAGTATCATCACCTTGGTATGGTGCCCATTGACTTACACATTGAGGCTCCCATTTCTCCACAGATTCTTTAATACATTGAATTCCAAGATAATATAAAGACTCTAAACTTCTTGTAGAAGTAGTTCCCACAGAAATAATTTTCGTATGTTCTGGTTTATTATAAATTCTTTCAAGTACTTCTAAAGTCACTGAGAATGGCTCAGAATGCATAATGTGTTGAGCAATGAATTTATTTTTAACTGGCAGGAAGGTACCAGCACCTACATGAAGACATAATTTTTCTTCATCGATACCTTTCTTTTTTAATTCTTCTAAAACTTTTGGAGTAAAATGTAAACCAGCTGTTGGTGCTGCTACTGAACCTCTTCTTTCTGCATATGTAGTTTGATAACGATCATAATCAATCGCTTCAGTTTCTCTATTCAAATAAGGTGGAATTGGTATTCTACCAACTGTTTCTAAAACCTGCGAAAAGGGTAGATCCATATCCCAATGAAAACGCACATAAAATGTATTATCAAATTTTGAAACTAACTCAGCTCTGAAATTTAATTGCTTAATCTCATTTTTTAGTTCGTTATGGGGATTCTCAGTCGGATCGTCGTCTGCTATATATATAGGTATAAGACCTGACTTCCATCTTTTGGCATTTCCTATAATACATTTCCAAACACATGATTTAGTTTGAGCGAAAGAAATATTATATTCGGCAGGATCTACTGGTTCTAAACAAAATATTTCTATAAAAGCTCCTGTTGGTTTTCTGAATATTAATCTTGCTGGCACTACTTTAGTATTATTAAAAAACATAATAGAGTCAGAAGGTAGATAACTTGGTAAATTATAAAAATGATCTTGTGTTAATTTGCCTTTATTATTAATTAAAAGTTTAGAATGATCTCTCTGTTCAAGTGGGTACTTAGCTATTCGTTCTTCTGGGAGAACATAGTCAAAGTCAGTAATACTTATTTCTGGTAAATTCATTATAAAATATATATATCTTTTTTGGCCATTTAAAGGGCCGTATTTAAATCTTTTCGGCAAATCTACATATTATATCATATAAAGCAAAATAGTGTCTAATTTAAATTTCATTACAATTGTAATTTATTAAATGTAATCCTTATTATTTACGTATGTATTCAACTTTACGTATGTATTTAGCCATTTCTTTCTTTCTGTAAACTTAATAACATTTGTAGTATAAGAATTATTTATAAGTATTATTTATATTAATTATACTGCTGATTCCCAGCACTTTACATCACTTAATTAAATGTAAAACTTCCATCAAAACTTCAATATACTAGCTAAATCATTACTATAGGCACTATAAATGATATAATTAATAGGCTTATATAGTATTATCCCAGTATATTATGTTATCTACCTATACTATTACTTTAATACTAGATGTGATTTATACCCTACTATAAATCAGATATTTATATAATATCTATGTTTTTATGTAAAATATCATTACATCTGTACTCTTTAAATAAATTACATATGTAATTGATTTTTTAGTTATATTTGTAATTAGTAAGATTTACATATATGAATAAACGTTTACAGCAAATACTCGACCTCGAGGACCTCACTCCTGCCAAATTAGCGGAGAGAATTGGTGTTCAGCCTTCAGGAATATCTCATATTCTCTCGGGAAGAAATAAACCGAGCTATGATTTTATTAATAAACTTCTCCACCACTTCCCTAATATAAATGCCGAATGGTTAATTACAGGAAAAGGGAAACCATACAAGAGTCAAAGCGTAAATGCAGAACCAAAAGAAGATCGAAATATATTCGGATTAAATGACGATCTAAATAATCAGAGAAATTCTCAGAATGAAGACCAATTTTATGATTTTAATAGAGAAAATGAGACAAATTCATTAAATATTTTTAATTCGCTAGATTCTCAGACAAATAAAAACGACCAACAATCAGCTGATAAACAGGGAATTAATAAAGAAATTGGCACAATTCAACTCGATAAGAATGAATTAAATGATAAATCATGTACTACGCCTAACCAATTTTTAAATAAAAACGAGAATAAAAAAGCACTTCCAAGTAAGAAGGTTCGTAGAATTACTCTTTTCTATTCTGATGGAAGTTTTGAAGAATTTTATCCCAACAGATAATTCTATTTTGTATATTTGTATTTCGTAATAGATAATATTTAAACTCGTTCGAAATCCGATAGAATATGTACAAAATACTTAGACGCATTTTATTTTTGTTTACTCCAGAGACTATTCATCATATAGTATTAAAGCTGGTAATATTGACTAAATATTTACCAATAACTAGATCATTTATAAAATGGCGTTTCACTTATAAAGACCCTTCCCTAGAGAAAGAAATATTTGGAATTAAATTTAATAATCCGATAGGATTAGCTGCAGGATTAGATAAAAACGGAGAATGCTATAACCAATTAGCTAATTTTGGTTTTAGTTTCATAGAAATAGGTTCTATAACACCTGAGGCTCAACCTGGAAATGTGAAACCACGCTGCTTCAGACTACCTAAAGAGTCTGCTCTTATTAATAGGATGGGTATTAATAATAATGGCGTTAAATATACTCTTAAACAGTTAAAAGACGAACATCCTAATATTATTGTAGGGGGCAATATTAGTAAAGGAACATTAACTCCTATTGAAAATGCAGGCAAAGATTACGAACGTAGTTTCGCACTACTTTACGATTTCGTAGATTATTTCGTTATTAACGTTTCATGTCCAAATGTAAAAGACTTAGCCAAACTACAAGATATCAACGCTTTATCAGATATTATAGATAGACTTCTTAATCTTAGACGCTATTATGAAGATTATCGTCCTATATTAATAAAAGTATCTCCAGATATTCCTAAAGAACATCTTGACGATATCATAGAAACTATCTTAATATCAGGTATAGATGGTATAGTAGCCACTAATACTACCAATGACAGATCAATGTTACCACCAGAAGAACAGCAAAGACTTAAAGATATAGGTAATGGAGGTATAAGCGGCCAACCATTATTTAAAAAGAGCCTGAGTATGGTAAAATATATAAGCAATAAAACGAATGGCACTTTACCTATTATAGGTGTAGGTGGTATTATGACGCCAGAACAAGCTAAAGAAATGTTAGATGCTGGTGCATCTCTTATACAAGTATATACGGGTTTTATATATAATGGACCTGGTTTTGTTAAAGATATTTTAAAATATCTTGTTAAAGAAAAAGTTAAAGAGAATAAGCTTAAAGAAAACAAGCTCAAAGAAGAAAAAAATAAAAAAGATATAATTAAAGAAGATAAAAAAAATGAATAAAGCTGCTATATGTACTATAGGTGATGAGATTCTTATAGGACAAATCGTAGATACAAATTCTTCAGCTATAGCTAAAGAATTAAATCTCTTAGGAATACAAGTTAGTCAAATGCAATCTATAGCTGACGACCATGATAAAATAATACAATCATTAGATAACTTGCTGAAGGAAAATGATATAGTATTAATTACCGGAGGTCTTGGTCCTACTAAAGATGATATAACCAAACAAGCATTAGCAGATCTATTTGGTTCTAAAGGTTCATATATAAATAAAGAGCAACAAGAAATTAATAAAATACGACTAACCAGAAGAAAAATCGCAATGATAAACACGAATTTTCTTCAATCTGAAGTTCCTGAAGGCTCAGAGGTGATAGTAAATGAAATAGGCACTGCACCATGCATCCTATTCAGATTCAAAAAGGAACAATATTCACATTGCCCCGTATTATATTCTATGCCTGGTGTGCCGCATGAAACTAAGCAATTAATTCCTAAAGTCTTAGATGATATAAAATCGCACTATAAATTAGAACATATTTATCATAAAACGATGATGACTTTTGGAGTGCCAGAATCATTATTGGCTGAACAAATCTCAGAGTGGGAAAACAACTTACCTAAAGGAATGAAGTTAGCATATCTACCTAATCAATTCTTGGGAATTAGATTAAGACTTTCAGTATATGGCAATAAAAATCTTACTTTAAGCGACATAGACCAACAATTTGAAAAGGTAAAAACAATATTGGGAAATAATTTTTATGGATATGGTAATGACACTTTGCCTATAGCCATAGGAAGAATACTGAAAAAATATCATAAAACTGTAGCTACAGCAGAATCTTGTACTGCTGGATTAATTTCATCACTTCTTACTTCTGTTCCTGGTTCTTCAGAATATGTAATGGGAGGCGTAGTTAGTTATTCTAATAATATTAAAACTAAAATATTAAAAGTAGATCCTAAAATAATTAATGAATTTGGAGCTGTCAGTCGTCAATGTGTAGAACAAATGGCTAAAGGTGTGAAAAATCTTATGAATACCGACTATGCAGTCGCTACTTCAGGAATATCTGGCCCCGGTGGTGGAAGTAAAGAGAAACCAGTTGGAACTATCTGGATGGCAGTAGCTTATAAAGATAAAGTCATAAGTAAAAGCTTAGTTTTCAATAGCACAAGACAGATTAATACACAACTATTCGCTTCTTGGGCACTTGACTATCTAAGACGTACTATAGAAGAAAACGATGAATAAAATTCAGTCCTGTTATTTTTGAAATATCAGAATCGGAATAAGCATTTTGGATGAGAATATCATTGATAATAGAAAGATCGATATTTTCATCCATTTTTTTTGGATGTAAAGTATATTTACTGATATTACTTCCTATGCAGATGAAAGAACTTGCATCAGAATCTGGAATATCTTGTGAAGACTCTATTAGATTTCTTACCCTCGTCAATTCAGTTGTAAAACTTTCATAATTTATAGATAATGCCCTATTTAATTTATCTAACATTCTTGATAAATGATCTTCTAAAACTTCATTACGAGGCTCATCTATAAATTTTTCATACAAAATTTGATATTTTTCATAAGCTTCTTTAAATTCTGTATCAAATTTTAATTTTTCTCTTAATTCGTTCTCAAAAGTCAATGATAAATCTATTTCGATTAAGGAACCTTTCTTAATTTTAGAAATGATCTCAGCATCTGATAATAAATATGATTGATAAATTTCAGGATAACCTTTACCATTTATTAAAAATATACCAAGTTTAGCATAAAACTGATGAAGAAATGCATCTCCTTCAATATTATTAGAATCTAAAATAAATAAAACTGATAATAATCCCTCCTCTTTATTTCTAAGCAAATCTTCTAAATTAAGAGCTAATCTTACAATATTCTTATTCTGTTCAATCATATCTAACACCACAGATGCTAACTCTAAATAATCTCCACTAAATGCTCTTTCTTCTAAAATTTTATCTTTAGAAAAAGTATTTTTTGAACCATAATCACCTTTAGATAAAGTATTTACAAACCACTGCCACCTCTCCTGCTTATTATAAGAATAACTAGACAAATTTACACAAATAACATCAACTCCCTTACTAATAATTAATTCAAAATTTATATTATCTATAGATAAAGGAGATAATAAATATCTTGTATCGACTACTAGTTTAGGAAGATTATTATTCATTGATCAACTACGATTCTTTAATTATTATCTTCTTTGACGAACAGCCTCATATAAGACGACAGAAGTAGCTACAGATACATTTAAAGAACCAATCTCTCCCATCATAGGTATCTTAACACTTTCATCACTTAAAGATAAAACCGACTTAGAAACACCTTTACCCTCTGATCCCATAACGATTACTGTTGGTTTCTTAAAATCAACATCATAAATAAAATTACTAGATTTCTCAGAAGCAACTACGATTTGAAACCCTTTTTCTTTTAGATAAAAAATAGGCAATCTCAAATTAGGAGTCTTACAAGTATCTATTCTTAACAATGCACCAGCTGAAGTTTTAATAGCATCTGCATTAATCGCAGCACCCCCCTTAGCAGGTAAAATAAGGCCAGAAACACCAGCACACTCAGATGTACGAGCGATAGCACCGAAATTTCTAACATCACTCACTCCATCAAGCATAATAAAAATAGGAGCATCATTCTTAGCCAAAGCCTTTTCCACTAAAGTCTCTAGATCCACATACTCAATATTAGAAATAAAAGCTATAACTCCTTGATGAGCCCCTCTTTTTATCCTATCAAGTCTCTCTATTGGCACAAACTGTGCAGTTATATTTTTCTCCTCCAATAACACCATCAACTCTCTAAACTGATCCCCTTCTAACCCTTTCTTAATCATGACCTTCTCAATAGTCTTTCCTGAAAGAATAGCCTCAGTAACTGAATGCATTCCAAAAAGGTAATGCTGTTTTATTTCTTTTTCCATTTTATAATATTTTCGTGGATTTTTAATTATTATTTTCAAGTTCCTCACTCGCGCTCATCCATAAACTCATTTTATCATCATACATACGCTTCATCTCAAGATACTCACGAGTTAACTTGTCAATATCGGTATTTTTTTCGGGAGTTGCTAATTTTTTTTCAATATCTTTAATTCCATTTTCAAGCTTCTCCATTTCTTTCTCCAACTTCTTAACAACGCTTTGCTTACGTCTTAATTCCTTTTGTTCCTCGAAAGAAAGCTTAACTTCCACCTTCTTAGGAGTAGTTTTCTGCGGCTTCTTTTTTTCTTTTTTCACGGCAATGCTCGCCTCTGCGGACTTTTCTGCTGCGAGAGAAGAAGTAACACTTGTGTTGAGTAACTGCAAATCCTCTAGCTTACGATCACGTAAAAAGGCATCAATACCCCCCATATGTTCTTTAATTCTACCATCCCTGAATTCATATACCTTATCGACCAATCCCTTAAGAAAATCCCTATCATGAGAAACTATAATTAAGGTACCATCATACATATTCAAAGCCTGCTTTAAAATATCTTTAGACTTTATATCCATATGATTAGTAGGCTCATCAAGTGCTAATAAATTATAAGGTTTTAGAATCAATTTAGCCATAGCTAAACGAGCTCTTTCTCCTCCACTTAACACAGACACTTTCTTATCAATATCCTCATTTTTAAATAAAAATGCAGCCAAAATATCTCTTAATTTAGTACGAATATCTCCTACTGCTATTTTATCTAAAGTATCATAAACAGTCTCATTCATATTCAAGATATCCTCTTGATTCTGCGCATAATACCCAAGAGCTACATTATAACCTAAATCTGCACTACCCTCTAGTGGAGTTAAATCACCAGTAAGAATCTTCATCATAGTACTCTTACCCTCGCCATTCTTTCCAACGAAAGCCACTTTCTCACCTCTCTCCACCACGATATTAGCATCAGAAAAAACCCTCTTCTGAGGATATCCTCCGACCATATCGACAGTTTTAAAAACTACTTGTCCAGAACGAGGAGCTGGAGGAAATTTTACATTCATCGCCTCAGTATCCTCAATATCAATCTCTATCCTGTCAAGCTTATCAAGAGCCTTAATTCTTGATTGAACTTGATTAGACTTAGTAGCTTTATATCTAAATTTATTTATAAACTCTTCATTCTTTTCAATCATACGCTGCTGATTCTCATATGCAGCACGCTGTTGATCCATACGCTCCTTACGAAGAACTAAATATTTAGAATAAGAAGCCTTATAATCATATATCTTTCCCAGTACTATCTCGACAGTCCTCGTCGTTACACTATCAAGAAACCTCCTGTCATGTGATATTAATAAAATAGACGAACCATAAGATTTTAGATAATCCTCCAACCATTGAATAGATTCTATATCAAGATGATTAGTAGGCTCATCCAGCATCAACATATCAGGTTTTCTTAATAAGACTTTAGCCAACTCCACACGCATATTCCAGCCTTGGGAAAAGGTACTACGGAGCTTATTAAAATCACTTCTCTTAAAACCTAATCCTAATAAAGTCTTCTCAGCTGTAGGCCTGGCATCTTCTGTCCCTGAAATACTAAGTTTATCTGTAATATCATTTAGCTCTATTATAAGATTCTGATACTCTTTAGATTCATAATCAGTTCTCTCAGAGAGCTGAGTATTAATAACTTTGAGACGATCATTTAAAGCATCAATCTCAGAGAACACTAACATGGTATCATCGATAATTGTTTTATCCTTAGAATAATTCATAATCTGAGGAAGATAACCTATTGTCATATCCTTAGGATGCATAATACTACCTGAAGTAGGCATTTGTTGCTTCATGATAAGTTTCATTATAGTTGACTTACCAGCACCATTTTTGCCCACTAAAGCCACATGCTCAGAATCACTTATATGGAAATTTATATTATCGAGTAGTGTATAACCACCAAAAGAAACACTTAAATCATTTATTGATATCATACTCCCAATCCTACTTTTCTAATCGCCTCATGAAATGCTTCAGGACATCTTGTTGGCCTTCTTGTATCAGACTTAATAAAGCCTAATACGATCTTAGCTGTACACAATAACACTTCATCCTGATTATAAATCTCATTTAAAACTTCAACTTTAGCCATAGGATCTTTTTCTATCATGGAAACTACGGTTAATACATCATCTACTTTAGCCACATGTTTATAATGAAGTTCCACACTCACAACTGGCATCATAACATGTAACTTTTTTTCAAACTCTCCTATTGGAAGTCCGCCTTTTGTCATCATATCACACCTACCTACCTCACAATAACGCACATAATTACTATGATGAACTATTCCCATCTGGTCACACTCATAATAACGAACAGGAAATTTTACTATAGATTTACAAATCATATATTTTAACTTTTTTATTTTAACAAACTTTTAATACCTTCCTCTAGTTTTTCTATTTTAGAAGTAGCATCAGACTGTTTCTTTTTCTCAAGATCCACTACTTTCTTAGGTGCATTAGCCACAAATCTCTCATTAGATAATTTAGCATTCACACCTTTAAGAAATCCTTTTAAATGCTTAAGTTCAGCCTGCATCTTAGCGACTTCTTCTTCTACATTTACCTTACCAGTCAAAGGTACTAAAAACTCTATAGTCCCTACCATAAAAGATGAACCAGATTCCATATTATCAAAATCATCAACAAATTCTATATTCGCGATATTAGCCATCTTAACTACAATAGAGATCAAATCCTCAGGAAAGTCTTTTCCTTTAATAATAAGATTTAATTCCTCATGAGGAGATAAACCTTTACTCTGTCTTATATTTCTGATATTAGCGATAGTAGTAAAAGCCTGATCAAATTCATTAATTCGAGCAGTAGAAAAACTACCTGGTTTAGGCTGTTGTTCTAACATGATAGTTTCACCATCAGCTCTTTCCGCTATATTTTGCCATAATTCCTCAGTAATAAAAGGCATTACTGGATGAAGTAATTTAAGTAAAACATCAAAGAATTCAAGAGTCTTATCATAAGTCTCTTTATCTATAGGCTTACCATACTCAGGTTTAATAATCTCAAGATACCAACCACAGTAATCATCTCTAAATAATTTATAAAGACTCATTAAAGCATCAGAAATCCTGAACTTATCAAAATTAGCATTGACTTCAGTCATCGTCTGATCCAATTTATTCTGGAACCATTCAATAGCTAATTTAGAAAAATCGCTTTGATCTAAATCTGAACTTACCGTCCATCCTTTAATCAAACGATAAGAATTCCACATCTTATTACTAAAATTACGGCCTTGCTCTACCTGTGATTCATCAAATAATATATCATTACCAGCAGAAGTACATAACATCATACCCATTCTCACACCATCAGCACCATATTTTTCTATTAACATAATAGGATCAGGAGAATTACCTAAAGACTTAGACATTTTTCTACCTTTCTTATCACGAACTATACCAGTTAAATAAACATTTCTAAATGGTATGTTTTGACAGAACTCATCTCCAGCCATAACCATCTTAGCTACCCAGAAGAATAATATTTCAGGAGCTGTTACTAAATCATTAGTAGGATAATAGTATTTTAAATCAGCATTACCTTCTTTCTCAGGGAAACCTGGTTTAGAAGGATCAAATACAGACATTGGCCATAACCAAGAAGAAAACCAGGTATCAAGCACATCCTCATCTTGATGAAGATCGTCCATTGTCACAGATGGATCTATTTTCTTAGCCGCCTGCAAAGCTGCCTCAGGAGATGATTCTACTACTACGCCACCATTGCCAAAATAATAAGCAGGAATTTGTTGTCCCCACCATAGCTGACGAGAGATACACCAATCATGTACAGTCTCCATCCAATGGCGATATGTATTTTTAAACTTATCTGGTATTAAACTAATTTGACCAGAAGTTACTTTTTCAAGAGCAGTAGCTGCCAAATCGCTCATTTTTAAGAACCATTGCTGAGAAAGACGAGGCTCAATAACCGCATTTGTTCTCTCAGAATAACCTATTGGAGATGTATAATCCTCTATCTTAACAAGATTTCCAGATTCCTCTAGCATCTTAACCACTTTCTTACGAGCTACAAAACGATCCTCTCCTACTAAAATTTGAGCTTTCTCATTTAACTTACCATGATCATCAATAATATCTAGTACAGGAAGATTAAATTTCATACCGATCTCATAATCATGAACATCATGAGCTGGAGTAATCTTAAGACAACCTGTACCGAATTCCATACTTACGTAAGAATCTTCGATGATAGGTATCTCTCTATTAATTAATGGAACAAATACTTTTTTCCCTCTTAGATTATGAAATCTTTCATCCTCAGGATTGATACAAACTGCAGCATCTGCCATTATAGTTTCAGGACGAGTAGTAGCGATAGTAACAAATTCACTATCAGAAGGTTTCCCATCATTACTTACAGGATATCTTAAATAGTATAACTTAGATTTAGTCTCTTTATGTATAACTTCTTCATCACTTACTGCAGTATGTCCTTCCGGATCCCAATTGACCATACGTACACCTCTGTAAATCAGACCTTTTTTATAAAAATAAACAAAAGTATTAATAACAGCTTCACTTAAATCAGGATCCATAGTAAAACGAGTACGATCCCAATCACAAGAAGCTCCTAATTTTTTCAATTGTTCAAGAATAATACCACCATGTTTCTCTTTCCACGCCCATGCATGTTTCATAAACTCCTGACGAGTTAGATCTTTTTTCTCTATTCCTTCTTCTTTTAATTTAGCCACCACCTTAGCCTCAGTAGCTATTGAAGCATGATCCGTTCCAGGAACCCAACAAGCATTTTTTCCATTCATACGTGCTCTTCTCACCAATATATCTTGAAGAGTATTGTTTAACATATGCCCCATATGAAGCACTCCTGTCACGTTTGGTGGAGGGATAACGATTGAATAAGGTTCTCTTTCATCTGGTTCGCTATGGAAAAATTTATGATCCATCCAATAGGCATACCATTTATCTTCTACATTAATCGGATTATACTTTATAGGTAATTCCATTTCTATATTTTTATTTATTAAAATTCTTTTTTAAGCATTATTCTTAATACTAATCGGCAAATTTAAGTAAAAATGAATTATATTTGCATATATTAATAAAAAAATATCATGAATAAGCCAAACAATAACGATAAAGGACTAAATATCGAGATAAGTAATGAAGTAGCCAAAGGAATTTATTCTAATCTAGCCATTATTACACACTCTTCCAGCGAATTTGTTTTAGACTTCGTCAGAATTCTTCCAGGCACTCCTAAAGCAGAAGTAGCTACTAGAGCTATAATGGCTCCAGAGCATGCTAAAAGACTTTTAAAAGCTCTTAAAGATAACGTTGAAAAATACGAGAAGCAGTTTGGAGAAATTAATATTCCTAATAATCAACCGAGCATTCCAATGGGATTTATGCCTGGTGGAGAAGCTTAAAAAAAAATTATATTGAGTTTAGAGAAAAATATTCAACATATATCGGTAATAGGCTCTGGAAATATGGCCCATCGACTCTCCTACGCTTTTTTATCAGTAGGACGCACGATTGACTACATCTATAGCAAAACGCCAGAACACGCCCAAGATCTTTTGTCTTATTTACGGCAATATTGCTCGTCGTCGATAGCTACCGCATGCGTAGAAGATCTCTCTCCACTCTTGTCCTCCGATTTAATAATAATAGCAGTATCGGATAAAGCTATAACATTCATAGTTAAGAAATTAATAGATATATTAGAAAAGGATAATCTCCAAAATAATACCCGAAATGAACTTCCAATTATAGTTCATACTTCTGGAGCCACATCTATTTCTGTATTGTCTCCATTATCACGATTCAATATCCATTATGGAGTTCTATATCCTCTAATGTCTCTAAATAAAAATAGAATAACAGACTTTACAAAAGTCTTTTTTCTTTTAGAAGGAGACGATTCTGATACTGAACAAGAATTAAAAGAGCTTATAATATCTATACATTCTAAATATGTTTTTGTAACATCTGAAGAAAGATTAAAAATGCATGTAGCTGCAGTCTTCGCATCAAATTTCACTAATTATATGCTCGAAATGGCATACGATGTAGCAGGTGATTATGCCAAACTATTATTACCTTTAACTATAGAGACAGTAGAAAAAGCTTTTCAGAATACACCTGAAAAAATGATGACTGGTCCTGCTATTCGTAAAGATTTTATTACTTTAGAGGCTCATGAGAAGTTATTAAATAGAACTGGGAATCAAGAGGCGCTAGCTCTGTATAGATTTATAACTAATAATATTATTAATAAAAAAAATAATACCAAATAATTAATTGAAAATAAGTATGGCTAATTATAAAGCAAAATTAAAAAACATTAAAGCATTTGCTTTCGATGTAGATGGGGTAATGACTGATGGTTCTATTCTTTCCACTCCCGACGGTGATTTATTAAGAACATTTAATTCTAAAGATGGATTAGGACTAAGGTTAGCCGTTAAACGTGGTTTTCCAGTAGCTATTATCACCGGAGGACATTCTCCAAGCATTCTTAACAGAGCCAAGGTTCTCGGAATAATCGATGTTTATGAAAGTTCAAGAAATAAAGTCCCAGATTTAAAAGATTTCTGCGAAAAATATAATCTTAAACCTGAAGAAGTAGCTTTCATGGGAGATGATTTACCTGATATGCCTGCTATGGATATTTGTGGACTCTCTGCTTGTCCAGCCGATGCTGTTGATGAAGTCAAAGGTGTTTGTGATTTCGTATCATTATATCCTGGAGGTCGTGGCTGTGTTCGTAATCTTATAGAACAAGTTCTAAAAATTCACGACCGTTGGTATTTCGACCCTAAACAGTACGATAAAGAAGGAATACGTTAATTTATATCTAAGATATTCTAAAATATATATATAATGTTTGAGTCTAAAAGATTTATTCTCGGTTCTGGTTCTCCTCGTAGAGAAGAGTTATTAAAAGCGACAGGAATTATTTTTTCTGTCGATAGTTCAAGCAAAATTAATGAAAGCTATCCAGAGAATTTGCCTTCGCGAAAGATTCCAGAATATCTTTCTATTAAAAAGTCTGAAGGTTTTCATCGTCCTCTTGAGGA
>Ga0172377_10000178_pt1 | contig 54974 bp, 62 predicted proteins | sample Pumphouse3metaG_FD_119749 | JGI IMG/M metagenome (GOLD analysis project Ga0172377, IMG submission 119749) | Leachate microbial communities from a municipal landfill in Southern Ontario, Canada - Pumphouse #3 metaG | ecosystem: Engineered > Solid waste > Landfill > Unclassified | place: Canada...
GGGGTTGTAAAAACCAGTTTCATCAAATCTTCATCGCTATAGATGGTATTTCCAGAAATCTCAATCTTTTCTATAACTGGATTTTCTTTCACTACATATGTAACAGCAACACCACCTGCTTCAGGTGTAAGTTCAACATCCACAAAAGAAAAGAATCCTAATTCATAAATGGCTTCCACATCTTTTTGAAGTTGCTCTCGATTCAAAGTCTCTCCAATCTTGGTTCCTACGGTCGAAAGAATATGTTCTGATACTACATGTTCATTTCCTTTAACATTTCTAGAAACTACCTGGAGATCTTGTGCCCAACCTCCCTGAATCATAAAAAACATAAAAAGGAAACATATTATTGAAATAAGTACTGGCCGTTTCACACGTAATCTCTCCTTCCAGGAAGGTGAAGTTTTTTACTGCCGATTTATAATTATAGCAGGTCCTTGTTCACGTAATGCACTTTGCCCTATTTGGAGCAACGTTAAAAGTCGTTCTAGAGTTTCGTTTGCATTACCAACTTGTTGATCTTCTTTTGCCACACTCTTTTTGTTCTGGAGTTCTTTTTTTTCTATTGGCATTTCCTTAGCTTGTTTTACGTCTGTCGTCATCGCAACTGAAGATATAGGTAGAGAATCTCGTTCATTTTTATATCCTTCCTCTCTGTTACGTAACGCTTCAATATTACTTTCGCTCAGGCTTTTACGTAAACCAGCTAATACCGCCCGTTCATCTGAAGTAACCCATTCTAAGGAAAACTCTTTTTTTGCTACATACTTTTGGGAATCATTACTTTGAGAAACAGACAAAGGAACAGACAAAACACAGAGGAAAAGAACAGTAAGAGTGGCAACACGACTTAACACCACTATCCCCTTGTTCTTTTGCTCTTGACCTTGTGTTTCAGCTAGTTGCCAAAGCTCTTTCCTAGCTTCTTCCAACTCAGCTCTGGCGCATTCCATTTCCGTCAAGGCATTATGCCACGATTTGCTTTTTGTGGCATACATACATCTCTCAAGCCATCGCATAACTCGGCTAATACGCTTTTCCACAACAGATCACTCCTGGAAGGGTACCTTTTCTTTCTACATACCTTCTCTAATAGTTATCACCTATTACGCTTTTTTAGTGGTATGATCAGGAAAAATCCAACTCTTAAGACGAGCTATAGCGCTGCGTTTAAGCCTATATACATGACTTACATCAATCCCTTGATCTTTTGCTACTTCTTTTGCCTCATGCCCCTTGAAAAACATCTCCGAAACCACTTCTGCTTCCCGATTAGGAAGCTTTTCTATTTCTTGAGACAACGTAAGAAATAAATCGTATGAATCACAAGAGAAATCGTCTGATATACACATTTCCTCATCGTCGACAGGAAGGGGAGCCTTAGCCTCGCTACGTTGTAAATAATTAACCATTTGCCCCTTAATACGGTAAAAAGCATATGTCGTAAATTTAAGTTGACGCTCAGGTTCGAATTTATCAACTGCCTTAATAAGGGCAACCATACCCTCCTGGACTAAATCTGGATAGATAGACGGAGAAACATGAAATTTTTGAGCAAGCCAAAAAACGAGGGGTCTATAAGATACTATCAATTCTTCACGGGCACAATCGTCTGTGCGGCAGGAAGCCCAGAGTTCTTTTTCCCTTTCTGGAGAAAGTCGTACTTCGTCCTGCTTCTTTTCATAATCTACATTCAACCCTATCCCCCCTTATAGCGCAAACAAAACTATGAAAATTCTATCAGTTTGGCTTACGATTGTCTAAGAAGAAAGAGGTATATAACGAATAAATTCTTTAGGTACGTAAAGATGAGTCGCATCATTTAAAAATGCCAGCATTATCGTACTTTGAAAAACATGCACCGAAGAGATCGAACAATTATCAAGGCGCATGTGCCATACTAATGAGGAATTCACTTTTAACAAATCAACAAGAGCCGTGCGAATTGCTCCCCCATGGGCAACAACCATTATTTGTTCTTCATCTCTTTGTAAGATTTCTTCAAGGACACTCGCTACCCTTAAACGAACGGCCTCAAAAGATTCACCATCCCCAGGAATCACTGTAGAAGGATCTTTTCTCCATTGATCATGTTCATCGGGAAAACGTTTTTTTACCTCGGAGACAGTAAGACCTTCCCATTTCCCAAAACCAATTTCCTTTAAATCCTCACGTACAAGAATTTGGTCTTTTTTCTGCCGCATCGCAATAATTTCCGCTGTTCTATGAGCACGATACAGAGGGCTTGTTACTATAAGGTCAGCTTGAAAACACGAGCATAAACGAAGAGAGAGACGATCGGCTTGTTCCAATCCTTCTGCGTTAAGAGGGACATCACTTTGCCCTTGATACCGCATTTCATTATTCCAATCAGTTTGTCCGTGGCGAATAAATAATATCTGTTTCAAAACCATTCACAATCTCCTTTACTAGCGCATTCTCTGCAATTATATCGTGCCTTCGCATATTATGCAGAATTCATCATTTTTCAAACGGAATAATAAAAGAGGCCTTGCGCTTTTCCTTTCAGAAAGAAAAACACAAAGCCTCTCGCTTTTCATTTATTAAGCTGGAGCCGGCGGGCGGACTCGAACCGCCGACCTGCGCATTACGAGTGCGCTGCTCTACCAACTGAGCTACACCGGCAGAGTAAACTAAAATGGCGGTCCCAACGGGATTTGAACCCGTGTCGCAGCCTTGAAAGGGCTGTGTCCTAGACCTCTGGACGATGGGACCGCGATGGTGAGCCGTGTGGGAGTCGAACCCACGACGCCCGGATTAAAAGTCCGGTGCTCTACCAACTGAGCTAACGGCTCTTGCCCCGGCTAGTTACCGCCGTTACGCAAGGGTTTATTCTACAGAAAAAACGCAGCAAGTCAAGCCCCTTTTAAAATATTTCAGGATTCTGGACTGTACTTACTTTTTTCTGAGGAAAGCCAATGGTATCCATTGTCAATTTGCTTCTCGACACTATCAAAGGATGTGCCACCGTATGTCTTGCGTCTACTCACACTTGCTTTCAATGAAAGAAGAGGCATAATATCTTCTTCCACCTCCGGTATGATAGCTTGCCATTCTGACAAAGATAGATCAAAAAGTGATCGTTCATTATCCACACAATAACGAACAAGCTGTCCCGCTTTCCAATGGGCATCTCTAAAAGGAATACCTTTCCTAACAAGATATTCCGCAACATCCGTAGCAAGAACCATCCCATTTTCCATTTTCGAAGTAGCTTTTCGTTCATCTACATCTACATGAGATAAAAAATCAGGTAATATACCCACCATAGAAAGGATAACTGAAAGCGAAGCTAAAAGTCCTCGTTTATCTTCTTGCAAATCGCGATTATATGTTAAAGGTAAGCCCTTAAGCATAATGAGCATATCAACTAAATGCCCAACTACTTGCCCAACCCGACCTCGTGTAAGCTCAAGCACATCGGGATTTTTCTTTTGTGGCATCATGCTTGACCCTGTACAATATGCGTCTGGAAGTTTAAGCCACCCAAATTCCTGGCTGTTATAAATTATAAAATCTTCTGCGAGTCTGCTGCAATGTACGGCAAAAACTGCCGCAAAATAATGGTAATCTAGCAAGTAGTCTCTATGGGCGACAGAATCCAGACTATTTTCTGTCGGCCTTTTAAAACCGAGGGCCGACGCTGTATTAAAACGATCCAGAGCAAGCGTAGATCCGGCTAAAGCTCCTGCACCCAGAGGGCAATCATCAAGAGCATCCAAAGCTGCCTGTAGATGGATCATATCACGTCGAAAGGCTTGAAAGTGAGACATCCAATATTGTCCCATACTTATTGGCTGGGCCTGCTGCAAATGAGTATATCCTGGGATGATAATATCACGGTGAGCGTAGGCTTTTTTAAGAATAGTTTCAAGAAGAATGCACATTCCCTTATGTATTAATTTCAATCTGTTGCGTAAATAAAGACGTAAAGTAGTAGCAATCTGATCGTTTCGACTTCGCCCAGTATGAAGTTTCGCTCCCAGTGGGCCTAATATTTCTATGAGTCGATGTTCAATATTCATATGTACATCTTCCAACTCAATAGAAGGAGTAAAGCATCCATCTTCTATCTCTTTCAGAATCAAGGAAAGCCCTTCTTCTATCTTTTGACCTTCCTCTGAAGAAAGGATTCCAACAGATACTAGCATCTTGGCGTGAGCAAGACTTCCCTTAATATCAAAAGGAGCCAGGCACCAATCAAGGTCAAGAGATTGTGTGTAATTTAATACGATTTCTGCCGTCTGTTCACTAAAACGTCCCTTCCACATCAAGTACCCCTCCCCTGGCAATACATGAATAATCGTTAGGTGTTTTACAGTCTGTCATTTCTATATGTTGGCGAAACCATTCCTCTGCTGGATGCGTTCCGAGAGCCAACCAAGAAGCAACGTGAAGATGAAGGCATTTCACTGTAAAAGAGTTCTTATTTTGAATTCCCCCGACCCCACCTTGAGTAATGGCTCTCCATAATTCAGGACGTCTTTTTTGGAAATAACGCTTCTCAGACGAAGAAAGCAAGGCTAAACGTACATTAATGTGCTGGATATGATATGAAATCCAACGGCGAAGAGAAACGTTCTTTTGAAGGTACTCTTCTACACTACTTACTCCGTGTTGGGACTCCAGCTCTCCACACTTGGCGACCAAATAAGGACAGGTGAGCCAAAAAGAAGTTGGAAAGGGCGTTTTTTTATAAAAAGGCCGACAATATAAAACTTGAGGGGCTCCCCAACAACAGCGACACACAACAGATGCAACAATTTTCTGTTGAAACTTACGAGAAACCATTTGACGCTTTACTACATCCATATCCTTTTTTGCAAAAAACCAATACAGGCCAGGGGAGCTTAAGCTCCCCTGGCCTGTTATCATATCGATCATTTACTTTTTTTACTCCGTTTTTTATTGGCTTTTGCGTTGTTTAGTTTGCTATTCAAATCGGCTATTTTTTGATCGCTGACTTTTAGAAAGTTAGATAACTTTTTTTCAAAGCTATCTTCTGTTTCCTTGGGAGCGGAAGACGCAACAGAAGGTGGCTCTTCCATCTTCTTAAGAGAAAGGTCAATTCGATTTTTTTCATCAATCTTGATTACTTTCGCCTTAATCTTTTGCTTGAGCTCAAGAACATCTTCCACTTTCTTAACATAATTATAAGAGAGCTCCGAAATGTGAATCATCGCTCTCTGTCCTGTCGAAAGACGTACAAAAGCGCCATAAGGCATGATCTGCTCCACTTCACATTCGACCGTATCCCCTACATGTACAGGAGCTTGGTCACTCCTCTTTTCTTCTACCATCAGTTTTTCTACCCTCCAGAAGGCTAATATGAAAGGCCTTTTTAAAAAGTCTGCCTCTATCTCTAAATGGCAATGATAATTCTAACAAATGTTCAATGTCTAGGTCTATTTTTTAAAATTAGACATTTCGTGAGGAAGATCATGCCACTCCCAGACGAGGCCTCCATTCTTTCCCAGACGGCTAAATAACACCAAACTCTGAGAGAAAAAAGACCTGCTCTGGGAATTATACCAAATTAGCAGTGTTCCAGTCTCTTTATTCAAAACACTTTTCACTAAAGCTTTTTCTATTATAGGAGAAAACAACGCCAAAAAAGCATGTCCATCTTTTCGTGGTTTTAACAAATGTGAGGAGGAGCGGTTTTCTCGAGTCTGTGGTAATGCACGCATGATCTGAATTCCACTTTTTATAGTAACCTTATTCATTCTAGTTTTAAAAGAATGAACTCTTGTTAAGAAAGAAGAAAGCACCACACTATGCACCTGCACGTCATTTTTTAAAAGAGATAACGTACTCACATACGGTTCATGTTGAGTTCCATTTTCCAATAAAGAAAGGGTTGAAACATGCACCTCAGAAAGAATTTTATGAATAGGAAGACTTCTATAAAGGCTAAAAACTTGGAACATTTTAGAGTTTGATTGTAAATGCCGAACTTTTACTCGACCAAGGAAGAGCCGTAATAAAACCTCCTTGAAGTTGTAAAAACGTTGCTCATCAATTTGTTTGTTCATCATCAATAACTTTCAACGCCTTCTCTATTCTCGAAAAAGGTTCGGAAAGTTCCATTGTTTTTGCCACTTCTACAAGGAAAGAAGCTACACTATCAATTTCTGAGGAATACTCTTCTGAAAGACGCAAACGGAGAGGTGATCCCATGGCATCAGCTTGAAGTATAAAAACACCATTTTCTGGCTGGGGCTCAACGTCACCTGTTTGTTCAAGAAAGGGGCGAGAGGTGACAGACAAAGTAAGTGTCGGAATTTTACTTAACTTTCTTAAAGGAACAAGCAAAGAATCATTGCGACAAATCCACACACCTGGTTTTACCTCTATAGAATCAAGTAAGTTGCTTAAAATCAATTCCTCTTTAAGATACACATCTAAAGCCCCTCCATATAGAATCTGTTCTATGCGGGTCGGCTTTATTGGATCAGTATAACGGAAATCAAGGGGAATGCCTCGAAAATCAGTAACTAAGGCCACTCCACGATAAATGCCGTTGTTTTCTTCAATAAGAATATAACCTATTTGATTATTTGTTATCATAACAGCCATCCTTCCGTGAGAAAAAATCACGCATAAAGATCAAAGTTTTTATTCTGGGACGTTTGGCTTTCTGACTTTTTCTTATGATTCGAACCAGATTGACGCTCTTTTTTAGATCTTTCTTCCTTTTCCTTTTTGCGCCCTGTTTTTTCTCCTTCTGACGCATTATCTCCTGCTTGAACAACTTGCTCCTTTTGTATAGCAGCCGAAACTATCTCTCCTTGCTGACCAGCAAGGGCTGCAGGGCTATTGTTTCCTCTGATAGATTGGGTGTTTTGTTCAACGTTCCAATGGGCCAACTGTAAATGCACTGGATTTACAACCATCCTGGCATTCCCCCCAGACCTTTTTTAATAGTCGTAAGGTTTTATTCGAACTTCACCAGCTTCGTAGACAAAAGCAACAAACCGCTGTTCTTCACGCACTATATGTCGAACACCTCGTATAGTGACAGAAACCCCAGGGTAACAAATTCCCTTCACTCGAACAGCTCCATGAGCTCGACTTGCTTCAATGCTAGACTCAACACTTTCTAGCTCTTGGATGCACTTTGAAAGTTGAGACTGCACTTGAAACTTCGCTTTTGTAAGAGATATGAGCAACTCTCGTTTAGGTCGATCAAGTTCTCCTGCCGACTCTATTTTTTTAAGAAAATTCAAATTTGTCTCTACCTTGGTGGCTTTTTCTTGAAGCTCACCTTTAAGAGCCTGAAGTTCTCGCCTTTTTTCATTATATTCAGGCAAGACACCAACAACGACTTCTGTTTTGGTTCCCATCTCACTTCCAAGATGCAAACAAACTACTTCTATTCCGGCCTGAACTTTTCCACCTGCTATCTGAGCTTTGGATCCTTCTTGCACTATAACGGAATTATTCGCTGAAACATCACTATGCAAAATTGCATTTTTTATTCTTACCGTGCCCTTAGATATGACTGTACATTGATCGATAAAATTAGCAGCTATATCCCCATCAGCTTCTATTTTTGCCTTTCCCATGCCCCGAACTCCGCCAGAAAGTGAAATATTACCACCACTAGAAAGATACGCTCCTTCAACAACTCCTTGTACGTCTACGTCACCTGAAGAAACGATCTCAAACCCTTCTCTCACCGCTCCTTTAACTGAAACTGCTCCAATAAAATTGATATTACCTACACTATAATCAACGTCACCTTCGACGTTAAAAACCGGAACAACGTTCAGTTTGCCATTAGCTAAAACGAGATGACCATCTATTGCAGAATAAAGAGAGAGCGCGTCTTCCGAAACAACAGTTCCCTTGCCAGAAGGTAAAGAACGATCTCTCCCTGCTTTTGCTACAAGGGGTATGCCTCGAACAGTCATTCCATTCTTTCCCTCTGTCGGAGAAGTCTTTGTTGCGAGAAGTTGATTTTTTAGAACAATAGTTATAGAATTCACGTTTTTATAATCAATGCGATCTTTTTCATCTGCAATCACGGGTTTAGCTTGTCCAAACTGAATGGCAAAATCTATCTCTGCATCTTTCCCATTAATTGCCGGTTCCCCTTTGGCAACGACAATCCAATCCTCAACTCTTTTGGAATCTATGACTTGTCGCAATGCAGAATCTTTAATTCCAAACGTAACGCCTTTATCTTCAAGTATTTTTTTCAGATCTTCCACTGTAGGCCAGGGCTTTTCCCCAGAAGGTGGGAAAATTCTTATCTCGGCTGTTAAAGAATCAGAACTGATTTGTACTTCCACAACGGCATCGCGTTCTTCTTCCGCCTCGCGTTCTGCAACTTTAAAGGGTTCTAACGATTTTTCTTTAAGGAAAGTGTTAATTTTATCTCCATCGTAATTATTCACGCCGTTTTTTTTGAGTATATCAACAACATCTTTAAGTGATGGTTCACTTTCGGATACCATCGATATATATACTCCATCTTCACGAAATTCCAGATGTAAAGGTACCTCTTCCATAATTAGAGCCCCCCTCACTTAGCCTGAAGCATCCCCCGTAATGCTACCAAAGCCTTTCCGTGTAACTGGGATACTCTTGATTCAGTAACTCCTAAGACACTTCCAATTTCTTTCAGCGTCAATCCTTCATAATAATAAAAAGCTATAACTTGTTGCTCCCGCTCAGGCAACTTTTGTAGAGCGTGTGCAACTTTATCTACTTCCTCAGAATCTTCAAGCAACGCGAGCGCCGATGGCGACTCGTCAGCAAGAAGCCCCTCACGGGTTACATCTCCATCATCCAAAGCCATAACTTCATCAAGAGATACAATATAACTTCGACTTGCGAGTTCAAGTGTTTCCCTATATGTTTTTTCGTCCATTTCAAGCTCATTCATGAGCACACTATCTTTAATGGTTCCTTGTTCTTGCAAAATTTTATCCATAGCACGGTTCAATTTTTGCAACTTCTCTCTTCCCGTTCTAGAAATCCAATCGTACTTGCGGAGTTCGTCTAAAATAGCTCCGCGGATTCTCGGAACAGCAAATGTTTCAAAAACAACGCCTTTTTCAAGATCAAAGCGATCAATTGCATCAAGGAGACCGAAAACTCCAAAACTCAACAAATCTTCATAATCAAGGCCGGGAGGAGGAGACACAGCCATTCTACCTGCCACATACTTAACGAGAGGAAGATAACGTTTAACAACTTCCTCCCTGATAGCTTCGGTATGATTGTTTACATAACGGTTCCAAAGTTCCTTGTCCCTTGATTTCATCCCCAAATGCAACAACCTTTCATCGCAAGAAAATATAGACAAGCCATAACAATAAAAGAGAGCCACCTATCCAAACTAAAAGCCTTAACGGGAAAGGTGAAATCTTTTCCATCGAATGTTCAGATTCTACTCGTACTTTTATATCTCCAGACACACGTACAAGTCCTTGTACTCCTTCAGAAATTGCAATTTTTGCCAAAACAAGGCCTGTGGGAAGTTTTTCTACTGACCGAACGGGAAAAACAGGCTTCTCGCTTGTTTGCTCTAAGGTTCTTTTGATAAATCCAGAAAGGCCGGTATCTTCGAAAGAAACCCAAATACAATCATTCTCCACAAGTTCTGAAGCAGCTTTCCCCCGAACTGGATCAACAAAAGGATTACAAGAAATCTGGATTCCACCTTCACCGATAACATTCGTAGTTGTTTTTTCTTCTTTTTCTTCTTTCTTTTCTTCTTGGCCCAAACCGGACAATTCCAAGCGAGCTTTATTGAACCGCTCTACCGATATTTGCATTTCAATTTCTGTTCTGAAAGCTTCTTTGAGCTGTTCATGCAATACGTCTTCTATCTGTTTTTCGCCTTTATCTTGTGAAAAGATAAGATTCAGTTGTGTGGGTGTCATGAGATCGCGTACTATACTGCGAAGCTTGTTCCAAAGAACTTTTTCAAAGTGGGCACGCAGATCGGGACCTCTTAAGTCTATTAACGCTTTCCGTACAGATTCCCAACTGGCATTTACACTAAACCTTTCTGGAAATCCTTTACTGGAAACCCAATAACTTTCATCAAAGATATCACCAGATGTTCCTTCACATAAGAGGCAAAAAGCACCGCCAACATCTCCCCTTTTGCGAGAATCAAAACGAACTTTCACAGCAAGAAACTTAGGGGAAAGCGATTTAAGAAGGGTTAAAAGCTCTTTAGGATTTTCATTAACTGTAGACATAATAGCAGACAAAGATTTAGAAGTGCAATGAAAGAGAGAACATAGCTCTTCTTCTATTTCAAGGGGAAGTTTAGGCTCGTCTATTCCAATTTCTCCTGTTTTCTCCAATTCGTTTGTTTCTTCCATTTTTCTTGATTCATCCACTTCCATTATTTCTCCCGTCTTATCCAATGCTTCCACCTCTCTCCCCCCTTTATATTTCTTTTTTCCCTTGCCCTAGGGTTTTAACACTAAGCATCCATGTTTCCGTAGAAAACTCCACGCTTCTACCTTTATTTCCTCCAGTATCAGAATCCATTATCTTAATGCCATACTTATTTAGCCACGCCGTTGTTTGCTGAATATTTCGACTTCCAACAGCGAGAAAATCAGACTGAGAGCCCGGTATAGCAAACATCTGAGCCCCTCCTGCAAATTTTGCTTTAAGCCTAGACTTTAAAGCTCCTTTTTTACATACAGCATCAATGAGCGTAGGAACCGCCGTATTGGCGAATTTCCCTGGCTTATCTACAGGAGCACCTTCCCTGCTTTCAGGAAGCATTATATGAGCCATTCCAGCTACCTTTGCGACAGAATCAAAAATCACGAGACCTATACAAGACCCTAATCCTAAGGTTACAAGTGTATCCGGCGCTGTTATGACAATGAGATCAGCCATGCCAACATGAAAAGTATTCGCCATTGTTTACATAACCCCCAGTTTCTCCAGCAGTCCCTCTAGAGAACCGGGGTCAGGAATCATTATCACATTTCCTTGCACATCAAGATCTGATTCTCCAACACTGAGGGTCGTATTAACTACAAGGGCTACATCTCCTGTTTGTCCGAAAATAGAAATGACGACATCCAAAACCGCAGCCAACATGTCATGAGCTACTCCGGGAACCGATATGTTGTATGTACTGCCTACGAACATGTTTATTGCATTCAAGAAAGAACTCAAAATAATATTGCCAACCTCTGATAGTGCACTGTCTCTCATTTCCTCAGGAAGAGAGGATACATCCATTCCTCCACCAAATTGTTTTGTAATAAGCAAATCCACAAGGGACTGAGCGTTCTCTTCCTCTTGTATAAAAATAAGACTGCATGGGAAATCTCCATGAGATCTGACAAAAACAGCGGCGACAAGACTCATTGCCGGCCCATAATGTTCCCCCAACTCATAAATTGAAATAAGCTCTGCTTTAGGGACATCCATTTCCACAGGTTTTTCCAGAAGTTTCGATAAGGCCGTCGCGGCATTACCAGCTCCGATATTTCCAACTTCCCGGATAGCGTCAAGTTGCAAGTGACTGAAACTGTCTAAATTCATCGCCCTTTAATCCCCCTAGCTCTACCTCGCGCAGAGAGAGGCTACGTCAAGTATTAAAGCAACATTTCCGTCTCCCAATATTGTCGCTCCAGCTATTCCTTTTGTTTTAGATAGGAATTTTCCTAAAGATTTAATGACAATCTCTTGTTGTCCTATTAATTCGCTAACGATCATACCGACCTTGTTTCTCCCCGCTTTAACAACAACTACGGGATACTCTTCCTGACCATCGTCCTCAACGGAAGTCCCCAAAATTGAGGCCAGATCAGACAGTGGAAGAACATCCCCTCGCAAAAGAGTAGCAGGTATTCCGTGCATAGTTTTGATATCATTTTTATGTACAAGAATTGTCTCTTCTACATTTTCAAGGGAGATAGCATAAATCTCATTTTCCACTTTAACAAGCAAAGCAAGAACAATGGCAAGAGTTAACGGTAATCGTACAAGAACACGTGTTCCCTTCCCATGCTCACTTACCACCTCAAATTGACCGCCAAGAGATTCAACCTTTGTTTTTACTGCGTCCATACCTACACCACGACCAGAGATGTCGGTAACTGCATCGGAAGTGCTGAAACCAGGCAAAAAGACAAGTTGCACAAGCTCTTCTTCTGTCATTTCAGAACTTTGTTCCGGCGTAATTAGAGCTTTTTCAAGGGCCTTCTTACGTACCTTATCAGTATCGATACCATGTCCATCGTCATCGACCTCGATAATAACACCGCTACCTTCCTGATAGGCAGAAATACAGATTGTTCCAGTTGCCTCTTTACCGTTTTTAAGTCGCTCTTCAGGCAACTCGATACCATGATCTATGGAATTACGAATAAGATGAACAAGTGGGTCGCCAATTTCATCTATTACTGTACGATCAAGTTCTGTATCTTGACCTTCTATTCGGAGATCTATCTTCTTTTTCATTGTTTTGGATAAATCCCTTACTAATCTTGGGAAACGATCAAAAATGAAGGAAACAGGCACCATCCGAAGCTTGGTAACCATCTCTTGAATATCGCTAGAAATACGACCAAGCTGAGATAGAGGTTCATCAAACTCTCTCAAACGTGCCTCTTGAACAAGACGCTCTATACGAGCCCGGCCAATAACCAATTCTCCGACAAGATTCATTAGTTTATCGAGACGTCCGATATCTACACGAACCGTTTGACTGCTTTTTTTATGATTAGCCGACTTCGAAACATTATTTCCATTCTTTTCAGAATGAAGAGCTTTATTTTCAGAAGAAACTTCGTTCTGTGAGGCATGATCTTGATCCACAGAGTTTTCGTTTTTTTCTCTTTCCACTTGAGGAGCGCCAACATGCTCTATTTCTATTTTTTCTATCTCACTAATGCGAGAAACAGCTTCTTCTATCTTATCCTGAGAGCTATGTGTAGCAATGTACACTTCAAAAGATCTATCAAATTTTTCATTTTCAAGATCGTCTACAGGAGGTGTTGTTTTAATAATGTCTCCCATTTCTTCTAAACGATTTACAACCATATATGCTCGAGCCGCCTTCAGGAGGCATTCTTGCGTCAGAAAAACCTTGACTTTAAAAACATCCATACCAAGGCTACTTGCTTCATGTATCCATTCTTCTTCATGAGATTCTAAACCAGCTGGTTTGCTATCACTGCCAAGAAAAGTATCTTTTTGTGGTTCATCAGAAATAGCTTCTCGTAAAGCCTGAACAAGTTCATCTATAGAAATAGACGTATCATTTCCATCATTCCGAATAGCGTCTACCATAGATTGAAGAGTATCAAGAGATTTAAAAAGTAAGTCGATATCGTTACTTTTTAACGTATTTTCACCCTTACGAACCTTATCTAAACGATCTTCAAGAGCATGGGTCAGAGACGACATTCTTTCAAATCCCATCGTTGCAGACATTCCTTTTAACGTATGAGCAGATCGAAAGATTTCGTTTATAACTTCCATGTCTTCCTGATTTTTCTCTACAGCAAGTAGAAGATCATCAAGATGCAAAAGATTATCAGAAGCCTCATCAAGGAAAGCGCCTAAATATTGACTCAGATCCATTCCAGCCATGATACATCATCTCCAACCTCAAAATTCACTCTAATTAAACTTTATCCTAATTATTCACATACCTTAAAATAGCTGTTGATATCGAAGTTAAAGGTACCGTTTCATCTACTATTCCAGCCTCTACAGCCGCTCTGGGCATCCCATAAACGACGCAAGATTCTTGTGCTTCAGCAATAACATAAGCACCCTTTTTCTTTAGCATTGTTGCGCCATCTGTTCCATCTCGCCCCATTCCAGTTAATATAACAGAGAGCACCTTCCCTCCCACTTCATCAGCTAAGCTCATAAACAAAACATTCGCAGACGGCTTTACAGATAAAACAGGAGGCATATCGGAAAGCCCACAAAATAATCTTTTATCTTTGTCTCTTTTGACAATTAAATGGGCCCCTCCTGGAGCAATAGCAGCCATACCAGCATGAAGAGGAGCTTTGTCATATGCCTCTATGACTGTAAGCTGCGACACAGAATCAAGACGTTTGGCAAAAGAAGGCGTAAAATCCTTAGGCATATGCTGAACAACCACTATAGGTAATGGGAAATCGCCAGGCAATTGAGATAACACATATTGCAACGCCCTCGGACCGCCGGTAGATGCGGCTATAGCTACAATAACAGGCGGCTCACTTTTTATAATTTTCGCTGGTCGTATTTGTTGCTCTATCTGTTGCGTTATATATGCTGTTGGTTCTTTTAAAACCGATGGGGTTACAGAGCCTGCAGCTACCACTTTTGCAATAAGCTCTTCACCAACGACATTCATATCAAGAGAAATATGGCCTGAAGGTTTCGTAACATAATCAAAAGCACCTAAAGATAAGGCCTGCAATGTTGCTTGTGCTCCTTCTTGAGTTAAACTACTTACCATAATAACAGGTCTTGGGAACTGTTTCATTATTATTTTTAATGTTTGTAATCCATCTAGTTTCGGCATTTCAATATCGAGAGTAACTACGTCTGGATTCAATTCTTTAATTTTTTCCAGAGCATCCTCCCCGTCTCTCGCAACGCCTACAACCTCTATCTGAGGATGGGAAGTCAATATATCCCTTATTATCTTTCTCATAAAAGAAGAATCATCTACGACTAAGACTTTTATCATAATATGCTCACCTAACGATTAATAAGTTCTTGTTGACGAATAAAATTTCCTAAACTTTTTTCTGCCGAAATAGGCAAAATATCAAAAGAGACCCCAACCTCACATCGACCGTCGCGTTCTTGATTCCTCATTATAGAAACAGGGACTAAAAACTCTGTTTCGGGAAGAAAGAGACGGCAAAGATATCGTCTTTTATTTTCAAAAAGATGTTTCTTAGAAATATCCAACAAAAAACCGCAGCCCCCCAAACTTATATCTTTCGCGGTAACAGCGATTTTTTCCTCTCTTGCTGTTTTAAATTGTTCTGCTTCCTGGAGCAAAAACATCTCCATTTTCATAATACAAGGAACACGAACAAAACGTCTTCTTTGTAGTTTGATTACCTCGCCATGCGGCTCTACCCAAAGTAACGGTATTTGTTCTGCAATGGAGCTTCGAACAATAAAAGCTGCAACTTCATATAGTGAGCCCTCTATCTCTATCTGTAAAACTATTTCGAGACTTCTATGTATTGGTAACAAGGCCCCCTTTAGCATGGGATGAGCCACAGCTATCTGATTCTTACGAATATCTTCAAGTCTGGAAGGATAACGTCCCTTATACAATCCAGCCCTAATATCTACAAAAACTTTCTTCCCTATTTCTTTATCAAGAAGAGAAAGAAAATGAGTTAAATCCATCAAGGCTCCATCTCCATTGTGCGTAATCCTCGAGCAAGTCTCAAGAAAAATGCTTTTAATCCTCTCCCCGCTGTCTCCTGTTTTGCCCCCGTTAACCGCGAGGCTATTTCGCGGAAAGAATAAGATGCCACCGAATTCGGGAATTCTCTCAACAATGGCCTTTGAGAACATATCGCTTTCTTTAAATGACGATCTATTGGAACAAATCCATCATAATCAACGTTTAAACTTAAAAAACGCGAAGAGACTTTTTGCATTCTTTCTGCTGTTTCTCCCGCTTCTACTGCATTATCTGCCATATTTACAACAAGATGCATATCAGCCTTGCTCTTTGACTCTATAGCTAAAATCTTCATTATTCCATAAGCATCACGAACCGACGTAGGTTCTGGCGTTGTAACCACCACAACAGAATCAGCGGCAAGAGCGAAAGAAAGTACATCTTTATGTATTCCTGCTCCCGTATCAATAATGAGATAGTCAGCCATAAGATCAAGAGTAGTAAGTTGCTCTAAAATTTTCAAAAAAATGTCTTCATTTGCCTCTGCCATTTCACGGACTCCACTACCGCCTGGAATAACCCATACCCTATCATCAAGCTCGATCAATATTTCTCTTATTTCCCTCGACCCACGTATAACGTGAGCAAGAGAATAACGAGGAACTAACCCTAGCATAAGGTCAACGTTGGCCATCCCCATGTCCGCATCCAACAAAACCACTGAAAAGCCCAGATCGGCTATTGCAAGAGCAAGATTAACAGAGAGGCTGCTCTTACCTACCCCTCCTTTACCGCTGACAATAGCCATAGAACGAGTATTTCTAAATACTTTCTTCTCAAAACTCCTATTTTTTTCTACTAAACTTCTAAGCGTCTTTGCCTGATCGGCAACTGGGAGCCCCTCTCCATTACGCACGAGAATAGTCCTCTTCCGTCAAAAAAAGGTCTACAATCTTCTGAGCATCTGCAACCTCAATATCATTAGGAACATTTTGACCTGTAGTAAGAAAGGATGCTGGAAGCTTTTTCGAAAGCAGCACGTTAAGTAAACCACCATAGGAACTTGTCTCATCGATTTTTGTAAAAAGCATATGGGTTAAAGGTAAACTTCCCATTCTTCCTACTACGTCAAGCATATCCTTATCTTTCATATTTGAAGCGAGTACGAGGTGAAGAGCATCAGGTTTAAAGGCTTCGTAAAGTCTTTTAGCCTCTTCGAGTCGTTCAGAATCTTTTTGATTTCTCCCTGCCGTATCAAGTAATATAAGGTCAGCCTTGCTATGTTTTTTCAATACAGTATCAATTTCTTCTATCTCAAAAATAACCTCAATGGGAACCCCAAGGATTTTCGCATATGTTCGTAACTGTTCTACCGCAGCTATACGATAGGTATCTGATGTTAGTAACAATACATTTTTTCGCTCCCAAAGAGCATGTATGGCAGCTATTTTGGCAATTGTCGTCGTTTTGCCCACGCCTGTAGGGCCTACAAACATTACTTTTTTCCCGCCAATTGCTTTCGTCGGAACTTTTGCTGCAACTGGAACCTGATCTTTAAGCCAAAGACAAAACTGATCCTGAGGAAGTTTTTCTTCCAAAAACTTTTCTTGAAGTTTTTGAGCTATATCTGGTAATAAGCCTTTTTCTATAAGAGAACCTGTTAGATCAGAAGGAACAGAAACAGCAATGTTTGTTTTTTTGTTTTTCTCGACACCACTCTCCGCCACAACTGATTTGGGATGAGACTCAATAACTGCATGTTGAGGCTTCTCATCCAGACGTTCCAAAACTTTATCCAGTTTTTCATATATGCGCGCTACTTCTTGTTCTAAATCTTTAGTTTTTCCCTTCTCCTCCTGAGGCTTTGCTAAAGCCAAACTTTGAGATGAAAAAGAAACTTCATCTTTTACATCCTCAGTAATCCGCTCTGAAATTGTCGGAGACGCCGATGTTTTTTTAGAATCAAGAAGACGCTGAAATGCTACTAGTCGATCTCGCGATGCTTCTCGCTGATCTGCTTCATCTTCTTCAAGAAGACCAGCAGTAACAACAAGAATATCTTTTCTGAAAAGCCCTAAAAAACCTCCGGCTTTGGCAGGACGAGTGGAAAGAATTACCGCATCCCGCCCTAAGCGTTCACTGGCAATTCGTATTGCTTCTGCATCATTCTTAGCTTCAAAAGATATCTGCTGAACTACGCGCATTTATCACTCCACCATCCCCACAGATTTTAATTGCATTCTCTGGGATATTTCATTATAGGATACAACATAAAGTCCAGGCAATGATCCCTCGAGAATTCTTCTTACTATAAGACGCACATCTGGATGTACCAATAAAACAGGAAGATGCCCCTCCATGGCCATTTTTTCAACCATTTTTGCTACGGCCGCGGTAAGCCCCTGAATATCTTGAGGACTCATATTGAGTTGCCACCCCTGCAGCAGGTCTCCTTCCAGGCCATCTTTGATTTTCTGCTCCCATACAGGGGAAAGTGTAGACACTGTAGCAACACCTTCCTCTCCCTGTATTTTCAAAGATATAATGCGAGAAAGAGACTCTCTTACACGTTCGGTTAAATAATCTACACTTCTCGTTATTCGACCATTATCTGCCAAGGCCTCAAAAATTGTTACCAAATCTCTAATTGGAATCTGTTCACGAACAAGATTTTGCAACACTTTCTGAACTTCACCTAATGAAAGGACTCCCATCATTTCTTCTACTACAGCAGGAGAATTTTCTTTTACAAGATCCGTAAGTTTCTGAACCTCTTGTCGCGTAATAAGTTCGCTGCCATAACGTTTAATAATTTCAGACAGATGTGTGGCAAGAACCGATGGCGCATCGACAACAGTATATCCCATGGATTCAGCCTTATCTCTCAGTTCAGGAGAAATCCATGTAGCTTGTAAACCGAAGGCAGGTTCAACTGTTGGAACCCCCACAATTTCTTCCTCTGCGTTCCCTGTATTCATGGCTAGGTACTGATCCGGCAAAAGTTCTCCCTTACCTGTTTCAGCGCCTCTGACACGTATGACATACTCGGAAGGTTTAAGTTGAATATTATCTCTTATACGAATGGGTGGAACAACAAGACCAAATTCCAAAGCCATCTGTTTGCGAATAGTGCCAATTCTATCAAGCATATCTCCTCCTTGTGAAGGATCGACAAGGGGGATTATTGCATACCCTATCTCTATTTCCATGGGGTCAACAGTCAAAAGTTGCATTACATCTTCTGGAGAAGCAGGCGCTACAGGTTGAGCAGATGTTCCGCTACCTGCACTCTTCGTTGCTCCCTCTCGTGAACCAGATGGAGTGTGAGCCGCAGAAGAACCAGCTCCCTCTGATGATTCTATTTCCTGAACTTTTCCTTCTCTGTAAACCCAATACCCCATCAAAGCAAGAAATATTCCGAGGACAAGAAAGGGTATTGTGGGTAATCCCGGAATGAACGCTAAAGCAAAAAGCAAACCAGAGCCAATGAAAAGCGGGCGTGAATATTTAGTAAGAGATATAAATATATCTCTCCCCAAATTTGTTTCGCCAGCAGCTCTGGTTACAATAACTCCAGTTGCTGTTGAGAACAGAAGGGCTGGTATTTGGGAAACAAGACCATCACCAACAGTGAGGAGGCTATAAATAGCACCAGCTTCCCCTAAGGTAAGTCCTCGTTGAAGAACTCCTATGGCGAGGCCACCAATAATATTGATTATCGTAATAATAAGCCCCGCTATTGCATCACCTTTTACGAATTTTGAAGCTCCATCCATAGCTCCATAGAAGTCTGCTTCCCGCTGAATATCTTTACGTCGCGTACGAGCAACATTCTCATCTATAAGGCCAGCATTTAAATCTGCATCAATTGCCATCTGCTTTCCTGGCATAGCATCAAGAGTAAATCGAGCAGCAACCTCCGCAACACGTTCAGAACCTTTCGTAATAACTATAAACTGGATGATAACCAAAATAAGGAAAACAACTCCACCAACAACATAGTTACCACCTACAACAAAATTTCCGAAAGCACTGATAACTTTTCCCGCATCTGCCCGCAAAAGAATGAGTCGAGTAGTGGAAACATTGAGGGCTAATCTGAACAAGGTAACGATAAGAAGCATCGTAGGAAATGCTGCTAAATCGAGAGCTCTATTGACATAAAAGGTGGAAAGCAACATAACGACTCCCAACGTTATATTAGAAGCGAGAAGGATATCGAGAAGCCATGTTGGGACAGGAATAATCATCATGGCCACTATCATAATGACCATAATAGCCAACCCTAAGTCGGAATAAAGAAGGAGTCGTTTCAAAAAAGATCGTTGTAAGGTCGTTTCTGCCACTTAGGCTCATCCTCTCAAATAATTTCTGTTTTTTTCCTTTTTTGTAGATTTACCTCTCTTGAGTTTGTAAACAAAAGCAAGAACTTCTGCCACAGCTTTGTACAATTTTTCGGGAACCTCTTCTCCAATATCTATAGCATCATAGAGAGCCCACGCCAACGGTTTATTTTCTACAATGGGAACTTCGTTTTCTTCTGCTAGCTCCCTTATCTTTTGTGCTATAAACCCCTTCCCCTTTGCAACAACAACAGGTGCTTCCATCACTGATTTATCATACTCTAGAGCTATAGCTAACGTTGTTGGGTTTGTAATAACCACATCGGCTTTTGGAACAGATGACATCATTCTGCTCCTTGCCAACTCTCTCTGTTTCTGACGAATTTTTCCCCTTAACTGGGGATCCCCTTCTGTTTGTTTGTACTCTTCCTTTATTTCCTGACGACTCATACGAATAGAACGTTCGTGCTCCCATCTCTGATAAAGATAGTCAAAAATAGCGATTGCAAACAATAAAAAGGCTAATTTTAAGCATAAACGCCATATCTTATAAAAAACCAAAGCAAGTCCCTGATCTATTGGGAACTGCAAAACTCCTGCAATCTCTCGAATATCCTTCTTCAAGGCAGTGTAAATAACAATGCCAAAAAGGGTTGCTTTGAAAAGTCCCTTCACAAGCTCCACCAAAGACCTCAACGAAACGATCTTCTTTAATCCTGAAACAGGATTAAAGCGATCCGGCTTAGGTATAAGAGGCTTCGGAGTCAAAACCAAACCAACCTGTGCAACAGTAACGATAAAGGCTGCCAAAGCAGCAACTCCTCCCAAGGGAAGAACAACTATTGCAAGTGTCTTTAAAGCGCGTATCCACAAAATGTGCTGCCAACCTTGTGCTTTCATGGATGGGCTTGCCATAAAAGCTACAGTATCTCGAATATAAAATAAAAGAATGTCCCAAAAAAAAGTACCGAAAAGAAAAAGAGCAATAAGACCAACAAGAATAACGACAGATGCCCCAAGATCCTGACTTTTAGCGACACGCCCTTCTTCCCTTTCTCGTCTTCGTTTACGAGGGCTCGCAGGTTCAGTTCGCTCTTCTGCAAAAAACTGTAAATCGTAAAAGCTACTCTTTTCTATTTCCATACCATGACACTCTTCATTGCCAATTCTATATATTTTGTCAAATTCGCTGATACTAGATCAACTGTTAAAGGCAAAACTATCATTAAAAGGAAGAGGCCCAAACCTATTTTCAAAGGAAGTCCTAATATAAAGATATTCATCTGAGGAACAGTGCGAGCTAAGAAGCCTAACCCGATATCGGCGAGAAGGAGAGCTCCGTAAAAGGGCAAAACCATTCTGACAGCGATAACAAAAAGCTGTTGAATCCAAACCGCTATTCCCATATCGGCTGGAATAAATAAAAAGAGTTTTCCTACTGGAATTAATTTTAAACTTTCTACAATGGATTGTACCAGAAGTAGATGGCCATTCCAGTAAAAAAAGAACCATAAACCGACCAAAAATTTTAATTGGCCAAGAATAGAACTTTGTTCCTCACTTAAAGGATCAAGAAGACTTACCATCGCTAGGCCCATTACATTACCAACCAATTCACCCGCTACTTGCAATGCATAAAGAGGCAATGCCGACAAAAATCCCAGAGCAACGCCTATTAAAAATTCACGTGCACCAGCTAAAACAATTGGCATCCACCCTGAAAAAAGAGTGGCAGGAACAGATAAATCAGCACTTCCTACAGCCGCTATCGATATTAAAATTGCTGCCCAGAAACGAACAGGCAACGGCATGGAGGAAGCCAAGAAAACAGGGGATGAAAATATCATTCCCACAAACCGAAGTCCAACCACCATATAAACTATAAGGACTTGAGAAATAACAAAATTATCAGCCGTCATTGCACAAATTTCTCTAGTTGCCCCAACAGAAATTGTGTCAATTCACCTATACGACCAAACATCCAGGGGCCAAACAACACAAGAGCTACAAGAACAGCTACGATCTTCGGAATGAAAATAAGTGTCTGTTCCTGAATAGATGTTGCCGTTTGCAAAATACCTATAATAAGCCCCACAATCATGGCAACGAGAAGAACAGGCAGAGAGGTAAGGAGAGTTACCCAAACACAATGACTCAATACGTCGTACATACTAAATGTGTTCATGTATGCGCACCTTCCTCCTTACGAAAAACTCTTAAATATACTCATAACAACCAAATCCCAACCATCAGCCATAACAAAAAGGAGTATCTTAAAGGGTAGGGAGATCATCATAGGAGGCAACATAATCATGCCCATACTCATAAGGACACTTGCTACGATCATATCGACAACTATGAATGGAATAAATATTACGACTCCCATCTGAAAAGCTGTTTTAAGCTCGCTGAGCATAAAGGCGGGTAACAAAAGACGAGTCGGTACATCGTCTGCATTTTGAGGACGTTCCATTTTAGCCATCCGAACCATGAGCGAAAGCTCTTCTTCTCGTGTATATTTCAACATAAATTGACGAACCGGAGCCACTGTATTCTGCCAAGCTTGTGCAGATTGTATTTCTCCTGCCATGTATGGAGCCAAAGCCGTGTCGTAAATTTGGCTCCATGTAGGAGTCATAATGAAAAGGGTCATAAAAAGAGCTAATGTAACAAGCACCTGATTCGGAGGAGTCTGTTGCAGTCCAAGGGCGCGGCGTACGAACCCCAAAACAACAAGAATACGAGTAAAACTTGTAAGCATGAGCATAATTGCCGGAGCTAGGCTCAATACAGTCAAAAGAGCTAAAATCTGCAATGTGAGGGCCACATCTTGAGGTGATTCAGCAGCTCGAACACCCAACTGTAAAGCTGGAAGAGGAATAGACGGAGCTTCTGCACACAATGCAGCTGAAGGAACTACGAATGCTGCAAAAAGAAATATAGCGACTATAAGTATCAATAAATCAGTTACATTTTTTTTCACCATTCACGTCTCCCTGAAGCCAATCTTCTTTCCGCCATTTTCCTACAACCTTAGAATTATTCCCCCCAGATAACAATGCTATAACATCTGGACCACACTGAATAATGTAAAGCATTTCGCGACCAAGTCGCAACGCAGCTATAACTTTCACATTGTGGCTTTCTCTTACCGCAATGGATGGACGAATATACCGAATTAAAATATACGAGATACCGACCAAAAGGCAAAGAGCCAACATAACCCGTATAAAGTAAGTCGTAAGTCCTGACGTAGAGGTTGCAGCCTCCGACGGTGTCTGAATGACAAAAACGAAAAACCCAGCCAGTAACGCTGAAAAGCGACTGCCTGGGATAATTTTTAAAAAATTAACCATTACTCTGACCTTGAAATTTAGGCTAGGGCCTTGCTTAAAGCCTCCACCACTCTATCTGGTTGAAAAGGCTTCACTATAAAGTCAACAGCGCCGGCCTGTATTGCCTCTATAACCATAGGCTGCTGCCCCATAGCACTAACCATTATAATTTTAGCCTGAGAATCAAGAGCTTTAATAGCTTTTACAGCATCAATGCCGTTCATTTCGGGCATTGTTATATCCATTGTTACAATGTCAGGATGAAGCTTCTGATAAGCCGCCACGGCAACTTTACCATTTTCTGCTTCTCCAACAACCTCAAAGCTATTTTTTGAAAGAATATCTTTTAACATCATCCTCATAAAGGCGGCATCATCAACTATTAACACACTTTTTCCCATTCCTGCACCCCTCACTTGTCAAACTCGAAATGACTATGTTATGAACGAAATTTTGCTGAGGAATTTACGATCTCTGTAATTCTCACGCCGAAGTTCTCATCGATAACAACAACTTCTCCGCGTGCTACAAGTTTACTATTTACTAATATATCTACTGGCTCCCCAGCCATTTTATCTAATTCTATCACGGAACCCGGTGTCATGTTTAAGATTTCAGAAATACTTTTTCGTGTACGCCCCAACTCTACAGTAACACGCACAGGGATATCTGCTATAAGATCAATATTACCAGACCCCTGCGATCCACCAGATTGACTTAAGGGCATAAACTGTGCAGGTCGGACATCTACTTGTGAAACTGGCTGCGTAGCAGCACTTCGTTGTTTGTTAGCATTGTTCTCCATCGGCTGAACAGGAATTTCAACTTGGCCTTTATTTTGAGCTCTAGATGCAGAAGGAGCCGGTGAGGAATCTTTCTTTTCAGGCTCTGGAGCAGATTTGGCTTTCATAATCTCCAAGGCTTCATCTGCTATTTTATTGACAACGTCCAAAGGAAAGACAACCCAGAGTGGAAAGACTGCGACATCATCAATTTTTATAGACATCTCAACAGACCATATTTTTTCGTCTGGCCCCATCTCCGCAAATGGCAACCACTCTCCGCTTTCTAAAGCAGATTGAACATTATCTGGTAATAGGCGACGACCTCCTAAAATGCCACTCATATTGGTTAGAGATGCCCCTACCATCTGGCTAAGTCCCTCTTGAGCCGCATTGAGGTAGAGCTCACTCGCTTCTTCTGGTAAGTCCTTACCTTCTCCCCCCATCATAAGATCGGCTAAGATCAAAGCCCCTTGTTGGGTCGTTATGAATGTCAACGGCGCATCGCTCATGCCCTGACACGTTATATGAAAAGAAAAGGCAGATTCTCCTGGTTTTAAAACAATATCTTTCTGAGGAATCGTTTCCTGCTTTTTATCAGGAACATTTACATCTCTGCCCGCAAGCATGCCAAAGACATTTGTAATAGCAGTAGCAAAAATGTTTGTTATATCATTAAATATCTGTTGTTGTTCAGAAGATACGCCAGAAAGAGATGATTCTTCCTCTTTCAAAGAATGCCCCTGAAGCAAAGCATTAATTTCATCCTGACTCAACAATTCGTCAATCATCTTTGACTCCTCCCTCATTTTCGGGAATCATCTCGTCGTCATAGAGAACATCTGCTATCTCCGCAGCATAATTGCCTTCAACGGTTCCGGGACGCCCCAGGAATTTAATCATATTCCCTACTCGAATATCTATTCTATCTTCTACAGTCTCATCTAGTTTAATAACATCCCCAGAACGAAGCTGCAATACATCTTCTACACTGAGAATGGTATGTCCAAGTTCTATTGAAAGAGGAATTTTAACGTGCCCAAGATGACGAACAATGGCATCACGAGCTCCTTCTTCTTTTTTACGTCCAGTCGATGCAAACCACTGTTGGGAGCTAAGCTTATCCATAATTGGTTCCATCAGAAAGTAAGGGATACAAATACTGACCATTCCTTCTACATCGGCCACTTTCAATTTCAAAATTACAAGCAACACCATATCAGTACCAGGACATATTTGGACAAAAAATGGGTTACTTTCCATATTTTCAAAACGGAACCGGACATCCACAACAGTACTCCAACTCTCTTCAAGAAGCTCAAGCATTCTCATAATAACCCGCTCTATAACCATCCGTTCAATATCTGTAAGGTCTCGAGCTTTTCCTGAAAATTCACCCTTCCCGCCAAGCATACGATCGATTATGGCAAAAACAAGGTTAGGATTAATTTCAATAAGAGCATTCCCACTGAAAGGATACATCTCTAAGATACCTATAACGGTAGGTTGCACGAGAGAACGAACAAACTCATCATAAGCTAACTGGTCAACAGAAGCCACTTCCGCAGAAACCATGGAACGAACCATCGTCGAAAGTGTTGTTGTTAATTGCCTGGCAAAAGATTCATGGATCATTTGTATAGCTCGAAGCTGGTCTTTGCTGAACTTATCGGGCCTTCTAAAATCGTAAATTTTTATTTTCTTCTCTTCGGACTCCGCATCCATCGAATCGATGTCGAAGCTTCCACTAGAAAGAGCGTCAAGAAGAGAGTCTATTTCATTCTGCGAAAGTACATCTGGGCACATTTTCTGCCACCCCCTAGCCCACTAATTCAACTATTGAAGTACAAAACTTTGGAAAAGAACTCTTTTTACTGGCACCTGCTCTTTAGAAGCGGGAACCATGCTATTTATCGATTGTTTAATTTCCTCTGCCAACTCAAGCACGCCTTCTGCATTTCTAAGTTCTCCAGCTGTTTTCCCTTTTGTTACAAGCAAAATTTCGTTGGTTATACGCATTTTCCAATTCTCTTGCTGTAAAATTTCGAGAGCTTTCGCTCCTGAAGTTTCCAAAGCAACGGAAAAACTTACTATACCGCCATCAAGACCTGAGAGATTTGTAGTAAAATCCCCCATACTACAGATAGGTCCAGGTGTATCTATGGCTTCACCGGAAGCAGATGCTACTGTCGACGAGCGATTCCACATCCGCCCAGCCAACAAACCGCCACCAAAACCAACAGAAAAAGCCATAACCCCTACTATTATAAAGATAAGAACTCTTCTGAACATATGATTTCCTCCCAAAGGTTGTTCTCACAGTCTATTTGGGATACTGTGAAAGAATAACTAGATCAACCCTTCGATTAAGTGCCCGGTGTTCTGGCGTATCATTAGGAACAATAGGGCGAAAAGCACCGTAAGAAACAGCCTGGATTTTTCTGGGGTCTATTCCACCACTTTCTTGTAAATACGAAGCTACCGTTGAAGCTCTAAGAGCGGCAAGTCCCCAATTATTTTTTAAGGGACCACCGCGAAGAGGGACACTATCTGTATGCCCCTCGACAGATAAAGCCGGAACAACATCCTTCAATTGCTGGGCCAACTTGAAAAGAACCCTTTTCCCTTCCGGTTTCATGTCTGTTCGTCCTGTCTCAAAAAGAAGCTGATCAGAAATAGAGACTGTTATACCTCTCTGATCGACTCTGACAACTGTCTGACGCTCTAGACCTTCCTGCTTTAAATAAAGCTTTAAACTTTGGGCAACTTCTTGAATATTAATCGTTGTTCTTTTCGATTCTCCCGCATCCTGATGTTCCATGCCTCCAAAAACGCCACCATTTTCCTGTACTGTTTTGCCGCCTGGTAAAACACCTAAAGCTCCTTGGAAAGAAAGAAGCATCTTTTGAAACTTTTGAACATCTATAGAGGAGAATGAAAAAAGGAAAACAAAGAAAGTCAAGAGCAGAGTAACCATGTCACCATAAGTTGTAAGCCAGTTTCCGCCTCCACTTTCTTCCTGCAATTTCCTTCTACGAGCCATTTACGCTCCACCTTCCCTAGCTTGCTTTTCCTCTTCTTCCAATTTCTCTCGCTGTAAGGGAGGTAAAAAGACTTTCAGCTTTTCCTCAACAATACGAGGATTTTCTCCTGCTTGTATTGCAAGAACGCCCTCTACCATAAGTTCTCTCGCCATCACTTCTTCTGATGACCTTGTCGATAACTTACGAGAAACTGGAATAGCAAAAACATTAGCAATAAAGGAACCATAGAATGTGGTTATAAGAGCTACTGCCATTCCAGGGCCAAGAGCATCGGGGTCGTCAAGGTTACGCAACATAGCGATAAGCCCTATTAACGTCCCCAACATTCCAAAAGCAGGAGCAAGTTCAGCCATTGTGTCGAACATACTCTTATTCGCGACGTGTCGCTCCTCAAGAACTCCTATTTCAGTATCAAGTATAGCCTTAACAAGTTCTGGGTCCGTACCATCGACAACAAGCTGAATTGATTTTTTAAGAAATTCATTGTCAAGCTCTGCTGCATCGCTTTCCAAAGCAAGTAACCCTTCTCTTCTCGCTTTTTCTGCAAAACTTACAATAGTTTGTACGAGAGAAACAAGATCGGGACTTTGAGAAAAAAAGGCACGCCCCAAAATTTTACCTATATTTTTTATCCGTTCTACGGGGTTTGCCATTATTGTGGCGCCTAAGGTGCCGCCAAGAGTTATCAGAAGGGACGGGAAGTTAACAAAAGACATAGGTTCACCGCCTGCAACAATACCCCCAATAACCAAAATAAGTGCTACTGAAAGACCTATTACTGTTGCCAGATCCACAAAAACTCCCCTCCCTAAAACAGCCTAACTACACCAAAGAACTTATTTGTCGTTCTGCTGTTGTGTGATGATAGCGCTCTCAGATTGACAGGAAGAGCGCCAAATACGATTCCTATACTGAACAACTAACTCCACAATCTCTTCCATGTTTTCTCGAACTACATAACGATGGCCATTAAAAAGTTTTATTACTGTGTCTGGTGTCGTTTCCACCGTTTCAATCAAATCCGCATTTAACGTAAAGTGCTCTCCGTTAATTCGTGTGAGAGTGATCATAAGCTGTTTCCTAACGTTTCATATTCACAAGTTCTTCAAGAACTTGATCACTCGTCGTAACGACACGAGCATTCGCCTGGAATCCCCTTTGGGCAATGATAAGACGCACAAATTCTTCGGAAAGGTCTACATTCCCCATTTCAAGAGAACCACCGGATATCTTGCCAGCTCCTCCTTCAAGAGGAGATACCACCTGACCTATACCAGAGTTGGCACTTTCAGCAAATGCAGTATTACCTACTTTTTCAAGACCGCTCGGATTCGCAAAAAGAGCGAGTCCAAGTCGGTAAAGAGAGCGACTTTCGCCATTACTGTAAACACCTACAACAGTTCCATCAGTTCCTACTGCAAAATCGTTTAAAACGCCCATCTCATAGCCATCTCTATAGTAGGCTTTTGTAGTAAAGGCCGATCCGTACTGTGTTACACCTTCAATAGGCTCTTTATCAAACGACTGACCACTGAAATCAAGTTTTATAGAAGAATCTTCTGCTCCCAAAGAACCAAACCCTAAAGACATTGTGGCGTTACTTGACGATCCATCAATTTTACCGTTACTCTGGAAAGAAATAATTCCAGTATTGTTGGTTAATGTAATTCCAGGCTCTGTAGGAAGCCACGCTCTCCAACGCCATTGATTATTCTCTATTTTTTCCCAACTTACCTCTAATGTATGGCTATTCCCCAAACTATCAAAAACATCAAGCTTCGTAGTATGAACACTTGGAATTCGCTGATTAACAGTTGATAATACATCCCCAGAAACAGAATCGCTTCGAATCTCAATACCTTGTCCATTTTCTGAAGGAACAGCAAAAAGAGTCTTTCCTTCTGGGAAGGTTGTTCCCAAAGAATAACCGTTACCAGCCGGGTCAATAAAGATGCCATCATGAGACGTTGTAATTTCTGAAGAGAAACGTGTTACAGCAGAGGGAGTTGCGTTATTATCTCCCCAAAGAACCATTTCTCTGTTTCCACCCTGGCTTCCGAGATCGTTATATTCCACGAGATAATGATGTTCTGTTCCGTTACTTTCAGCAATACTCACTATATCGTAATCCATCATGGCGCCAAGCTCATATTCCCATGAATCTGTCGCATCTGCCTGATTCGTCATTTTCAATACACCAGAGGCGCTATCAAACGTAACATCGTATGTCTGTCCATCAAGAGTCAACGTTGTGTCTGCCAATTTAGGACGTTTTACGTCTTGATCTACACCATCTATTGCCATCTGTACAGTTTGGTCTCCGACTTTAACTGTGACAAAAGAATTCACATCAGTACCAGAACCAAAGGTGATAGAACGCTCAGCTCCTCCTAAAAGTCCCGTTGCTTTTACTCCATTAGTCAGGAACCCCATGGGCAGGTATGCATCAACTCTGCTATCGAGATTACAGCGGAATCCTGTAAGAGTCGTCGCTTGAGCTGGCAATTTTTGCCCTACAGGAATATTCATATCTACTAGCTGCGTACCTTTAATATACCGAGTAGGATCGTTAGGATCAGTCTCTAATGTATAACCTTTCAACATATACCCAGTTCCAGACTGAACAATGTTCCCATTAGCATCAAGAATAAAATTACCTGCTCTGGAATAAAGAGTTCTGCTTCCATCACCCATGACATAATATCCGTCACCTTGTATAGCCATATCAGTTCTATTGCCCGTATACTGCAACTGTCCTTGGCTATGAATTGTTTCAATAGCCCCAATATTAACGCCAAGACCCACCTGCATAGGATTTATTCCGCCCCTATCGCCCTGTGGAGAAGAAGCTCCACGAGACGTCTGATAGAGCAAATCCTGAAAAGTCACCGTCGATTTTTTAAATCCGGCTGTATTCACATTGGCAATATTGTTACCTACAACATCGAGCAGAGTTTGATGTCCCCGAACTCCACTTACTCCCGTCATAAGGGATCTTAGCATTTCTATTAACCTCCCAACACAGAGAAATGCGCACTCCCTTGCACATGTCAAACCCAACCGTCCCTAGTGGGCTTTTTTCTCTCATAGTTACTATTTCGGAGAATACTTACAAGAACTCAAATTTTTTATGAAACAGAAAGAACTCCTGCCAATTTGATTTGCCCCTCGGGAACCTGAAGAATAACACCCTCTTTATCGTCAAACCAAACAGCCTGAACTTTAGATGTCATAACTTCTCCGTTCTCATCATAGAAACTTACGTTTTTACCAAGATAAGAAACTGCATTCCCTCGATTTACAGTAGCCATTTCGTCTACAACCTTGCCCATATTCGTCAATTTTTCTACTGTAGTAAATTGAGCCATCTGAGCAATGAATTCTCTATCTTGTAAAGGATTCATGGGGTCTTGGTGGGTCAACTGAGTGATCAAGATTTTGAAGAAAGCGTCTTGATCCAATCCTCCATTCGAATCGGTTTTACTTTTCTGTTCTGTCGCGCTTGTGGCAGAAGCTGTTGTAGCAGAGCCTGTTACTGAATAATCGGTACTTTGTACAAACATTTTCTCCCTCCTATCCTATGCCATCCAAACGAGTAAGCCTTGCTCTAGGTCAAGACGAAAAGCAAGAGGTTCTTCAGTTTCGTCTAAAGCATCCATCGCTACTTTTATTCCTCGCCGTTTATTCTGTTGGTTTTGTCCACTATGTTCATTCTCTTTTCGAACATCCACAGAGCAATCGGCTAAAACAAGTCCTTGCTGCGAAAAGGCACTTCGAAGCGCTGGTAACTGTTCTTGCACAATATGCCTTAAAGATTCGGAACTCACACGAAGAAACGCCTCAACCCCTCGTTGAGAAGAGAGCAGTTCCACGTCTACCCTGCCAAGAGCTGGTGGCTCAATAACGACCTTGGCTTTTGTTTCTCCTCTCGTATGAAGGAACCTTAATACATGCGTCATTCCTGTCTGTATTTGTTCCCCTTGATTTGTGCCAACATATACACCTCTTTGAAATGCTTGAGGAACTGTATTCATACGATTTAAATCCGATTTTTCTTTAACTATATTTTGAGCCATCACTTCATGAAAAGGATGCTGCGACACTGAAGTATTTGTCTTATCCTTTTCTATTCCCCCTTTATGTGGAACATCTACATCTTGTGATTCTTTATGTAAATCTAAGGAATCACTCTGCGTATTTCCCATGTCAGTTTGTTGAGAAACGCTTTTATCTGAAGTTATTATTTCCTGCGGAGGCAACACATTATCTTCAATCTCTCGTTTTACATGAGAAAACGATTTTTCAATATTTGGGATAGAATCACCAACAACAGAAATTTTATCTAAAGGAAACTTCTCCTCTTTCGGACCTTGCACTTCTCCTTTATCGTGGTTACGTACAAAACCTTTTATAAGCGGCTTTTCCTCTTCTTTTTCACTCGATACTTTTTTATCCTTATTATTAACGTTAATGCTGCCTTTTAAAACCTCAATCTCTGCAGCTTTTTCCTCATCAATTGTTATTTCTTCAAGCAACCCTGAACCTTTTTCTTCCAATTGATCCATTTCTTTCTGTGGCAAAAGTTCTGAAGGATTTTGCTGCAAATTCTCCTCTTTTTTCGCTTTTTCAGTTGTCATGCTATCAACAAAAGTTGCTGTTTCACTTTCCGCCTCGGTTTTCGTTAATAAAATATTCACTAAAGGCGGACACGTTGCATATAAAGAAGATAAAGATAACGATTGTTCCCTCTCCTTTTTATCTGATTTGTCTGATTTATCTGAGGCTATCAAATTAAGGTTAGAAAGAGAATCTTTTTCTGTCTCTCCTGATACGTTTTCTGACAGAGCTGCAACAAGAGTTGCAAAATCCAACTCAGTAGTTACTTTCATATCAGGTTGAAGGGTATTATTCGGCTCGGTAAGAAGCTCCCCCATTGAAATAACTGAAAAAAAATCACCTTGCATCCCCATCTCACCTATCTTTCTGAAGTGCAAGCTGTTCCGTCAGCAAGGCTGCCCGTCCTGGGTCCATACGTCCTAATATAGATGCAACACTATCTTCAGGCATTTTCAAAAGTAGTTTCACTGCCAATTTCTGATCTAACTGCTCAATGATAGATGCAGCCCGACGCGACGACATTTCCTGAAAAGTCTGAACTAACGCTTGTAAAGACTCTTCGTTTTGAACTTTGCTATCATTAGAATCCTTTTCCAAGGCCTGGATTTCAGTTTCCTTCACAAGAAGAGCATCTTTTCTAGAGACAAGGTCTTGAGAAAGAACTTCAAGATTATGCTCTTTTTCATTAAGTTCATTTTCTTTTTTACTCAAGCGGCTTGCCCACTCTTCTAACTCTTGTTGTCGGCGATCGGCTGGAGAGAGAGTCTCGCTTTTAATTATGCCTAATTTTTCCGCAAAGGGGCGAATATCCCAAACCCCACCTAAATGGAGTCCTAAAACTACGCCAGCCCCTATAATGAGCAAAACAAAAAAAAGGCCCAATCTACGCCTCAGTCTACTCCCCTTTTTACGTGGAGAGACGGGCCGGGATGAGCCCTGATTTTCCTGTAACTCCCGTTCTGTATCCTCTGCCCATAAATTATCGTCAGGCATAGTTCTATTCGCTCCCTATATTTCGCTTATATTCTGCTAAAACGTTTTGAACATATTGCTGCGTTTCAGGGAAGGGCGGAATACCTCCGTAGGAATCAACCCGAGAAGGCCCCGCATTATATGCTGCAAGAGCCTGCTCTAAATCCCCCTTATATTTATCGGACAAAAAGGCCAGATATTTTACACCGCCCTCTATATTTTCGTCGGGATTATAAGGATTATTAACCCCCAACATACGCGCCGTTCCCGGCATCAATTGCATAAGCCCCATAGCCCCCTTAGGAGAAACAGCATCTGTTTTCCCCCCAGATTCCATCTTTATTACGGCACGAATAAGGTTTTCATCCACATTGTAATTTTTAGCATGGCGCTTTATGATCGAATTTAAAGAAACATTTTCTGAGGTAGGAATTTTGCTGTTTTCTTTTTCTGGCAAAACGTTCACATCAAGGCTAGATTCTCTTTCTACACGCGACAAGACATCAACAAATCGTTCTCTCTTTTTTTCTTGTTTAGGCGCTTCATTCGGGCAGAAGCGCTCCTGAATCTCATTTATACGTTTTATAACTCGTTCCAATCCTACTCTTTTTGCCTGCAAAAGATTTCACTCCCCAGACTTATTCTCGAATCGTATCGTAGCTATATCGTCAAGTTCTTCTTGCTCCATTCGTGACACGACTTGGTTATACTCATCTTTCATCTTACCAAGATATGTCTCCATAACCTTTACGTCTTTATGTTTCTGAAGAAGACGTTCTTCTGATTGACGAATAGCATACTGTATCTGTAACAATGCCTCGTGCGCTTCGTCTAATTTTCTTTCGATACAATCAATGGATTTTCGTCTATACCACATATCCTGAGGGGAAAAAAGACAGTTATCCTGCGTACTGAAAACATGTAATGCTTGTTGTTTTTCTTCTTGCAATCCATTCATTAAGGAAACAATATTTTGCTCATAATTACGCTTTTCACTTAAAAGTAAGCGTTCTTCATTTCTTACCTTTTCTCGTGTCGACAAAATCTTTTGGAAGCGTTTTATACGTTCAATCATGAATTACCCCTCTGCCTCCTTTTAACCTACCTTTATATATCTTCGGCAAATGGAGCCAATGTCATAAGACTTGATTCTGTCTCTTCAAAAGTATATTTTTCGTCAGTCGACTGGCAAAGAAAAGCATGTATATCTTCTATATGACTTAAGGCCCAATCAATCTTACGGTTAGAGCCCTCTTTATATGCCCCAATATTGACCAAATCTTCCGCTTCTCGATGAACAGCTATAGCTTCTCGTATTCTGGAAACAGCCTTTAAATGTTCTTTGGAAACAACAGAAGGCATAACTCGACTCACACTGTTCAGAATATCAATAGCAGGGTAAAAATTTTTCGAAGCTATCTTTCGAGAAAGCACAACGTGTCCATCAAGAATACCCCGCACGGTATCAGCGACAGGCTCATTCATATCGTCACCTTCAACAAGAACGGTATAAATACCGGTAATGCTTCCACGCTCTCCGGCGCCAGCTCTTTCCAATAACCGAGGAAGAGCCTCAAAAACAGAAGGAGTATATCCTCGGGTTGTAGGCGGCTCTCCTATAGCTAAACCTACTTCTCGCTGAGCTCTGGCTACTCGAGTTACAGAATCCATCATCAAAAGCACATTTTTACCTTGATCTCGAAAATATTCCGCTATTGCTGTAGCTGTCAAGGCCGCTTTTAAGCGTATGAGAGGCGGTTGATCTGACGTTGCAACAACAAGCACTGAACGTTCCATACCTTGCGCGCCAAGATCATGATCTATAAACTCTCTAACTTCTCGTCCTCGTTCTCCAACAAGAGCAATAACATTTATGTCTGCTTCCGTATTTCTGGCCATCATTCCCAGAAGAGTACTTTTTCCCACGCCGGAACCGGCAAAAATTCCGATTCGCTGCCCAGTACCCAATGTTAAAATACCATCTATTGCCTTTACTCCTACAGAAAGATGGGAGGAAATCATCTGTCTTCGTAACGGATGAGGCGGATCTGCATAAAGAGGGTAAAAATCTGAAGCAATAATAGGTCCCTTATCATCCATAGGCTGCCCTAAGCCATCAAGAACCCTACCAAGGAGGTTACGACCTACATGCACTCCCAGAGGACGTTCCATAGAGACAACGTCACATCCAGGCCCAACATCTTTTAAGCTCCCTAAAGGCATTAAAAGAACTCTATCTTCTCTGAAGCCGACAACTTCCGCCTTTAACGGAGGAGAGTCGCCGCGAAAGCGTATCTGGCATAAATCTCCAACTCGAACATCAGGACCTTGAGATTCCACAACGAGCCCCACAACTTGTACCACTCGACCGTTAATTTTTATTAATTGATTTCTAGAAAGTCGGGCCTCTAAAACATCCCATAGAAGCTCCCTACTCTTTTCGGAGTTCAAGAGCAGAAGCCTCCTCTAAGAAAAGCTGGTCTATTTCCTTTTCGATCTGTTCAAACTGAGTTTTCCAACGAGCATCGTAAACCCCAAGATTTGTTTCTACAATGCAACTTCCCTTATCCACATGATCATCAACATGTATATCTAAAACCTTTACACCTCGTAAAAGATCGGCATAGGTGCTTTTTTGATTTTTCACACGTTCAACATCTTCAGGGTTAAGATATATAACAATTTTTTCTTTATCACTAACTCTTGTTAAAATACTTTCTAAAATACGTATTACGGTATTCTGATCAATGGAAACCTCTTTTTTAAGCAATCTCTCCAAAAGGCATTTCCACAAACGCATCATATAAGGCAAATTAAGTTCAGCGAGAGAAGATTTTTCTTTCACAACAGTAGCATGAATATTGTCAAACGTAGCCAAAAGCCCGGAGAAGCGCTCTGAATATTCCTGCTCCACCTCGTCTCGGGCCGCTTTTAGTCCTTCGGAATGCCCTTCTATTTGGCCGGCATCATATCCTTCTTTTTTAGCTTGTAAAAAAAGAGATTCTTTTTCTTTGTTCAAGTCACAGACAGCCCGCTGATATTCTTCATCTACCTGTTTTTTATGGGCTAAAAAATCGTTTTCGAGAACGCGATTACGCTGAAGGGCTTCTTTCAATTCTTCTTCTAGTTGGGAAGCATAATTCTGAAGGTTTGCTAATTCTTTTTGGAGAAGTTCAGACTGATCTTTGTCTAAAGAGCACACAGCAGCTGTTTCGTCCTGAGCCAAAGCTTCTCGGGAAACTTTCCCGTCATTAGCTGAAGCTCCTATACGTACAGCTTCAGGAAGAACACGAACTGCTCTAATAATATTGTGACGCACAAACTTAGACAACCAGCTCTTCCTCTCCTCCGCGTGATATGACTATTTCTCCTACATCCTCAAGGGCTCGAATAACGTTAACAATCTTCTGTTGCGATTCTTCAACATCACGTACACGTACAGGCCCCATAAATTCCATATCTTCATTCAACATCTCAGCAGCACGCTTTGACATATTTTTAAAGAACTTAGACCGAAGATCCTCTGTAGCCCCCTTCAGAGCCAGAGCAAGCTCTTTCATCTCAACTTCACGCAAGACACGCTGTAAAGAACGATCGTCCATTTTGAGTATATCTTCGAATACAAAGAGTCTCCTCTTGATTTCCTCGGCTAATTCCGGATCATTTTCTTCTAAGTGTTCCATAATATTTCTCTCAGTTCCACGATCAGCATTATTAATAATGTTCACTATGGCATCGATGCCACCAGCCAAGGTAAAGTCTTGCCCCATGACAGTGCTTAACTTCCTTTCTAGAACTCTTTCTACCTCACGTAATACCTCAGGTGTAATACGATCCATTTTGGCAATACGTTTCGCCACTTCAGCCTGCATAATTGCCGGAAGGCCACCGATAACCTGAGCCGATTGCTCTGGTTCAAGATACGAAAGAATCAACGCTATCGTCTGAGGATGTTCGCCCTGAATAAAACTTAATAACTGCTGAGGATCTGAATGTCTCATAAAATCGAAGGGACGAACCTGCAAACTCGCCGTTATACGAGCAAGAAGGTTTTGAGCACGCTCAGGTCCCAAAGCTCGCTCCAGTATATCCCGAGCGTAATCAACTCCACCACGAGCCATATACTCGCGAGCAAGAAGCATCTCTTGCGCATCCTTCAATACTTCTAATTTTTGTTCAGGAGATATTTTCTGAAGATTGGCTATCTCAAGCGTTATTATTTCGATGGTCGCCTCATCAAAATGTTTGTAAAGTTCAGCTGCGACTTCATTCCCCAAAGCAACAAGCAAAATCGCCGCTTTTTCTTTTCCCTGCAATCCACGAGAGCCAGAACTACGCGCCATATTTTATCTCCTGTCTTTTACATATCTTCTGAAATCCATTCCTGAAGAAGATTTGCAACTTCTTCAGGCTTACTTTTCGCATAAGCCCGTAATTGTTCTTCCAATATAGCCAATTCTCCCTGAGATTCAAGAAGTTCAGGGGAGCTAAGAATATCCTGTATAGACGGCATTGCCTTTCCTGCTTCAGTACCAGTCGTAATTTTCTTTTCCTTTCCTTCTTTTCTGCGACGAACCCACCATAGAGCTCCGAGAGAAAGCAGAAGCAAAAGTGCCGCTAAACCAATAAGAAGAAAAATAAGCTGTGTACGACGTTCTCGCTGAAGCTGTTCCTTAAGAGAATCTGCAAGTGTCGTTGAGAATTTCATTCCCTGTATTGCCAATTCGTCACCACGCTCAGCCCTAAAACCTAAAGCCGGCGCTACAATGGCATTCAATTCTTTTAATCTTGTCTCATCCAGGTCAGCATCAACTAAAACAGAAGCTGTCAGTCGTCTGATGCCACCTGGTGTATCTATTTTTTCTCCTTCTCGTGTTGTTATCTCGTAGTTACTAACAACGTCACTCTTATTATATTCATTCATACCAGTGTTAGGAGCACCTATTGCATACCCTGGAATATTCGTCGTCGTTCCGGGAGCGCCCCCTACTGGAGTACCACTACCAGTAAAGCTCTCTTCCATATTTTGCTGACTTCTTAAAACACCTTTTCCAGACGCAAAAGGAACATATTCCTTATAACGACTTTGTTTCTTGTCAAAATCAAGCTCTACTTTCACACGAACCACGACATGGCCTGGGCCATAAACTCGTTCGAGCATTTGCCTGACCTTACTCTCTAGTTCTCGTTCCTGCTGCCTTTCCAGTTCTCGCTGTACAGAAGAAACAGTCTGTCCATCTCCATGGCTATATACCAAGAGCTCCTGATCAAGCATATCAGAAAGAACCTTACCACTCGTATCAACGACGGTTACATAATCAGGGGCAAGACCTTCTACACTATGAGAAACAAGATGAATAATGGCTTTTATCTGAGAGGGACCTATCTCCTGCCCTGCCTTCAAACGAATAAGTACAGAAGCTGTAGAAGGTTGCTGCTGTTCTAAAAAAAGGTGTTTTTCGGGAAGAACGATATTTACCTTGGCATAATCTATAGCTTCAATCTGACTTATTGTTCTTGCAAGTTCTCCCTCCAAGGCTCTTAAAAAAGTCACCTTTTGTTGAAACTCGTTCATCCCCATTTTAGTATCGTCGAAAAGTTCTAAACCTACATTGCCACCTTTGGGAAGTCCTTCCTGCGCTAAAGTAAGACGAACCTCATAGACTTGATCTCGAGGAATCAAAACAGCGTGAGCAGCAGGATCGATCCGATAGGGAATTTTATTCTCCTTCAGATAAGAAACGATGGCGGCTTCATCAGAAACCTCCAACTGTGCAAAAAGAGGCTCATAGGAGGGCTTTCCTCCCCATAAGACAAGCAAAACAAGAGCTGCTGCAACCAAAACAGCGGCCCCGACAAGTGACCATCGTTGCCATTGACGCAACGATAACCAAAACGCACTAATTTTTTCTTTTAACTGAGTTAATCCATTCATATTAAATTAAGAAAAGGATAAAAAAATCAAACAGGCATACGCGCAAGTTGCTGATATGCATCCACAAGCTTATTACGCACTTCTGTAATCATTCGAAGTGCAAGCTCAGCTCTTTGAACCGACAAAACCACAGTCGATATATCATCTACTTCTCCGACCGCCAATTTCTGAACCATCATATCAGATTCTTGTTGTAAATTATTAACATTAACAAAAGATTGGGAGAGAATCGACTCGAAAGAAGGACTATGGTGTATAAGATCTGTTTTCTCCTGCATCGTCTGTTTCATTTTATTCTTCGGAGTAAGCTGACTGAGATCAAGTTTTACAGGATCCATATTATCTCTCCTTCAGTAATAAAAGCAAATATCAAATTTGTTATCAATAAGTTTAATTTTAACACATCTGTGTAACAACAATGATAAAAAAGGGGACACTTTACAGTGTCCCCTGAAGGAAGTCATATAGGTAAAAAGGCTCATATTTCAATGTATGCCATATTACCCTCGTAAGATCTCAAGAGCTCCATTCCACATACCTCTTGCTGCATCTGCAATAGCGAGGTTTGCTTCATAAGCACGGCTAGCCGTCATCATGTCAGCCATCTCGCGAACAACATTAACATTAGGGAAAGAAACATACCCCTGGGCATCTGCATCGGGATGATCGGGTTGATAGACCCGACGGGAAGGCTGAGAGTCTTCAGCAATATCAACAACTCTAACCCCACCTCCACACTGGCGCCCTTCTTCAGTTGCTAAAATTTCTGAAAAGACAGGAGTTTTTCGAACGTAAGGACCACCTGTATCAGTTCTTGTAGTATTTACATTCGCTAAATTAGATGCAACAGTATCCATCCATAGCCTGTGTGCGGTAAGGGAACTCCCCGCTATATCAATTGTACGAAAAACTCGCATTAGCGTCCTCCTATGACAAGACGGTACATGGAACTTTTCTTGCCTATCAATCGTGTCATTGACTGATAAGCTAAACGAGTCTCCATCATCTTAGCCATCTCTATCTCTAAATCTACGTTATTTCCGTCAAACCGCACTTTCTCGTCATAAATTCTTTTTTCCGATGGAACAACTTTATCTACCGTAGCCGGAACAGAGACAATATGAGAAGGTTGCGTAACCTTTAAAGGTAATTTATCGGGTCCTAGAACAACGCTTCTTAGCTCTTCTTCAAAAGAGACCTCTTTTCTCCCATATCCTGGAGTGTTAGCATTAGCAAGATTTGACCCCACCGCTTGAAAACGCTGAGATAGACCTTCCAAATCTTTTTCTGCAACTTTCCACGCTCGATCAACAATCATTGCTTTCACCCCTTCGTGTTACATATCGGTAGAAGTAATTCTTTTCTTAAATAGAATATATAAAAAAGTGAAGCTGTCCTTCATGGCAGCTTCACTTTTACTCAGCAATATTAATGTTTTAAAGTTACATGCTCTGAGGAAGAACCATTCCTAACTCCTCAATAAAGAGGGGGCTTAAAATCTTTATAAAGGTTCCTTTCATGCCAAGGCTTCTACTTTCTATAATACCTGCGCTCTCTAGTTTTCTAAGAGCATTGACAATAACACTCCGTGTTACGCCTACTCGATCTGCAACCTTACTGGCAATAACTACGCCCTCATAAGCGCCTAATTCAGCTATGATATGTTTTACTGACTCTACTTCAGAGTAGGAAAGTGCACGCATGGCCATTTGAACAACAAGACGCTCTCTGGCACGCTCTTCTATACTGCGGGTTCTGTCATGTAAAATTTCAATTCCAACGAGAGTTGCAAGATACTCAGCTAAAATAAGATCTTTCATATAAAAAGGATCAAAGAATCTCACAAGAAGTAACGTTCCTAAACGCTCAGCAGCGCTATATATAGGAACGTATAGCATGTGTTTCTCTGGAGAGCCTTCAACGTTTTCTTCATCATCAAAGAGATAGCCGTCTGTTTCGCTCAAAATGGACTCTCTGTGCTGATTCATTTTTTCAACAAAATTCTCGGGCATATACCCTCTCTCCAAGAAATTAGCTACTGCTTCCGAGTGGTATTCACTAATCCATGAATAGCCAAGAATTTTGCCCTCTCTGTTGATAATATAGACATTCGCTGTGGAAAATTCACAAAGAAGTTTAGCAAGCTTGTTATAATCAGGTTTAGTTCCTTCTCTGCGGTTCTGAAGCGCTCTGCCTACTTGACGAGTTTTATCGAGTAAATCTTTCATTGCTGGATCTTCCACTATAACAGGATTACTATCTGTTATTTTCTTTTCTCCTTTAGTCATTTCGAATCCCTCCTGAATAATTAAAGCAAATACTTTCGCAAGTCAGTATCTTCCATGAGAGGGGAAAGCCTCTCTTCAACAAATAAAGTATCTATCTCTATTACATCACCTTGCCGCTCTGGTGCCGTAAAACTAATATCTTCAAGAAGCTGTTCTATCATCGTATGAAGACGACGAGCTCCTATGTTTTCCATTTCGGTGTTCATTTTCTCAGCTAATGCCGCTATTTTGTAAATAGCCTCTTGAGAAAATCGTATTTCCACATTTTCAGTGCTCAACAGAGCCTGATACTGTTTTATGAGACTATTTTCCGGTTCGACAAGAATGCGAGCCAGCTCATCTTTTCCTAATGGCTGCAACTCCACACGAATGGGAAATCGTCCCTGAAGTTCTGGAACAAGATCAGAAGGTTTAACGCTTGAAAAAGCTCCCGCAGCAATAAAAAGAATGTGATCTGTTTTTACCGTTCCATACTTTGTTTGAACCGATGCCCCTTCAACAATAGGGAGAAGATCCCTCTGAACACCTTCCCTGCTCACATCGGGACCATTAGAAGATCCGCGGGCAACAACCTTATCAAGTTCGTCAATGAAGACAATGCCTTCTTCTTGCGCCTTCTCCAAAGCCTCTTTGCCTACCGACTCCATATCGATAAGTTTTTCAGCTTCTTCGGCCTGCAAGAGCCTTTTGGCATCCACAACCTTCATTCGACGTTTTTTAGTTTTTTTAGGAAGAAAGCCGCTGAGCATTTCATTAATATTCATACCCATCGAATCCATTCCTGCGCCACCAAGAAGAGGTATACCGACAGCAGAATTTTCAGTTACCTCAATCTCTACTTCTCTTCCATCCAGTTTGCCTGTCTTAAGAAGTTCTAAAACTTTATTTCTCGTAGATTCTCTAATAGAGTCATCTTCCTGAGACGGCGCCACTTCCTCCTCTTTTCCCGAAAACATTTTCATAAAGTCGGGCATTGACGATTTTCTCTCCGGTCGTGGAAGCAAAGCATCCACAAGCCGCAACGAAGCTCTCTCTTCTGCAGGACCTTGAACCTCTTCTATCTTTACTTTTTTTACCATGGACACAGCCATTTCGACGAGATCTCGAACCATTGACTCCACATCTCGTCCAACGTAGCCCACTTCAGTAAATTTCGTCGCTTCTACTTTCACAAATGGGGCTTGAACAAGATCAGCCAAACGACGGGCTATCTCCGTCTTTCCTACACCTGTCGGGCCAACCATCAGTATATTTTTAGGAGCTATTTCGTTGGCGAGATCGTGAGACAAATTGCGACGTCGAATTCTATTACGAAGAGCAATGGCTACCGCTCTTTTAGCCTTCTCCTGCCCTATGATGTACCTGTCAAGACACTCAACTACAAGGCGAGGTGTTAAATCCAGCTTCTCTTCTGCTACAATACTCATTCGCCAATCACCTCTACCGTTATCTCTTTATCCGTATAGATACAAATATCCGCAGCTATTTCTATAGATCTGTGGGCGATTTCAGAAACAGACCCTTTACCAGACTCCATAAAAGCCCGTGCAGCCGCCAGGGCGAAACCAGCACCAGATCCGATAGCAGCAACATTGTTCTCCGGTTCAAGCACATCTCCTGCACCTGAAAGTAACAATGTATGGTTTTCATCTGCAACAAGCATAAGGGCCTCAAGTTTTCTCAAAGCGCGATCCAATCTCCACTCTTTAACGAGAGAAACAGCTGCCCTCATAAGGTCTCCGCTATTTTCCTCTAAACGCGCTTCAAAACGCTCAAGAAGTGTCATTGCATCTGCGGTACTCCCTGCAAATCCTGCAAGGACTTTTCCCTTATATAAGCGACGCACCTTCCGTGCCCCTGCCTTTATAATTTGATCTCCTAAGGTTACCTGACCGTCTCCAGCCATCGCCACTGTATCTCCGCGGCGTACACACAATATAGTTGTTCCCTTAAACAGTTCAATCATCTCCTCTAGTTCTCGGAAAAGCATCTATGTAGCTTTGTTTAAGATGTTCTGCCGTCACTGTCAGATACCGTTGTGTCGTCAATAAACTTTCATGTCCCAAAAGCTCTTGCATCACTCGTATAGAAGCTCCACCTTCAAGCATATGGGTTGCAAAGCTATGACGTAACATATGGGGAGTTACCCCAAATAATCCAACTCTCTGCGCGGCTCTCTCCACTATACGCCCAACAGTACGCACAGTAAGATGATCGCCATTTTCCCCCGGGAAGATAAAATTATTTGGTTCTGAAAAAGTATCTTGCCACACCTGAACAGCCTCTTTAGCCATTCTGCCTACGGGAACCATTCGCTCTTTGTCTCCCTTGCCTCGAACCCGCAGCCATCTTTCGACAAGATCTATATCCTCCCAGTGAAGAATTGCAAGCTCTCCAATACGAAGTCCACATCCATAAAGTAACTCTAAAACAGCCCTGTCTCTAAGAGGCGTTGTGCTTTCCGCACTTCCTTTTTCAATTAGCCTCGTAACTTCCTCTACACTTAAAGCACGTGGCAAGCGCGCAGGTAAACGTGGACCCTTAACATTTTTAGCTGGATCTTTCTCCACTAATTTTTTATCAACTAAAAAAAGAAACCAATTTTTTATAGCGGAAAGTTTTCTGGAGACAGATGACTTAGCGTATCCAAAAGAAGCCAAGACCCTCAAATACTCACGAATCAAACGTGTATCTACTTCCGAAAGAAGGGTAACGTCTTGCTCAAGCAAATAGTTAACAAATTGATTGAGATCTACAGCATAATTCTCAATAGTATACAATGACATATTTTTGGCAAAACGCATCTGTTCCAAGTAATAATCCAACGCAGAAGATAACTTTTCAGCCATAATCATATTTTATCATTCTTTTCCAGATACTTGATACTTTTCTAAACAATCAGAATGCCATAAAATTGCAATTTTTGCAACAAGATTTGCCTGAAAAAAGGCAAAAATATAACGACACAAAAAATTTTAAAATCATTGGAATTTATTATTATACATTATACAACAGAGGTCTATTATAAAAAATAGGGGGGGAGTCCTATTTTAGGTAACTTTTGTAAAATTCTTCTAAGAACAACATCGCTCTTTCGCCAACTTTTTGACATCGTTCTATTTTTTTACGTATTTTTACATCAAGACGGGGGAATATGCCCAAGTTTACGTTCATAGGGTGAAAAACCTTCGTGTCAGTTTCTGATAAATAACGGAGCAAAGAACCTATCGCTGTCTCTTTAGGCCAAATGGGCATTTCTGTTTGTCTCAAAGAAAACGCCATATAAATAGCAGCAACAAGTCCCATAGCGGTACTCTCAAGATATCCTTCTACTCCCGTTATTTGCCCCGCTAAAAAAAGATTTTTACGATCCCGTAAACGAAGAAAACCATCAAGTACAGTAGGTGCATTGACGTATATATTCCTATGCATAACACCATAACGGGCAAACTCAGCATCTTGAAGCCCTGGGATAAGTTTAAAAACTCGAGCTTGCTCTCCCCATTTCAGGCTTGTCTGAAAACCAACTAAATTAAAAAGAGTGCCATCTTTATTATCTTGTCGAAGCTGAACAACAGCATAGGGTTCTTCTCCTGTAAGGGGATTGGGCAAACCAACTGGTCTTAAAGGACCAAAACGGAGAGTATCGATACCTCTGGAGGCAATAACTTCTATTGGTAAACATCCCTCAAAATAACGAATGTCCTTTTCAAATTCATGACGTGTGGCTCGCTCTGCAGAGACAAGAGCATTCCAAAAACGAATATACTCTTCTTCGTTCATGGGACAATTTATATAATCTGCTTCTTGACCGTAGCGTCCTGCTTTGTACGCTTTCGTCATATCGATGGAATCGTAAAAAACTACCGGAGCTATAGCATCAAAAAAAGAAAAATATTCTTCTCCTGTTATTTTCTTCAATTCTTCTGCAAGAGAAGGGCTTGTTAAGGGACCTGTAGCAATAATAGCAGGTTCCTCCGGCAACGATGTCATCTCTCGTCTTTCAATTCTTATACAAGGATGTTCTGAAAGTTTTTTCGTTATGTAACCAGCAAAAGCGTCACGATCAACGGCAAGTGCTTTGCCTGCAGGAACGCTCGTATGATCTGCAGCTTCCATTATGAGACTACCAAGATAACGAAGCTCAGCCTTTAATATTCCAGCTGGGCTTGTCATATTATCAGCACCAAGAGAATTACTGCATACAAGTTCCCCCATCATATCGGTCTGATGTGCTGGGGTTGTTATTTTCGGTCTCATCTCTACTAAACAAACAGGATATCCTCTTTGTGCCAACTGCCAAGCTGCTTCGCTCCCGGCCAATCCGCCACCAAGAACCAGAATTTCGTTTGATCTGTCCATAATTACTTTTTCTCCTTTTTCCAACCACATTCGGGGCATTCTGGAAGACTTTTTTTGTTTTTGCGAACAAGTGGAGTTCCACACTCTGGACACTTTTCTCCTGTAGGTTCGTTCCATGAGACATATTTACATTCAGGATATCGTGAACATCCATAGAAAAACTTTCCTTTTTTACTTCTTCTTCGAACAACTTCTCCATTTTCAGTTTCCCCACATAGGGGACACTTCACACCAATAGTTTTCAGAATTGGGCGAGTATATCGACATTCAGGATATCCCGAACAGGCTATAAAATCACCGAAACGTCCTCGTTTTTTAACTAAAGGCTTCCCACATTCCGGACAATCCTCACCAATTGGCTCAGGTTCAGGCAAATCAACAGCCGATGCTTTTTTGGCTTCTTCTAGAGTTTCTGCAAAACCACCCCAGAAAGAACGGACTACATCAACCCATTCAAGCTTATTTTCTTCAATAAGATCCAATTGTCCTTCCATTTGAGCCGTAAAATTCGTATCGACGATGGGAGAAGGGCTTTTAGAGTCAAAATATTGAAGCAAGAAATCGTCTACTGTCATTCCCAAAGAAGTAGGTTCCAACCGTTTTTCTTCGTTCTTTTCAACATATCCTCTGTCGTAAAGTGTTTCAACAATAGTGGCATAGGTTGAAGGTCGTCCAACTCCTTTTTCTTCTAAAGTTTTTATAAGAGTCGCTTCTGAGTAGCGCGCAGCAGGTTTTGTAAAACGCTGTTCTTTAGAAATATCATGGCATATTAGCTCTTCTTCTGAAACTGCTGGAGCTAATTCGCTCCCTTTTAACTCTAATGGCCATAATTTTCCCCATCCATCAAAAATTAAAGTCTCTCCTGTTTGCCTTAAGCCATAAGAACCCGCTTCCACATCAAGAATAGCATTGGCAACAACGGCGGGAGCCATTTGCGAAGCAACGAAACGGTTCCAAATAAGAGAATACAGCTTGTATTGTTCAGGTGTTAATACACTTTTTAAGCTTTCTGGTGTCAACGTCACATCTGTCGGTCGAATTGCTTCATGAGCATCCTGACTTCTGGCTTTAGATGTAAACAGGTTGGCAGTTTTAGGAAGATATTCTGATGAATAACTTTGGGTAATATAATTTCTGGTCGCATCTAATGCTTCCGGTGCTATCCGGAGACTATCTGTTCGCATGTATGTAATAAGGCCGGCAGGACCTCGCCCTGGAATATTAATGCCTTCAAAAAGCGCCTGTGCAACAGCCATTGTTCTACGAGGAGAGAAACTTAAACGACGCGCACCTTCCTGTTGTAATGTACTTGTTTTAAAAGGAGGTAAAGGTTTTCTTTTACCTTCTTTTACTTTATATTCTTTTACAACTAAGGCAGCTGATTGAATATCGCTGGCGATCTTTTCTGCTTGTTCTGAGCTCGATATAAGAAGGGGCTTCCCTTCCTTCCAAAAAGATTTATTTTCAAAGCTCATAACCTTTAAATCATATTTCCTTTTATTATCGTTTGATAAGGCTTCCACATTGACATGCCAATATTCCGAAGGAACAAAATTTTTTATTTCTCGTTCCCTATCGCATATCAGATTGAGAGCTACAGATTGCACTCGCCCAGCAGAAAGGCCATAGCGTATCTTTTTCCACAATAGCGGACTTAAAGAATAGCCGACAAGACGGTCAAGAACACGACGTGCTTGTTGCGCATCTACTCTATTCATATCTACGGACTCAGGCTTTTTAATTGCCGCTTTGACAGCCTTTGGCGTAACTTCGTAAAAACGGACCCGGCATTGCGATTCTGGATCAAGTTTCAAAATATCGCAAAGATGCCAAGCAATAGCCTCCCCTTCCCTATCAGGGTCAGATGCCAGTAGTATTTTCTGACTCCCTTGAGCAAGTTTAACTAATTCATTTTTTATTTTGGCTTTTCCTTTAACTAGAATATATTCTGGTTGAAAGTTGTTTTCGATATCAATAGCGATCCGGCTTTTAGGAAGGTCTTTGATGTGGCCAATGCTCGCTTTTACTGTATATTTTGATCCTAATATTTTAGAAAGAGTTTTCGCTTTTGTGGGAGATTCGACTACAACAAGAGTTTTCCCCGTTTCTTTCTTCGTCATAAGATCCTCCTTGTTTAATGTTTAATGGACAAAATACTGACCCTTTACTGAATCATAAAGCGAACCAGTCGAGTCAAAATGAGAAATTGTTGAATCTGCTGTTCTCTGTATGATGCTCATAAAAGTTATGGCATCAATATGCCCTCCACGAACCTGCCCGATCATCATGGCATCTTCTATAGCTATTTCTATAACGTTTCTAGCGTATTCTTCAGTGAGAAAAAGCTGGTAAATAAGTTCGAGAGCATCTTCTGTAAGAAACATTCTTTCAAGATCATGAACTAATCGCGTCAATATGATACGCTCCTTTACTTTGATTCAATAGAGGCCCGAAATCGGCCAGGCCCTGATGAATATATAAGATCTAACGCAGACAGATGACTCACGCAAGAGATAACATCAGCGGCAGTCATTTTACCTTGAGCAGTTAAGTTGTCAACTGTTTGGTCTCCATGATTTTGAATAAGATTGAGAATTTTTTGCTCTTTTTCACTTATATTCGGACATAACGATTTACTCTTTTCTTTTTTTGAGTTCAATAAATGAAGTTGTGTAATCGGTGACAGCGTTTCAGCAAAATCCGCTAGATCGACAAGAGGATGGGCACCGTCATAAAGAAGTTTATTGGAACCACTACATATTTTTTCATCTATCCGACCAGGCACAACCCATATTTCACGTCCTATATCCAAGGCAATCTGGGCTGTAACGATAGCTCCACTTCGCTTTGGAGCTTCAACTATGACGATTTTATCAGCTAAACCAGCTATTATCCGATTTCGTTTAGGAAAATGCCAAGGTTTTGCACTTATGCCTAAACCGTACTCTGTAACAAGAGCCCCAGAAGAGAGAATATTTCTAAATAATTCTTCATGCTGTTTAGGGTAAACATGGTCCAATCCATGGGCAAGCACAACTGCTGTCTCTCCTCCAGCATCTAAGCTTCCACTATGTGCTGCCCCATCAATACCAAGAGCTCCTCCGCTTAACAAGGTCCAGTTTTTATCTGCTGCCACACGCCCTAATGCTCTAGCCACCTGTTGCCCATAATATGTACTCCTTCGTGTTCCAACAACCGAAAGTATAGGTTTCTTAAAAGAATAATTTCCACGAACGTAGAGAACCAACGGTGCATTTTCCATCTTCTCTAGTTTTTTGGGATAGCCTGATTCTCCCATAAAAAGCAATTGCACTCCAACAGACTCACAACGATATCTTTCTTTCTCTGCCCATTGGGAGTGAACCAGATAGACAAGACGTTTATACGTTCGAGATGTAAGACTTTTCTTTTGTTCATCCGTTAAAAATCCGTTTCGGATCGTTTCAATTTTCTCTTCACTATCAGCAATTTTATCCCATAAACGGCGATCTGCTTCTATGGCATTTATAAGTAAAAGAGCCTCCTGACGAGGAGTCATAAAGAAACACTCCCCTTTCTATAAGCAAGAGCTTCGGCTACATGCGAGACTTCTACTTCAGAAGAACCGGCAAGATCCGCTATTGTACGCGAAACTTTTAACACTCTGCTTATTCCCCTTCCAGAAAGACGAAGTCGATCTGACATTTGGATCAAGAAAGAACGGACATCTCGGCTCAATTGCAAAGAACGTTTTATAAAACGCTCAGGAAGTTCAGCATTACAATGAAAACCATACTTTCCCCATCGTTTTCGTTGTCGCTCCCTGGCCATACAGACACGTTTACGAACAACTTTACTGCTCTCAACCCTTTGATTTTCGAAAGAAATTAATTCTTTCGGGAGAAGACGTGGAACAGACACGTGTAAATCAATGCGATCTAAAATAGGTCCGGAAATGCGTTTTCTATATCTCTCTTTCTCATATGCCGAACAAATACATTGTTCCACCATGTCTCCATCCCAACCGCAAGGACAAGGGTTACAGGCAGCTATAAGCAAAACACGACATGGGAAAACAACACGCCCAGCTGCTCGGCTTACTACTATTTTTCCATCCTCCAACGGTTGACGGAGAGCTTCTAAAAGATCCCGCCTAAACTCCGTAAATTCATCAAGAAAGAGAACACCACGGTGAGCAAGGCTTATCTCTCCTGGACGAAGAGCTGACCCTCCCCCGCAAATCGCAACAATACTTGCTGTAGGATGGACTGTATAAAAAGGTGGCTGGAGGGTCGCTTGGAAGTCAAGCTTGGCAGTACTGTGAACTTGAAGGCTTTCCAATAATTCTTCTTGAGAAAGTGGTGGTAAAATTCCTCGTATTGCTCTGGCAAGCATTGTTTTTCCACTTCCAGGGGAACCAACAAGAATCAAATTATGATGGCCTGCTGCTGCTATTTCCAGAGCTCTTTTAGCTCCACTCTGTCCTTTAATATCAGCCAAATCAGGATCGGCGACAATGTTCTCAGATGGAAGTATTTCTTTTCTAAGGGGAGAAAGTAATGTTCTTCCTTTTATATGATCGAATAATTGTTGCAGACTTGAAACAGCATATGCCTCTACATCAGGAACTAATGAAACCTCAAAGGCATTTTCTTGCGGAACAAAGAGGGGAATTTTAAGCTTCCGAGCCAAGAAGGCAGCTGGAACCACTCCCCTTGTTTTTCGTAATCGACCATCAAGAGCCAGCTCTCCCACAAAAAGAGCCGGTTTATTTAAAGAAATAACACCTAATTTCTGTGCAATACCTAAAGCTATAGGGAGATCAAGAAGGGCTCCTTCTTTAGGGCTGTCAGCAGGTGCAAGATTTACAGTAACACGTCCGCGAACTGGAATAAGAAGGCTGCGCAAAGCCGCACGGACCCTCTCCCGAGATTCTCGTACAGCAGCGTCAGGAAGGCCTACAACTGCGATAAAAAAAAGACCACCTGTTATTTCAACTTCAACTTCTACTTTCAGAGCTTGCACGCCTTGAAGCGTAATACCATAAATAGGGATCACAAAAAAGACATCCCGTTCGTAATATCTTTGAAATGTTCTATGGAATAACTATCATCTTTATGACACGTAATTCCCAAGAGATCAATTCTCCAAAAACCATTCCAATCTACTTTTTCCACATAGCAAGACCCTGCATATACCAATCTTCGCGTTTTCACAGGTCCCACCGATTCTTCAGGAGACATAAGATATCCTAATGATCGAGTTCGAACCTCTACTACAACAAGTTCATCCTTATCCATGGCTACTATGTCGAGCTCTCCCCGAGGAAAATAAACATTGCGATCCAGAATATTCCATCCCTTTTTATGGAGATAAGAACATGCTGTTTCTTCCCCCCAACGGCCAAGTGCAACATGATCCACGGTTTTATTCATCTCCTTTGTCAAGTTTATATAAGAAAGCAAGGATACGCGCTACAGCTTCGTAAAGATCTACAGGGATTTCTTCTCCTAGCTCAAGGGTTAAAAGAGCTGAAACCAATGCAGCATCTTCTACGATAGGAATATTTGCTTCCTTCGCAACTTCAATGATTCGCCTGGCGAGAAAATCTTCACCAAAAGCATCTACTCTAGGAGCATTATCTTTTTCGGGATTATATGAAAGGGCTGCCGCTTTTTTTCTTTTATCAAAAGCGTTCATATTTCTACATCAAACCTCCTATACACAATATCTCTCTCTATATCCTTCAAAGCAACGGAAATATATTGTGTATGGAGAGGGAGCCCATCTAGCAAATCGTAAAGCTCCGTTTTTCTTCTGCGGAGAATTCTTTGCACAGTCGGATTTTCCACCTTCAGTGTAACTCCCAGCGAATGACCTTCTGTTGCAACTTCTCCTGACACAGTTTTTAGATTGTAGCAATCCAGATCAAATGCAACTCTCCAAAAAGAATTTTTCAAATTTTCCAAACTTCTTTTTTCTACTCTTACTTTGGCGGCAAGTGTTTCTGTTTCTTCTCCTACAGGCCACCATGCTGAAAAAAAGGGCACGACTTCGCTATGATTCTGTCGCGCCGATTTCATAAGCAAACTATGGGCTTGCAAAAAACAACCTACATCGTCTGTATCTGACAATAAACGTCTTAACACCGCGTGAGGATTTTCCCCTTTTTCAAGTCCCTCATGAAACTTCTGGCGAATCTTTTTCCACACATCAAGAAGTTCTTCTTTGGAAAGACCTATATACCATACCAGAAGATTAATGTTTTGGGAGGATAAAGGCAAATTTCGAGCCCAGAGCTCCACAAGGGGGGCAAGCATGTTTTGCTTCCCTCCTGCGCGAATCCATGCTACTTGAAGACTTTTTAATACTTCCGTCGAGATAGGGAGTCCTCGAAGCAAAAGAGCTTCAGCTATAGGACGATCAGTTTCGGACAAGCTTCCCAGGAGAGCTACATCAACGTCACGAAGGCGAAGAACAGGAATGTCTCCTGACGTATCCCAAATGGCCTGAAATCGCTGACCTACAACGAGAGGAATATTAGCCATAGCTTTAAGATTCTGCGATCCTATTCGGACAAGATATCCCCCCTGCCATGTATCTATAACGCGCCCTTCAACAAGACTCCCATTGGCAATGGCCTTAGTGGATGAAGCTTTCGTAGACGAGACATTACTTTCAGACAGAGTCTGATGTAAACTTTCCGATACATTTTTTCCGCCAACCGGACCAGAAAGGCCATTGAGAGACATCATGGCGTCGGGACCTTCCATGTAAAGCTTTTACGATGAATGGGCGATAGTCCAAAATGAGCAATAAGAGTTCGATGTTTCACGGTAGGATACCCTTTATGCTTGGCAAATTCATATTGGGGATACACCCTGTCTAAAGCTATCATAGCCCTGTCTCGTAAAACTTTTGCTATAACAGAGGCAGCTGCCACTTCTGGGATAAGGCTATCTGCCTTCGGCATGGCCTGTTGAGAAACACCCTCAAGATACGGAATTCGAATATTTCCATCGACAATAATTTCATCAAAGACAGGGGGCAGCTTTTTAACAGATCTATACATGGCCCAAAGAGTAGCCTGAAGAATGTTCATGCTATCAATACGCCGTGGAGAAGCAGCCTGGGCCTTCCAAACCACACCAAGACTAAGCATTACTTTAAAAATTTTCTCACGCTTTACAGGGGTAAGCTTTTTCGAATCATTGAGACCTAAAGCCAACAAACTTTCCTTTTGAGATGGCGTTAAAATGGCTGCAGCTGCAACAACTGGTCCTGCTAAAGGGCCACGACCTGCTTCATCAACGCCAATAATTAATCGATCTCCCATGGATACCGCTCCCCTGGCCATTCTAAAGTTATACGTCCAAGCTTTCCAGTCGAAAAAGTATCAAGAAAGCGCTGTCCTGCTAAAGAGAAATCAACACGTCCACCACTAACCAGACACCCCAAGCGACGCCCGATTTTTTCAAGAGTAATCAGTGATTCCTCAGCTTCATTCTCTATATTCCACTTCTCTTCTATCAAATGCCAATATCCACGTTCTTTTAAAAACTCAATAAGAGAAAGAGCAACAACATCGGTCCCACCTATAACCTGAGCCTTTGAGCTTCCAAGCCAGGCCAAACGGCGATGGACTTCATTATGTGAATGGGGATCAAGTATTCCAGGAGAATCTACAGCAAGAATATCTTGTCCCTTATACCATGAAACACCTTTAGTAACTCCGGGAATACCTCCAACCTGAGCTCGTTTTTTACCCACGAGAAGATTCAAAAACAATGATTTCCCCACATTGGGGATTCCAACAACAGCAAGGCGAAGTTCTCTATGGGAAGGCTTCATCTTGGTTAAATCACGACGCAACGATTGTATTTTCCCCTCTAAGAGATTGAATGCCCAAGCTTTACTTTTCTGAGAAGCAAAGAAACTTAACCAAGCTTTTGTTGCCCCTTCTTCAGCGAGATCAGCTCGAGTAAGAACGATATATACAGGGCATATCTTGGAAAGCTGAACAGCCATCGGCGAAGACGTAAGCTGCGGAGCTCTTGCATCGCGAAGTTCGAAAATAATATCTAGTTTTTTGGCTAATTCCTCCAGTTTGCGCTTACCTTTAGCCATATGTCCTGGGAACCAAACTGTACGTGGCACGTTAACGAACAACTCCTATTCTATTGAGAGGCCAATATCGAAAAAGGACAGGGCCTCGAATATTTTTTTGGGGGACAAATCCCCAATAGCGGCTATCCTGAGAGTGAGAACGATTATCTCCCATGGCAAAATACATTTTTGCAGGTATATGTACGGGAACATTCGGGAAAATCAAATTTGGCAAAAGTGTATAATCATCAGCTTGTTTAACATAGCCTTCATGAAGAGGATTATTATTTATATAGACAACTCCATCTTTAATATGAAGAGTATCCCCAGGAAGACCTATGATTCTTTTAACAAAATCTCTTTTAGGGTCTAAGGGGAATTTAAAGACAAAAATATCTCCCCGCTTAGGTTCTCGAAAAGTATATAGAAATTTTGCTACCAAAACTCTGTCCCCTGGTTCTAATGTAGGAAGCATAGAGCCACTTGGGATCCAAAATGCCTGCACAATAAAAGTTCTTAAAATGAGTGCAAGCACAAGAGCCCATAATATTGTTTCAACAAATTCTCTCCACCATGGCCTCACTTCCGCCATTAAACGAACCCCCACTTCTACTACATTATCGGAATTGTCTTTTTATACCCCAGTACTTTTGAGATTTCAATAGAGATGTATTCAGTTTACCTTTTTTCTTCGATGCTGACAAAACAATGTGGTGAAACAATGACTTTACAAACTTTTTCCCCTTGCTGAGGTCTTGTTGAAACATCAAGAACAAACGCAGGAGAAATCGTATGCCAATAAGGACTATATAGCGGAGCTCTATTGAATCCTCCCATCTGAAACCATGCACGACCATGAGCATCATAAATCTCTCGTTCTCCAGTATCCCACGTAATCCTTATTTGATCGACAGGACGATCTCCTGGCAAGAGACGAATAATACACGAAGTTCTTTCTAGTCTGCCCTTTGTTAATTGCGATTCAAACCACAGAGCAAAACGTTCCGCTTCTTGTCTGGCTTTATAACAAGAAGAATTAACTCGAAAAAGAGGCCGAAAGCCAGCACAAAAGACTCCCAACATTATTATCGTTATAGCACATACAACAAGGAGCTCAAAGGACGAAAAACCTTCACTAATAAAAAGAGGGAGCCCTTTTGAGCTCCCTCCACATAACCTCTTTTTAATATTACGAAAGGGCATCGTACCCGAGGTTGAGAACTTTCAAGTTTGCATCTGCAAACTTTTCTGGAGATAACTGATTTATAGCTTCCCGAACTTCGTCAATTTTAACATTGCTGACATTAGATGCACAAAGAGCTCCTAAAATGAGAACATTTAAGAAGAGAAAATTACCCCCCATATGCTCTTTTAAAAGGTCATACCCTTTGATCTTAAAAAGTTTTATGTCCTTTTTTCTCAAGTAATTGTCAAGATGGCTATTACCAAAAGCTTTTTCGTCAAATATATTGACAATCAAATTTCCTCCGTCACGAAGAAAGTGTAGATTTCTTATAGCTTCATTTTGATCAAAAGCCAAAAGGATATCAGCTTCTCCAGCCTTTACCAACGGACTTTTATACTCCCCTATTTTGAAATGGCTGATAACAGAGCCTCCGCGTTGCGCCATACCATGAACTTCGCTACCCATTACATTCTCTTTCCGAGACATGGCTATATGGCCCAATACCTTTGTTGAAAATAAAATTCCCTGTCCACCAATTCCAACTATGACATACTGCATGGGTCTACGCCTCCTCCACAGGAATTATAGCCCCGTGCGGACATACTTGAGTGCAAACGCCGCAAGATACACA
>Ga0172377_10000180_pt1 | contig 54761 bp, 42 predicted proteins | sample Pumphouse3metaG_FD_119749 | JGI IMG/M metagenome (GOLD analysis project Ga0172377, IMG submission 119749) | Leachate microbial communities from a municipal landfill in Southern Ontario, Canada - Pumphouse #3 metaG | ecosystem: Engineered > Solid waste > Landfill > Unclassified | place: Canada...
AACTTCTTGAGTAATATCTGTGCCCTTCTGAAACTCTTTTATTTCAAGTTCAAGTCCAACATCTTTGTAATAACCTTTTTCAATAGCAGTGTAAAAACCAGCAAATTCAAATTGATGTTTCCACTCAAGCTGTAAAGTCACTTTTTTTAATTCATTTGTTGGATTCGCTAATAAAAAGTTATTTAGAAATAGAGTTAATATAATTGTTAGTTTAAATAGAATTTTCATTTAGCTTCTTTTTAGATTATCAGTTTATAACCAATATCAGGAATAGTATATAAAAAATTTTTTCCAAATCTTTTTCTTATTCTTAATATAAAATTATTTAATGCACTATCACTCATAGGCTCATATTCATAAACAAATTTTATAAACATATCTTTAGTAATAATTCTTTTTTTATTTTCACATAACATTTCAAAAAAAAGAATCTCTTTTTTATTTAATTCATAAATTTCATTCATTTTTATAATTCTTTTTAATTCTTTGTCATATTTAAAATTATCTTTTAATTCTACTATTTGTTGATTATTAAATTTTATTTTATTTTCGCATTTTTCAAAGGCTTCCATTAAAGCCTTAAAATTTATTGGTTTAATTAAATAAGCACTTAAATTTAGTGACATAGCTTTAAATAATAAATCTTCGTCTTTATAACCTGAAAGTACAAGAATTGGTATTTCATTGTTTGTTTTTCTAATTTCTTCTATAAAATCTAATCCAGATTCTTTTTTTAGATGAATATCTGAGATTATTAGATCAATGTCTTCATTTTCCAAAATATTGAATGCTTCTTTTATATTTTTTGCTACAAAAGTTGTTTTTACAAACATATTAAATAAAGATATAGCATTTTCTATAAATTCATCGCTATCTTCTAAAAGTAAAAGATTTTTATCTCCTAAAAACTTCATTTTTCACCTTGTTGTTATTTTACTTAAATTTTGAGAAATAATATTATATACAAATCTCATTTGTATCTCATAATTTAACTTAAGTTTATAAGAATTAAGATTTTATTGAGAATAATAAATGTTATTATCTTTTAAACAAGAAAAAATAAGGGCTAAATATGTTGAAAAAAGTTTCTAGAAGTATAGTTATTTCAGTTGTTGCTTCTTTTGTAATAACAGGTTGTGCAGTAACTCCTGAACCTATATTAAAAGAAGATGTTAAAAAACAAGTTGAAAAAGATTTATCTGTTTTAAGTGAAGTGGTTCAACCCGTAACAAAAGCTATTTCATTAGATGAAGCAATACAAAGAGGACTTGACCATAATTTAACAAAAAAAGTAAAAGTACTTGAAAGTGCATTATCTCAACAACAATTAGATTTGGTATATTATGATATGTTACCAAGTCTTACAACTGCTGCTGGATATTCTGAAAGAAATAATTATGCTGCAAGTGCGAGTACATCATTCATAAATGGAGAACCACAACCTTTAGGTTCAAATCCTTCATATTCAGTTTCTCAAGAAAAAGAAAGAGTTACAGGCGATATAACATTTGGATGGAATATTTTAGATTTTGGATTATCTTATGTTAGAGCTCAACAACAAGCTGATAAATTTTTAATTGCAAAAGAAAAAGAGAAAAAAGTAGAACATAATCTTACTCAAGAAATAAGAAGAGCATATTATCAAGCAGTTTCTTCACAAGATTTATTAAAAAGAATTCAACCTATGATGGCTGAAGTTACAAAAGCTTTAGATGATTCTAAACAAGTACAAAACCAAAGAGTTGGAAAAACTCCAATGGAATCATTATCTTATCAAAGAGAATTACTTGATATTTTAAGATCACTACATACTTTAGAGAGTAGTTTAATTTCTGCAAAAGTAGAATTAGCAGAATTAATGGGATTAAAACCAGGAATAGAGTTTGAATTAGCAGATAAAGTTGAAAAAGATTATCAAATTCCAGAACTTAATATGAGTCTTGAAACAATGGAAGTTTTAGCTTTAGAAAATAGACCAGAATTAGCTGAAAGTAGATATCAAGAAAGAATCTCTGAAAAAGAGTTAACAGCTGCAAAATTAAAAATGTTACCAGGAGTTAATTTAAGCACTTCATTATCTTACGAAAATAGTGATTATTTATTAAATAATGATTGGTATTCTTATGGTGCTAATGTTTCTTGGAATTTATTAAATGTTTTTAAAGCAAGTACAAATAATAAAGTTGCAAAAACACAAATTGAAGTTGCAAAAGAACAAAAATTAGCTCTTTCAATGGCTGTATTATCACAAGTACATTTATCTATAGTTAAATTTAATCAAGCTAAAAAAGAGTATTTATTATCTAAAGATTATTTGACTGTTGCTGATGATATTTATACTTTAACACAAGTTGAGAATGATTTAAATGTTAATGGAAGATTGATTTTAATTAAAGAAAAATTGAACAATATTTTAGCAACTCTTAGATATTCATCTTCATATGCTAATGTTCAAAATAGTTATGGAAGAATTTTTGCTTCATTAGGTATTGATGATAAAAATAGTTCTAAAGTATTAGTAAAAGAAGAAGTTCAAAAAGTAGAACAAAACCAAAATCCTGCACCAGTTTTAGAAGTTAATGAAGCAGAAGAACAAAATGTAGTTCAAGATACTATAACCGAAACTTCTATTTTACCAGTTGTAAAAGCTGAACAAACTCCTAAAAAAATTCAAACAAAAATTGATGATAGTTTTTATAATAGGAATTTTTATGATTCAAAAATTAAAATACATACAGGTGAAACACTTTTAATTAATGGAAATAAATATGTTGTAAAAAAATCTGATGACATATCAAAAATTGCAAAAGACAATAAAGTATCAGTAAAAGCTATAGTTATAGAAAATTATTGGTTAGTTGAAAATAACAGAGTTAAGTTTAAATAAAAGGTTATTTAATGAAAAAATTTCTAAGTTTTGTTTTGATGGTTTCTTATTTATATGCAAATGATGATTTCTCAGCAAGAGCTGTAATTCTTTCACTTGATAGAACTGTTTTATCTAGTGAAATAGCTGGTGAAATAATCGAACTTTCAAAAAGTGAAGGTGATTCTTTTAAAAAAGGAGACACTTTAATAAAAATTGATTGTTCTGTTTATAAAGCTCAAAAAAGAAAAATTGAAGTTGAAAAAGAGATTTCAAAACTTCAACTTGAGAAAAATAAGAAACTAGATACTTATGGTTCAATTGGTACTTTTGAAATACAAATTTCTCAAGAAAACTACAATAAACAACAAGCTGAAAATGATATTGCAGCAATAAATGTATCAAGATGTAGTATTCAAGCACCTTTTGATGGAAGAGTTGCTTCTAAAAAGGTATCAAAACACCAAAGTATTAAACCACAAGATGAACTTTTAGAAATTGTAAGTATAGATAATCTTGAAGCTAGAGTTGTTGTACCATCTTCTTGGCTTGTTTGGCTAAAAAGAGGTATGGAATTTGATTTAATGATTGATGAAACGAAAACAAAAATTAAAGCTCAAGTTGTACAGCTAGATTCAGTTGTTGATCCAACAAGTCAATCTTTATCTATTAGAGCAAAATTAATAAAACCATTTGAAAATATAATTCCAGGTATGAGTGCAACCGCAATTTTCTACCAACAAAAAAACTAATATCAAGGACTAAGTCATGAAAAAAGTAAATAAGAAAAAACCTATAATTAGTGCTTTAGAGCAAAGAATACTTTTTGATGGAGCTGCTGTTGCAACAGCTGTTGATGTCCTTGATAATAGTAGTTTTACTGCAAGTTCAAATGATGCAACAACTAATAATGATGTTACAAGTAATAACGCTGAAAATAGTGTTCATGGTGCACAAGCTACTCAAAGTTTTGAAAGAGATAGAAGAGAAGTTGCCTTTGTAGATTCTTCTGTTGAAGATTTTCAAACTTTAGTTGATGGAATAAAAGATGGTGTTGAAATTTTTGTTTTTGATGGAAGTAAAGGTGGCGTTGATCAAATAGCTTCTATTTTAGAAAATCAAACAAATATTGATGCTATTCATATTTTATCACATGGAAGCACAGGTGAAATTACTCTTGGAACTGATAAATTAAATAGTGACACTTTAGATAATTATGATGAACAATTACAAATAATAAAAGATTCATTATCTGAAAATGGAGATATTTTACTTTATGGTTGTAATGTGGCAAAAGATGGAAGTGGACAAGAATTTATTGAAGCACTTGCAAATTTAACACAAGCAGATATTTCAGCATCTGATGATATTACAGGTGATTCTGCTTTAGGTGGAGATTGGAATTTAGAAGTTAGTAATGGTAATATTGAAACTACAACTTTAGAATATAAAAATTATTCTTCTACTCTTGCTGATGTAACTTATACTGAAAATGATCCTGCAAAATTAGTTGCAAGTAATGTTGTTATAAATTCAGGGAGTAATTTTTCGGGTGGATATGTTGATTTTAGTTTATCATCAAGCACTAGCACTGAAACTTTATCTTTAGTGAAAGTAACTACTGCTAGTACAGTAAATAGTGAAATAAGTATAGTTAATAATTCTGTTTATATTGGTAATGGTTCCGTTGCTGTATTAGTAGGTTCTATAGATAGTGTATATAATGGTGAAAATGGACAAAAATTAAGAATTAATTTTAGTAATACTTTTGCTAATGGTACTTTTTCTGATACTACAGCTACACAAACTGGAACAGTTGTAGATTTAACAGGATGGACGGTTTATTTACAACAATTAAAATTAGGACAAAGTGGAACTGCTGGAACTTCAACAATTGATGGTTGGCATACTCCTATTGATTCAACACCAACTCCATCTAATCCAAATAGTGGGTCTCAGGTAAGTAGAGGAGATGATTATGATCCTTCTGGAGCAGTTTATTCTTACGCTTTTGAAGATGGAGGATTAAGATTATATTCTTATGGTATGACAACAGCAGCAGGGGGAGATATTGTACATGGTCCTTATGTCGTTTCAGATAGTACAGTTACTTTAACAAGTGGAGATTCTGTATCTTTTAATTGGAAAGCACAAGGTGGTGATGATGCATTTGATGTTTATGCTTATTTATTAAATGTAGATACTGGGGCAACTGTTGAATTATTAAATCAAACAGGTGTTGGTACAAGTGCAACTTCATGGGCAACAAAAACTACAACTGTAAATTCAACAGGAACTTATAAGTTTGTATTTGTATCTGGAACATTTGATGAAACTTTTGGACAAGCAGCAGGAGCAAGTCTTTATATAGATAATGTAACAGTTACTCAAGCTGTAATGCCTCCAGCTGTTAGTGGAAGTGTAATACAATTTATAGCAAGAAGTTTAACTTATGCTAATAGTTCTGAAACTTTGAGTGAAACACCTGAAACAAAAACATTAACAATTTCTGGTATTACTCCTGGTGGTGCAACAGATATTTCTGCAAGTCGTACAGTAGAAATTGTTGGAGTAAATGATCCTCTTACCGTAACAGTTAGTAATACTTCAAATGGATTTACAGAAACAACAAATATGAATCATCAATCTTTAAGTCAATCAGGTACTATAAGTTTTAATGACATTGATAATAATGTTACTATATCTTCTACTTATACTCAAAATAGTATTACTTGGAGTGAAGGAACATTAGATTTAACTCTTGCTAATACTTTGATTAATGGATTTACAACTTCAATAACAGATGGTACTCATTCAGGAAGTGGAACTTGGGCTTATAATGTGGCAGATGTTGATTTGAATTTTTTATCAGAAGGTGAAACAATCACATTTAGTTATACAGTAACTGCAATTGCTGGAAGTGAAACAATAACTAGAACTATAAATTTTACAATAACAGGAACTAATGACGCTCCTGTATTTGGAACAATAGTTCCAACAAATCCTGTAATAAAAGCTCCAACTGTTGGAAATACAAGTCCTAGTGCAGGAATAGAAGTATTTAATAATGGTTCATTAAGATTTGGTAATGGTTCAATAGATTCAGTAAATGCAAGTACAGGTATGTTAGAACAACCTTTTTATTACAAAGATGGAACTTGGTATCAATTAACATTTAGTACATATCAATTAAATATGGCTATTGCTGCTGATTATAATAATGGAAGTGCTAAAACAGATGTAGATTGGAACCTTGAGGGTACAGTAAATTTAACTCCAACTTTTACAAATACAAATGTTGATAATTCAGGTTTTAATACAGCCACAGGTACAGGAACAATCGTTTGGACAGGTGAAATAACAGTTGGAACAGCTCATTTAAAAGTTACAAATGTATATACATTAAGTGCTGATTCACAATTTATTAAAGCAAATACATATATCAAAAATATTGGAAATACTTCGACTGAAAATCTTAGATTTTGGGTTGGAACAAGAGATGACTTTGTAGCTGGAAGTGATAGTCCAGCAAAACAAAAAGGAAATATTGTAAATGGTGAATTTACAATGATTTCAAATGCAACAGATCAAGCAAAAGCTATAAAAGTTTACACAGGAGATGGTGCAAATGCAACTGCCGTATTATTTTATTCTACAAATGAAAATGTAAATACAGTTATTGCACCTAATTATGGTTGGAGTACAACTACTGGATATGCACCAGGAATTGATCCAAAAAGTTCAGTAGTCAATCAATCTTATGATGATGGTGGATATGCAATGTTTACTAATCTAAATAATGTTGCAGCTGGTGATACTGTTATGTATGACTGGTATTATGCAGCAGGTAGAGTTAGTGAGCTTTCTAATATTACATCAAGTTTAGAAAGTGCAACATCTGATAATCTTAAGGAAAGTGGTAATTCATTAGTATTGACAGATGATTATACAATTACAGATTTAGATTTAACAGATGTTGTAAATGTAGCTGTAAGTTCTGTAGTAGTTACTCCACCAAATGGTTTAACAATTCCTGTTAATTATACTAATGATATAATAAAAGGAATGCTGAATATTAATTCAAATCCAGTTATAGATGGTGATAGCACAACAGGTACAGTTTCTTGGAGTTTTAATTCAGGAGATAATTATAGTTTTAATTTCTTGGGTGTTGGACAAACGCTTACTTTAGTATATACTTTGACTGCAACTGATGGTCAAGATACTGCTACAACAACAGTGACTATTTCTATAGATGGAAGAAATGATGCTCCTGTTATAACAGTAGATGCTGGGGATTCTGATTTAAAAAATATAAATGAAACGAATTCTACTCTTACAACAAATGGTACATTAAGCATAACAGATGTTGATATTATTGATAATGCTTTTACAGTTACAAAAACAAATGTTGTAGCATCAGGAATGACAACAGGATTAGCATCAAATAATAATGCTTTATTGAATATGATTACTGTTAATACACAAGGTAAAGATATTAGTTGGTCATTTAATTCTGGAAATGAATATTTTAAATATTTACCAGCTGGTGAGACATTAACGCTTACATATACTATAAAAGTAACAGATGCAAATAATGGAACATCTAACAAAACAATAACAATAAAAATTGTAGGAATAAATGATCCAGTTACACTTAATTCACCAGCAACAATCTATTACATGGATACAGATGGTGCAGATAATTTTGCTACAACTTCAGGAAGATTAACAGCAACTGATATAGATAGTGGAACAAGTTTTATTTATGAAATAGATGGAGCAACTTCAAATGCTGATGGAACTTTTACAAAAGTAGGAACTTACGGAACTTTAGTAATAAATAGTTTAACTGGTAATTATGTATATACTCCAAACTCAGCAGTTATAAATTCTTTATCTGTAAGTGCAGCTGAAACATTTGATATGACAGTTAGTGATGGAAGTGGTTCAACAAATACAAAAACTTTAACTATTGATATTGAATCTGTAAATGATGCTCCACTTTTAGGAGGGGTTGCTTCATCTCCAACATTTATTGAAAATGGTTCAGCTGTTCAAATTGATTCAACAATTACTGTTACAGATTTAGAAGGTACAAGTTATGATAGTGGTTATGTAACTTTCTCAATAACACAAAATAAAGAATCAGAAGATAAATTATCAATTTTAAATGTTGGTGGTATTAGTGTAAATGGTAATAATGTAACTTATGGTGGATTAATAATTGGAACAATAGATTCAGTTTACAATGGGGAACAAGGAAAAGATTTAAGAATAAATCTAAATTCAAATGCTTATTCACCACAAGTACAAGCTTTAGCAAGAGCAATAGCTTTTTCTAATCCAACAGATGATTTAAGTGGGTTATCAAGAGGGCTTGAAATAAAAGTAAATGATGGTGGAAATGGCGATAGAACAACTGCAAGATATAGTACAAAAGAAGTAAATGTAAATATTCAAACAATTAATGATTTACCAACAATAAATTTAGGAACAAATAATTTTATTGTAGAAAAATCTATTTCTACTAATCCAAATGGAGAGTTATCTTTAGGTTCATTATTAAGTGTTGGTGATTTAGATGGGGATACAATAACTGTAAAAATTGAAACAACTAATTATGGATTAATTACTATAAATGATTCAATTACTAATGGTGTTGATAGTTCTCAAATTAGTGGTAATGGTACTAGAGTTGTGACAATAACTGGAACAATAGATGAAATAAATAGAACTTTAGCTGCAGCAAATGGAATAACTTATGTTGCTGGATTTGGGTCTGATTATATTACTCCTGGAGCTGATTATTTAAAAATAACTGCTACGGATGATTTATCAGGAGTAACAACTTCTCAAAAGTTAGTAATGGTATTACCTGCTGTTCCAAATATATATAGTGATAATATTGTAGGTGCAGAAGATGGCACAGTAATGATAAATATTAACGATTTAGTAACAGATATAAATGATAATGGGGGAACTTATGTTTTTGGAACGGGAACTCCTGATATAACTAACTCAAGTGGAAGTGTAATAACTCCTGGAACAATTACACCTTTTGATAGTAGCACATATATTTATGATTCAAATTCAAAACATATAGGATATCAGTTAGAACATGGAAAAATAATATTAAATGATGGTAAAAATCGAACAGATAATGCAGATTTTGCTAAATTTACATTTATTCCAAATGAAAATTGGTCAGGTTCTCAAACATTTTTCTACAAATTTGCTTCAAATGATGGTAATAAAGTAAGCAATATAGCTCAAGTTGCTTTATTTGTAACAGCTGTAAATGATACTCCTGTTGTTACAGTTACTAATAATATTACAATAAATGAAGATAATTCAATAGTATTTGAAAATGCAAATGCAATAACTTTATCAGATATTGATGTGGTTGATCCAACACAAAAATTAGATTTAACATTACGTGTAGAGAATGGAAAATTAGAGTTATCTCAAATGACAGGATTAACTATTTTAGAAGGAGTAAATAACTCTTCTTCAATTAAAATTCAAGGTAATTTAACAAATTTACAAAATGCAATTTCAGCTTTAAAATATACACCAAATCAAGATTATAACGGTTCAGATAGTTTAACTATAAAATTAAATGATAGAGCAAATATTGGTTCAGGTAATGCTTTAGAAACAACACAAGTTGTAAATATTTCAATAACAGCTGTAAATGATGCTCCTGAGTTTTCAAACCAATATGATGAAGTAAGCGAAGGAGATCAAATCAGAGGTGTTTTACCTGCAAGTGATGTAGATAGTAATTCTATTACATTTAGTATAAATGGAACAGCTCCTGTTGGTTTTGTATTAAATAGTGATGGTTCATATACTTTTGATTCTTCAAGTTATGATTATATAACTCAAGGAGAAATTGAAACAATTGTAATATCTGTAACAGTAACAGACACAGAAGGTTTAACAACAACTAAAAATTTCTCAATAGCAATTACGGGAACAAATGATGCTCCAACAGTTTCTTTAGTAAACATTGATGCAGAAACTTCATTTGGTAAAGAATTCTCAAAAGAGATAAAATATTTATTTAGTGATAAAGATTTAAATGATACTTTTACATTTAAAGCAGATAATCTTCCTAAAGGTTTAACAATTGATCCAATTACAGGAATAATTTCAGGTAGAGCTTCTGAATCAGGGAAATTTATAATTACTATTATTGGAAGTGATTCAGGAAGTCCTTCTTTAAGTGTTTCAAGAACATTTAATATGTTAGTTGTCGCTCCACCACAAGTTGAAAGTAAACCAACAATTGATGCTTCACCTATTATTAGAATCAATTATGATAATAATAGTTCTACTACAACTTTAAATAATTATGGTGAAAGTGATAGTAATTTAGGAACATTAAATTATAGTGCTAGTGAAGGTTTTGTTGAAAGTGTAGGGCAAGGTTTTTTAAATACAGGTACAGTTGACGGAAACTCTTCAAATGATGGAGCAAATGATAATAAAAATACTAATCCAACAAATAGTGCTAATGATGGAAAAGGTGTGATTCAAGCTAATGTAGATTTAAATGTGTTAACAAATGGGCAAATAGTTTTTAATGATACAAATAAAGACTCTTTTTCAATTGTAGGAATTACAATTGAAGATATTAAAGTTGAAAATAACAATATTGAAATAAAAGTTGTAGATGTTAATCTTGCACAAAATTTTATTGTTACCCAAATTGATGGAACTCCTTTACCTGCTGGATTATTTTTTGATCCAAAAACAGGTAGTATTTCAGGAAATATACCTGAAGGTTTAGAAAAATTAAATATAAGTATTAAAGCTATTAGTTCAGATGGAACAACTAGAGTTTTAAATTTAAAACTTGATTTAAAAGAGTTACAAAATAAAAATCAAGCTAGTTCAGAAACACAAAGTTTTATTGGATTAAAAGAACAAATAGCTTTTGAAAATCAAAAGTTAGATAGTTATGGAAGTTATGTTACAGGGTTATTTGCCTAAATAAAGGAAACAGTTAATATTGGAAAACATATCAAAACTTCTACAATTAGAACATAACTGTAGAAATTGTGAAAGTATAAAAGAGCTTTATTATCAAATAGTTAATGAAACAAGAAGCCTTGTGAATTATTCACAAGGAGTTTTATTAACTGTTGATTTTAGTGGAAAATATAAAGTTGTAGGAATATCTGATATTTCTGTTGTTGATTCTACTTCTCCTTATGTTCAATGGATTGAAAATATAATAATAGATTTAAATAATAATGAAAAATCAAAAGATATTTTTGTTGTTGATACAAAAACTGATTTAAAACAAATAGATTTTAAATCGATGCATGAATTTTCACCCTCAAATATTTTATTTATTCCTTTAAAAAGTATGAAAGAAAATAGAGAAATAAACTATATTTTACTTTTATTCAAAGAAGAAAAATGGCTAGAAAAAGATATATTGATTTTAAAACATCTTTCATCATCTTTAGCATATTTTTTATTTGCAATGAGAAGTACCGGAATTTCTCAAATTTTTAAAAAAATCTCTTTAAAAAATAAGTATTTAAAAATATCAATATTTTTATTGATATTTTTAATGTTTTTACCAGTTCGACTCTCTGTTTTAGCACCATTAGAAGTTGAGGCTAAAAATCCTTATGTGGTAACTTCTCCTTTAAATGCTGTTATTGAAGAAGTAAAAGTTTTTCCAAATGATAAAATAGAAAAAGAACAATTACTTGTTAAGTTTGATGATGTGGATTTTAATAATAACTATTTAGTTGCAAAAAGAACTTTAGATGTTGCAAATGCACAACTTCATACAGTAAAACAAAGCAGTTTTTTTGATGCTACTCAAAAAAGTCAAATTTCACAATTAGAAAGTCAAGTAAAACTAAAAGAAGCAGAATTAAATTTTGCACAAGAGCAGTTGGGCAAAACAAAAATTTATGCAAAAGAAGATGGAATAGCAATTATTAATAATCCAAATGATTGGAAAGGGAAACCTGTAACAACAGGAGAAAGAGTTTTTTTAATAGCTAAACCCCAAAGTATTGAATTAAAAATAATGTTACCAGTTAGTGAAGCTATTTTTTTAGAAGAAAATGCTTTGATTAAAGCTTTTTTTGATAATGACCCAACAAATTCTTGGAGTGGAAAAGTTAAATATATTTCATATAAACCTGAATTAACGGAACAAAATGTTTTATCATATAAAATTACAGCAGATTTTGATGATATAAAAGAAAATGGTTATATTCCTTCTATTGGATTACGAGGAACTGCAAAAATTTATTCAAAAAAAGTTACGCTGTTTTTTTATCTATTTAGAAAACCAATAACTGCCGTTAGACAATGGATAGGTTGGTAATGCCTGAACAAGAGATTTTATTACCAAAAATTAGGGATGATTTAAAACTAATAGAGACTTCTGTAAGTGAAGATGGTTCTAAAAGATGGCTTTTATTTGATCCTATTCAAAATAAATATTTTAATATTGGAATTGATACTTTTGAATTAATTTCAAACTGGCAAAGTGATATTGAAATAGATGAGTTTCTTAAAATATTAGAAGATAAAAATTATGATATTGAAAAAGAATCTTTACAAACTTTTGTTGATTTTTTAATAAATAATAATTTGATTTTATGTGAAAAACCAAAAGACACACAAAGAATGGTAAATATTCTTAGAAAGTCAAAACAAAATATATTTAAATGGTTAATTCATAACTATTTATTCATACGAATTCCTTTATTAAAACCTGATAAATGGCTAGAAGATAATAAAAATAAAATCAATTTTTTATATTCAAAACTTTGGCAAAATATAGTTTTGGTTTTAGGATTTTTTGGAATTGTTTTTGTATTAAGAGATTGGGAAAATTTTATTTCAACTTTTATGTATCTTTTTTCTAAAGAAGGATTTTTTTACTATTTTTTATCTTTAGTTTTTGTAAAAAGTATGCATGAATTAGGTCATGCTTTTACAGCGAAAAGATTAGGCTGTAAAGTTCCTACCATGGGAGTTGCTTTTTTAGTTTTATTTCCTGTTTTATATACAGATACAACAAATGCTTGGAAATTAAAATCAAAATATCAAAGATTACAAATAGTTCTTGGTGGAATAAAAGTTGAGTTATATTTAGCTTTAATAGCTACTTTTTTATGGTCATTTGCTCCTATTGGAATATTTAAAAGTATATTATTTATTATTGCAACCACAAGTTGGATTAGTTCTTTACTTATAAATATTAGTCCATTTTTACGGTTTGATGGATATTATATTTTATCAGATATTACAGATAGTAAAAACTTACAACCTCGTTCATTTGCAATGGCTAAATGGTTTATTAGAAAAAATATTTTAGGATTGCACGAAGAAAAACCTGAAATATTAGTAAAAGAAAAAGAGAATTTTTTTATTATTTATGCCATATTAACTTGGATATATAGATTATTCTTATTTTTAGGAATAGCTTTATTAGTCTATTATTTTGCCTTTAAAGTTTTAGGAATAATTTTATTTTTAGTTGAAATAGTTTGGTTTGTTTTCTTGCCAGTATATAATGAATTAAAAATATGGTGGAGTAAAAAAGATATGGTTAAATTTAATACTAAAAATAAAATCTCTTTATTTTTAGTTATTTTTTTAATATGTATAATATTTATTCCTTGGAATAGTACCATTAAAATGCCCGCAATAATAGAATCAAAAAATTATTTTGAATATTATTCAGCAGAAGATGGTTATATTGAACAAATATATTTTTCAAATGGTCAAAATGTAAAAAAAGACCAACTTTTATTAAAAATAAAATCGCCTGAAATAGAGTATAAAATAGCTCAAATTCAAGAAGAAATAGAATCATTAAAATTTGAAATAAATAAACAAGCAGGTTTCAAAGAAAACCTAGATAAAAGATTTATTTTAGAAGAAAATTTATTGAAAAAAATAAATGAATTAGAAGGTTTAGAAAAAATTAACAGAAAATTTGAAGTAAAAGCAGATTTTGATGGAAAAATATATTTTTATGATGTATTCAAAATAAATCAATGGATTAGCAAAAAAGCCCCAATTTTTGTTTTATATGATAATTTGAATTATAGAATAGTTGGTTTTTGTAATGAAAATGATTTTAAACTTTTAAAAGAAAATTCAAATAGCAAATTTATTTTTACTTCAGGAGATTTAAAAGATATTCATCAAAAAGTTACAAATATTTCAAGATATTCAATTCCATATTTAGAATTTCCTGAGCTATCTTCTGATTTTGGTGGAGAAATTGCAACTAGAAAAGATTTGGATAAAAGATTAAAAACAGAACAAGCTTATTATAAAATCACTGTTGATTTAGAAGAAAATAATTTGGATTTAAAAAATAGAAAAACAGGTGTTTTAGTAACGCAAGGAGAATCAATGAGTTTGATTTCAAGAATTGCTAAAAAAACAATTTCTGTTTTAATAAGAGAGAGTGAATTCTAAATTCACTCAACAGTTTTCATCAAAATATCTCTATAATGATTTAATTCTTTCATTTTTACATCATCCCCATTATTTATATCTGGATGATATTTATGTGCTAATTCTTTATATCTTTTTTTTATCTCATCTTTTGTTGGTGTATGAGTAAATCCAAAAAAATCTTTTGCTTTTGCAACTTCATCAACCCTTGGAGTATTTGCAAAACCTTTAAAATCTGATTGATTAAAATTTCTGAACTCATTAAAATTAAAATTTTGTCCATTTTGAAATTGAGAACTATCAAATTTAAAACTAAAACTATTTGCTCTCATTTTTTTCTTAAAATTATAAATTAAAAAACCAATAATTACAAAGAAAATTCCTAGTATCATCAAAAAAGTCCCAAAATTGGTAAATATTAAATAAAAAATAAAAAATAAAAAAGCTAATCTAACTAATCTATTGAAAATATAAATAAATGTATTGTTGTACATAAAAAACTATCCTTTTAAATAAAGGGTGCATTATATAATTCTTTAGTCAATAAGTAAATTAAGAAATTATACATATACAAATCTAATTTTTCACATTAAACTATTATTTAAAAAAATAAAAAGTATAAATAATTTATTTTATTTTAATAATATATCTCTATAAATTTGAATATAATGCGAAAAAATTAAAACTCTAATAACTAAAGGAAATTATATTGAATTTCACAAAAATATTATTTTATCTTATTGCTTTTATTAATATACAACTTTTTGCTCAATATAATTCTTTAGAAGAAATTATTAAAGAGAAAGAATTAAGAGTTTGTGTCTGGCCACAGTATTATGGAATTTCATATTTTGATATGCGAACGCAACAATTTATAGGAATAGATAGTGATTTAGCAAAAGAATTTGCAAAAGATTTAGGAGTTAATCTAAAATTTATAAATAGCTCTTTTTCAACTTTAGTAGATGATGTAACAAATTCAAAATGTCATATAGCAATGTTTGCTATTGGCAATACTCCTCAAAGAAGAGAAAAAATTAGATTTACAACTGCACATTTATCGAGTGATGTTTATGCAATAACAACAAAAAATAATAGAAGAGTTCATGTTTGGGATGATATTGATAAAAAAGGAAATATAGTTGTTGTTGAAAAAGGAACTTATCATGAACCAATTATGCAAGAAAAGTTAAAAAATGCTCAACTTTTAGTGGTTGATAAAATGCACCAAAGAGAGCAAGAAGTTCAATCTGGAAGAGCAGATGTTTTTATGACTGATTATCCTTTCGGAAAAAAAATGATTCTAGATACTTCTTGGGCCACATTAATTGAACCTAAAGAGACTTTTTTTAAAACTCCTTATTCTTGGGCTATGAAATATGGTGATGAAGATTTTTATAATAGAGTTGAGAAATTTTTGAGTGATATAAAGAATGATGGAAGGCTTTTACAGTTGGCTAAGAAAAATGGTTTAGAACCAATTGTAAATTTAAAGTAGTTATGTATTTATGAGTTTTCAATTATTTTCTAAACTATTATTTACAAGTTTATTTATTGTTTTTTTTGTCATTTCAGGTGTCTTTTTTTCTATTTCTATACTTAAAGATGAAGCAATAAAAACTCACCTTAAATTAGTACAGTTATATTCAAGTATTTTTGTTGATAATTTTTCCAGAACTATAAATGGGATGGATTTTCTTGTAAATAATATTAATTCATATTTGATTTATGAGAATACTGATTTTTCTACTTTAGATAATAAATTGCAAGAATTACTTAAAAATAATCCAGAAGTTAGATCAATAAATATTGTGGATGAAAATAATCAGATTATTAGTAGTTCAAATTCTTTAAATAAAAATTTTAATATAAATCTTGATTCATTTTATCCAAAACTTAAATCTAAAACTGATATGTTTTTAGTTGGTGATGTATTAGAAGGTAGAGATTTTAACGATGCACATCAGATTAAATATGATACTAATTATCTTGATATAAATTTTTTCCCAATTATAAAAGAGATAGATTTCCAAGATAAAAACTATAAAGTTTTAATAGCCATAAATGGTGATTTTTTAATGCATAGATATAATGAATTTTTAAATATCGAATTTTGTTATATTGATTTAATTAGATTAGATGGAAAAGTTTTAGTTTCAAACGATTTTACACAAAAAAATAAAATGATAATTAATGATGAAGATATTTTTAAAACAATAAAAGAAAAAAACACTTTTTCTTCTATTACAAATTTTAATAATGAGAAAAATATTATTTCTTTTGATAAAACACCAAATTCTCCTTTTGGAGTAATTGTTAGATTAAATTATGATAAAAGTTTACAATCATGGGAAGAAAAAAGTTATATTTTTTTAATGATTATTTTTACTCTTTTAATTCTATCAATATTTCTAGTTTTATCAATATTATATATCTATAACAAAAAAAGAAATAAAGAATTATTACTTCACAAAAAATTCAAAATATTGTTTGAACAAACTAATTCTTTTGCTTTAGTAGTTGATTCAAATGGAAAAATATTAGAAATAAATCAACCTTTTTCTTCTTTATTATCAAAAGAAAACCTTCAATCTAATGAAAAAAAGATTTGGGAATACGGCTGTTGGATGGAAGAAGAAAAAGAATGGTTAAAAAATATTATTGGAAATTTTAATAAACAAGATCATATTCAAAAAGAGTTATCTATTATTGATTCTTTGGGAAATAAAAGGATTTTAGAGTTTATGTTGTCATCTTTTGACGCTGAAGATAATAAAATAGAATATGTTGCTATTGCTTTAGATATAACAATAAAAAAGAAAAAAGAACAAGAATTAAAACAAGCATATAAAGTTTTTGAAAATGCCCATGATGGAATTATTATTACAGATGCAAATGTAAATATTATAAATGTAAATAAAGCTTTTGAAAAAAATACTGGATATTTTTTATGTGATGTTATTGGTAAAAATCCAAAACTATTAAAATCAGATATTCAAAATGAAGATTTTTACAAAAATATGTGGGAAGAAATCAAGTTAAATAATTATTGGGAAGGCGAAATTGTAAATAAAAGAAAAGATGGAAAATTTTATATTGAAAGATTGAAAATTAGTACAGTTTATAATGAAGAGAAAAAACTTGTAAATTATATTGCTTTATTTTCTGATATTACTTTACAAAAAGAGCAACAAAAATTAATAAAAGAAAAAGAAAAGCTTTTGTATCAGCAATCAAAAATGGCAGCAATGGGAGAGATGATTGGGAATATTGCTCATCAGTGGAGACAACCTTTGGGTGTAATTAGTATGTCAGCAAGTGGTATTAAATTATGGCAAGAAGATGGTTTATATTCACAAGAAGAAGTCAAAACTTTTGTTAAATCAATATTGAGTTCAGCTCAATATTTATCAGATACGATAGATGATTTTAGAAATTTTTATCAAGAAGATTTAGAAAAAAGTGATTTTGAAGTAAAAAAAGCAATAGATAAAACAATAAATCTTTTAAAAACTGAGTTAATAAAAGAAGAAATTAAAGTTGTATATTTAAGAGAAACAGAGCTTTTTCTAAATGGAATTGAAAATCAATTTTTACAAGTAACAATGAATATTTTAAATAATGCTAAAGATGTATTATTAGAAAAAAATATTCAAAATAAATATATATTTATAGAGATATATAAAGAAGAAGAGAATATTTGTATTGAAATACAAGATAATGCCGGTGGAGTTAATGATCAGATAATTGAACATATTTTTGAACCATATTTTACTACTAAACATAAATCTTTAGGAACAGGAATTGGTTTGTATATGAGTGAAGAAATTGTTACAAAACAATTAAATGGAGAACTTATTGTTTGCAATAAAGTAATTAATTATCAAAATTCAAAATATTTTGGGGCTTGTTTTAAAATAAAAATATAGTTCTTATATTACAAATAGTTACAAAAATAATCATTAAGTAGATAATTTATTGATATTTTAATTATTAAGCTTTTTTTATCATAAGAATATCATACATCCTAACTATTCTTTCTATAATTTTTTATAGGAGGGAATTAGATGAGTTTAGGTCTTCAAGCATTCTTTGCAGTGTTACCTATAGTTTTTGCTGGTATTTTACTAGTAGGACTTAGAGTTTCTGCAAAAAAAGCAATGCCTTTGGTTTATATATCGGCAGTTGCTATCGCATTTGTGGTTTGGGAAGTTTCATTTAGTAGAGTATTAGCTTCTACTATTGAGGGTGTATTAATTACAATATCTGTTTTATGGATTATTTTTGGAGCTATTTTACTTTTAAATACTTTGAAACATTCAGGTGCAATTATTGTAATTAGACAAGGATTTAATAATATTAGTCCAGATAGAAGAATTCAAGCAATTATTGTAGCTTGGTTATTTGGATGTTTTATTGAAGGTGCTTCAGGATTTGGAACACCAGCTGCAATTGCAGCTCCATTACTTGTAGCTATTGGTTTTCCAGCAATGGCAGCTGTAATGCTAGGAATGATGGTTCAAAGTACACCTGTTTCTTTTGGTGCTGTTGGAACTCCTATTTTAATTGGAGTAAATAAAGGTTTAGATTCAGCAGGAATTGGTGCGACATTACAAAGTTCTGGTTCTTCATGGGATGCATATTTACAAATAATTACTTCAGAAGTAGCAATTACTCATGCAATTACGGGAACACTTATTCCTTTATTTATGTGTATTATGCTTACTAGATTTTTTGGACAAAATAAATCTTGGACTGAAGGTTTAGCAATTTTACCTTTTGCTATTTTGGGAGGAATTGCATTTACTATTCCTTATGTACTAACTGGTATATTTTTAGGACCTGAATTTCCATCTTTAATTGGAGCATTAGTTGGTCTACCAATAGTTATTCTTGCTGCAAAAAGTGGTTTTTTAGTACCAAAAAAAGCTTGGGATTTTGCTCCTAGAGAAAAATGGCCAGTTTCTTGGGTTTCTAAATTTGAAATGAAATTTGATGCAATGACTTCAAAAATTCCTATGTCTTTAACAAAAGCTTGGATTCCTTATATTTTAGTTGCTATTATTTTGGTAATTACAAGAGTAAGTCCAGATGTGAAAAAATTTATTTCTTCATTTGCATTTTCTTATAAAAATATTTTAGGTGAGGGATTAAACTTCTCTATGGCGCCTTTATATTTACCAGGTGGGATTTTAGTATTTGTGGTTTTACTTACTTATTTCTTACATAAAATGGAATTTAAAGAGTTAAAAGAAGCTATTGGTGAATCTTCAAAAGTTATGATTGGTGCTGGATTTGTACTTATATTTACAGTTCCTCTTGTTAGAATTTTGATTAATTCAGGAGTAAATGGTTCTGGATTTGATTCTATGCCAATTGCAATGGCAAATTTTGTTGCACATTCTGTTGGAGATGTTTATCCATTTTTTGCACCAATGGTTGGAGCTTTAGGAGCATTTATTGCAGGAAGTAATACTGTTTCAAATATGATGTTATCTCAATTCCAATTTGGTGTTGCCGATGCTTTAGGAATTTCAACTGCATTTATGGTGGCACTTCAAGCTGTGGGTGCTGCTGCTGGAAATATGATAGCTATTCATAATGTTGTAGCTGCTAGTGCTACTGTTGGATTACTTGATCAAGAGGGAGAGACTCTTAGAAAAACAGTTATTCCAACTATTTATTATTGTGTAGTTGTAGGAATTATTGGTCTTATTGGAATGTATTTCTTAGGACTTACAGATCCACTTATGAAATAAAAAAAAGAGAAGTTTAAAACTTCTCTTTTTAAAAATAAGTATTTTCAGTCATATTTGTTATTTGAGTTAACATAGATTCATGATCATTATATTTTATGTTTATAGGATATAACTCTTTTTTATATTTCAAAATTAAAGATGGAAAACTTCTCACATTTAGTGAACGTCTAAAGTTTAATTCATTTTGTAAATCTTCTTCTATTTTTTGAGATTTTAAATCCTCTTCAAACTTCTTTTCATCCATTCCTATTTGTTTTGCTAAGTTTACAAGTATTGAAGCATCACTTGGATTTAAGGCTTTTAAATAATAAGCTTCTTGAATAGCATTTATCATTTCATCTTCTTTGTTTTCATATCTTGCAAGCATTGTTGCTTGACATGCCAGATAAGTTGAACGTCTTGGTTCACAGTTTTTCCAAAAATCATAGTTAAATTTTGTTCCAGTGGTATTTTGTATTTCATGCCAGATATTTTCTATTTTTTCTTGCATGTCTTTTGGCATAATTTCATTACTATGTGCTGCTAAACCACCAACTACATAAACTAATTTTATATTAGAATTTAGATGTTTTTTAAGATTATCTAATGTAGATTTAAAAGCATAACACCAAGAACACATTGGGTCATGGACATAATATAAAGTATAAATCATTATTTTCCTTTTTTATTTGTATTGTATTTAAATAATATTAATTTGGTTTAAAACTTTTTGAGTACAATATGAAACAGTTAAAAAGGATTTTTATGGAATATGAAGAGTTTGAAAAAGCTGTTGATATGTTTGGAATATTAACAAGGGTTTCAAAAAAAGATTTAAAAAAGAAGTATTTAAAACTCTCAAAAATATATCATCCAGATATGGAAACGGGAAGTCCTGAAAAGTTTTTGGAATTAAAAAAAAATTATGATATGCTTTGTGCATATATGGATTCATACTATTTTTCATTCGATAAAGATGAATTTAAACACCAATTTCCGTCATTTACAAACTATAAGAATTGGAATAAATAGGAGATTAAAATGTTTGAAGAAAAAATAAAAGATTTAGTTACAAGTTCATTAGTTGTTGATTCATATTGTTTAGGAACACATTGGGTTTATGATGAAGAACAATTGATTAATAATTCAATAAATTGGAATGCTTTAAATACACCAATTGCTTTATGGCATAAAGGTAAAATAGCAGGAGATTTCACTCATTATGGTGACCAAACTTTATGGTTATATGAGTTTTTAAAAGACAAAAATAGTTTTGATGCAAATGCTTTTAAAGATTCTTGGTTTGAAAAAATGAAGAATTATGCAGGTTATGTTGATGGTGCTTCAAGAAATACGATTTTAAATATTCAAAATAAAGTAAACCCTTGTGGTTCAACTTCTACTGATTTATCAATAGTTGGCAGAATTGCTCCTCTTTTAAAAGTTTCAAAAACAAAAGATGAGTTTTTTAAAAATGTAGAAAAGTTTGTAAGTATTACTCATAATAGTCAACTTGCAAAAGATTGTGCAGATTTTTTTGCAAAATTATTGATTTTAGTTTTAGAGAAAAACGATATAAAAGAATCAATTTTAAAACTAAAAGATAGTTGTGATGAACATTTTCAATTAATGATAGAAAAAGCTTTAAATTCAAAAGAAGAAGATAGTTTTAAAGCTATTAGAGATTTTGGACCAGCTTGTGATATTAATGGAGGATTTAGTGGAGTTATTTATCTTTTAACAAAATATGACAACTTAAAACAGATGATAATAGCAAACTCTAAAGCCGGTGGAGATACAAGTGCTAGAGCAATGATTGCAACTTTAATATTTATGGCAAATAATGAAATAGGGCAATTACCAAAAGAGTGGATGAATATAAACGCAAAAATTTAGAAGGAGTATTTATGAGAAAAACTTTGCTGAATTTTTTTTCAGATAAGTTATATATAGAATTATCAATTACAGCTGTGTTATTTTTGATTGCATTAGCTCTTGATAAACTTATGGATTTTATTATTTATATGCTTTATTTTGTGATTTTTCTTGAAATTGTAAGAGCCGTTGTAAATTATGTACGAGAACAGCGAGTATCTATGACTTTACTTGTTGATGCTTTTATTATTTTGGCTTTAAGAGAGTTTATTGTAAATGTTGTAAAGGTAAATAAAGAGGATTTAAATACTTTTGAGGCTTTGTTTTCTAGTCCTATAAATTTTAATCTCATGATTTTATCAGGTGTTATTTTATTTTTGATGTTGATTAGATATTTATCTGTAAAAACATCGCAAAGATATCTTCTAAAAGAAAAAATAGAAGATAAATTTTTAAATTAAGAGAGTTAATATGCAAAAAAGTTTTTTAGTTATAGTTATTTTATTGTTTACTATTTGTAATAGTTTATTGGCAAATGAGAACTATACAAAAGAAGAAATTCAAAGAATGATTTCAAAAATGGTAATTCTGGGCTTTAATGGTGAAAATATAAATCAAAATGATGAAATATATAAAGATATAAAAGCAGGTTTAGGTGGAGTTATTTTATTTGATAAAGATCCAAATGATAAGAAAAAAGTAAAAAATGTTAGAAATAAAGAACAACTAAAAAAACTAACTTCACAACTTCAAATCATTTCAAAACAAAAACTTTTGATTTCTATTGACCAAGAGGGTGGAATTGTTCAAAGATTAAAAGTTGAAGATGGTTTTGTAAATACTTTAAAAGCTAGTGATGTGGCTTTAAAAGGTGAAGATTTTGCGAAACAAACATATAAATTATTAGCAAATGATTTAAGAGAATCTGGAATAAATACAGATTTCGCACCAGTTGTTGATTTGGCAATTAATAAAGAAAATAAAGTAATTGTAACGCGTGGAAGATCATTTGGACAATCATCAAATGAAGTTATAAAATACTCTTCAATTTTTGTAGAAGAACTAAAAAAACAAAATATTATTTCGGTTTTAAAACATTTCCCAGGTCATGGTTCATCTTTAGGTGATTCACATTTAGGATTTGTAGATATTACAAATACATGGAATGAAAAAGAGTTAGAGCCATATAAATATTTTATTAAAAATAATAAAGTTGATATGATAATGACAGCTCATGTTTATAATAAAAATTTAGATGCAACAAATCCAGCAACTTTATCTTATAACATAAATACAAAATTATTAAGAAATAAGTTGGGGTTCGAAGGAGTTTTAGTGAGTGATGATTTACAAATGTACGCTATTTCAAAACATTATGATTTAAAACAAACTTTAACTTTGTCTATTAATTCAGGAGTAAATATGCTTTTATTCGCAAATCAATTGGCAAAACCAATTACCTTAAAACAGATAGTTGATATAGTTTATTCACAAATTTTAAATAAACAAATTTCGTTAGAGCAAATCATCAAATCAAATCAAAGAATTGATAAGATGATGAATATCTAAAAATAAAGAGAAAACTTCTCTCTTTAGTTAATCAAATAAATAATTTCTTATTTTAGGATTTCAATTATAGAATTCTCAAATCTTTTAAAACCTTTTATCATCTCTTTTTTTGTGATATTTAAAGGTGGTAAAAATCGAATTATATTTTTTCCTGATTTTAAGATTAATAAACCATTTTTTAAAGAAGAATTGATTAGTTCATTTAATTTTGTATCATCTTTTAAAACCAGTCCTTGCATAAATCCATGACCATTTTTTTGTATAAATAAATTTGGATATTTATTCATAAAATAAAGAAGATAGCTATCAAAAAATTTGATATTTTCTTGTAATGTCCCAATATTTGAATATTTTTCTAAAATATCTAAAACTTTACAAGAAACAGTGGTACTTAAATGATTCCCTCCAAAAGTTGAACCATGATCTCCAAAAGTAAAAATATCTTTTTTACTTGTCATCATAACTCCAATAGGAATACCTGTTGCTAAGCCTTTAGCTAAAGTTATAATATCTGGCTTAATTTCAAAATATTGAGAGATTAAAAAGTTTCCACTTCTATAAACTCCTGTTTGAATCTCATCTACAATCAAAAGTAATTTCTTTTCTTTTAAGGTTTTTTCTAACTTCTTTATTTGAGAAATATCTTGCATAAAAATGCCACCTTCTCCTTGAATTAATTCAAGCATAACAGCAACAGTAGAATCATCTATCAAAGAAATAGCTTCATTTATATCTTCTGCATAAACAAATCCATCAGGATAAGGTCCAAAAAATTTGTGCTTATCTTCTTGAGCAGTTGCTTTTAAAGTTGCAATTGTTCTTCCATGAAAAGAATTTTTTATTGTTATGATTTTATATTTTGGTTTATCAAATGATATATTCCCATATTTTCTTGCAAGTTTTATTGCACTCTCATTTGCTTCAGCACCACTATTACAAAAAAAACATTGCATATCATAAGTACTTAGTTCAACTATTTTTTTTGCACATTTTTCTTGCGACTTTATATGGTAAATATTTGAAGTGTGTAAAACTTTTTTTGCTTGTTTTTTTATAGCTTTTACAATTTTTTTATTTGCATAACCTAAACTATTAACTCCAACTCCCGATGCAAAATCTACATAATCTTTGCCATTTTCATCGTAAAGAATAGATTTTTTACCTTTTACAAACGCTATATTTAATCTATTATATAAAGGTAATAAGTATTTATCTTCTTCCATTTTTACTCCTTTTTTTTATATAAGAGTATAAAATAATAAAATAAGTATAGCAATCCATTAATTGCTATATTCAAATTTTTATCTTAGTATTTAATCTATTATCAAAAATATAGTCAATAATTCTTTATATATTTTTGTGTTATACTAAAACTTAATTTATTTTTTGAAAGGTCTTATTTTGAACAAAATTATATGGGTTTTTGTGGCTCTTATTGGAGCTGTTTGTTTTGGCTATCTAGCCTTACAAAATGGAGAAACAGTTTCAGCTATGTATTTAGTTGTTGCTGCTGTTTGTATTTATGCTATTGGATATAGATTTTATGGAAGGTTTATTGCTTATAAAGTTTTAGAATTAGATAAAAATAGAGCAACTCCCGCTATGGTTCATGATGATGGAAGAGATTTTGTTCCTACGAATAAATCTGTTTTATTTGGTCATCACTTTGCTGCAATTGCAGGAGCTGGTCCTTTAGTTGGTCCTATTTTAGCTGCGCAAATGGGATATTTACCATCAATGTTATGGATTTTAGTTGGTGGAGTTTTTGCAGGTGCGGTTCATGACTTTGTTGTTTTATTTATATCTTCAAGAAGAGATGGCAGATCTCTTGGTGAAATAATAAAAGATGAATTAGGGACTTTCACAGGTTCAGTTGCTATGATTGCAATTTTTGGGATTATGCTTATTATTATTGCCATTTTATCAATGGTTGTAGTAAAAGCTCTTGCTCACTCTCCTTGGGGTTTATTTACCATTTCTATGACTATTCCTATTGCTATTTTTATGGGAATTTATATGAGATACATAAGACCTGGTAGAGTTGGAGAAGCTTCTGTTATAGGTTTTGTACTTCTAATTTTAGCTATTCATTATGGAAGTGTAGTGGCACTTGATCCTATTTGGGCTGCTAGATTTACTTTTGAAGCTACAACTTTAGCAATTATTATGATGGCGTATGGATTTATAGCTGCTATTTTACCTGTTTGGTTTTTATTAGCTCCTAGAGATTATTTATCAACATTCTTAAAAATTGGTGTTATTTTACTTATGGCAATTGCTATAATTGTTGTAGCTCCTGATCTTCAAATGCCAAAAATGAACAGTCAATATTTTGATGGTTCAGGTCCTGTTTTTGCTGGTGGATTATTTCCATTTTTATTTATTACAATTGCTTGTGGTGCTATTAGTGGGTTCCATGCTTTAATTTCAAGTGGTACAACACCAAAAATGCTTGAAAATGAAACACATGCTCTTCCTGTTGGATATGGTTCTATGTTAATGGAAAGTGCTGTTGCTATTATGGCTTTAATCACTGCTACTATTTTACATCCAGGATTATATTTTGCAATTAACTCATCACCTGCAATTATAGGTACAGATGTAGTTACTGTTGCTCAAACTATTTCAACTTGGGGATTTACTATTTCTCCTGAAGAAATTATTAATCTTACTAAAAATATTGGTGAACAAACAATTTTATCAAGAACGGGAGGCGCTCCAACTTTTGCTATTGGTGTTGCTTTAATATTACATGAACTTTTTGGTGGAATTGAAATGATGGGATTCTGGTATCACTTTGCTATTTTATTTGAAGCCTTATTTATTTTAACTGCTGTTGATGCAGGAACAAGAGCTTGTAGATTTATGGTTCAAGATATTTTAGGAAATGTTTATAAACCTTTAGGAAATACAAACAATTATTTAGCAGGAATTATTGCAACTGCAATTAGTGTTATTGGTTGGGGATATTTCTTGTATCAAGGAACAATAGATCCACGAGGTGGAATTTATTCTCTTTGGCCACTATTTGGTGTAAGTAATCAAATGTTAGCTGGTATGGCATTATTATTAGGAACAGCCGTATTATTTAAAATGGGTAAACAAAAATATGCTTGGGTTACAGTTGTACCTGCTGTATTTGTTTTAACAGCAACACTTTATGGTGGAATTTTAAAAATCTTACCATTTAAAGAAGGTGATAGAGTTCATAATGCTGTAAGTCATGTGGCAATTGCACAAATTCAAGCTAAAAAAATAGTTGAACTTGAAGCAAAAATTCTAACACTTACACAAGAAGATGAAATTGTAAAAGCAAATAAAGATATAAGTCTTGCACAGCAAATCAAATTCTCAAATATCTTAAATGCAATTTTATGTATATTTTTTATGATTAGTACTATTTTAGTAATTATTGCAACGATTGGAATTTGTATTGGAAGAATAAAAATTCCATTAAAAGAATCTCCTTATATTCATGTTGATAGTCTAAAAAAGGCTTAATATGTTTAGTAAAATAAAAGCTTTTTATGAAAAATCCGAAAGGTTTTTTCATCCCCTTGTGGGATTATCAAGCTATGATAAATATCTAGAGCATATGCAAAGAAATCATCCCGATAAACAAGTACAAAGCAGGGGTGATTTTTTTAAAGAGTGTATAGAGAGAAAATATAATAGCGGTGGTTTAAATAAATGTTGTTAGGTCTATTAGAATAAAGTTTTTTATTATACATTAGGACTTATGTTAACTGAGGTTTTCACCTCAGTTTTAGATCAACTGTTTTTTCACAAACTCTAAATAGTGTCCCTCTTTTTCTTCCAACTCTTTGTGATTTCCTCTTTGTACAACTTTGCCATCATCTATTACATAAATCATATCGGCGTTTTTTACAGTACTTAATCTATGAGCTATCGTAATTACAGTTTTATCTTTTAAAAACTCTTCCAACTCACTAAATAATTTTACTTCTGTATGAACATCTAAAGCTGATGTTGACTCATCAAATATTACAACAGCAGGATTTGCAATAATCATTCTTGCTATTGATAATCTTTGTCTTTGCCCTCCACTTAATCTAATTCCATGTTTCCCAACAATTGTATCAAGACCATTTGCCATATTTTCCACAGTTTGAAAAAGTTGTGCGATTTTTAGGGCTTTAAAAATCTCTTCATCATTTATATTTTCATTTCCCATAGTGATATTAAATCTCAAAGTATTATTAAATAAAATAGGCATTTGTAAAACTAAAAAAATATTTTCCCTAAGACTTTGTTTATTTAAATTTTCAATACTAATATTATTATAAAAAATATCTCCAGAATTTTTAGCATAAAAACCAGAAATAATATTTGCAATGGTAGTTTTTCCACTTCCACTTGCCCCTATTATTGCTACTTTTTCACCTGATTTTATATCAAAAGAGATGTTTTTTAAAACTTCTTTATCTTCATTATAATAAAAACTTAGATTTTGTAGAGATATATCTACTTTTTTAGAGTTAGAATCTAGTTTTAAAGTTCCATTTTTCTCTTTTTTTAACTCTAATATTTTATTTATACGAGTCATCGCAGTATTTGCACTGGCATATGCGTATTGAATGGTTAAAATATCTTGAACAGGAGTCATAATAAACCAAATATATCCAAACATAGCAAACATTAATCCTATTGATAAATCACTATAAGCAACAAGTAAAAGTCCCGCAGCTCTAAAAATTTCAAAGGCAATGAGAAAAATAGTAAAAGAAAATCTTTCATAAGCTACACTTTTATAGTTAAATTCATTTGAAGTTTTTTGAATATTTTTGGCTTTATTTATAGAATCTTTAAAAAAGAAATTTTCTTTATTACTAGCTTTTATTTGCCCAAATAAATCTAAAGTTTCATTTATATTATTTTGAAATTCTTCAATTGCTTTATTTTCTTCTTTTTTTAATAAACCTGTTTTATTGGCTATTTTTTTTGAAAGAATCATAATAATTGGCTGAATAAATAAAATCATAAGTCCTAAAATAGGATCTATTGTAATAATCACAATTGCGACCGCAATTAGGGTTAAAAGTGAAGCTATAAATTTACTAGCAACCGTAACTATAAAATTATCTAAAGTATTAACATCAGTTACTAAATTTGCACCAATTGAACCTGAACCTAAACTTTCATATTCATTCATATTTACAAGTTCAAGATGATTTAAAAGTTTTTCTCTTATTTTAAATGTTACATATTTTGAGATTTTTGTAAAAATTTTTGTGACAATTACACTAAGAAAAAAATAAATTATACGAAGAAATAAAACAATAAAAGTAACAATTGCAATATAATAAAAAGCAGTTGTAGTTCCAAAAAGTTCATTAATATTATTTACAAAAAAATCAGGTTTTTTTAGTAAAACTTCATCAACTAAAAGTGGTAAAAGTAAGGGAATTGGAACACTTATTATTATTGCAATTATTGTAATTATTTGTCCAATAATAAGAGATTTTTTATTATCAAGAAGTAGTTTAAATATATATTTTAAGGATATTTTATTATTCATTATTAAGCTTGTATATCTATTCTATATCCTGAACCTGATATATTCTTAATAAGTTCTTTGTATACTTTTTTCCTTAATTCTTTAACTAATGACCTTAATGAATCTTGTGTCATTACTCCATTCCATACACTTTGATTTATCTCTTCATAACTTAAAAAACAATTATGATTTTTTATTAAAAAATCAAAAAATAGAAGCTCTTTTTTAGTTAATAAAACAATAGAATTATTTTTAAATAAAGATTTATTATATTTGTCATAAATGAAACCATTTTCTAAATTTAAAATATTAGATTTATTTGAATCAAGAGTTTTTACACAATCTTTTAAAACATCAATCAATACATTTATACAATCTAAATTTTGAATAAATTTTACATATTGAAGTTCTAATCCTTCTAATAAATGTGTATGATTTACCTCGTCTAAAACAGCAATAACCTGTATTTGCTTATTTAAAAGTCTAATCTTTTTTAAAAGTTCAAAATTATATTTTGTAATTACAAAATGAATTTCATTTGTATTTATTAGTTCTATTAATTCATCATGATGATCATATTCAAATAAATTATTTGTAAAAGAAGAGATATAATTATTGAATTCATCAGCAAGGTTTTTTTTGTAACAAATGTTTAAAGATTTTAATGTTTTCATAGAAATTCCTAGAAGCAAAATTTATTATTTATTATTTTATGATAACATTATTTTAATAACTAAGCATTCTTTTTTTTAATAGATTCTAAATTTTTTTTATTTGCAGAAGCTTAGAATAACACTATCTACAATTATTATACATTTAATATGCTACAATCAAAATAAAAAATAGAGTTTAAAAAATGAAAAAAATCGCAATTATATTTCTTTTATTGTTCACTTTTCTTTTTGCAAAACATGAAGATTACTCAGAAATGAGTACTCAAGAGCTAATAGCAATTATTGGTTATGTAAAAGATGAAAATAAAGCTCAATTTATCAAAGAGTTGAATTTACGAATTCCAACTATGACACAAGATGAGAAAGTTCAATTTGAACAAAACATACAAGAGTTGAAACAAAATGAAAACTAAAATATTATTATTAGAAGATGACATAAATTTAAGTGAAACGGTTTGTGATTATCTTGAAGAAAAAGGCTTTGAAGTAATTTGTGTTTATGATGGAGAGGAAGCTCTAAGTTCAATTTATGAAAATCGTTTTGATTTATTATTACTTGATGTAAATGTACCAATCAAAAATGGTTTTCAAGTCTTAAAAGAGATTAGAAAAGATGGAAATGATACTCCAGCTATTTATACTACTTCTTTAAATTCAATGGATTCACTAGAACAAGGATATTCAAGTGGTTGTGATGATTATGTTAGAAAACCATTTGAATTAAAAGAACTTTTAATTCGTATTCAAACAATATTAAAAAGAGAATTTTCACAAAAAAGTGAGATTGTTAATATCACAGAAACTATAACTTTTAATTCAATTTCAAGTGAATTAAAAGATGCCAATGAAGAGATAAAACTTAATTTAAAAGAATTAAAACTTCTAAAATTCTTTTTACAGCATCCAAATGAGCTTTTAGTTCATGATAGAATTTATGATTATGTTTGGGATTATGCCGAAGAGTATAGCGATAACTCTTTAAGAACTTATATAAAAAATCTTAGAAAGATTTTAGGGAAAGATAAAATTGTCAGTCTTAAAAAACTCGGGTATAGATTTAACCAAAAGTGAAACTAGAACACTTTTAGGTTTTAGCTTTTTATACTCTTTTCTTGTTTTAGTAATCTTAAGTGTAGTCTCTTATTTATATTATCAATTTCAAAAAGATTTAATGCTTCAAGAAAAAAGACAAGTATTACAAAACTATTCAAATGATTTGATATTTAGACTAAAAGATTTACATGTTAATATAGATAAAAATAATATTTATCCAAGAGATGAAAGATTTAATTCTGCCATTTTTGATAGTGATAAAAAAAAGATTTTTTCTACATTAAAGTCAAATGATGTAAGTTTAGATGATATTATTTATTTAAATCACAAACAAATACATTTTATAAAAGAACCTGAATCTTACTATTTAGGAAGTAAATATATAATAGTTGAAGTTGCTGATGATGGAATTTGGTTTGAAGTAATTAGATATAAAATAGGAATATCTTTTTTATTAGCATTTATTTTTATGATGGTTCTAGGTTATTTTATACTTAAACAAGTTTTAAAACCAATGCGAGATGCACTTCATTTACTTGATAGATTTATAAAAGATACAACCCATGAATTAAATACTCCGGTAACTGCAATTATTACAAATATTGAAATGATTGATAAAAGTAGTTTGGATGCTAGATTATTGAAAAAAATAAATAGAATAGAAATAGGTGCAAAAACTATTTCAAATATTTATGAAGATTTAACATTTGTAACTTTAAATAATCAAATTATTTCAAAAAATGAAGATATAAATCTTTCAAATTTATTAAAACAGAGAGTAGATTATTTTAACAGTTTAGCTACTATAAAAAGAGTAACTTTTCATTTAAATATAAAAGATGATGTTTTTATTATTTGTGATATAAAAAAGATAACTAAATTAATTGATAATATTTTATCAAATGCTATAAAATATAATAAAATTGCCGGTTTTATAAAAGTGAAGTTAAACCATAATATTTTAAGTATTGAAGATAGTGGAAAAGGTATATCAAAAGAGAATCTTAAAAATCTTTTTGAAAGATATTCAAGATTTGATAAAAGTGTAGGTGGATTTGGAATAGGTTTAAATATAGTCTCTTTAATTGCAAAAGAGTATAATCTAAAAATTGATATTAAATCTCAAATTAATGTGGGAACAACAGTGGAAGTAATATGGTAAAGATTGTATTAATATTTTTTTTAACAACATTTATATCTTTAAATGCAGCAAAAATTGACGATACTATTTATGATACAAATTGTGTACGATGTCATTCTAAATTACCAGTTGCAATTGATAAATATTTTTATAGATATTTATTAAAATATAGTAGTGAAAGAGCTGTAAAAGAAGCGATGTTTGAGTATATGAAAAATCCATCAGTCGAAAAAACTATTATGTCAGAATCTTTTATTACGAGATTTGGTATAAAAAAGAAAACAAATTTAAGTGATGATAAATTAATGGAAGCATTGGATATTTATTGGGATGAATATAAGGTTTTTGATAAACTAAAATAAGCTAAATATTTTCACAATACATTCACAATCAGGATTTATACTTTCATCATAAATATAATAGGAGTTATAAAATGAAAAAAATATTATTGATGTTTCTTATTACAAGTTCTTTAGTTTTTGCAGATAATAATTCAATAGGACTTGATACTCTTGTTGGAGCTACAATTGGTGTTGCAATTGGTAATCAAATTGGAAGAGGTAATGGTCGAGATGTAGCAAAAGTTGCTGGTGGATTAATTGGTGCTGGTATTGCAAATAATTCAAGAACTCCATCTTATTCTTCTAATGCTAATTATGATAATTCTTACAGAGACGATTATAGAGATAATAACTATGAAAGAACAACAACTTATGTAAGAACTGATAGATATTATGATGATGACTACTATTATAGAAGACAACCTGCTCAGGTTACTGTTGTATATAGAAATTATGATAGGTTTCCCCCACCTCCAAGATACTATTATGAAAGACCTTATTATGGTCATCATGGTGGATATAGAAGATAAAACAAAAAAAGACTCAAATGTTTCATTTGAGTCTTTTTTATTTCTAGCTAAGAAGTCTTAGTACATTTTGTTGATTTACATTTGTAGATTGAACTTGTCCATAAGCTCCTATTTGAGCTAAAATGTTTTGCTTAGAAAAGTTTGCTGACTCTTTTGCATAATCTGTATCAAATAATGAAGCAGCAGCTAAAGTACTTGTTTGTTGTGTAAGAAGATTTCTATTTGCACTTTGGAGCTGATTTTGAGTAGCACCAATATCTGTTCTTATATCATTCAATCCACTCATTGCTTTATCAACATTTGCTAAAAAACTTCTTGCATCTGTTGCTGTAAAAGTTGCTGAATCTTGATTTACAAGGTTAGTTAAACCAAGACCTTTAGTATTAGATTGAACACCTGAAGATTCAATTATATTATTTCCAATTAATCCTGATTGATATTGTTGGGAATCTGAAGCTGAATTATCAGTTACACTTTTTTGAAGTAAAGTTTGACCATTGTAGTTTGTACCACTTGCGATTTTATCAAATTGATCAAGTTGTGATTTTATCTCTTTTAAAATAGCATCTCTTCCTTCTTTACTTGTAGTATCTGTTGAAGCTTGAAGAAGTTTTTCTTTTACATTATCTAAGATTTTTGATTGTTCATTTGTTGCACCTGAGGCTATTTGACTTGATGCGATTGCTGAATTTGTATTTTCAATAGCTTGTGAATAACCATTTGATTGAGTCAACAAACTATTTGCTATTGATAAGCTCGAAGCATTATCATTAGATTGGTTTAATTCAATTCCTGTAGCAATTCTTGCTAGGGATTGATTGGCACTTGCATAAATATTTTGGTTTATTGTAGAGTTTGAATTTATTTGCATAACATCCTCCTTTTATCGTTTAATAAATTTTATTCCTTTTAAGATTAATTTATTATTAAGTTTTGATATAATAAGAACAAAGTTAGAAAAATTATTTTTATAAAAACAACCAAAAAAGAGAAAATAGTGATAATAATAGATTTTGAAACAAACAGTAGCAATATTGGTGATGTAATAGAAGTAGCAGCTGTAAGAATTGATAAAGATTTTAAGATTTTAGATAAATTCCATAGATATTATTTATCAAGGTATCCTGTAAATTATTTTTCATTTGCAGTTCATAGATTAACACCTGAATTAATACTAAATTATAGAAAAGATAAGTCTTATTGTTCTTATTTTACAGAAGATGAAGATTTTTTAGAATTTTGCTCAAATTCTGATACTTTGGTTGCCCATAATATTACTTTTGAATTGCGACACATAGATAGAAAAGTAAACTTTAAAAAGCATATTTGTACCATGAAAGAAAACAAAGAGATTGTAAAAGCCTATGGAAAAAGTGGAAGATTAAAAAATCCAAAATTAGACGAAACTTGTTTATATTATGGAATAGAGTTTGATGGAGACAAATATCACAGTGCAACTTATGATGTAACAAAAACCTATGAAATACTTAAAAGAATGAATATAAAGTTATAAACAGTAAATATTTGCCTACAAAAAGACCTTTTTTTATCATAAAATAAAATAAAAAAGGATTTCTTATGAAATTAGGAGTTTCAGCTTGTTTATTAGGTACTCAATGTCGTTATGATGGCGTTGGTGCAAGGGATAAGTTTATAGTTGATGTTTTAGCCAAATATTTTGAAACATCTGCATATTGTCCTGAAACTATAATTTGGGGAAGTCCAAGGGAAGCTATTCGACAAACATTAAATGAAGATGGACAATTGAGAATTGTAACTTCTACAAAAAATCCAAAAGATGTAACAACTGAACTTGAAAATATATCACTTGAATGTGCAAATAAAATCCAAGATGATGATTTGTGTGGTTTTATTTTAAAATCATCATCTCCAACTTGTGGGCTTGAGCGAGTAAAAGTTTATAAACCTTTTAATGCTCCAAGTATAAAAAATGGAGTTGGAGTTTTTGCAAAACAGATAAAAGAAAAATATCCATATTTGCCAGTTGAAGAAGAGGGCAGATTAATCGACCCATGGCTTAGGGAAAACTTTTTGATGCAAATATTTGCATATGCTGATTTGCATGAGTTTTTAAAATCAAATCCAAGTTTTAACGACCTTGTTTTATTTCATACTTCTTACAAATATTTGATATATGCAAAAGCTCAAAAATCATACTCAACACTTGGAAAAATCGTAGCAAATCAAGATAAAAAACAGTTAGATGAAATTTTACTTGAATATAAAAATGAGTTTTTAAAAGCCATAAGTTTAAAAGGAAATATAAATAAAACTTACAATGTTTTACTTCATATGTTTGGATATTTTAAAAAACTAATTACAAAAGAAGAAAAAGAGGATATTTTACAAACTCTACAAGAGTTCAAAGATAAGATTATTCCTTTAATTGCTGTTATGAAAATAATAAATTTGTATGTAAAAAGATTTGATGTGCAATACTTGAAAGTGCAAAAATTCTTAAATCCATATCCAAAAGAATTATCTTTAAGAAGTGATATTAAGGCTTACAAATAATGAAACAAATTTTATGGTTTAGAAGAGATTTACGAGTAAGTGATAGTGCGATTTTGAGTTTTGCAAAAGATGAAGTATTGCCTATATTTATTTTTGATAAAAATATTTTAAATAAACTTTCAAATGATGATAAAAGAGTCACTTTTATATATGAAAGTGTTTTAAATTTAAAAGAAAAACTGAAATCTTTAGGTCTAAATCTAGCCATATTTTATTCAACTCCAAAAGAGGTTTTTGAAAACTTAAAAAATGAGGGTTTCGAAAATATTTTGTGTTCTATTGATTTTGATGATTATGCAAAAAAAAGAGATGAAGAAATCTGTAGAATCATTCCAATGCAAACCTTTTTTGATTCATTTATTACTCATCCAAATGATTGTTTGAAAGTCGATAAAACGCCTTACAAAATGTTTACTCCATACTATAAAAACTTAGAATTTATCTGGAATTCTTATAAACTTGAAGAGTTTAAAATAAATAAAAATTTAAAACTAATTCCTTTTGATTATGATAAAACTGTAAAACTTGAAGAAATGGGTTTTATAAAAGAGCCTTTGCCCGATTTTTTACAAAAAAATGCAAGTGAACTTATTGAAGATTTTGCTTTAAAAATCAATAATTATAAAATAGATAGGGATTTTTTTGATAAAAATGCCACTTCAAATTTGGCTGTTCATTTACGATTTGGTTTAATTTCACCAAGACAAGTTTTTAATAAAATAAAAGAGCTAAAAGCAAGAACTGAAAATAAAGAGTTTTTTATAAGAGAGCTTTTTTGGAGAGAATTTTATAACTATATTTTATTTCATTTTCCAAAAAGTGAGTTTGAAAATCTAAATAAAATAAAAGTAAATTGGAATGAAGATGAAAAGATTTTTCAAAAATGGTGTGAGGGAAATACTGGAGTTCCTCTAATAGATGCAGCAATGCGATATTTTAATCAAACTGGAACTATGCATAATCGTTTAAGAATGGTAGTTTCTTCATATCTAACAAAAAATCTATTGGTAGATTGGAAAAAAGGTGAGCAGTATTTTGCTAGTAAATTACTTGATTATGAAGCAAGTTCAAACATTGGTTCGTGGCAATGGGCTGCTAGTACGGGAGCTGATAGTGTGCCTTATTTTAGGATTTTTAATCCATATTTACAATCAGCTAAGTTTGATAAAGAGGCTATTTTTATAAAATCGGTAATTTTTGAACTAAAAGATGCAAATCTAAAACTAATACATAAAGAAAATGGTGTTCAATCAAATATTTTTTTAGATTATCCAAAACAAATAGTTTCAATAGAATTCTCAAGAAAAAGAGCAATAGAAGAGTTTAAAAGAGCTAATAATGAAAAAGATTGATATTGCAATTGTAGGTTCTGGAATTGGTGGAACTTTGATTGCTGCATTAAATAAAAACAAAGACATAGTTGTTTTTGAAAAAGACCATAATCTTGGAGGTTGTGCTTCAACTTTTAAAAGATTTGGACACTTTTTTAACACAGGAGCTACAACTTTTGTAGGATATGAAGATGGTCATATTATCAAAAATATTTTTGATAAGGTTGGCTTAATTCCTGATATTTTACAAAGTAAAATCGCCATCAGAAATATTCAAGGAAATAAAAAAGTAGATAGAGTTCAAAACTTTGAAGAGTTTTTAAGTCAATTAGATAGTGTTTATTATCATAAAAATAATAGAGCTTTTTGGACAAAAATAAAAGAGATTGATGAAAAGTTTTGGAAATTAAAACATATCTATTTTGCAAAATATTCACTAAAAGCTTATTTAAAGTTATCATTTTTTATAGCTGAACTTTTAAAAGAGTTTAAAACAGATTTACTAATAAGTGCTCAAAAATTTATAAATGATACTTTGCCAAATATTAGTGATGAATATAAAGCTTTTATAGATTCACAGCTACTAATAACACTTCAAACAACATCAAAGAACGCAACACTATTATCAATGAGTTTAGGTTTAGCATATCCATTTCATAAGGTTTTTTATGTAAATGGTGGAATGGGGAAACTAATAGAAGATTTATTAAAAGATGTAAAAGTAAATAAAAATGAGCAAGTAATATCAATACAAAGAAATGAAAAACAATATATTTTAAAAACAACAAAAGATGAATATTTATGTAATAAAGTAGTTTTAAATTCAACTATTTTTGATAGTTCAAAACTTTTTGAAGATGAAAAAATAAAAGCATATTTTCAAGGCTTTAAATTTGGTGACCAAAGTGCTTTTGTTGTTTATATCAAATTGGATATTAAAAAAGAGTTTTTACATCACTATCAAATAGTTTTAAAACAAAATATTCCAAATTGCATATCAAACTCTTTTTTTGTATCTTTTAGTGATACAAACGATGAAAAAATGTCAAAAAATGGACTAAGCCTCACAATTTCAACCCACTCAAAAGCAATATTTTGGGAAGGTTTGACAAAAGATGAATATGAGCTAAAAAAAGAGCAAACAAAAGGATTTATCATACAAGAGTTTTTGAAATATTTTGACACTATAAAAAAAGAAAATATAACATCAAATTTCGCAGCAACTTCAAAAACTTTTTATTCTTTTATAAATAGAACAAACTGTGGTGGAAAACCAATAAATATAAAATCAGCCTTTAGTCTACCAAGTTGTAACACTCCATTTGAGGGATTATACAGTGTTGGAGATACAGTTTTTGCAGGGCAAGGTTGGCCAGGAATTGCTGTTGGAGTTGATGTTTTAAACAAAGAATTAAACAAAATATAATACACTTATTTTAATGAGTTTTTACAAGGGAAAATATGAATAGCATTGAACTAAAAATTGCACCAAAAGATTGGCTTTATATTATAATTATTGGGGCATTTTTTGGCTTTTTTATCTCTTTATGTTTTTATTTTTTAAGTGATGATTTACAAAATACTTCAACTATTGTTTTTAGTACAAGCAGTGCCATTTCTATTTCATTGTTTGCATTTTTTTTAATCACCATTTCTAATAAATTTATACTTCCAAAGGTAAATAAAAAGTTCTGGTATTTGATTAGTTTTATTTTCTCTTTTTTAGCTGGTTTTTTAGGATTTAGTCTTTCTTTTATGCTTTTTTCTTTTAGTGATTTTAAAATTTTATATATTATCTCACCATTTTGGCACTATATAGCTGTAACTATTGGATTTTTAACCTTTTTAGTTGGGTTGATTTTGCATCAGTTTATTTCTATGAAATATAAAAATGAGATGATAAAAACACAGATTTTAGAAACAAAACTAAAAGCTTTGGAAAATGAGCTTAATCCTCATTTTTTATTTAATGCTTTAAACTCTGTATCTGAACTAATTTATCAAGACCAAAAAAAAGCAGAAAGTGCAGTTATAGAAATATCAAAATTTTTGCGAAATGCCATAAATAAAGACAGTTTGATAAGTCTTGAAACTGAACTCTCAATGGTAAAAACCTATGTAAATATAGAAAATGTAAGATTTGATGGAAAAATTGTTTTAAATATTGAAGATTTTAGTGAATTCAAAAATATTAAAATACCAAAGTTTTCAATTCAACTTTTGGTTGAAAATGCTATAAAACATGGATTTTTAAGAAAAATTCTAAATATAAATATAAAATTTCTAGAAGACAAAATATTGGTACAAAATGATGGAAAAATAGCTACTATTGTGAAGTTTGGAACTGGTTTATCAAATCTTCAAAAAAGATTGGAACTTCAAAAAATTGGTAATTTAACATTTGAGATTTTAGATGAAAAAATGTTATTTATTATTGAACTAAAATAAAAGGATAAAAGTTGAAAATAATGATTGTTGATGATGAGAGTCTAGCTTTAAGCAGATTAAAAAGATTGTTAAATGAGAATGGAATTGAAGATATAACAGCTTTTGATAATCCAATAGAGGCTCTAAAAGAGATAACAAAAACAAAATTTGACGCAGTTTTTTTAGATATTTCTATGCCAAATATTACGGGACTTGAGTTGGCTGATTCTATTATTCAACTTGAGCCAAAAACATTTATTATTTTTCAAACAGCACATTCAGAGTTTGCACTTGAAGCTTTTAAAAGTGGCGGAATGGGATATTTAATAAAACCAATTGAATCAAATGATATAAAAAATATTTTAGAAAAAATCAAAAATTTTACTGCTTCAACAAAAGAGGAATCAAAAAAAATCCTTGGAAAAAGAGGAGATAAACTTTATTTAATAGATATAAATGATATTTATTACATAAAAGCAGATTTAGATGAAGTTATCATCAAAATTAAAGAAGCAGATGCTTATGTAAGAAGAAAAATAGGGGATTTAGAAACACTTTTAAGTGAAAAAAATTTCTTTAGAATTCACCGCTCTTACATCGTAAATGTGGATAAAATCAAATCTATGAGAAGTGTAGAACAATCAAAATTAGAAATATCTTTTAATGGAATTACTGAAATAATCACAAGTTCAAAAGAGGGCGCAAAAGAATTTCGTGAGTATATAGAACGAAGAAGTTTATAAACCTACAAAATCTACCTACTAAAAATACCTTTTTTTTTGTAAATTATCCTTGTATAAAATATTTATACAAGGAGACAAAAATGCAAACATTTATAAAAAGTTCATACATTAATTGTGATATAAAATCTCTTTTTGATTTTCACTTAGATACAAATAATCTGTCAAATATAACACCACCTGATATAAAAGTGGAACTTTTAACAAAAGATTTTAAACCACAAGTTGGGCAAATTCTCAAAATAAAAAGTACAAAATATTTTATACCAATGAATTGGGAAGTAAAAATAGAAAAATTAGATGAACCAAATTTACTGGTTGATTTAGCGTTAAAATCACCTTTTGATTTTTGGGAACATAAACATATTTTCATAAAACATGGAAATATTTGTGAACTAAAAGATGTAATCAGTTTTAAAATCCCTTTTGGTGTTTTTGGAAAATTGTTTAGTGGTTTTGTTAAAAAAGATTTACAAAAAATGTTTGAATTTAGACATAAAATTACAAAAGAAATTTTAGAGAAAAAAGAGGAAAAGTTTTGAAAAGAGCAATAGTTTTAATGAATATGGGTGGACCAAATAATCTTTCGGAAGTTAAAGTTTTTTTAAGAAATATGTTTAATGACAAATATATTATAGGAGCTCCTCAACCAATACGAGCAATGATTGGACAACTCATAATTTTAAAAAGATTAAAAGAATCCGAAGAAAACTATAAAAAATTAGGTGGAATGTCTCCAATTGTTGGTCATACAAAAAGATTGGTAAGAAAATTAAATAAAGAGTTAGGAGTTGATGTTTTTTATGAAATGAGATACACTCCACCATTTGCAAGTGATATTATGCCAAAACTTATTGCATATGATGAAATCTACGCAATTCCAATGTATCCACATTATTCAAGTACAACTACAAAATCATCAATTGAAGAGTTTGTCAAGGTTGCAAAAAAGTTTAATCTTGATAAAAAAATCAAAACAATAGATTCTTATTATGATAATAAACTTTATAATAAAGCAATAGTTGAGCGAATAAAAGAGGCTTTAAAAGGAGAAAATTCAGAAGATTTTGAGTTGATTTTTTCAGCCCATGGATTAACTCAAAAAATCATAGATAAAGGTGATTTATACCAAAAACATATTTTAGCAAATGTAGAGTGTGCAAAAAAAGAGTTAGAAAATCAAAATATTTCTTTCAAAAAAATTCATGTCGCATATCAATCAAGATTAGGTCCAATGGAATGGTTAAGACCATATATGGAAGATAAATTAAAAGAGATAGAATCCAAAGTGATAATCTATCCAATATCATTTACAGTTGATAATTCAGAGACACAATATGAGCTTGATATGGAATATAAAGAAGTTGCTCACAAACTTGGAATTAAAGATTATAGAGTGGCTCGTACGCCAAATAGTCATAGGTATTTTATCGAAGCAATTAGTGAGATTTATAGGGGAATGAAATAAATAAGAGAAGTTTAACTTCTCTTATTTTTTAGCAAAACTTCTATTATCATCTCTTTTAGTAGTTTTTTTCTTTTTAGCAGGTTTTTTTTCAGGGGCATTTGTTTTTGCATAACCAGTTTTTTTAGAAACTTTTCTAGCTTCTGCCATTTTTACACTTAGTTGTTTTGGTCTAGCTTTAAATAGTCTTGGTTTTTTTTCAGTTGCTTCAAAACTTTCAACTTCTGTTCTTGGAATATTTATGATTAACTCTTTTTCAATATCAATCATCATTTTGTAATCTTTAACACTTAAAAGTGTTAGTGCGATTCCTGGATTTCCAGCTCGTCCTGTTCGACCAATTCTATGTGTATAATCAGTTACAGTTTCAGGTAAAGCATAATTTACAACGATTGGTAAAAGCTCAATATCAATTCCACGTGCTGCAATATCAGTTGCCACTAAAACTCTAATCTCACCTGATTTGAATTTTCTCATAACTTTTGCTCTTGCTGTTTGTCTAACATCTCCATGAATACAACCAGCTGTAAGACCGTCTAATTCTAAATGTGCTACTAAAGTATCAGCTTCAATTTTCATATTTACAAATACTAAAACTTGTGAATAGTTTTTTGAACCAATGATATATGATAATGCAGCTGCTTTATTTGCTTCATCAACTAAAACAATTTGTTGGTCAATAATTTTTACAGCTGATCTTTGTTTTGCAACTTCAATTACAACGGGATCTGTTAAAAACTCTTTTGCAAGTTTTTTAACATTTTGATTCATAGTTGCTGAGAACATCATAATTTGTCTTTTTGGACCAACACTTGGAAGAATTTTTTCAATATCTTCTAAAAATCCCATATCAAGCATAGTATCAACTTCATCGATTACGACAGTTGTAACACTTGCTAAATTAATTGTTCCATTTTTTAAGTGTTCCATCAATCTTCCCGATGTTGCCACTAAAATGTCAATTCCTTTTGCGATTTTTTTTTCTTGGTCTTTTGTAGAAACTCCACCAACCATAGCAAGTGAAGAAACATCCATATATTTAGAGAAATCTTCAACTGCTTTTGATATTTGACTTGCTAGTTCTCTTGTTGGAACTAGAATCAAAGTTCTAAGAATTGGTTTATTTGCTTGTTTTGTTTCTAATAATTCAGTTAAAATAGGTAGTACAAACGCCGCTGTTTTACCTGTTCCACTTTGTGCAGCTGCTAGAATATCTCTTTTTTTTAAAGCAACTGGGATAGCTTTTTTTTGTATTTCCGTAGCTTCTTTGTAATCTAAATCTTTTAGTGCACTTATGATTTTTTCATCTAAGTTCATTGATGTAAAAGTTTTAATAATGTTTCCTTTTAATCTTATTTTTATTAATTATATCCAAAAAGATATTAGTTTTAAATACTTAAACAATTTTTAATATAAATTTAGTTACTTATTAATAATTTATTTGGTTTTTTGTAATAATTATATAAAATACAATTCAAAATTACTTTTAGGAATAGTTATGTTAGATATAAAAATACTGATAATAAGTTCTTTTTTTAGTCTAATTATTCTAATAATAATTAGTTTATTTCTTTGGTATAAATTACCACAAGAAAAATATCCTAAATATTTTGCACTTTTTTCAATTATTTTCTTAATTGGACAAATGTTAACGAGTTCAAGAAATGTTATCCCTGATTGGTTATCTATAGTTATTGGAAATACTTTATTATGTTTAGGGTATATGTTTTTATATGTAGGAATAGGGAATTTATTAAATTTAAATGCAAAATGGCATAATCGGTATTTCCTTCCAATAGGAGTTTTATTATTAGGATTTATTTTATTTACATATGTTCATTATAATGTTGCTATGAGAATAGTGATATTCTCAATTTTTTGTGTTATTTATGGTTCAATTGTTGGTTGGCTATTTTGGAAAAATGCAAGAAAAGGATTTAAAACTTTAGATAATATTTCTGCTTTTTTATTTTTTATTGGAGTTATTATGTTTAGTATTCGTACAATTAAAGCATCAACTATTAAAATTCCTGCAAATTATCTTAGTACAACAGATTTGATGATTACTTTAGTGTACGTGTATCTATTTTTTATAACAATTTGGTTAAGTTTTATTTTGATTATTAATGCAATTAAGATTCCCTTAGATAAAAAAGCATTAAAGAGTAAAACTTGAAATATATATTATTTTTTTTACTTTTTCTAGTTGTAAATCTCTATTCAAATACTAATGATTCTTCAAATTTAGAAAAAATTAGACTACAGTTACAATGGGAACATCAGTTTGAATTTGCTGGATTTTATGCTGCAAAAGAGAAAGGTTTTTACAAAGACTTAGGTCTTGATGTAGAATTTATAGAATTTAACCCTAAAAAAAATATAGTAGATGAAGTAATAAAAGGAAATGCTCAATATGGTTTAACTTATTCTTCCTTAATTGCTGAATATATGAATGGTAAACCACTTGTTTTTGTAGCAAATTTCTTTAAACAATCTCCTTTAGTTTTAGTAACTCAAAAAGATATTTTTACTCCTGCTGATTTAAAAAATAAAAAAATTATGGGTCTTCTTGATAGTAGTCATAAACAAATTATTATGACAATGTTAGATAAATTTAATTTAAGTGAAAAAGATTTTAAAAATATTCCAAGGAAATTTGGTATTGAAAGTTTTGCTAACAAAAAAGTTGATGCACTAAGTGTTTTTACTACGAATGAAATATACATCTTAGATAAGTTAGGAATTAAATATAATATTTTAGATCCAGCTATTTTTGGAACTAAATTTTATGATTTAAATCTTTTTACTACCAAAAGTGAACAAGAGAATAATCCTACCAGAGTCGAAAACTTTAAAAAAGCATCAATTAAAGGTTGGGAATATGCTTTAAAACACAAAGAAGAATTAGTAAATATTATTATGCAAAAATATAATACTCAAAATAAATCGAAAGAAGCTTTACTTTTTGAAGTAAATCAAATTGAATATTTGATGCTAACAAATATTTATCCAATTGGTAGTATTGATTTAGAAAGAGTTCAGATAATTGCAGATAGTTTTGCACAAACTTTATATTTGCCTAAAGAGTCAAAAGAGAAATTAGAATCATTTATATACAAAACAAAAGAGAATAATTTAGGATTAACTTTTGAACAAAAAGAGTATCTAAAAGAAAAAAAAGAGTTAAAAATATGTGTTGATCCAAATTGGATGCCTTTAGAAAAAATTGAGAATAATGAACATATAGGAATTACATCAGATTTTTTTAAATTAATTTCTCAAATAATTGAAACACCTATTCTTCTTGTTGAAACGAAAAAATGGACAGAATCTTTAGAAAAAATAAAAAAAAGAGAATGTGATATTTTATCACTTGCAGAAAAAACACCATCAAGAGAAAAGTATTTAAATTTTACTAAAGCTTATTTTTCTGCACCTTTAGTAATTGTTACAAAAGTTGGGATACCTTTTGTGGACAATTTAAATAGTATTAAAGAAAAATCATTAGCTATTGTAAAAAATTATTCAATGCAAGAATTATTAAAAAATAAATATCCTTATCTTAATTTAATTGAAGTCGAATCCGTTCATGAAGGATTATCTTATGTACAGCAGGAGAAAGTTTCTGGTTTCTTAGATAATTCTCTAGTTATTAATTATGAAATTCAAAAGAATAATATGAAAGATATAGCTATCACAGGACAATTTGAAGATTCATATTCGCTAAGTATTGCTTCAAGAAATGATGAAGGCATTTTAAATGAAATTTTAGAAAAAGCTCTTTTATCAATTGATAGTAATACTAGAACTATTTTGATAAATAAATGGAAAAATATCAAATATCAAATTGAAACAGATTATAAACTTATTTTAGAAATAATATTTTTCGGAATATCTATAATTGTAGTTTTTATTTATTGGAATTTAAAGTTAAAAGATGAAATAAAAAATAAAGAAATAATTCAAAAAAAATTAAAAGAAAGTGAAGAACGATTTAGAACACTTTTTGATATTGCTCCTGTACTTTTAGATTCTTTTGATAAAGAGGGAAAAGTTGTCCTTTGGAATAAAGAGTGTGAAAAAGTTTTTGGTTGGAGTTTTGATGAAATAATAAAAGTGAAAAAACCTTTAGATTTATTTTATACTGATCCTTTAGTACAAAAAGAGATTTTTGAAGCTTTTAATGATAATAATAGTGAAAATATTTATAAAGAGTGGCATCCTCTAACAAAAGATGGAAAACAAATTATAACAAGATGGGCAAATATTAAACTTCCAAATAATGAATTAATACATATTGGTTATGATATTACACAACAAAGAAAAAATGAAAAAATAGTTCAAGAAAAGACAGAACAACTTAAAATAGCAAAACAACAATTAGAAGAGTTAAATAGTTCACTTGAAAATAGAATTGAAAGTGAAATTAATAAAAATACAAAACAACAAATGATATTAATGCATCAAAGTAAATTAGCGCAAATGGGTGAAATGATTGAAAATATTGCACATCAATGGAGACAACCATTAGCACAAATAAATTCTTTAGTTCTCTTAATTGATATGGAATTGAATAGAAATAAATTTACAAATTCTATACTTGAAAATAAATTAGGTGAAATAGAAGTATTAACAGCATATATGTCTAAAACAATTGATGATTTTAAAAACTTTTTTTCTCCAAATAAACAAAAAAATATTTTTAAAATAGAAAATGCTATTCAAAAAGCACTTGATATTGTAATAGGAGTAGTTCATTTAAATCATATTAAAACAACTATAAATATTGAAAAAGATTTAAAGTGTTATAGTTATTTAGAAGAACTTCAACAAGTTATTTTAACAATACTTAATAATGCAATTGAAGCTTTAGTTTTAATGAATATATCTTCAGGCGAGATTTTTATTGATGTTTATAAACAAGATAATAATATTGTAATAAGTATACAAGACAATGCTTTAGGAATAGATGTTCAGTATTTAGATAAGATTTTTGAACTATATTTTACAACAAAACAAAAAGCACAAGGAACAGGATTAGGACTTTATATGGCAAAAATGATTATAGAAAATGGTTTATTAGGCACATTAAATGTTGAAAATAAATTAAATGGTGCATGTTTTACGATTAAAATACCACAAGGAATAGAATAATGGAAAATAGTTATCCATATAAAATACTGTTTGTTGAGGATGAGCAAGCAATAAGAGAAAATTATGTTACTTATTTAAAAATGTTTTTTAGTGAAGTATTTGAAGCAGAAGATGGAGAGAAAGCTTATGAACTTTATAAACTAAAAAAACCAGATATTATGATAATAGATATAAATATTCCAAAACTTAATGGTTTGGATTTACTTGAAAAAATAAGAGAAAATGATTATTCAACTAAAGCTATTATTTTAACTGCACACACGGATAAAACATTTTTATTAAAAGCTATAGGATTAAAGCTTACAAAATATTTAGTTAAGCCCGTTACTAGAAAGGATTTAAAAGAAGCTTTAAAATTAACAATTGATGAACTTCTAAAATTTAATGTGATTACTGTTCAAAAAATAGATTTACCAGATGATTATAGTTGGGACTTTCAGTTAAAAGAATTAAAATATCATAATGTTATAGTTGAACTTACAAATAAAGAAAAATTTTTTTTAGAGCTACTTTTTTCACATAAAAATAGAGTATTTACGTATGATGAAATTTCAGAGTATGTTTGGGGTTATGATGACTCTATTACTTTAAATGGTCTTAAAAATATTGTAAAAAGATTAAGAAAAAAACTTCCAGAAGATACTATTTTAAATATCTTTAATGAAGGATATAAAATTAATTTCTAATTACATTTAATCTTTGTAACTTTTGATACTTTTGTGATACTTCTAATTTATATAATTCCAAATAAGTAAATTACTTAATAGATTATTTTTAAATAATCAAATTAGTTCTAAAGTCTAAAAGGTATTAAAATGAAATTAAAAGTTAAAAAAAGATTGTTTAGCGTAGTTGTTAGTAGTATTTGTTTATTAAGTATAAATTTACAAGCACTAACTTTAAAAGAGAGTGTTTTAGAAGCATTGGATACAAATCCTATTGTTCAAGAAAGATTGAAAAATTTTAATGAAACTCAACAAGATTTAGAAATTACAAAATCAGAATGGCGTCCATCACTTGATTATCGAGCAACTTTCGGAAGAAATAGTGCTGGTAATGTTAAAGACAGTGGTGATTCAGAATATCGTCATACAGTAGAAGATTCAACTTATAATCACTATACGAACTCACTAAAATTAACACAAAATCTTTTTAATGGTTTTAGTACCACTCATAAAATAGATTATCAAAAAGCAAGAATTTTAGGTGCTGCTCATCATTATTTAGAAAATGCAAATGATATCGCATTTCAAATGACAGGTGCTTATTTAGATGTTGTTAGAAGTTATCAGTTATTTCAAAATGCAAAAGATAATGTAACAATAAATGAAAAGATTTATAAAGATGTTCAATCATTATATGATCAAGGATTAACTACAAAATCAGAAATGACAAAAATTTATGCTTCATTATCTTTAGCAAAATCAAATTTAGTTGTTCAAAAAAATAATACACTTGATAAAGAATTTAGATTTAAAAGATTATTTGGAAGAGATGCATCGGTTTCAAATTTTTCATTACCAAGTTTGAATTATGCAATGCCTGAAAGTAAAGAAAGAGCAATTATGTATGCTATTCAAAATAATCCTTCAATTTTAGTAAGTAACTTTAATATAAAAGGCGCACAAGCTTTATACAAAGAGAAAAAAAGTAATTTTTATCCTAAAGTTGATTTTGAAGTTGAACAAGTATTTAATGATGTTAATAAAAGAAATAATTTTGATATGCAAGATGATAGATTAAAAGCTTATGTTGTTCTTAGCTGGAATTTATATAAGGGTGGAGCACATACTGCTGATATTCAAAAAAGTAGAAGTACAATTAATAAAGAAGTTGAATTACAAAGAGATTTAAAAAGACAAACTATTGAAGGTTTAGAGTTGTCTTGGTCTGCTTATGAAATGTTAGGTTTACAACTTGAAGAATTATATAAATATTATGAATACAGTGAAGAAACACTTGCTAGTTATCAAAGTGAATATGAATTAGGTAGAAGAACTTTACTTGATTTATTATCAGCTCAAAATGACTTAGTAAACTCAAAAACTCAAATTATAAATGCACAAATGGATAAACTTTTTGCACAATATAGAATTTTAGATGCAATGGGAATATTAGTAAATGCAGTAGTTGAAGATAAAATAACTTATGACAAAATTATTTTACCAACAGTAAAACCTTTTGATGTTGTAAAAGATGAATTACCAGTTAATCTTGATGTTGATAAAGATGGAATAGTTGATTCTTTAGACATTTGTGATAATTCAAAAAATAATGATGATATTGCTCCTTATGGTTGTTCTCAAAAAGAAGAAGACTCTGATTTTGATGGAATCCCTAATTCAAAAGATAAATGTCCTGAAAGTATGTTTGGAGAAACAGTTGATGCAAATGGTTGTTCAATTGAAAATTCTGTAAATAAATTTGCAGTAAAAAATGAAGATTATGTAAATAGTGTAATTGCATATACAGATACAAGTCCAAAAAAATCAACTAAATTAGGTTTATATGATTATGAATTTAATGTTGCTGCAAATAAAAATGTAAAATCAACTTCTTTAGATAATCACTTAATGTACGATAAATTTGCAATGATTAAAAGATTTGAATTTGTTAATATGGATAATTTTAATTCAAATGATAACAATTTATCTCAAGTTGCAAAAGTAATAAATGAGTATAAAAATGAAGATATAAAAGTTACAGTTATTGGTCATACTCAAGCTATGAATGATAAAGAAAAAAGTTATGAAAAAGCTTCAAATTATGCAAAAACAATAAAAGATGAATTAGTTAAAAATGGTGTAAATAAAGATGTAATTATTGAAGAATCAAGAGTTGATTATGATAAATCATTTTTAGAAACAAATAGAAGTGATAAAACTTTAAATAATGTAGTTGCAATTGCACTTTATGTTCCTACTAAATCTAAAAATTCTGAAAAAACTATTTTAGATGATGACAATGATGGTGTAATTAATGAATTAGATAAATGTCCAAATACGCCAAAAGGTTATACCGTTGATGAAAATGGTTGTTCAAATAAAATAAATTTAGAAGTTTTATTTGAAAATGACTCTGCTGTTGTAAAAGAAAATACAAAAGATAAAGTTTTAGCTTTTGCCAAATATTTAGTTGATAATAATGAATTTACAACAGTAATTACAGGTCATGCTAGTAAAGATAGAAGTTCTGAAGCACATAATCAAAAATTATCTTTAGATAGAGCTAATGCTATAAAAAATTTATTAGTAGCAAATGGAGTTGAAGCTTCAAAAATTCAAACCGTTGGAAAAGGTTTTTCTTCACCAATAGCTAGCAATGACACGCCTGAAGGACAAGCACAAAATAGAAGAATTGAAGCTGAACTTATAAGAATAAAAAATTAATAAATATACAAAAAGGTATGAATTGAATAATATTTTAAAAAAAAGAGATACTCTATTAGAATCTTTAGTTTTATATACAAGATTATTTCATAAACCTTTTTCTTCTGAATCTTTATTGTCAGGTTTGCCAATTAGCTCAAACCTGACTAATCAAATACTTTTTTCTAAAACAAATTCTAAATCTTTATTTTCAAGAGCTGCTTTACGAGCTGGATTAAAAACAACAATAATTGAAAAACCAATTAGAAATATTCTAAGTTTGCAATTACCAGTAATTTTAATTTTATCTAATGAAAATAGTTGCATTTTAGAAAGCTTTAACGAGGATAAAACAAAAGCAAAAATAATATTTGCAGCTGATAAACCTTTAGAAGAGTGGATAGAAATAGATAAATTAGAGGATGAATATTTAGGTTTTGCGTTTATGTTAAAAAAAGTGTATGAATATGAACATGAAAACGGTAAAAAAACACTTGATTTGTCAAATCAAAAGCATTGGTTTTGGAGTACCTTGGGTTTTTCAAGAAAAATATATTTTGATTGTATATTAGCTTCAATTTTAATAAATCTATTTGTTCTAGCAACTCCATTATTTACCATGAATGTTTATGATAGAGTGATTCCAAATAACGCACAAGAAACACTTTTAGTATTTACCATTGGTATTGTGGTTGTATTTTTATTAGATGCTAGTTTGAAATTTTTAAGAACATATTTTTTAGAAATGGCTGGTAAAAAAAGTGATATTATCATGTCATCTATAATTTTTGAAAAAATCTTAGATTTACAAATGCACGCTCATCCAAAATCTGTTGGTTCATTTGCAAATAATATAAAAAGTTTTGATAGTATCAGAGGTTTTTTGACAAATGCAACTTTGAGTATTCTAATAGATTTTCCTTTTGCAATACTTTTTTTAGCTGTAATATTTTATCTTTCAGGAGTTTTAGTTTTAGTTCCTATTTCGATTATTTTTATTATAGTTATTTATGCATTAATGATTAAAAAGCCCTTGCAAACTAGTATTGAAAGCACTTACGAAGCAAGTGCTAAAAAAAATGGAATATTAATAGAAGCTTTACAAAATATCGAAACTATAAAAGCTCAAGGATTAGCTGGAAATATTCAGTTTAATTGGGAAGAATCAACAGGTGAAATAGCAAATAAAAGTTTAAAATCAAAACTTATCTCTTCTTCAATTCCCACAATTACTGGTTTATTAGTTGGTTTAAATACAGTTTTAATTATAGTTTTTGGTGTTTTTTTAATACAAAAATTTGAACTTACAATGGGTGGGTTAATAGCAACAATGATTCTTTCTGGCCGTGCAATTTCTCCTATGGGACAAATAGTTGGCTTAATTACAAATTTTGAAGATGCAAAAACTTCATTTAAAATGTTAGATGATATTGTAAATAAACCATTAGAAAGACCAATTGGTCGAGAGTTTGTAAAAAGACCATCATTAAAAGGAAATATTGAATTTAGAAATGTATCTTTTAAATATCCTGACAGTGAAGCTTATGCTTTAAAAGATGTTAGTTTTATAATAAAAGAGGGTGAGAAAGTCGCTTTTATTGGAAGAATAGGTTCAGGGAAAAGTACAATTGCTAAATTGATATTAAAACTTTATGAACCACAAGAGGGTTCTATATTAATTGATGGAATTGATATTTCTCAAATAGATCCGGCTGATTTACGAAAAAAAATAAGCTATGTACCACAAGATATTCATCTTTTTAGAAATACAATAAAAAACAATATTTTAGGAAGTTATAAATTTGTTGATGATGAATGGATGATAAAGTGTTCAAAAATAAGTGGAACTGATGAATTTGTAAAACTTCATCCTGTAGGTTATGATATGCCAATTGGTGAGCGTGGAGCTGGACTTTCAGGAGGTCAAAGACAAAGTGTTGGAATTGCTAGAGCTTTAATAAATGATTCAAAAATCTATTTATTTGATGAACCTACAAATGCTATGGATCAAACAAGTGAATCAAATGTGCTGAATAATCTAAAAGAAAATCTTGAAGAAAAAACATTATTTTTGGTTACTCAAAAGATGAATATGCTTGATTTAGTTACCAGAGTAATTGTAATGAATCAAGGTGAAAAAGTTTTAGATGGCGATAAATTAGAGATTATAAAAAAATTAGGAGCAAATAATGGATAAATTCAAAGAGATTTATGCTGCATTTTTCCAGAAAACTCCAAAAATATCTAAAAAAGCATTAACTAAAAATGATTACGAATTTATGAACAGTTTAAGTTCTGCAATTCTCTATAATAGACCTAAAAAACTTCATTGGGTTCTTATTGCTTTTTTAATAACGATTACTTTTTTTCTTATTTGGGCTTCTGTTGCAAAAATAGATGAAATCGCAAGGGGAAGTGGAAAAGTAGTTCCAAATGGTCAAAATCAAATAGTTCAAAATCTAGAAGGTGGAATTGTTTCTGAAATTTTAATAAAAGAGGGTGATTTAGTTGAAAAAGACCAAATTTTAATCAAAATAAGTAATGAAAAATCAAATTCAACAGCTGCATCAAATGAATTAAAATCTTTTTACTTTCAAGCTCAAATAAAAAGATTAGAAGCTGAACTAAAAAGAGAACCTTTTGTTTTTGAAGTAAGTGATAACGAGCAATTACAAGATTTTATAAAAAATGAAAATGCTTTATATTTAACAAATAAAAAACAGCTTGAATCAAAAACAATGATATTGAAAGAGCAAATTAAACAAAAAGAAAATGAACTTAAAGATGCAAGACAAACTATTGAACATATGAAATTTTCAGTAGATGCAATTTCAAAAGAAGTAGAAATGACAAAACCAATGGTTGAAAGAGGAATTCGTTCTCAAGTTGATTTTCTGAAACTTCAAAGAGAGCAAAGTGATGCTAAGCAAAAACTACAAAGTGTTATTTTATCAATTAGCAAAATTGATTCTGAAATTTTTGAAATAAATAAAAAAATTGATGAAACATATCAAATAAATGATTCTGAAACTAGACAAAAGTTAAATGAAATTATTACTTCATTAAAAGATTTAGAAGCAAATTCTGTTGCATCAACAGATCAAGTTTCAAGAACCATCGTAAAAGCTCCATCAAATGGAATAGTTCAAAAACTTCATATAAATACAATTGGAGGAGCTATTAAACCAGCTCAAGATTTAATTGAGATTGTACCAACTGATTATAAGTTAATCGTAGAAGTAAAAGTTTTACCAAAAGATATTGCTTTTATTTATCAAGGACAAAAAGCAATTGTGAAATTTTCAGCTTATGATTTCTCTATTTATGGTGGATTAAATGGAAATGTTATAAATATAAGCCCTGATACTATTACTGAAAAAGATGATAAAACATTTTATATAGTAAGAATTGAAACAGAAAAAAACCATATTGCTTATAAAAATAAACAAATGAAAATCATTCCAGGAATGGTAGCTGATGTTGATATTATGACTGGTAAAAAAACAATATTGGATTATATTTTAAAACCAATTTTAAAAACAAAACAATATACATTTACGGAACGATAATGATAAAAATATATTTATTGAGTGATGATTTAGTATTAATTGGAAGATGGATGAAATTAATTAATTATGAAACTAATATAGTTGAAAATTTAGAAGATTTACAAGATATTATGAATAGTATTTTGATAGTTAATAGTTCTGTTTGTAAAGATATAAGTCCTAAATTTATAAATGATTTTATAAAAAATGCAAATCAAATTTTAGTTTTGGATAATACTCCAAACCTAATAAATGCAAAAAGATTTTTAAGTTTTGGTGTACAAGGTTATGGAAATACTTTGATGACAACATCTTATTTAAATTCAGCCATTGAAACTATTTCAAATGATTATATTTGGTTGATACCACAAATTACAACACAATTATTAAAAGATATTACAAATAAAAGTGATTCTAAAATTGATGAAGAAAAGTTATTTCAAAACTTAACAAAAACAGAAAAAAAAATAGCAATTTTATTAAAAAATGCATATACAAATATAAATATTAGTGATGAGCTAAATATATCTATAAATACAGTAAAAACCCATATTAAACATATTTATGAAAAATTAAATGTAAAAGATAGATTATCTTTTGCAAGTTTATTTTCTAAATAAAAACTCAAAAATTCTCGTGTATCTCACCCCTTTGGGTGATATACAAACCCAAAAATCTACACTAAAATTTAAATATAATAGATTATGAACTATAAGGAAAAATTATGGCAACAGTTGCAGGAAGTATAAAAAGCATATCAAATGGAATTTTTAATGTTAAAGATGAAAATGGAAACGTTAGAGCTTTAAATGTAGGTGATGAAATTCATGAAAATGATACAGTTTATGGAGAAAATGGAAATTCTTCATCTTCACAAATAGAAATTCAACTTTCTGGAGATGATATTATTGTCTTAAATGCAGGGCAAAAACAACTAATTGATTCTTCTTTAATTGAAACTGCTTTTGGAACAGAAGAGTTATTTTTTACAAAAGAAGGTTTAGATTTAAAAGCTGATGAACATAATGCAGATGCAAATGTAGTAAGTGATTTAAGAGATGCTGAATTTAATGCAGATAATAAAGATATAACAGAAGAAGTTACAGCAGAGGGAAAAGAAGAAGTTGCAGATGAAACTACAGCAACAGGAGAGTTTCAAGCAAGAGATGGAAATGCAACGGATATTATAAGTGATTTAAGAAATGCTCAATTTAAATCGAGAACTCAAGTATTTGAAGATAAATCAGCATTTGAGAGTGAATCAAAAGATAGATTATCATCTCTTGAAAACACAGATAGACCAAGTTATACAAATATTACTGTAACTCCATCAACACCGCCACCATCAACACCGCCACCATCAACACCGCCACCATCAACACCGCCACCATCAACACCGCCACCATCAACACCGCCACCATCAACACCGCC
>Ga0172377_10000182_pt1 | contig 54510 bp, 51 predicted proteins | sample Pumphouse3metaG_FD_119749 | JGI IMG/M metagenome (GOLD analysis project Ga0172377, IMG submission 119749) | Leachate microbial communities from a municipal landfill in Southern Ontario, Canada - Pumphouse #3 metaG | ecosystem: Engineered > Solid waste > Landfill > Unclassified | place: Canada...
AACCCACTTGTTTGAACAAAGTATGATATATGTTCAAGTAGTGGATTGATAAAGAAAATAGCTAAAATTGTAACTAAAGCTGATACTCCGATTACAGTTTTTAGTGTATTATTTGCATTTCCTAAAAATTCCACTTTATCATTTGTAACAGGATCTTTTAAGAACATATATACTACTAGTTTTAGATAATAGTAAGCCGCAATTGCACTATTTATAGCCATAATCAATGCCAAAATCAAATAATCAGCATTGATTGCAGCTCCTATTAGATACATTTTCCCCCAAAATATTGAAAAAGGAGGAACTCCAGCAAGGCTTAACATAAAAAGTCCCATAATAGATGCAGTTACAGGTGATTTTTTAACCAAACCAGAGAATTTTTCAAATGGATGATCTGATTCAAATCCTTCAAGTTTCTTTTGTCTATGTACCCAAAGCATAGAAAAAGCACCAAGATTTGTAAATAAAAATAGTATCCAATATAAAAACAGCCCTTGTGTAGCTTGAGTAGTGCCTAGTAGTATAGCAACCATAACAAAACCAGCATGAGAAATAGAGCTATATGCTAACATTCTTTTTATATCAGTTTGTACTAAGGCTATCATATTTGGTAGAGTCATAGTAACAACTACTGTAGCATAAAGTACCATTTCAACCCAAAAAATCTCTGCATTTACAAATATAGTAAAAAATCTTAAAGCTACTACAAATGCAGCTAGTTTAGGTACTACAGACATATATCCAGCCATTGCTGCACTTGAGCCTTCATAAACATCTGGTGCCCAAATATGAAATGGAACTAAAGAGAGTTTAAATCCAAGTGCAACAAATACAAATATTACACCCAAAAGTACTGGTAAAAATGGCTCAAAGTTATTTTCAACTAAAATAGCATTGATTTGAGATATCTCCATACTTCCAGTTACAGCATAAAATATCATAATACCAAAAGCAAAACATCCAGCTGCTAAAGCACCCATTGTAAAATACTTAATAGCTGCTTCAAGAGATTTTTCACGGTTGTGCATTGCAATAATAGTATATAATGCCATAGAAGCAGTCTCTAATCCTACAAATATAAGTATAAGATTATCACTACTTACCATAAACTGAAATCCAGCTACCATAAATAAAAATAGTGAAAAATACTCTGGATATCTATATTCATGAAATCTTTGTTGAGAAAGAGCCAACAATATAAATAGCCCTGAAGCTATAATAATAATCAACTGAGCTAAAATCGATATACCATCTATAAGCATTAGATCAAAAAAGCCTTTTGTTGCTCCACTATAGCCTAGTAATACACCTAAATCAACTATTAAAAACAAAATAGTTAGCATTACATAAAGAGATTTATGTAAGTTTCTATTTACCAAATCAATACATAAAATTATTAAAGCACCCACAACTGCTACTAGCATAGGGGCTAGAGATTTTAGATTTAGACTTGCTAAATCTACTGAGATTGGATCTATCATTATTCTTCCTCCCCTATTGAATTAACTTGTGCAAGAGTCTCTTTTGCGTTTGGAGTTATTGATTTTACATACATTGTTTGAACAAGTTGTTTTACACTTGCATCTACTGGTTCTAATATAGGTTTTGGATAAACCCCAAAGAAAACAACCAATGCCACTAGTGGTACTAAAGCAGCCAATTCTCTACCTTTTACATCAACTAGTGTTTTATTGTTTTCATTATTTAGTGGACCAAAAAATACCTTTTTGTATAAAACAAGCATATATACAGCTCCTAGTATAATAGTAGTTCCAGCAAGTAGTGCCATAACTGGTGATACTCTAAAGAATCCTAATAAACTTAAAAATTCTCCAACAAAACCTATAGTCAAAGGTAATCCTACACTTGCCATAAGCATAATACCAAAAATCAGTGCATATTTTGGCATAATAGATGCTATACCACCAAACTCTGCTATCATTTTGGTATGTCTTCTATCATAAAGTACACCAACAAGCATAAACAGTGCACCAGAGACTATACCGTGGCTAATCATTAAAAATATAGATCCACCAATACCCTCAACATTTAGTGCAAAAGTTCCAAGAATAATAACACCCATATGTGAAACAGAACTATATGCTATAACTTGCTTCATATCTTCTTGTGCATAAGCTACCATTGCCGTATAGATAATAGCTATAAGTCCCAATGTTGCCATAGGTATCATCATAGCTACACTAGCATCAGGAAAAAGAGGTAATGAAAATCTAATAAAACCATAAGTTCCCATTTTTAGTAAAACAGCTGCTAATATAACAGAACCTATTGTAGGTGCTTGTCCATGAGCATAAGGTAACCATGTATGAAATGGAATCATAGGAACTTTGATAGCAAATCCAGCAAAAAATGCTATAAAAAGCCATAATTGCATATTGTATGGTAAAAGTAACATATTCCAATCAGCTAGTGCAAAACTCCAACTTCCTGTAGTTGAATAATATACATAAGCAAGATATAACATACCAACAAGCATAATCAAGCTTCCAAAAAATGTATATAAAAAGAACTTAACAGAAGCATAGATTCTTAGGTTTCCACCCCATGCACCTATGATATAAAGCATTGGTACAAGTGATAGCTCCCAAAATAGGTAGAAGATTATAGCATCAAGTGCTACAAATACACCAACCATAGTCATCTCTAAAAATAGTACCGTAATAAGCATATTTTTAAGATCTTTTGTTTCTGTAAGCCCAATAACCGCTATCATAGTCATAAATGTAGTCATTATAACTAAAAATAGTGAAATTCCATCAACGCCTAGATTATAAGCTATTCCATATTCCGCAATTACAGGAACAAACTCCATAAATTGCATACCACTATTTGTGCTATCAAAAGAGTACCACAAAACACAGCTTAAAAAGAACTCTATAGCTGTAACAGTTATAGCATACATTCTAATAGAGTCTTTATTTACTATAAAGCCCATTGCTGCTGCAACTGCTGGAAAGAATATTAATATCGATAAAATGTATTCCATCAATTACCCCTTAATTGTTTGATACCAGCAGTATCGCCAAAATTAATAATACAAGCAAACCAAAAGCCATCCATCTTAAAGCAGTGGATAGGTTTCTTGTTTGCATAACTCTACTTTCATTACCTGTAGTATAGATAGTTTTTGCAATAGCATCTACAATAGTATCAACTATTTTTAAATCTATCTCTTTCCAGCTAAATCTTGATATTGCAAGATATGGTTTAAGAACTACTTTTTCAAAAAATAGTGGCATATAGTATTGATTTGCTAGAAGTTTATAGCAAAATCTATTTTTTAGAGCTTCCCCAAAATATGCCTCATCTTTTTTGTGTTTAAATACAGCAAATCCAATACCAACTAAAACAATAGCAGTAGTTACAATAATAAGCATCCAAAGTGTTGCATTATCAACATGAACATTTAATGGAGGTAAGATACTTGTAACCATATTTGTAAATCCTGCTTGAGTCCAACCAGCAACTATAGATAGTATAGCAAGAGGTGCCATAGCAGCTATTACAAAACCATAAGTTTCATGAGGATGGTATCCATATTCATGATATTTTTCTTTACCAAAAAATACATACATAATAAGTCTAAAGCTATAAAATGCTGTTAATCCCGCAGTTATCCATAAAACACTCCAGATGATATATGAACCACTACCAAATGCAACTTCAAGAATTAAGTCTTTTGAGAAAAACCCAGCAAAAGGAAAAATACCAGCTAGTGCAATAGATGCTAGTATCATAATAAGCCCTGTTCTTGGCATATGTTTATATAATCCACCCATTTTTTTGATATTAATCTCATCATTCATAGCATGCATTACATTTCCTGCACCCAAAAATAGAACTGATTTGAAAAATGCGTGAGTTGCTAAGTGAAAAAGTGCTACCCAATAAGCTCCAAGTCCAGCAGCAACAAACATATATCCTAGTTGAGATAGAGTTGAAAATGCTATGATTTTTTTCATATTTGTAGCTACTAGTGCTTGAGAAGCTGCAAACATAGCAACAAAAGCTCCAAGTCCAGCTATAAATGCACCAACTTCAGGAACAACTGTATAGATCTCATTTGCTCTAATAACCAAATAAACCCCAGCTGTAACCATCGTAGCAGCATGAATAAGTGCTGAAACTGGTGTTGGACCTTCCATCGCATTTGCAAGCCATTGATTAAATGGAAATTGAGCTGATTTACCCATAGCACCAATAAATAAAAATATTGCAATAGCAACAACTGTTGATGTATTTAAGCTAGAAATATTTGCAAAAACTTCATCATATTGTAAAGAGCCTAAGTTCCAATAGATCAAAAACATACCAACAAGCATAGCAAGGTCAGCAACTCTATTTGTTATAAATGCCTCATTTGCAGCAAATGCTGGAGATATAGATGAGTGAGGTGAAAGAGTTGAAAATGGTGAGTTATAAAGATCTTTTACCAAAGGTTTATCTTCTTTATGGTACCAAAATCCTATTAGTAACCATGAACATAGTCCAACACCTTCCCAACCTATAAATAGCCCAGCAAAGTTATCGCTCATAACCAAAATCATCATAGAAAAAACAAAAGCTGATAGATATGAGAAAAATCTATTAAAACTCTTATCACTATCCATATAACCTATAGAGTGGATATGAACCATTGTTGAAACTATTGTTACAACTACCATCATAGTTGCACTTACTTGATCAACAACAAAGCCAAATGGAACATTAAGATTACCTATAACTATCCAATCTAACATCCTAACATGAACAACATTACCTGTAATTACCCAAGAAAGTAGTACTAGCGATGCGATCATCGATAAACCTAACATAGCTGAAGTGAAAAGTCCAGTTATTAGTTTTTTTGGATAATTTGCAAAAAAAGCAGCAAATATTGATCCAACAAGTGGAGCAAAAAGTGCTATATATAACAGATTTTCCATAAATCAGCCTCCCATACTTTGTAGATTATCTAGACTTAGTGAGTTCTTTCTTTTATAAGTCATTATAAGTAAACCTAAGCCAATAGCTACCTCACTAGCGGCAACTGCTATAATAAAAAATGCAAACATTTGACCATCTAAGTCACCATGAAATTTTGAAATAGCTGCTAAACCAACATTGACGGCATTTAACATAATCTCAGATGCAAAAAATAGCATTAAAAGGTTTTTTCTTCTAATAACACCGATAAGCCCAATACAAAAAAGTATAGAACTAAGAATTAAATAGTCATTTAACATCATTTTTTATCCTTTGTAATATCAGCAGAAGAGCTAAGTTTATCTATCTCATCTTCACTCATTTGAGTAATAGAGATATCCATTTTTTTACCTGCTAAGATTACTCCACCTATCATAGCTACCAAAAGCATAACAGCAGCTAACTCAAATGGAACAAGATATTTAGTAAATAGTACAATACCTACTTCTTTTACATTGTTTCCATACTCCATAGAGATAGGATGAGATACTAAAATATTATTACTTACTATTGGAGCAGTTAGTATAACAACTATTAATAGGGCAATTCCACCACTTAGAATAAAAACCAATCTAGGGTTTTTGATATCTTCTTTTACTTCAGCTATTGTGTCAAAAAACATCATACCAAAAGCATATAGTGCCATAACAGCACCTGTATAAACCACTATTTGAACAACACCCAAAAACTCTGCATCTAATAAAAAGTAAAATGCTGAAATAAATATCATCCCAGCAGCCAACGAGCTAAGAGCATATAGAGCATTGTTTGTTAGAACTGTTGTACAAAACATTGCAATAGTTAAAAATGCAAATAAATAAAAAGCTACTATTTCCATCGCCTCTCCTTAATATGCTAAAGGTGTTTTTTTGATCTTCTCATCAGCATCATCTGATGGTGCACCAAATCCACTAAATTCTTGTTGATCTTTTAGGAAATCAAGTGGAGTTAGAAGATCATCTTTTAGTACAAAATGAGCTCTTTGCTCACTTGCATTTTCATATCTTCCTCCATGAACAATAGCAAGTTCAGGACAGACTTCAGCACAATATCCACAAAATATACATCTACCTAAATTGATAGTATATTCAGTTACTTCTTTTCTTGATTTTTCATCTATTTTTGTATCAAGTCTTATACAGTTAGCTATACAGATCTTTTCACAAAGTCCACATCCAATACATCTATTGTTCCCACTTTCTAAAAGAGCTAGTAGTTTATGTACTGCTCTATATCTTGGACTAACTGGAAGTTTTTCCATAGGGTATTTGATAGTATGCATATCATTTTTAAATAGGGCATCAACCATATTTTTAAATGTAATCTTCAATCCCCCAAAAAGTTCAGTTTTGACTGTTCTACTCATAACTTGAGTAAACTCTTGCCATCTATTATCAGGATATTTCCCGTCATGAACGGTTATATATCCATCTGATTTTGGGATATCATTGTTTACTTGTTTGATTTGTTCGTTCATGAATTCTCCTACAACATAATTACTAAGCCTGTAATTATAATATTAATTACAGCTATTGGCATTAATACTTTCCAACACAACCACATAAGTTGGTCTGGTCTAATATGAGGCCATGATGCTCTTGTCCAAAGGAAGAAAAATATTAAAAACATAACTTTTAATATAATAGCAATTCCTCCAGGAATAAACCAAAGATCATTAAAGCCACCCATAAAAATAAGTGCTACTAGAAATGATACTGTAAAAAGGTTTGCATACTCACCTATAAAAAACATACCCCATCTCATACCAGAATATTCAGTTGCATATCCAGCAATAAGCTCTGCTTCATGCTCTAGTAAGTCAAAAGGTGTTCTATTGGTTTCAGCAAAACCAGCTATCAAAAATAGAATAAATGCCACAGGTTGAGTAAAAAGTAACCAATCAAATATACCACCACTTTGGTAGTTGTTGATATCTATTAAAGATAGACTTCCTACTAACATCAAAGGAGCAAGTATAGAAAGTCCTGTAACTATCTCATAACTTAAAAGTTGAATAGTTGTTCTAGCTCCCCCTAGCAATGCCCATTTATTGCCACTTGCCATACCAGCTAGAAGTGGTCCATAAAGTCCAGTTGCCATAACACCCAAAACAAATAGTAAACCTATATTGATATCACTTATAATAGGAGTAACAGTATATCCACCTATATTAAATGATGGTATAAATGGAACGGCACTCATAGCTATAAAAGCAGTTGCCGCTGTTATAACTGGTGCTATCATAAAAATAGGCTTATTTGCATTTTGTGGTACAAAATCCTCTTTTGTAAAGAGTTTTATACCATCAGCTAAGATCTGTAAAACTCCAGCAGGTCCTACATGCACAGGTCCTAATCTTCTTTGCATAAAAGCTAATATCTTTCTTTCTATATAAGTTGTAAATCCAGCTATTGCAGAAAAAATCAGTAATACAACCAAAACTTTGATTATAGTTTCAAGAAAATATATTGGATCCATTTTACACCTCTACTTTTTTATAACAGCTTTAGCATATCTTGAGTTGCTAAAGAGTTTACAAGTTTTTGCATCTTTTTTAAATGTTGGAATATAGCACATATCACCACTAAGTTGAATGTCTATTACTACAGGTAACTCAAAACTTATATGATTTGCTTCAACTATAATAGTATCATTTTCATTAACACCCAATGAATCAGCTCTACTTTTGCTCATATAACATCCAAAAGGCTCTTTTATTAAAGACGATTTTGCAGTAAATTCATTGAACTGATTGATAGGATTTGCTTGATATATAAGCTCACCTTCAAGTTGAGTATATTCAATATTTTCTACTTTATTATTATAGCTTATATCACTTACAGAAAGTAAATATCCTCTATTTTCTTTGAAATCATTTGAAAAATAGTTACTTAATGAGTCAAATTCTATACTTTTGTACCCTTTTTCTTTAGGTAGCAATGAAGTATAATCAACAGTAAACTCCTCTTCAAGTCCTAAGGCTCTTGCTATATCGTTTAGAGTATAGCCATGATAAGCCAATGCTGCATTGGTTGGAACTACTCTTTTATCTATATTTGTAAATGTTCCTTCTTGTTGAAGAAGTGGTGGCATATCCATATCTCCATCACCCAAAGCACTTATAGTATAATCTCCACTTCTATTATAACCAATAGTATAAATACCTGTTGTATCATCAAGTTCACAGATTAAACTAACTCCTAGAGTATTTGTTCTTGTAGGTATAATAACTACTTTAAACTCTGTATATCTTTGGATAAGTCCACTAAGATGAGCTAGGTTTTTGCTTCTTGGGTGGTTGATAAGATCTTCACCTATTATTAGGCTAAAACTATCTTTTTTATCAAGCATAGAGTTTATAGTCTCTAATAAGCTCTCATCAGCTCCTATTATATCAAGTAGTTTAGTGTATTGATACTCAACAGTGGTTTCTACCTTTTTAGGAACAAGCTTTTCTACCTCTTTTTCTTCGCCAGTTTGTGGATCTACAACTTTTTCTTTAATGCTCTCTTTTATAGTTTCAATAGTAGTTTTAGATCTTATCTCTTTATGTGATGCTAAATAATCACTTATTTCTTTTGGTAAGTCTTTACCAAAAAGATCTAAGATTAGGTATAAAATAGCCTCTTCAGACATAGGATTATTTGCTATAGTCTCTATAGTTTTACCTTTTTTACCAAAGTTTTCTACAGTTACATCACCTAGTGGATGGAAGTATAGCCCCGCACCTTTGTTTAGGCTAATAGAGTTATTAAATGCAAATCTTATGTTAGGTGCATCTGATTTGAAATAGCTTCCTACACTTATAACAAAGTTACTATTATGAATATCTTGTAAACTACCATTATATAGGCTCTTACCACTAGTTTGAGCAAACTCATTTAAAAAACTCTTATATCTTTTTGCATCGTTGTTTATAAGCTTATATCCAAACTTTTCTTTTAGTTTTTGTAAAATAAGTGCTTCTTCGTTTGTAATATATGATCCAAAACTTATAGTATCAGCTTGTTTAAATGCTTCTATGGTTTTTGCAAATTTTTCTTCATCTTTACTTGAATCAAGTGCATAATCAAAAGCAAATCTAGCTGCACCACTTAGGGATACATAGTGTGAATCATTTGTAACTCTATAGATTTTATGTGATTTATTGTTTATAATGCTATCATGTTTTGTTTCATAATAAAGCAAACTACAATCACTACTATGTGGGTTTGATGCTGGTACTCTTGTAAGTTCCCAAGCATTTGATTTGTATTGAAAATCACTACTAACCAAAGCCCCAACAGGACAAACAGAGATACACTCTCCACAATCTATACATCTATCTTTATCAAATCCGATTAAAGATTTATTTAGCTTATTCCACATAGCATAAGCATCTTTTGGCATAGATTCTTTATATGACTTATCTAAATCCTCCCCACCTCTTTTAACAGTAGATAGAGCATTTGATCCTATCATATCTTTACATACAGTTACACACTTTTCACATACTATACATAAGCCTGGGTCATATTTCATAACACCCCATGTAACAGCTGGTCTATCTATATCTTTAACAGCATAGTGTTGTTTATCTACACCCATATACAGTGTATAGTTTTGTAGTTCACACTCACCACTTTGATCACATACACCACATTGTAATGGATGGTTTACATCATAAACTTCCATTATAGAGCGACGCTCTTTTTCTATATTATCAGTAGTTGTGGTAATATTCATACCATCTTTGACTTTTGCATTACAAGAATAGACTTGTTTCCCATCTGCTTCAACTAAACAAAGCCTACAAGCTAGAGTTGGCGAACATCTACTAAGATAACAGATAGCTGGTATAAAAATACCATTTGCTCTTGCTACATTTAGTATAAACTCCCCATCTTTTGCTTTTATGGTTTTACCATCAATCGTTAATGTTATTAAATCACTCATTGTACATCAACCTTTTGAATTTTTACTTTTTTATACCTAAATCCTTTGAAAAGATCACTTCTTTTTTCAATATCATAAGTACTTATTAGTCCAATAGTTCCTTTTAAGTTGTTATCTAACTTAAATACTTTTCTTATTGTACTATTATTAATATTAATAGCAATTTCATTGCCATCACTAATTTTAGCCGATCTAGCAAAAGAGTCACTTCCTCTTAAAAATGGATCTTTTGCTGCTAGTGTTGTTTTTGCAGTATATTCGTTAAATTGCTGCAAAGGATTATAGTTATAGATAACACTTCCATCAAAGCTTTCAATATCTTCGATCTCTTTTATATCAAAACTTTGCTTAGTATCAAACAAATCAAGCCTATACCCTCTATAAGATACCCCACAATTATCATAATAATCATCCAAAGAGTCAAAAGCCACAGCCTTAAAACCACTCTCTTTTGGTAAATGTGGAGTATAGTTGATAGTATATTTTTGTTTAATATCTAAAAGAGTATTTGCTAAGTCATTTAAAGAATAACCTTTATATCTAATAGCAACATTTGTAGGAACTACCAATTTATCTATATTTGTAAATGTTCCTTCTTGTTGGTTTAGTGCTGGTGTATGAAAATCACCACTACCACTAGAACTAATCGTATAATCCCCATAAGAGTTATAAGCTACTACATAATCCCCACCAAGATCATTGTCTAGATCACATATTAAACTAACACCTAGAGTATTTGTTTGTGATGGAACTATAAGGACTTTAAACTCTGAAAAACTTTGGAAAAGCCCCAAAAGTTTAGCTATATTTGCACTATTTGGATGTCTAAATAGATCTTCACCTACTATTATCATAGGGGATTTTTTTTGAATAAATCTTTTTTGAATATCATCTACTTCTTCTTCACCTAGGTTAGATTCAGCACTTATATAACCAAGATCAAGATCCTCAAGATAACTATTTACTTCATCATTTGAGCTTTTAACAAAGGCATTTACAAGCATTGCCAATACCCCATCTTCACTACCAGCTTCATATTTGATATATTTTGTATAGATAGCTTTTAGGGCATCATCCGCAATAGGATGCATATAGAAGATTTGGGCTCTATTTTTTTTACTAGCTTGATTTAATGCAAATTTAATCATTGGATTATCATAATTTACAAAACTACCTACTGTTATAATAAAGTCTGATTTCTTAATATCCTCTAAAGAACCGTTGTATAAAGAGCTATTAGATGTTAAGGTAAAGTTTTTTATAAAGTTTTTAAAACTTCTTGCATCTTCATTGTATAGCTTAACACCAAGTTTTGATTTTAGTTTTTGTAAAATAAGTGCTTCTTCGTTTGTAATATAAGAATCAAATCTTATAGCATCACAGTTTTTAAGAGCTTTTATAGCCTCATCAAACTCCTCTTTTGAAGAGATTTTTTTATTTTCAAAATCAAAAGCAAATCTTCCAGCACCACAAAGTGAAGAAAACTCAAAGTCATTTGTAACTCTTGTTATTTTTTCATCTCCAATTTGCAAAGTTCCATCGTGTTTAACCTCATATCTAAGGCTACATGCACTACTACAATGTGCACAACTTGCTGGTATCTTAGAGCCTTCCCAAGCATTTGAGCTATATTTGTAACCATTTGATACCAAAGCCCCTACAGGACAAACAGAGATACACTCTCCACATTGTTGACATTTGGAAAATCTTATATCTATTTCAGATTTATATCCACCAGGTTTTACATAAAGAGCATTTGATCCTACTATTTCGTTACATGTTCTTACACATTTTTCACATAATATACATAAATATGGATCATATCCTAAGATACCCCATTTTTTATTTCTTCTTTTTTGCTCTTTTGCATTAAACTCTTGAGAGCTAACTTTAAACTCTAAAGTTTTGTTTTGTAGTTCACACTCTCCGCTTTTATCACATACACCACATTGTAAAGGGTGGTTTACATCATATAGTTTCATAATATTTTGTCTATGATGAAAAAGTTCATTACTATTTGTCTTGATATTTGAGCCATCAACAGCCTTTGCTTGACAACTAAGAACAAAACCATCATTACCCTCAACCTCTACAACACACATCCTACAGCTTCCTATAGGTGAGACTTTGGATAGATAACACATAGTAGGTATATAGATACTATTTCTTCTAGCTATTTGAAGTATGGTTTCACCAAAAGTACCTTTGCACTCTTTGCCATCTATAGTAATAGATAGTTGTTTTCCAAAATGTATAATTCTTTCACTCATAGTGCCACCATCCCGATGTAATAACATCTCATACATCTCTCAGCTTCCATTTGAGCCTCTTGTGAAGTTAATCCAAGATTTACTTCTAGGTTATTATCTTTTCTAATCTCAACATCAAGTTTTTGGCTCTCTGCTCTAGGAACACCTTTCATCCAGCCTTTGATAACTTCGTTTTTATTGTAAACTCCAAGTTTTCTAGTGTGATCTTCCATAATCTCATCATCTGTTAAAGAGACTTTTTTATCATATATATATCTACTTATTACACTAGCTGCTCTTTTTGCTTGACCAACGGCATTAACAACAGTCATAGGACCATATTCACAATCTCCTGCAGCAAAGAGTCCAGAGCGATTTGTCATATAATCTTTACCATTTGTTAAAAGAGTATTCCAAGAAGTTAGCTTTACTTCCCATTCTGGTGGTAAAAGTTGTAAATCTGCACTTTGTGAAACAGCTGGTACTACATAATCACACTCTATTTCAAACTCTCCACCTTCGATTTTATCTAAAACAGGTCTTCCACCATCTGGATCTGGTTTTAGTTCATATTTATCAACTATAATTTTTGTTATCTTTTCACCATCATCAATAATTGTGTTGATAGCTGAATAAAATATAAACTCAACTCCCTCTTCAACAGCTTCACTATACTCTTCTAGTGTAGTGTTATTTATAATAGTTTTTTCATCTCTTCTATAAAGCATCACAACTCTACTAGCTCCAGCTCTAATAGAACATCTTACAACGTCCATAGAGGTAAATCCACCACCAACACAAACAACAGTTTTGCCTTTTAGGTCTGTTGGTTTACCAATACTATATTTTTCCCATAGATTTATCTGATCAAGCATATCTATAGCACCCCAATATCCTTGCATTTTAGGGTTTTCATTGCTACATCCTATTCTTTTAGATAGTCTTGTACCAAAAGAAAGTAAGGTAGCATCATAGTTGCTATCTAGCTCTTTTAGTTTATTGGCATCAACTCTACTATTTGTAAAAACACTTACTGTTGGCATAGAGGTAACTAGTTCGATATCTTTATTGTATCTATCTATTGGCATCCTATATTCTGGTACCCCAACAGCAACTTCACCACCAAGAACTGGTAAGTCTTCATAAATATCTACTTTAATTCCTTCTAATGCAAGATAATATGCAGCAGTTAGCCCCGCTGGACCTGCTCCTACAATAGCTACTTGTTTGCCATCATCTCGTGGTTTTTTTGGTTTTACTGGGTGAAACCACTCTAGATTGTGATCTGTTTCATAATCAGCACCTATTCTTTTTAGCTCCATAATAGATATAGGAGAATCTAGATTTGTTCTTCTACAAGCTTTTTCACATGGATGTGGACAAACCCTACCACATGTATGAGCTAAAGGCATGGTTTGCCTTGTAGATGAAAGAGCTAAATCATACATACCATCTCTAACACCTTCTATATAAGCAGGTATATCAACATGAGCTGGACACATATCCATACAAGGAGCGGTGATATTTGCTATATATTTATCACCATCACTATCATACCAAGGTGATTTTTGTTGATTTTTTATACACTCTAAAAACTCATCTTCAAAATATTTTAACATCCCAAGCAATGGAGTAGGGACGGTTTTTCCTATTTCACATTTGCTTGTTTCTTGCATGGTAGAAGAGATCTCTTTTAGGTGAGCTATATCACTAAGAGTTCCTTCACCTCTACCTATTTTGTCAAAAATATCATATAGTATTCTCCCACCCCATCGTCCAGGGGCACATCTTCCACAAGCTTCTGAGTATTCTTGATATTGCTTAGCATAGTTTATAGCTAGTTTTACTATATCTACACTCTTATCAAAAAGTGCAAAACCATCCCATCCAACATAAGCTTTTGTTTGTGTTGAGTCATCATAAGCAAAGGGAAACTTAAAAGAGGTAGTTACGATATCTTCACCGCTTTTATTGCGGTTGTCTATCACTTCTCCTTGCCAATATGAAAAATATAGATTACTCATAATTTACTCTTCTATAGTATCTTCTTGGACTTGCTCTACTAAAGGAGCAGATTTTTTGATAACAACAGTCCAATCAACTTCGTTGAATTTTAAAGAGTTCATCAAAGTATAGTTATGCTCTTTTACCATATCTGCTACTTTTTGAATAGGTGAAAAATCACCTATTTCAAATAAAAATATAGCATTTTCATCTTCACTTATATCATCTTTTAGGAGTTCAAACATTCTATCATAGAAGTTCTCTTTTAGTAGCCTTAAATCATATCTTTTCATATCTAGCCCCTTACCTATCTATTTCACCAAAGACTATGTTTAAACTACCTATAATAGTTACAACATCGGCCAATTGGTGTCCTGGAAGTAAATCTTGTAATATCCCCGTATGCCAAAAGCTAGGAGCTCTTAGTTTGATTCTATATGGATATGGTGTTCCATCACTACATATATAGTATCCTAGTTCACCTTTTGGTGACTCTGTTGCTACATATACCTCACCAACTGGTGGTCTCATACCTTGAGTTACAAGTACAAAATGTTGCATTAAAGAGTAGTTTTGAGTCATAATTTGCTCTTTTGGAGCTGAGATATACTCTGGTGCATGAGCCATAAGTTCTGAACTTGTATCTTTGTACATAGTTATTAGCTGAGTTAGGATTTTTGCTGATTGTCTTATCTCTTCCATGTAGCATAGATATCTACCATAACTATCACATGCATATGAAACAGGAACATCAAAATCAAGCTCAGAATAAAGTCCATAAGGCATCTCTTTTCTAAGATCCCATTTTACTCCACTACCTCTTAGTGTAATACCACTACAGCCCCAACTTTTTGCCATCTCTTCAGAGATGATACCTACATTTTCAAGTCTCATTTTCCAGATTCTATTTTCTGTTAAAAGTCCTTCATACATAGCTACTTGAGGTACTACATGAGCTATAAATTTTTCTAAGCTCTCTAACCAACCTTTTGGAAGATCAAGAGGAACTCCACCTATTCTTACAGCAGAGTGTGTAAGTCTAGCTCCACAATAATCCTCCATCAGATCCATAGCAAACTCTCTTTCTCTAAAGCAGTATAAAAATACAGACATCGCCCCAACATCAAGTGCATGAGTTGCAAGCCAAAAAAGGTGAGAGATGATTCTATTTAGCTCTACAAGCATAGTTCTTATAACTTCTGCTCTTCTTGGAGCCTCTATGCCTAAAAGTTTTTCAACAGCTAGAGCAAATCCATAGTTATTTGAAGTTGCTGCTATATAGTCCATTCTATCTGTTGTTGGCAAAAACTCATTGTAGATCATATTTTCAGCCATTTTTTCCATACCACGGTGTAGATATCCTACATCAGGAACAGCTTTTATTACCTCTTCACCTTGAAGCTCTAGTATAAGCCTTAGTTGTCCGTGAGCTGATGGATGTTGTGGACCAAAGTTTACTATCATAGTATTGTCTTCTCGTTCAAATGAGATATTTTCAAAGAACGGTTTTAGTTTATTTACATGTTGCATCTTTGATCCTTACTTTCTTTTATCTAAAACTTTTGATTCTTTTTCATCAAATTTAGTGATTAATCTTGCACCAAAAAGCTTGACACCATCTTCTTCTTGATATGCTAGTGGAGTATGCTCTGGTTCACCCTCTTTTTGGATATCAAATCCATAAGGAACTTCATGTCCAAGTCTAGCAAATCTAGTAGTATCATATCTATCAATAGCAGCAGAGTCTCTTATTTCAGCTCCTATGATATCACGAGCCTCTTTACCAAAGATCTTATCTACTTCATACCATTGTGCTGCTTCATCACCTTGAAGTGGATAGGTTTTTCTAAGAGGATGATCATACCAATCATCAGGCATAAGGATTCTTTTTGGATAAGGATGATTTTTTAGTTTAATACCAAACATATCATACATCTCCCTCTCAGCCCAATCAGCAGATCTAAAGATAGATTCAACAGATTCTATAGCTTCTCCTAGCTCTACAAAGCATTTAAGCCTCATTCTTTTATGCTTAGATGTAGATAACATCTCATAAAAAACCTCAAATCCACCTCTTGAAGAGATATAATCCAAGGCACTAAGCTCCATCAAAAAGTCATATCCAAGTTCAACTTTTGCAAACTTTATAATCTCTTTGTTTTTCTTTGCATCTATAAAAACAACTAAATGTCCTCTTTGGATATAAGCATTTTCTATAGCAAAATTTGCTTTTAAAGTCTCTAAATCTTTAGCAAAAACTTCATCGTTTGATACATCACCTTTTGGAAGTTCTGGAGTTACATGAAACCTATCATTATAGTATGATTTTTTTTGAACATCACTTTTTGGAGTATATTTTCTCATTATACCAACCTTTTAGGCTTTTGTGATTTGAAAATCGAGCCTTGTCTAATTTTCTTTTGTAAAAGCATTACTGCATATTGTAAAGTCTCAGGTCTAGGAGCACAACCAGGTAGATAGATATCTACAGGTACTACTCTATCAGCTCCTTGAACAGTAGCATAAGTGTTAAACATACCACCAGTATTTGCACAGCTTCCCATGCTTATTACCCATTTAGGTTCAGGCATTTGATCATAAAGCCTTCTTAAAAACTCAGCATGTTTTTTGGTTAGAGTTCCAGCAATAACTAAAACATCAGATTGTCTAGGACTAGCTCTAAAGATAGTTCCAAATCTATCAAAGTCATATCTACTAGCACCAGTTGCCATCATCTCAATAGCACAACAAGCAAGTCCATATGTCATAGGCCATAAAGAGTTACTTCTACCAAAATTTACTAGTTTATCAACAGCGGTTAGTGCAATAGGTGCACCACCATTTGCTAAATAATTTACTTTATGCTGTGCCATTGTAGTGCTCCTTTTCTCCACTCATATATAAATCCTATTGTTAGCAACAAGAGGAAGAAAATCATTGCAACAAATCCAAACCACCCAAGAATTTTGAAGTTTATAGCCCAAGGAAACATAAATATTATCTCTACGTCAAATAATATAAAAAGTAACGCAAGCATATAAAACTGTGTTGAAATCTTATTTGGTTGCTTTGTAACTTCAGGTCCACACTCATATATAGTACACTTTAGTTTCTCTTCACTCAAACTTGAAAGCCTTCTACTAACAAACCTTGCAAGTGCTGTTGTAGCAATAAAAGCTACAAATGTGAGAACGAACATTACAAAAGCCCCAAAATACGGGTGTGCAAAATCCATATGACTCATATAATCCCCTTTTTTGATATATTTAAAAATCAAATTTTGTTTTGATTATGCAAAACTTTGCTAAATCATAACAAAAATTAATTAAAGTTGAACTTAGATAGTTTTATAAATAGAGTATATAACACTATTTGATACTAAAAGAAACAAGAAATTTTATCAAATAGTAGAAAATATCTCTTTTTTATGTTAAAAATCCCATAAGTTTTTCATTGTCAAATGTACCACGTTGCTCTTTTTTGATTTTTTCTATAACAATCTCATTTGAAAATATAGGATTTTCTAAAGTCGCTATTTTATAAGCAGCATTTTTGATAATAAGCTCTATTTGCCCACCAGAAAGAGGATATTTAGCAAGAGCGTGTATATCAAAATCATCACTAAATGGAAGAGTTTTAGGTAAAAGTAGTTCCCAAAGTTTTACTCTTTCTTCCTCATTTGGCTTTAGAAACTCTATTTTATAGTTAAATCTTCTACTAAAAGCTTTATCTATTGATTCTAAAAGATTGGTAGTGGCTATTAAGATACCATCAAATCTCTCAATTTGCTCTAAAAATATATTTTGCATTTGATTGTGCATCTTTTCACTTCCGCTTTTTGCATCTTCTGTTCTTGTACTTAAAAACTGATCTGCTTCATTTAAAAGTAAAATAGGCTCTGATTTGGACTTTTGGACTATAGATCTATATGTATCAAAGATATTTCTTACATTTTTTTCACTCTCACCTACATACATAGATAAAATCTTACTACAATCAAAGCTTAAAACCTTTTTTCTAAGAGATTTGGCAATTGCAAGAGCTGTTAGAGTCTTACCCGTCCCAGCTGCTCCATAGAAAATAATCCTAGCATCAATGCCTTTTTTCTTATCTTTGATACCCCATTCAATAAGTCTATTTGATACAGTTTTATCAACTTGTTTTAAAAGTGAGTCTAAAACCTCTTTGGTTTTTGTATTTAAGATAACTTCTTCTATGCCTTTTTTGGGTTCAATTAGCTCAAAAATAGATTGCTCTTTTATAAGAGTATCTATCTTTATTTTTTGAACTCTAGTTTTCTTTTTATTTGAGTTTGAGATTTTATAAAGTATCTCATCAGGGATATAAAAGTTTCTACTTATTCCTCCAAAAGGATTGATCATCTCATCATAATCAACCAAAGCATTTGAGACAAGCTTACCACCTTCTTCTAAAAGTGATCTATGTTTGATCTTTTCATAATCATCAGAGCTTATAAGGTTGAGTAGGGTATTCATATCTCTTATAGACTCATCATTACTAGCATATTCTTCTTTTAAAAGTGCCAAAAATATCATCTGTTCTTTTTCATCAAGATCATACTCTTTGAAAAATTCTTCTAACATAAGAGGTGAATTTGTAGCACTTACTCTTTCTTTGATACGGTTTTCTAGTAAGATTAGTTTAGATTTAAGTCTATTTATATTTGGTGAATTTTCATTGAAATTTACCTTTATGATATTGAGTTTTTGGGCTAAATCTATCTTGAAAAACTGATCTTGAAGATACTCTAGATGATCCAAATAGGGTGCAATTTCAGGTAAAACAAACTCTAAGGTTCCATCTTCAAGTAGCTTTAAAAATGAAGCCGATAAGCTTACACTACTATTTAAAAGCTCTAGTTTTGTAATCTCACTTATTTTAAGATGAGTAAAACCACTTTGAACAATCCAACCAAGTTCTAAAAGATTTTTAATCTTGATAATCTTTTCTAGATGTTCTAGTTTTTGTATATCATAAAACTCTGATAAAACATCAACAACACTTAAACTTTCATTGCCTATTATATATTGCTTTAGCATATATTGTAAGATTTTAGCTTCATTTATAGTACATTTTAGTTGAGAAAAAAGATCTAAACTCTCTATTTTATCACTATTTATAAAATCAATTACCTCTTTCAATCACATCTCCATAAAAGAATATAGCATTTTAATCTCATCAGCCCAAATATCAGGATCAATAGTCTCTAGGATTAAAGGAATATCATTCATTCTATCATCAGCCATCAAAAACTTAAAAGCATCTATACCAATTTGACCTTTTCCTAAGCTATCATGTCTATCTACTTTGCTTCCAATAGCAGGTTTTGCATCATTTAGATGCATACCTTTTAGGTATTTAAAACCTACTATATCATCAAACTCTTGCCATGTTTTATCATATGCTTCTTTAGTTCTTATATCATATCCTGCACTATGCATATGACAAGTATCTATACAAACACCAATTCTACTTTTATCTTCTACTTTTTCTATCAAATAAGCAAGATGTTCAAACTTATATCCTAAGTTGCTTCCTTGACCAGCTGTGTTTTCTATAACTGCACAAACATCTTTTGTTTTATCTAAAGAGATATTTATAGACTCTGCTATATAGTCTAAACACTCCTCTTGGCTTATCTTTCTTAGATGGCTACCAGGGTGGAAGTTAAGCCTATCAAGGCCTAGTATTTCACATCTTTGTAATTCATCTATAAAAGCTTCAAGTGATTTTTCTCTTGCTTGACTTTCTGGATGACCTAGATTGATAAGATAACTATCATGTGGTAAGATATGTTTTGGCTTAATTTGTGATTTTTCTAGTGCGTCAAACCATAAATCCAAAGTTTTATTATCTAGAGGTTTTGCTACCCATTGCCTTTGGTTTTTGGTAAAGAGGGCAAAAGCTTTTGCACCTATAGAGATAGCATTTAGTGGGGCATTATAGACTCCACCACTGCTACTAACATGTGCTCCTATATATTTCATGGTATTTCCTTTATTTGTATAAAAATACTATTTTCTTTATCTTTAAAGTATATTTCATTCTCTTTTTTATAGATATAGTTAAAACCATCCATATTTGTTAGCTCTTTTTGGTTAAGAACTTCATATAAAAAAGTAGAAGGATAGTTTTTATGAAAATACTCTTTTATAAAATTTTGCGAACTTTTACAAGCCATAGGTGATGTACAAATTCTATTTTCATAGACTTTGAGATAAAAAATAGCTCTTCCAAAGCTATAGATCTCAAGTTCATTACTATTTGTATAAGTTTTTAAAAATCCCATATCAGAGTATTTTATATTTGGTGTTTTGATGGTTATCAAAAGGCTTTGTGTTTTTAGTGGTTCTTTTGTAGAACAAGCACTAAAAACAAGTAAAAATAAAATTGAGGTTAAAATATATTTCATTAGTTAAGCGATGTTGTTTGGTGTAAATTCATTAAACTAACATAAAAATTTGTTGTCTCAAAATCATCTAAAAGTCCACTTGAAGGAGATAGATTTTGGTGGATTAATTTTAATTTTTCTGCTCTTTGAGGGTATAGTGAGCTTAAAATAATAGATGAAAGCTCTTTTCTCATAAATATAGCTGGAGGTATCATCCCTAGCTCAAAAAGTCCATTTAGTGATGGTGAGTGATATTTGATATGATGATGACTTCCATGTGGGCAAGAGCTAGTACTTACTAGTGTTTTACACTGCTCACAATATACAAACTCACTCATAATTTCAATATCTATATCAACACCACTTAGAGTATCTATAACAGAAGAAAGTCCATCTCTATCAAAAAATGCTCCAAGTCCAGCGTGGTTTTGACCTATGATTATCTTATCTACACCATAGTTTTTAGCAACTATTGCATTTAGTAGCATTTCATTAAAACCACCAAAGATATAGGTGTTTTCCAAAGGAATTAAAAGTACTCTTTGTTTATGCAAATAGTGATCTATAAAATACTGAATACACTTATATCTTGTCTCAAATGAGATAAAATCATCAGTATATGGCTTAAGTAGAAATAAAATCATCAAATCACATTTAACAAGCCCTGATCTTATAAGTCTTTCATGAACTCTATGAAAAGGCTTACCAGAGAGCATCATACAAGAGATTTTTTTGGCTCCTGTTTTTTCTATTGCTGCTTGGATTTGAGCTTTGTGATCTTTGATATCTTGAAACTTTAGAGTAAAATCACCACTTATAGCATAACTTCCTAGTCTTCTATAGGTGTCTTTTACTCCTTGATGCTCTGGGTTTATAGTACCATAGATGTTTTTGATTCTTTGCTCTTTATCTATTTTGAAAATCTCTTTTGTAGTAATCTCACCTATTTCTACACCATCACTAATAAACTTTAGTACCTCACCTTGTTTGGCACTTTTTAAAACCTCTTCGTTTTTTTTGCCACTTGGAGCTAATATAAAAGAAAATGGAAAACTCTTGCCCTCATAGGTTTTGCTTTGATCTACTTCTTTTGCAGTTTTTTCATCCATAAGAGTCATAACAGGAGCGAAAAGTCCCTCTTTTAGTAGTCCTAAAGTAGCTACAGCTTCCTTATCTATATAAAGATATTTCTCCTTCATCTAAATCCCTTTGCATATTTTCTTTATGATATCAAAACTTAGCTAAATATTAACATTAATCTCTTTTTTGCTAAAATATCTTAATCTTTTAAAAAGTTGGAAAATGAAGAGAATTTTAGTACAGATTTGTTGTAGCGTTGATAGTCACTATTTTTTGCAGTCATTAAGAGACGAGTATCCAAATAGTGAGATTATAGGCTTTTTTTACAACCCAAATATCCATCCATATAGTGAGTATATATTAAGATATAAAGATGTCCAATATAGCTCTAAAAAGCTAGATATTAGGGTAATAGATGGTGAGTATGAGCTTCAAAAGTGGCTAAATCAAACAAAAGGATATGAAAAAGAGCCTGAAAAAGGGGATAGATGTACTATTTGCTATGAAACTAGACTTTTAAAAACTATTTTAAAAGCAAAAGAGCTTGGATGTGATGGTTTTACTACTACACTTTTAATGAGTCCACTTAAATCTCAAGAAAAGCTAAATACTATAGGTACAAAGCTATCAAAAGAGTATAATATAGAGTTTATTTATAAAGATTATAGAAGTGGCAAGGGTGGAGTTGAACAAAACCTATGTGCCAAAGAAAATAGACTCTATAGACAAAACTATTGTGGGTGCTTATATGCTCTTAAAAGTCAAAGAGAGTATCAACAAAGGCTTTGTGATGAGTTGATTTCACCTATAAATAGACAAGTTTTACCTAGCTCTATAGAGTATAGGTTGGAGCTTTTTGCTCTTAGAGATAAGCTTATGGAAGAGAATAAAGAGTTTTTTATTAAAAAAATAGAGTTTATGAATTATAGATTATTACAAGCATATCTTAAACAAAATAATCAAATCCTAAAGAGCTATGTTCTAGCTTATTCATATCTAAAAAACCAAAAATTAAAAGCAAAAATAGAGTATATCAAAGATGATATTGCATACCTTAATAAAAATGGGGTAGTTTTTATAAAACTTGATAGATTTAATAAAACTTTAAAGACAAACTACCAAAATATAGGACAAATAGATAAAAATCCACCTAGATTTGATGATGAGGTGGCTTTACGAAGAGAGCTTATAGGTCAATATTCACTAAGTCCTATAGTTGTAGTAGAGGAGTTTATTCAAGATCAAAATTATGAGATTTTTATAGACTCAAAATATTATATTGATACAAAGGAAGAGATTGAGACTTTTAGTTAGTGCTTTAGAGCCATCAGCAAATATTCATCTAAAAGAGCTTAAAAAGCATCTAAGTAGTGAAGTAAAGTTTGTAGGTATTTTTGATAAAAGCTTAGGAGAGCCTATAGTAGATCTATCAAGTAGTGCAGTTATGGGGATAGTAGATGCCCTAAAAAAAATAAGGTTTTTTTTAGATCTTAAAAAGAAAATGGCTACTATAGCAAAGAGTTGTGATAAAGTACTTTTGATGGACTCATCAGGATTTAATCTTCCACTAGCAAAAGAGCTAAAAAAACTATATCCAAATCTTGAAATTAACTACTATATTTTACCTCAAGCATGGGCTTGGAGAAGAGGAAGGATTAAAATAATAGAAAAATATTGTGATAATCTATACTCAATACTACCTTTTGAAAAAGAGTATTATACAAAAAAAGATAAGATCCAATATGTTGGACATCCACTGTTAGATGAAATAAAAGAGTATAAAACAAGTTTAGTTAGAAGTGCTAAGATAGCCTATATGCCAGGAAGTAGAAGAAGTGAAATAAAAGCTTTAATGCCTATTTTTAAAGAATTGTCTCAAAATATAGGCATAAGTAAAGAACATATTTTAATAATACCTATAAGCTTTAAAGATAAAGACTTAGAAGAGATTTATGGAGATATAGAGGGCTTTAGTATAAGCTATGATACTCATAAAAGCCTATATGAAAGTGAATTTGCTTTTATATGTAGTGGTACGGCTACTTTAGAAGCTGCTATAATAGGGACACCTTTTATACTAACATATAAAGCAAAAAAGTTTGATTATTTTGTGGGTAGAAAGATCTTTAATATTCAAACTATAGGATTAGCAAATATATTTTTTGAAAAGATGAAAAGGGATAGAATACATCTAGAACTTTTACAAGAAGATGTAAATAGTAAAAAGTTAATAAAAGAGTACAATCAAGTTAATAAAGAATTATTTATTCAAAATGCTAATATCTTAAGAGAGTATTTAAAAACAGGAAGTAGCAAAACAGTGGCTTTTCTAATAGAAAATAAATGAAAAATTTGATATCATATTGCAAGAATTAATTTATTGCTAGGAATGAAAATGTTAGATATAATGCAAATACAAGAGATTTTACCGCATAGATACCCTTTTTTACTTGTAGATAGAATAACGGATATGGTAGAAAAAGAGTCAATAGTAGGATATAAAAATATCTCTATAAGTGAACCAGCATTTATGGGACATTTTCCTGGACATCCTATCTATCCAGGAGTTTTGATACTTGAAGGTATGGCACAAGCTGGTGGAATTTTGGCACTAAAGAGCAATGGACTTACAACACAAGAGCTTAAATCAAAAGTAATCTACTTTATGAGTATAGATAATGCCAAATTTAGAAGTCCTGTAAGACCAGGAGATAAGCTAGAGTATAGAGTAAAGATAGTAAAGCTTAGAGGAACGTTGATAGTTTTAGAAGCAAAATCTTTTGTTGATGAAAGATTAGTAGCTGAAGCTGAGCTAAAAGCTATGATTGTAGATAAGTAGGCTTACTATGTCTTTGATACATAAAACAGCTATTATAGAAGATGGTGCTACTATTGGTAACAATGTACAAATAGGAGCATATACTATAATAGGTAAAGATGTAACTATAGGAGATGGTAGTGTAGTTGGTAGCCATACTATCATAGAGGGCAAAACTACAATAGGTAAAAATAATCAGATTTTTTCTCATGCAGCTTTAGGAAGCATACCACAAGATCTAAAATTTGATGGTGAAGATGTAGAGCTTATCATAGGAGATAACAATAAAATAAGAGAGTTTACACTCTTTAACCCTGGGACACTAGGTGGTGGTGCTAAAACTATCATAGGGGATAATAATCTTTTTATGGGATATGTTCATGTTGCACATGATTGTATTATAGGGAATAACTGTATTTTTGCAAATGTGGCGACTTTGGCTGGGCATGTAGAGTGTGGTGATTATGTAGTTGTTGGTGGACTTACTCCTATACATCAGTTTTGTAAGCTTGGAACTTCTGTTATGGTTGGAGGAGGAAGTGTGGTTACTCAAGATATACCACCTTTTTGTTTAGCAGAGGGAAATAGAGCTATTATAAGAGGGCTTAATCTAACAGGACTTAGAAGAAGATTTGATGATAGAGAAGTAATAGATGATATAAAAAGAGCATATAAACAACTCTTTACATCAAATGCACCTTTGGCTGATAGCGCAAAAGAGATATTAGAAAATAGTAAAAACCAATATGTAAAGCTACTTGCTGAGTTTGTTTTAAATACAAAAAGGGGAATCCCTTATGAAAGAAGGAAAGAGAGTTGAGTAAAAAAATAGTATGTGATTTTTGTGGAGCGGTTGATAGTGTCCAAAATCCTATAATTGCTGGAGATAATGCAAATATTTGTAAGTCTTGTATAAATACTGCTTATGATATAATAAACTCTAGTGATAGTGAATATATAGAGACTGATACAAAAGTAAAAGAGCAAAAAGTAATAGAGATTCCAACACCACAAAAGCTAAAAGAGTTTTTGGATCAATACGTAGTAGGGCAACACCGTGCAAAAAAGGTGTTAGCAGTTGCTGTATATAATCATTATAAAAGAATATTTAAACAAGATAGTAATATAGATGATGATACAGAGATAAATAAGTCAAATATTTTACTTATTGGTCCAACAGGAAGTGGTAAAACACTGTTAGCTCAAACTATAGCAAAATATCTTGATGTTCCTTTGGCTATAGCTGATGCTACAAGCTTAACTGAAGCTGGATATGTAGGTGATGATGTAGAAAATGTTATAACAAGACTTCTTCAAGCAGCAAATGGTGATGTAAAAAGAGCAGAGCAAGGAATAATTTTTATAGATGAGATAGATAAGATTGCTAGAATGAGTGAAAATAGAAGTATAACAAGAGATGTAAGCGGTGAGGGTGTTCAACAAGCTATGCTGAAAATCATAGAAGGAAGTGTAGTAAATGTTCCTCCAAAAGGGGGTAGAAAACATCCAGGGCAAGATGCCGTTCAAGTAGATACAACAAATATTTTATTTATTTGTGGTGGGGCTTTTGATGGACTTGAAGAGATTATCAAAAAACGCCAAAGTGGTAATGTTTTGGGCTTTACTCAAAGTAAAAAAACTAAAAAAGATCTAGAAAATCTTATAAATTTAGTTGAACCTGATGATTTGGTAAAGTATGGAATTATTCCAGAACTTTTGGGAAGACTTCATATGTTAGCTACTTTAAATGAGATTACAAAAGAGGATATGGTGCATATTCTAACAGAGCCAAAAAACTCACTTGTAAGACAATATACAAAACTCTTTAAACTAGATAATGTAGAGTTGGAGTTTGAAAAAGAGGCTTTAGAGCTTATAGCTCAAAAAGCTATAGAGAGAAAAACGGGAGCTAGAGGACTTAGGTCAATATTGGAAGATATTATGCTTGATATTATGTATGATTTACCAAATTTAAATAATAAAAAAGTTATAATTACAAAAGATATTGTAAATAAAACCAATGAACACTTGGTTGCATCATAAGGATTGTAGATGATTTTTGATAAATTAGTAGGTATGTTTTCCAATGACATGGCTATGGATTTGGGTACAGCAAATACTATAGTCTCTGTAAAAGGAAGAGGTGTTATTATCAACGAACCCTCAGTTGTAGCAGTACAAAACGATAGATCAGGAAGAGATAGGATTTTGGCTGTTGGACTTGAAGCAAAAAGAATGATTGGTAAAACTCCACTTAATATTCAAGCGGTAAGACCTATGAAAGATGGTGTTATAGCTGATTTTGAGATGACTGAGAGAATGATAAGATATTTTATAGAAAAGGCTCATAAAAGAAAATCTTTTCTAAGACCAAGAATAATCATAGCTATACCTCATGGCATAACACAAGTAGAAAAAAAAGCGGTTAAAGAATCAGCTATAAGTGCTGGTGCTAGAGAGGTGTTTTTGGTAGAAGAGCCTATGGCAGCTGCTATAGGTGCTGGTATTCCTGTAAGTGAACCAGATGGGCATATAGTTGTTGATATTGGTGGAGGTACAACTGAAATAGGTGTTACTTCACTAGGTGGACTAGTGCTTTGTAAGTCTATTAAGGTAGCTGGAGATAAGTTTGATAGATCTATTATGGAGTATGTAAGACAAAACTACAACCTCTATATAGGTGAAAGAACGGCTGAAACTATCAAAATAGAGATAGGTACGGCTATTAAGCTTGATACTGAACTAAAAATCAAAATCAAAGGAAGAGATAACTCTGGGCTACTTTCTACAATAGAGCTAGGAAGTGAAGGAGTTAGAGCAGCTCTTAGAGAGCCTCTTAAAGAGATAGCCACAGCTGTAAGAAATGTGCTAGAAGAGATGCCACCAGATTTAGCTAGTGATATCGTTGATAATGGTATAGTACTTACTGGTGGTGGGGCTTTGATAAGAGGACTTGATAAGTATTTTTCTGAGATGGTAAAGCTATTAGTAAGGGTTGCTGATGAGCCTTTGCTTGCTGTTGCTTATGGAACTAGTAAAGTACTTGATGAAGAGGATTTATTAAAACTAATATCAAATGAATAAAAACTTCTTTATTGCTATATTTTTAGGTATTGCTCTACTATATATATTTAATATAGATTCTTATATCTATAATAAATTTACAACAGTGGGCAATAATCTAAAAGATAGATATTTAGATATATTTATAAAAAGTGGTAATTTTGTAACTAAATATTTTGATCAAGCAAATAATATACAAACACTACAAGATGAAAATCAAGAACTAAAAAAATATAAATTGTTATATGAAGATTTAAAAGTTGATTCAAAATATCTTTATGATGTTTTGTCTTGGCAAAAATATATCTATCCAGAGTTGAGATTAACTAAAGTCATATCTTATAAAAACCCAAAAGATCAAACTCAAATATGGATAGATTTTCCTTTAGAAAAAGATAAAATAGTTGGGTTGATATTTGATAATTATGCTGCGGGAATTGCAGTAAATAAAAACAATAAAACATTGGCACTTTTAAATAATAATGAAAAATCAAACTATGGTGTTATAATAGGAGAAGAAAAAGCTACAGGGATAACTCATGGTGGAGATGAGATGGGGAATATACTTATCAAATATATACCTCTTTGGCAAAACTTTAAAATAGGCGATATTGTATATACAAGTGGTACGGATGGGATCTTTTATGAAGGGCTTAAAGTAGGAGAGATTATCTCTATAAAAGAGGGCGTTAATACATATGAGGCATATATGAAACCCTATGTTGTAAGTACAAAAAAAAGGTTTTTTTATATTTGTGAACTAAAAAAAGAGGAACAAGAGTTAGAATAAGTTTAATAAAAAATTAAGAAAACTTATTTTAATAAAAACTTAGCTAAAATAAACAAAATATGTTTTAAGGCTTTAAGATGAGTAATACAGTATCAAAGATTAATATATTAATAATAGATGACAATAAAGAGATAGTAAATGTTTTTGATAAATATTTTACTCCTTTAGGTATAGAATTAAGTGTTTTTACCAACTACGAAACAGCCCTTAATAAAATAAATCTAAAAAAACCATTTAATATAATAGTTGCAAATACACTTGACTCTTCTACATTGTGGCTTAATTTTGTTAAACTTTTAAAGGCTTATTGTAGCACAAAAATAGAGACTATAATAATAGGTAGCGGAAGTATAGAAGATCTTTTATATGCTACAGAAGTAGAGGCTAAGAAGTTTTTTACAACTCCATGTGATTATGAGAAGATAGCACAATTTACTCTTGGACTTATAACAAGTATGGAGATAAATGCAGCAAAAAATGATAAAGTTAAGCTTGTTGATGGATGGCTTTACTCTTTTAATAAAAAAACATTGGCAAAAAGTGATAAGGTTATACAACTAACCAAAAATGAGTTTGCATTTTTAGAGGCTTTGATAAAAAATAAAGATAAAATTGTTACATACGATATGTTAAAACAAGCTATTTATAAAACAAAAAATCTAAAAACAGATAAACTTCATGCTATAAGAACCTTGGCTAGAAATATAAGATCAAAAACAGGATCAAAAACAATCATAGGAACACTTAATAAAATAGGATATAAAATAAAAGTCTTATAGTATTGGCTTTTGTAGAGAACTTGGTATCTCTATACCGTTTTAGGAGAGATTTATGAGTAATGAATTAAAAAATCAAATAGTAATATATGAAGATATAAATGGAGATATAAAACTAGATGTTTCACTTGAAAATGAAACTTTATGGTTAAGTCAAAAACAACTAGAAGTTTTGTTTGATAGAGATAAATCTGTTATCTCAAGGCATATAAGAAATATTTTTAAAGAAGAGGAACTTGATAAAAATTCAGTTGTTGCAAAAAATGCAACAACTGCTACTGATGGTAAAGTGTATCAAGTAGAATATTATAATCTTGATATGATTATCTCTTTGGGGTATAGAGTAAACTCAAAAAGAGCAACAAGTTTTAGAGTTTGGGCAACAAAAATTTTAAAAGATTTTATAGTGAAAGGTTATGCTATAAATGAAAAAAGAGTTAAAGAAAAAGGATTAAAAGAGCTAGAACAAACGCTAGAACTAATAAAAAGCACTATTTCAGATACACAAATAGAGCTAAACGAAGCAAAAGGTTTACTAGATGTTATAATAAACTACTCTAGAACGTGGACACTTTTGCAAGGCTATGATGAAGACTCTTTAAAAATAGACTTTGTACCAAAAAAGGCAAATTTTATACTAGATAGCGATGAAGCAAAAAGCTATATAGAACAACTAAAAGATGAGTTAATTAAAAAAGGTGAAGCAACAGAGCTTTTTGGTAGAGAAAAAGCAGGAGAGTTTGAAGGTATCTTACGAAATATTTATCAAACTTTTGGTGGTGTTGATTTACTAGAAAGTATTGAAGAAAAGGCTGCAAATTTACTCTACTATATAATCAAGGGACACCCTTTTAATGATGGAAACAAACGTATAGGTGCTTTTATGTTTATTCTTTTTTTAAGTAAAAATAATATGCTTTATAAATCAAATGGGGAACTCAAAATAAATGATAACGCTCTAGTGGCACTTTCACTTATGACTGCAAAAAGTGAACCAAAACAAAAAGATACTATTATAAATCTAATAGTAAATATTTTGCAAGGCTAAAAACAAGTAATATTACAAAAAATGAATTAATCCAAAATATAAGAAATTTTTTAATAGTTTCAAGAAATTAGGTGCTACAAGTGTAAATAGTATAATGGTACAAACCTATTGGAATATAGGGAAAATGATAGTTGAAGATGAACAAAAAGGTGAGACTAAAGCGATGTATGGTAAAAAAAGTTTGAATCTATCTCAAAAGCACTTACCGATGAGTTTAATAAAGGTTTTGTTACTAGAAATTTGTGAAATATGAGACAGTTTTACATAGTTTTTTAATTTGAACAGAGTGTGTAGCAAATTGACTTGGACACATTATAGGAGATAAATTTGGAATATCCTTATAAAAAGTTAACTATAGGTAGATATATAGATAATCTGTATAAAGAAGGGTTTCAAAAGTCAAATTTACTAGAAAATGACGTTGAAGAGATATTTGAGAATATAGGAATATTTAGAATTAAAGGCTATGTAAAAGCATTTAGAAAAGATGCTTCAAAATATAGTTTAGATGATATTATAAACCTTTATGAGTTGGACAGAAAAATATCTATAAACTTTTTCAAAATCTCTTCACAAATTGAAATAAAATTAAAAGCATATTTAATAGAAACTGTTTATAGTCTTACTGATAATCCATTTTTCTATCTTGTAAAAAATTGCTATATAGATGATTTTGTTTTAAATACTGAATCAACATATGATTGGGAAACAAAAAAAGTACAAAATAGAAGAGAAGAGATCTACCTGCATTATAGAGACTATTATCTAAATAAATATGATTTTAATAATAATAAATATAGGTATTTAAAAGATATAGAATTAATAGAATTAAATCAGCAAAAGGAAATAAACTATCCACCTTTTCACTATTTTATAGAAAATATTACTTTAGGAAGTTTGATAAATATAATTTCAAAGTTAAGAATAGAAGAAAATATAATTTTAAAACTTTTAGCAAATAAATTTGGTATGTATGATAAAGATGTATTTTTAAACTATTTATTGAGATTAAAAGAGTTAAGAAATAGGTGTGCACACAATGGAAGAATATTTAATAGAAATTTTAGAGGTGTCAAAGCCTACGGGGTTCATAAAAAGTTTAGAAAAGTGATATTTGAACATAAAATTCTAGATTTATATTTTTCTATGCAAATTTTATTAAAAAATGATACACAAATAAATAGCATAGATAAACTTTTAGAACATTTTAAAAAAGATATTTTAAATAATTGCGATAATAATTTAGAAAGTTTTGTGATGAATATAATCAAAACAAGGTAAGTGTGCATGCAGGGACTTACCGTAAGTTATGAATTATATATAAAAATAGCTTAAAAATAGTTGAAAAATAGTATTTTGAAGAGTTTTGTGGAGATAGAATTTCAACACTTTATAAGTAATAAAAGATAGAATTTTTGATATCATTAGAAAGTTTATTAAGTAATATATTAATCTTAAGTAAAATAAATATAAAACTAATAGTAAATATTTTGCAATAAGGAAAAATAAAATGATTAATATTGAAAATTTTGAAAAATATTTGAATAATTTTACTTCACTTACATCAGGTACAATAAGTAGCTATAAAACTAATATTAAAAATCTTATTGAAATTTTAAATAAAATTGAAGACTATAGAAATATGACTAATAATGATAAAATTATAGCATTTTCTGAATTAGAAAATAACACCTATAGAAATCATCTTAGTCCTAAAAAATTTAATGATTATAGAAGTGTAGCTAGAAAATATAAGGAATATTTCGATAGGGAGAAAAATAATATTAAGAATAGTCAAAGAGTAGAAGTAAAAAATCCAAATACAGGAGGAAAAATGTCAAAAAATACACAAACTCAAGTACTAAACCAAATTTTATTTGGAAGTCCAGGGACTGGAAAAACTTATAAAACTATAAATAAAGCTTTAGAAATAATAGATCCAGAGTTTTACTATAACAATAAAGATAAGAGAGATGTTTTAAAAACAAAATTTGAAGAGTATAAAAAATCTGGACAAATTGAGTTTATAACATTTCATCAAAGTTTTTCTTATGAAGAGTTTGTGGAAGGAATTAAAGCAGAAACAAAAGATGATAATATAACTTATGAAGTAAAATCGGGAATTTTTCAAAAATTATCAAAAAAAGCTTTACAAAACTACAATCAATCAAAAGAAAATAGTGTAAATAAAAAAGAGTTTGACACAGTTTTTAAAGAATTGGTTTTAGATAAACTAATCGATGATGAAAAACTTGAAATAAAAATGAAAAAGAGTAGTTTTTTTATAAAAGAAGTTGATGAAAATAAAATCAGTTTTGATAAAGCTGGTGGTGAATCACAACATGTTTTATTGATTAAAAACTTAAAAACTATGTATGAAGCTGAAGAAAATAAAATTATTATTGGTGGATTATCTCAATATTATAATCCTTTATTGGAATATTTATTAAAAAATAGTGAAATAAAAAATCAAGAAAAAGAGCAATTAAAAAACTATATTTTAATAATAGATGAAATAAATCGTGGAAATATCTCTAAAATCTTTGGAGAGTTGATTACTTTAATAGAAGAGAGCAAAAGGCTAGGAAATGTCGAGGAGCTAGAAATTACTCTTCCTTACTCAAACAAACCTTTTGGAGTACCAAAAAATCTTTATATTTTGGGGACTATGAACACAGCAGATAGAAGTATTGCACTGCTTGATACAGCTTTAAGAAGAAGATTTGAATTTATCGAAATGATGCCAAATCCTAAACTTTTGGAGGGTGTAGAGGTTGATGGAGTGAAAATCGATAAACTTCTTGAAACTATAAATAAAAGAGTTGAGTATTTATATGATAGAGACCATACAATAGGACATGCTTATTTTATGGAGCTAAAAGAAAAACCTACATTGGAAGCTTTGGAAAATATATTTAGAAACAAAATAATCCCACTTTTACAAGAGTATTTTTATGATGATTGGGAAAAAATAAGGCTTGTTTTAGGTGATGGTTTTGTAGAAAAAATAGAGATAAAATCAGATATTTTTGATAAAGAGTTGATAGAAAATAGCGATTATTTGGAAGATGAAAAATATATTTATAGTATTAAAAAAGAGTTTGATTTTTCTAAGTTTAAAGAGTAAAAATGGTTTTAAAAGAGTTTGAATTTTTACAATATAAAGATGAAAAAAAAGAGAACCATATAAAAGAAGATAGTTTTAACTCTATTGAAAAATTTGTATTGGAAAATGAACAAACAGCACAATATCTAAAAATTACTAGCAAAAAAGGTTTTGGCAAAGTATTACAAGCCCAAAATTATGTAGGACTTATCCAAACAAAAGATGGCACTACAATAGAGATTTTGCCAAAAATAAGAAATATAGATGATGAAAAATCAAAAGAGATTTTACTAAAAATGTTAAAAACTCTAAAAAACTCTCCTTTTAAAAACTTCAATATTGCAAATTTAAAATCAAGAAAAATGCCACTTTTGGAGATTTTTATCTCTATGTTCTTAGAAGAGTTGGCAAAACTTATACGAAAAGGAATAAAAAGTGATTATTTACAAAAAGAAGAAAATCTTAAATTTCTAAAAGGAAAGCTAAAAATTAAAGAGCAGATAAAACAAAACTATATTCACAAAGAGCGATTTTTTGTAGAGTTTGATGAGTTTTTATCAAACAGAGTGGAAAATAGGCTTATAAAATCAACTCTAAAATACCTTTATAAAAAATCAAAATTAAATATTAATCAACAAAAAATCAGAGAGTTTTTATTTGTATTTGATGAGGTAGAAGAGTCAAAAAGTATCAAAACAGATTTTGAAAAAGTAAAACCAAATAGAGCTATGAGAGATTATGAGCAAGTTTTATTATGGAGCAGAACATTTTTGCTAGAAAACTCTTTTTCTCCATATAAAGGTGAAAATATAGCTTTTGCACTTTTGTTTGATATGAATTTACTTTTTGAAAGTTATGTTTATGATTATTTGAGAAAATCTGGGAAGTTTGAAGAGATAAAAGCACAAGATAAAACTCATCATTTAGCCTATGAAAAGAATATTGGAAGATTTAGATTAAAGCCTGATATTGTGATAAACAAAGGCGAAATTATCGCAGATACAAAGTGGAAATTATTAAGCTTTGAAAAGAGTAATAATGGAATTTCTCAAACTGATATATATCAACTCTATGCCTATGGTACAAAATATAAAAATTGCCAAAATTTGTATTTGATTTATCCATATGATGATGTAAATTTGGAAAATTCTTATCATTATTTTAAAGATAATGACAAAGATAAAATTAAAGACCTACAACTAGATATTTTATTTTTTGATTTAGATGATACAAAATTTGTTGGACAAAGTTTAAACTAAATATTCACTCAAAATTAGCAAAAGCACCTTCAATACTAGGAATAGTTTTATATGAAGTTTTTGTAAGCCTTGATTTTTTTGTTTTTAAATCACAAATTGCTATTTTGAAATTTGCACCAATATTTGGCTCAACTACACAAATAATCTTATCATCAATTTGCCTTGTTGCATAAATAGTTCCTTGTAAATCTCTAAAAAAATATTTAGGATATGAAAGCGGAGTGATTTCAACAATATCAATAGTATCAGTGTTTGGAAGAGTTTTTAGCAATTTTAATGCATCATCATAGCTATCAAACTGTATACACCAATCATCAAAGATCTTGTTAAAATGAACTAAATCTTCATCCAAAAAACCACCAGCATGTGACTGTAAAGCAAAAATAGACATTGTTTTCCTTATATTTGAAAGTTTTCCAGCATAGCTTTTAACCTATGTCGAAATTTTTGTATTTTTTCAACATAGTACATGATCTATGTCGAAATTTTTAGATTTTTTCGACATAGCTTTTATAGAAATCCTTTTTGAAGAAGTTCAAAAAGTTTAATATTTACATAAAATTTTGTATTTTTAATTTGTATACTATTTAAAATACCTATTTTTTCCATAGATTGTAAATACTTACTTGCTGTTTCTCTATGAAGATCTAATCTATCCACCAGCATATCAATCTTTGTATAAGGATGAATAAACAATACCTCTAAAAGATCTTTTGAATAGATCTTTGGAAGCTCAGTTTTTAATTTATCTTTTGTGCTATCCATTAGATCTTTTATATTATTGATTAACTGCACTTGCTCAGATGCAGTTTGTTCAACTCCATCTAGCATATAAATAATCCACTCTTCCCAGTTTCCTTTAGTTCTTATCTCTTGTAAGAGTCTATAATAATCAGCTTTGTGTTTGATTATATAGCCACTTAAGTATAAAATAGGAAGTTCTAATAGCTCATTTAGTATTAAATATAAAATATTTATAATCCTACCAGTTCGACCATTTCCATCATAAAATGGATGAATCGTCTCAAATTGATAGTGGATAATTGCCATTTTGATTAGTGGATCTATATCATCATCATTATTGATATATTGCTCTAGATTTGCTAACAAATCTTTGATAGTACTTTCATCTTGTGGCGGAGTGTGTATTATTTCACCTGTTGCTTGGTTTTTTAGTACAGTTCCTGATTGTTTTCTAATACCAGCACTATTTCCTTCTAGCTCTTGTTGAATATCTACTATATGTTTTAATAGTAGCAGATTGTTAGATTTTACTAGTTCAAAGCCTTTTAGAACTGCTTTGCTATATCTTTGTACCTCTTTTGTAGCATTTGAAATATCTGATATATCCAAAGTAGATAGATATAACTCATCGTGTGTAGTTATGATATTTTCTATCTCAGAACTATCTTTTGCTTCTTGGAGTATTAGTGAATTTATCAAAATGGCTTGATTTGGTATGATTTTTGCTACACCATTAAGTTTTGCAAGAGCTTTATTTGCTAAAATTGATTTTTTTAGTATAGCTTTGGTTTCTATATCTATATCTAATGGTAACTTTTTTGGTATAAATTCACTCATAAATAACTCCTAAATGCTTCGTGGGTTATAAATATTCTATTGTAATTCATTATATCATAATACTATATAAATTTATATTGCTTTTCCTAATCTAACAAAAGTTATAATATGAATATATAAGATAAAAACTATGCTACAATCAAAGGAAAAATATGAATAAAGATATAATATTAACTACATTAAATTCTAGGTTTTCGCATAGTTCGCTGTCTTTGAGATATCTATATGCAAATATGCATGAACTTCAACATAGTTCAAAGATTTTGGAGTTTGTTATAAACTCTCAAACACAAGTAATTGCTGAGGAGATCTTGGAGTATTGCCCAAAAATAGTGGGTTTGAGTACCTATATATGGAATGCTACAGAAATCTCACAAATAATTAAAATAATCAAAAAAGTCTCACCAAAGACTATGATAATCTTAGGTGGTCCAGAGGTGAGTCATAAGCCTTTTAGAGTAAACTTTGATGTGGCTGATTATATTATAAGTGGTGAGGGTGAGGAGCTTTTTTATAGACTATGCAAAGATATTTTAGATAACAATCCCCCAAAAGAGAAATTTTTATACTCTAAAGGTGTAGATTTTAGTAAAATCAAACTACCTTATGAATATTATACAGATTTTGATATACAAAATCGCCATATCTATATAGAAAGCTCTAGGGGTTGTCCTTTTGAGTGTGAGTTTTGTTTGTCATCTATAGATCTAAAGATGAGGTATTTGCCTTTGGAAGTTGTACTAGATGAACTAGAAAAACTTTGGCAAAGAGGGGCTAGAAACTTTAAGTTTATAGATAGAACGTTCAATGTCAAAATAAGTTATGCAAAAGCAATACTAGAGTATTTTTTAGCCAAAAATGAGGAGTATTTTTTGCACTTTGAGGTGATACCTGATAACTTCCCAGATGAACTAAGGGTTTTGCTTACTAGGTTTGCTCCACAAAGTTTGCAACTAGAAGTTGGAATACAAACACTCAATCTTGAAATAGCAAAAAACATAAAAAGAAACCTACGACTAGCTAAAATCAAAGAAAATATCAACTTCTTAGAGACTCAAACAAAAGCACATCTTCATGTTGATTTGATAGTTGGTTTACCAGCAGAGACTTTGCAAAGTTTTGCAGCAAATCTTGATGAGCTTTATAGCATAACAAAGTCTGAAATACAAATAGGAATACTCAAAAAACTATCAGGAACTACACTAGATAGACATGATATAGAGTATGGTATGATCTATAATGATGAGCCACCTTATGATATACTTCAAAATGATTTTATAGACTTTTTTACTATGCAAAAGATGAAAAGATTTGCTAGGTTTTGGGATATAGTCTATAATAGTGGTAATTTTATAAAAACTTCAAAAGTACTTTTTGAAAATGGACGGGTATTTGATAACTTTTATGATTTTAGTGAGTGGCTATATAAAAGAAGTGAATCAACCTATAAGATTTCACTTGATAGGATAGCAGAGTATCTATATGAGTATTTAATCAAGAAGTATTATAAAGATATGATAGCACTTACTATTTTAGAGGATATTATGAGTGTTGAGGGTAGAAAAGTACCAGCATTTTTAAAGCCACTTATACCAAAAGAGTATGATATAGCTCAAAAAGAGGTTTCAAAAGCAAATAAAAGACAACAACTTAGGGATTTATAAAGAGTAAAGTTCTATAAATATAATAAATTTTTATAAAATAAAGTAAAAATTGGACTTTTAACTATAAGTTTTACTAATTTAAGCTTTGTTTAATATTGCTTCTTATATACTTCTTTTACTAAAGGATAAAATTTATCTACTAATAAAAAAGGAGAAATTATGAAGAAGACAATTACAACAACAGGTGGAAATCCAATATATGATAACCAAAACTCATTAACAGCTGGTGAGTTTGGACCGCTTTTAATGCAAGATTATCAGTTGATTCAAAAACTAGCTCATCAAAATAGAGAAAGAATCCCAGAACGAGCAGTTCATGCAAAAGGAAGTGGGGCTTATGGAGTTTTGGAAATAACAGAAGATATTTCAAAATATACAAAAGCAAAAGTATTTCAAAAGGGCGAAACTACTAAAGTTCTAGCAAGGTTTTCAACAGTTGCAGGTGAAAGAGGTGCAGCAGATGCAGAGCGAGATGTAAGAGGTTTTGCACTAAAGTTTTATACAAAAGAGGGTAACTGGGATTTGGTTGGAAACAATACTCCTGTGTTTTTTGTAAGAGATGCATATAAGTTTCCAGATTTTATACATACTCAAAAAAGAGATCCTCAAACACACTTAAGAAGTAATAATGCTGCATGGGATTTTTGGAGTTTGAGTCCTGAGACTATTCATCAAGTTACTATACTGATGTCAGATAGAGGAATACCAGCTTCATATAGACATATGCATGGTTTTGGCTCACATACATATAGCCTAATCAATGATAAAAATGAGAGATTTTGGGTTAAGTTTCACTTTAAAACAATGCAAGGTATAAAAAACCTAACAAACAAAGAAGCAAAAGAGATAATAGGGGCTTGTAGAGAGTCAAATCAAAAAGATTTATATGATAGTATTGAGAATAAAGATTTCCCTAAATGGAGCTTTGAGATACAGATTATGAGTGAAAAAGAGGCTAAAGAGAGTGAGTTTAATCCATTTGATCTAACAAAAGTTTGGCCACATGCAAAATATCCTCTTATAAAAGTGGGAGTTATGACTATAAATGAAAACCCAAAAAGCTATTTCAATGAAATAGAACAAGCATCATTTAGTCCATCAAATATAGTCCCAGGGATTGGCTTTTCACCAGATAAGATGCTTCAAGCTAGGATCTTTTCTTATCCAGATGCACAAAGATATAGGGTAGGGACTCATTATGAGATGTTGCCAGTAAATAGACCAATAGTTGATGTAAATACATATAATCTTGATGGAAGTATGAACTTTAGCATACCAACTCCTACAAAAGCATACTATGAGCCAAATAGTTATGATGGATTTAGTGAAGATAAAAGCTATATAGAGCCAGATTTAGAAGTTGGAAATATAGCTGCTAGATATGATCATAGAGTTGGAAATGATGATTTTTCACAAGCAAGGGATCTGTTTTTGCTTATGAGTCAAAGTCAAAAAGAGCAGTTGTTTAGTAATATAAAAGATGCTATGGATGGAGTTGAGAGAAAAATAATAGATAGACAAATATCTATTTTTGAAAAAGTTCATCCTGATTATGCTGCTGGTGTTAAAAAAGCTTTAGGAATATAAGTAGATGCAAGAAGATATTACACAAGAAGAGCTAAAACGATATGAAGAGCTTCAGATTATGGCTTTGGAGTTTGCAAGAAGGGGCAAAACCAAAGAGCTAGAGTCAATGATAGATGCGGGGCTAGGGGTAAATTTGAGTGATCATAAAGGAAATAGCCTACTTATGTTAGCAAGTTATAATGGTAATCTAGATACAACAACTATGCTAATAAGTAAAAATGCTGATATTGATAGGAAAAACGATAGAGGACAGACACCACTTGCTGGTGTCTGTTTTAAAGGATATCTTGATATTGTAAAAGTTTTGGTAGAAGCTGGTGCAAATATATATGAAAATAACGGCTTAGGTACTACACCGCTTTTTTTTGCATCTATGTTTGGACATAGTGATATAGTAAAATATCTTCAAGATAGAAAAAAGCTAGGATTTAAAGCCAAAATCTATCTAGCTTTTGCAAAACTCATAAGAGTTTTTAGAAAAAATCCAAATAATTAGATATAAAATGATAAAATTACTTTACATTTATAGATAAATAGTATATAATGATAAGTAACTTTATCATATAGGATTGGATATGAAAAATATATCTGTAAAGATTGATAAAAGAGTTGTTGGCAAACTCTTTTTTGAAAAAGATAAAAATCAATATGGATTTAACTATTTAGAAGATTATAAACCTATATCTTTGATTATGCCATATAAAAACTCATCTTACATATGGAAACATAAACTTCATCCTATCTTTGATATGAATATGCCTGAGGGGTATCTTTTTGAGATTTTTAAAAACTATTTATCCAAAGAGTATGGATATATAGATGATTTTTTGGTTTTTTCATATATTTGTTCAAATATACAAAGTAGGCTTACTTTTGAAAGTAGTTTTACAAAAAAAGAGTTTTTGTCTTTTGATTTGGATGAGGTTTTACAAAATGATACAGAAGATACTTTTTCAAAAATCATCAAAACTTTTTTAGATAAAAATGCTATAAGTGGAGTTCAACCAAAGTCACTAGCAGTGTTAAAAGATAAAGAGAGCCTAGTAGCAAAAGAGTATATTATAAAAACTTGGGCGGATGAGTATCCACAGTTAGCATTAAATGAGTATTTTTGTTTAAAAGCTATCAAAAATGCTGGAATAAAGATCCCAAATATAAAGCTATCAAAAAATAATAAATTTTTATTAGTAGAAAGATTTAATTATGATAGAAAAAGTGATAGTTTTTTAGGTTTTGAAGAGATTTTATGTTTGCTTGGAAAAAATAAAGATGAAAAATATAGTGGAAGTTATGAACAAGTTGCAAAAGTGATTTTTAGTATAAGTACTCAAAAAAAAGAGGATATGAAAAGCTTTTATAGATTGATAGTGATGAATTATTTGCTTAAAAATGGAGATGCACATTTGAAAAATTTTGGAATCTTGTATAATGATGATTTTTCAAAGATCTGTTTTGCTCCTGCATATGATGTCGTAAATACAGTTGTTTATTTTAAAAAAGATAGACCAGCCCTTACTATGTTTGGAAAAAAAGTTTGGTTTGGAAAAAAAGAGCTTATAAGATTTGGAGTACAAAACTGCTATTTGAACAAAAGCGAAGCTGATGAGCTATATGATAGTTGTATGAAATCTTTAAAAAAAAGTATAGTTATGTTACAAAGGTATATAAAAATCAATAGAAACTTTAAAACTATAGGAAAAGAGATATTAAATATTTGGAAAATTTCCTTAGATGAAAAAAGCTATAAGGAGATAAGATTTGAAACTATATGAAATAGGGCAAAATATTAGACTTTTACGTGAAGAAAAGAAAATCACTCAAGAAGAACTAGCTACAATATCTGGTATAAGTAGAGTAACTTTAGGTAAGCTTGAAAGAGGTGAAATGGGTAGTACTTCTGTTAGGACTCTAGATTTGATTTTGGATAGGTTGGGATATGAGATAGAGTTTAAAACAAAGGCAAAAAACTTTGGTTTGCCTAGTTTGGATGAATTATAATTAGTTTTTAGGAAGTGATGTTTTTTCACAAAAAGTGCAAAAATACAAGAATATCACCTAGTGTTGATTTGGTGACATTGAAATGTCACCTCCAAAATACTACCCACTAAAAACTATTGACTATCGACTATTGACTATCGACTATTAACTATTAACTATTAACTATCTTTGCTACTATACTTTTATAATACTCTTTTATAGCACTATTTTTTAGAGTAACTGGTGGTTTACCCATATCACAATGCTCTCTAATATCAATACTAAGAGGAATTTGTCCCAAAAACTCTATGTTATATTTAAGACTTAAGTTTTCTCCCATATTTGTACCAAAAATATCATATCTTTTATTTGTATCAGGGGCTATAAAATAGCTCATATTTTCTATTAAGCCACACACCTTTACACCCACTTCTTGAAACATAACAATAGCACGACTTACATCATCTATTGATGAAGCTTGAGGAGTAGTTACCAAAATAGCACAGTTTAAGTGAAGTTCTTGTGCCATTGTAAGTTGTACATCACCAGTTCCAGGGGGCATATCTATAACCAAATAATCAAGCTCTCCCCAATCCACATCTTCTAAAAACTGGATAAGAGCTGAAACAGCAACAGAGCTTCTCCAAACAAGAGGAGTATCGGCTCGTGGAGTAGTAAGTCCTACACTCATAATCTTAACTCCATAGTTAAAACTTGGTATTATTTTATCATTTTCATTCCATCTAAGAGACTCATTTTCTACACCAAATAGTCTTGGGATATTGGGTCCATATACATCAGCATCCAAAATACCTACACTAAATCCCTCTTGAGCCAAAGATACCGCTAGATTGGCTGCAACTGTTGATTTGCCAACACCACCTTTGCCACTGCTTATTGCAATGATGTTTTTTGCATAAGGGGCACGGTTATTTGGAGTGGCGGTTGAGCCATAGTTTATTGACTTTTTAGGTGAGGAGATTGTATTGAAAACATGTATCTCTTTAAATGCACTTTGTAGTTTAGGGCTTTTTTTAATCTCTACACTTAAAAGTTCAAAAACTTGAACATTTGTTAGTTTAAGATAGATATTTAAAACTTTATCTTTTGATTCAAGCTTGTCTAATAGTGCAAGATCAATAATGTTTTTATCTAGATTTGGGTATTTAAAACCCTTTAAAATATCTAAAATTTCTTGATTATTCATAGATAGAACCTCTTTTTTGTTGTTGAAGTAGTCTTATTAAAGCTCCTGCTTTGTTGATCCAATTATGTGAGACTATTTGAATATGTGGATAGTTTATAGTAAGACTTTTATACTCATAAACTCTTTGTTGTAGCAAGGCTATAAGAAGATCATAAAGTTGAGATATTTTACCATCTTCACTAGCTTTTGCAAAGATATTTTTTAGAAGTAATTCTCTACTTTTAGCTGGTATTTGAATATCTAAAGCTTGAGCAATATCTAAAAGATCCTTACTAGAGATATATACACCACTAAAAAATAGTGTTAAAAGTTTTGAGATTATATGTTCGTTATTCATAATACTCTTTCATTTAGTTTAATAGTTGCTGCTAAACTTACATCTTTTTGGCTATCTAGAGCTAGTTTTTGTAAAGTTTCACTATTTGTTGATGGATTTTCTGCAACTCTTAGCCTTACCATTTTATCACTATCATCAGCTAAAAGATTGAGATATTTTGCTGGAGTGTTGGTATTGCCACTTAGTCCATCTCTTACAATCTTTTCATCACTAAAAAAGCTTGATAAAATCTCTTTTGGAGTTGTTGGGTTGGTGGCTACCAAAGCTCTTACTAGATTGACTTTATCTTTAGAGAGTTTTTGCAATACCTCTATTGGTGTATGAGGATTTTTAGCTACAGCCCAACGAGCTTCCATAGAGCTAGAGTCACTTAGCTTTTCTAATAAAAGAATAATAGTATCACTTTTTTCTAGCTCTTTATCATATACAGATGTTCTCATACTTAAGTTCATAGCTACTTTTGATTCTACTATAGCATCTTTTTCAAAAAGATTATATATTTCTTGTACTTTTTCGATATCCAAAAATTTATTTGATAGCTCATTTAAAGCTTGATTTTGATCCATTTTTGTCCTTGTAAAAATCTTTGAGAAATCTTATCAAAAAAAAATTAAAAAGAGATTAAAAGTATGATAAGCTTGACTTATTGGAATTATAAGGGAGTTTTTGAGGTATTAGATTTACTTATTAAAAAGATAAATAAAAAAACATTAATTTTTATTCATTTTTTAGCATAGTTTCCTTATAATAGGAAGTTCTTTTTTTTACAAAGAAAAGTCAAAATAAAAGGAGGTTGTTATGGGTAAACTGTTAAAGTTTGCAGTTGCTTTGATGTTTGGTATCTCTTCCTTTGCGTATGCTAGTGAGACTTATAGTCAAAAAGGCTATACGGCAAAGATGAAAGAGTATCTAATCAGTGCAGAAGAGGCTATTGGGCTTATAGGAGCTAAAAACGTAGTATTTGTTAGTGGAGACAGTGATGAAACTTACGAAATAGTTGGACATATAGTAGGTAGTGAAGAGATGTATGCACATCATTTACATCACTCTGAACTTGATGGTAGCATGAGGTGTGCACCATTACTTATGTGTATTGATGAGGCTGAAGAGTTTATAAGTAGCAAAGGTATCACTAATGATACATTTGTAATAGCTTATGATGACTTTAAAGGTCCAAATGCTACTGGGGTGTGGTTGTTTTTTAAACACTATGGACATGATAATGTTAAAGTACTAAATGGCGGTATGGCTGCTATTATGGCTTTGGATAAAAATCAAGTTCAATATGATAAGTATAGAGATGAAATAAGAGAGTATTCAAAAGAGATAAGAGAAGCCAAAAAGGCTAATGATAATAAAAAAGTAGCTACTTTAGAAAAAAAAGTTGATACTATTACAAAACTTATGAAAGAGCTTGAGCCTAAACTTTTGGTTCAAAAAGGTAAAGCTACACATACAACTAAAAAAACGAACTATACAATAGATGATTCTAAAGTAAGACTTGATTTGGTTGCTACAAAAGAAGAGGTGCTTGAAGCTGTTAAAGATATCCAAGAAAATGGAGATAATTCTAAATTTGCTATTATAGACTCTAGAAGAATGGGTGAGGTTATGGGTGAAGTTAAGCTTGACAATGTTGCAAGAGGTGGACATATCCCAGGATCTACTATAGTAGAGTGGACAAATATATCTGATGTAGAAAACAAACTTTCATTTAAACAGTTAGAGCAGATGCAAAAAGTATTTGATAAATATGGTATTACAAAAGATAAAACTATATATCCATATTGTCATGTTGGAGCTGGTAGAAGTACAGAGTTTCAAGTTGCTCTTAAACTTTTAGGTTATGAAAATGTAAAAACATATACAGGTAGTTGGGATGAGTGGGGAAATGATCAAAACCTACCTATTAGTAGATAAGCTAGGAGTAGAAAATGACAAAACCAATAAATAGTAATCTTATTGAAAATAGTACAAAAAATATAAAAAATGAACAAAGAAGGAACTTTTTAAAAGTTTCAGGTGCAACAGCGGCTATGTTAGCTGGAAGTGGAAGTTTGTTTGCTAAGACTGAAGTTATGGATATAACTAATGGCAAAGAGAACTATCCAAATACAAGCTATACAGAACAAATGTATAGAAAAGAGTTTGGCTTTACTTATGGTAAAAAAGAAGAACATGGATTTGCTTACCACTGTGTAAACTGTCAAGGAAACTGTGCATGGGAAGTATGGTCACATAATGGTGTGGTAACCAGAGAAAACCAAAGTGCAAGATATCCAAGAATCAATGCAAAAATACCAGATTTCAACCCAAGAGGCTGTAATAAAGGTGTTCAACATTCTCAAATAATGTATGAAAAAGATAGAATCCTTTATCCTATGGAGCGTGTTGGCAAAAGAGGAGAAGGAAAATGGAAAAGAATTAGCTGGGATGATGCTGCTACAAAAGTGGCACAACAAGTTTGGGATGTAATGACTGATCCAAATAAAGGACCATCAAAGCTACTTGTTCAAGCTGGAACAGGACTTCTAACAGAAGGACGAAGAGGAGCTCCACTTAGATTTGGTACACAACTAGGTGCTACTAGGATCTATCCAGCATCATATCTAGGAGATATGTTTAGTGGTGCTGCTATTGCATATGGTGAGGGTAATGTTGGCTGTACATATGACTTTTTATACAATGTTGATGTAGCTGTATTTTGGGGAGCTAATCCATCTGTTTCAAGAATACCTGATGCTCACTTTGTATGGGAAGGCAAATACAATGGTGCAAAAGTAATAGTTATTACACCAGAATTTAACGCTAGTGCAAAATCAGCTGATTTATGGCTACCTATCAAAGCTGGAACAGACAATATCCTAGCAATGGCGGTAATCCATGAGATAATTAAAAACAAATATTATAAACCAGAGTTTATCAAAACATATACAGACTTACCATTTTTGGTAAAAGTAGATGATAAAAAACTCCTTAGAGCTAGTGATTTTGTTACAAAAGATGCATCAAGCTACTCTGCTACTCAAAAAGCAAATAAAGATGATGAAGAGATATATTATTGTTATAACTCTAAAACAAACTCTATTGCACAAATGCCAGGAAGTGCTGGAAGCAAAGACAAAACTCTAAAAATCAAAGATTTTGGTATAGACCCAGTGTTAGAGGGTGTTTGGGAGATAGATGTAGCTGGTAAAAAGGTAAAAGTTACAACTGTTTTTGAGATTCTAAAACAAAATGCAGAGCCTTTTACGGCTGAATATGCAGCAAAAGAGTGTTTTAGTAATATAGCTCCATCAGTTATAAAGCAACTAGCTTTTGATATGTCTATACCAAAAGTGGTTGAGACTACAACGGGCTTTAGTTTAAATAAATATTTCAATGGAATATTAAGTATTTGGAATATATGCTCTATAGCTGGACTTACAGGTAAAATGGGACCTTATGGTGGTATCAACACTGAAGGAGAATGGACACTAAATGGTCTTGGAGGACTTAGTGGTTTTGCTGGTAAATATAATCCTAGATTTGGATCAGGATTTGTAGGTGAGTTTGTTATGGGTGAAGGTCTTGCTACGGTTGAAGAGTATTTTTCAAACGAAGATATAGTAAGAGCTCACCAAAGTAATGGTAATAAATCTGGTATTGATAAAGCTGAATATCTAAAAATAGTAAAAGCTATGCTTGAAAAAGGTGATATGAGCAAAGATGAAAGTGGAACAGGACATAGACATTGGGATCCAGAAGTTGCTATTTTGATAGCTGATTCTAGATTTAGAAGAAACAAAGGAAGCAAATATAGAGAAGCATTTTTAAAGAAAATGAAACACTTAACAATAGTTGATTTTAAGATGAGTGAAGCAGCTGTTTATGCTGATATATTACTTCCTGCAAAATCACATTATGAAGTATGGGATATAAGAACTTCCCCTGGGTATCATAGGTTTACAAACCTTGCTCAACCAGTTGCAAATATCAAACCAGTTGGTGAGGCTATGGATGAGTGGTCAATGTTTAGTTTGATCTCTAAAAAACTAGAAGAGATAGCAAACTTACCAGAAAATAAAGAAAAAGCAAAAGTAGCAGATGATAAAAGATATGCTAGAGATGGTGTACATGAACTTGATATTTTCTATAAAGAGTTTACAAACACAGATGAAGAGTCTGAATCACTAATGGAGCCATATTTAGGTACAGATAAACAAGCAGTTGAAGCTGCACTTGAAGTATGTGAACAGTATGAACCTCATACAATAGAGAAGATGTATAAACAAGGCGGATTTTTACAAATCAACTCAAAAGGTGCAACATCTTCACCACTTTATACAGATATACCATACAATACTATGGAAAATCATCTATTTAAATTTGCACCATTTCACACAACAAGTGGAAGACAAACGTTTTATGTAGATCATGATATGTTTATAAGACTTGGTGCTATGACAAATACAGGTATGAAGGGTATTAGACCAGAAAGTAGTGCATATCCTTTTGGGTTTTTGACTCCGCATGCTAGATGGTCAATACATAGTAACTATAAAACAAGTAGAACATTACAAAGACTTCAAAGAGGTAAACCTTATGTTGCAGTTAATCCAAAAGTTGCTGAAATAAAAGGAATAAAAGATGGTGATGAGATAAGAATTTATAACAGACTTGGTGAGTTTTATGCTATGGCAAAAGTTAGCTCTTCAGCTCCTATGGATTCATTGGTAATGGAACATGGTTGGGAGCCATATATGTATAGAAACTTAAAAGGGCACAATGAAGTAGTACCAACAGCATTAAATCTTTTAGAGATGAGTGATGGTTGGGGACATTTACAAAGTGGTGCATTGTGGGATGGTAACCAGTATGCTTATGATGGTGCTGTAAACTTTGAAAAAGCAAGAAAGTAAGGGGAGGAGTAGTTTATGTCACAAAGACAATTAGCAATGGTAATGGATCTAAATAAATGTATCGGCTGTCAAACTTGTACTGTTGCTTGTAAAACACAATGGACAAATAGAAATGGCCGTGAATATATGTATTGGAATAATGTTGAGACCTATCCAGGAACTGGTTATCCAAAAAATTGGATGGAGCTTGGAGGTGGTTTTGATGAAGCGGGTGATTTACAAGATGGTATTATTCCAAATATAGAAGCTGATTATGGTGTGCCTTGGGATTATAACTTTGATGAAGTAGGTGAAGGAAAACAACTTGTACCAAATGTAGAACCAACTTGGGGACCAAACTGGGATGAAGATGAGGGAACTGGAAATTTTCCAAATGATAACTATTTTTTCTATATTCCTCGTATTTGTAATCACTGTACAAATCCAGGGTGTTTAAGCTCTTGCCCTAGAGATGCTATATTTAAAAGAGATTTAGATGGAGTTGTACTCGTTGATTTGGATAGATGTCAAGGGTATAGGTATTGTATAGCAGGGTGTCCATACAAAAAAATCTATTTTAATCCAAAGCTATCAAAAAGTGAAAAGTGTATATTTTGTTTTCCTAGAATTGAGCAAGGTTTACCACCAGCTTGTGCACAACAGTGTGTTGGTAGAATAAGATTTGTAGGCTTTTTGGATGATGAAAACTCTCAAGTACATAAACTTGTACATAAATATAAAGTTGCACTTCCACTAAGAGCTGATAGAGGAACAGGTCCAAATGTATATTATATCCCACCAACAGAAGCACCACCAAAGTTTGATGCAGAGGGTAATGTAATAGAAGGAAGTAATAGAATACCTGTTGAAGAGCTAGAAAAGCTTTTTGGTGCTGAGGTTAATGATTCTATCAAAATACTAAAAGAAGAGATGGCAAAAAGAAAAGAGACAGGCAAAAGTGAGCTTATGGACTTACTTATAGCTTATTCACACTCTGAGATGTTTAGACTAGATAATGAGTACTATCAAAAACAAGGTACAAATAGATTAGCACCAGTAGATAATAGATATCTAAGTGGTAAAAACACTCAAAAAATTACAAGATTTTTAAGGAGCAAATGATGGTAGCAACTAATAGTATCAAAAAATTGGTAAGTAGCTCTATAGTGGCTACTGCTTTTGCAATAAGTGGTGCATTTGCAGCTCCAGTTATTACAGTATATAAAGTAGATGATGATATTAAATATATAGGATCTGATTCTAAGCTTTGGAAAAAAGCAAAAGAGAGTGAAGTAATAGCTTATCCTCAAACTACTATTCATCTCAATGATAAAAAAGCAAATGAGCTAAATGAAGCTAATAAAGCCAAAAAAATCAAAGTTAAAGCTTTAAGTGATGGTAAAAATATAGCTTTTAAAGTAGAGTGGGCTGATCAGACTATGTCTATACAATCAGGTAATGCTATAAAAAATACAGAATTTCCAGATGGTTTTGCTGTACAGTTTGCATCAAAATATGATGATCCATCAAAGCTACCTTATATAGGTATGGGAAGTGAAAATAGACCAGTAGTTGTATATCTTCAAAAAGCTGTAGCAAAACTCTTTGAACCAAATGGATATGGTGAAGTTGATAAGCAAGTCAATCGTGCAAATGCACCATATTTTGAAAAAGATTTGGAAAAATTTGATATAGATGTAGAGCATTTAGCAAGAAGATCTTATCAAAAAGCTTTTGTTTCTGAAGGTTTTGGTTCAATGACTGAAATCAAAGATAAAAGCAGTGAGTTTTTAATGGATCTAAAATACAAAAAATCATTTTTTTCACCAAAAGGATGGGAAGGTACAGTTGTAAGAGCCTTAAATGATGAGTATGTAAAAATATATAATGATCCATTTCCTGTAGCATTTGCTGTATGGGATGGTGATAAAATGAACAGAGATGGATTAAAACATCTATCTACTTGGGTGATAGTTGAATTTGATGGAGTAAACTCTAATGACAATCTTAAAAAAGAGTTTGACAAATCTTTAGAGAGTGCAAATATAGAAAATGGTAAACTTCTTACAAAAGAAAATTGTGCAAGTTGCCATAATTATGCTGATGTACATGAAGCAGCTTCACCATATATGGCACCAAATTTAAGCAATATTGGTGGGTATAGCACAACTCCATATCTAATAGAGTCAATAGTTGAGCCAAATAGTGTGATAGTTCCTGGATACAATCCAAACGCACACTCAAACTTTGCTTGGTTTTATGGAGATAAGGAGAGTGGTTATACATCGGCTATGCCGTTTTTGATTATTTTAGTGAACAAGAGTTATTAGATATAGTATCTTATCTAAAAACATTAAAATCGGAGGTTGAGTAATGAAAACAATAAAAGCAATATTTGTAGGTTTTATGTTTTTTGTTGTTTCTTCAACTTTTTCAAATGCTACTGAAGTAGAAAAAGAGGGCTTTTTAACAACAAAATGGTGTGCAGAAAATGGTATGTTTACAAATTGTAGATTAGAGACTGTTTTTTGTGGATATGAGGGATGTTTAAAAGAGATGGAAGAGTTTAGTACAGATATCAATGGCGAGTTGGTTTTATATGTACATGATGAGGGAAAAATCTATGGATTGAAGTTTCCACCTTCTATTAAAATATATCAAATTCTAACTGAGGCTTTAAATAAAAATGAAGTTACTCTAACTGGTAAACTAGATAATAATATTTTAATGGTTGAAGAGTATGAGGCTCCACCACCACCTAAAAAAGAGTTCTTTAAAGGGTGTTTATAATATAATCTGGCCTTGTGCCAGATTATAAATAGGATTTTTTATAAATATTTTAGAGTATTTATAGAAAATTTTATTTAGCGGTAAGGTAAAATGGATAAAAAAAATAGAGTTTATATGTATGCGTTTTTATCAAAAATATATAATGATGTTTTAGATAAAGAGTATTTAGAAGAGTTAAAGCAAAACAGTGACTTATTGGAACTTATTGGTGAAAATACAAAAAATTGGTTTTTACAAACTTCACTAGAAGAGATATATAAAGAATCAAATGTTGATTATACTACACTTTTTTTAATGAATGCCAAGCCTATAGAAACCTCTATAATAGATGCTAAAGATGAGATTTTAATAGGTTTATCAAACCCAGTTATGCAGTTTTATTTTAACCATGGATATGAGTTAAATCTAGGTGCTTCTAACCTTCAAACACCAGATCATATAGCTTTGGAGTTTGCTTTTATGCAAAATCTTGTAAGTAAAGATGAGTTACAAGCACAAAAAGAGTTTTTACAAATGCACTTATTAAATTGGGCAGTACCTTATTTTATGGCTATTAAAAAAATGGCTACCACTGCACTATATCAAGATTTGTCTGATTTTGTAATAGAGTTTTTAGCAAATGATTTTTCATATATTGTAAGCGAACTTGAAAAAGAAGAGTAATTTAGCTAAAATATAGTAAAAAAGGAAAGAGTTATGTCAAAAATAGTAGTACCATTAGCAAAAGGCTTTGAAGAGATAGAAGCTGTTAGTATTATAGATGTTTGTAGAAGAGCTGATATAAATGTAGTTGTTGCAGGAGTCAATGAGCTAGATGTACAAGGTGCAAATGGCATAGTTATTAGATGTGATGAAAGTTTTGCTAATATAGACTTTGATAGTGTAGATATGATAGTACTTCCTGGTGGATGGGATGGTACAAATGCCTTAGCAAATGATGCAAAAGTACAATCAACACTAAAAGAGTTTAAAGCAAAAGACAAATATATAGGAGCTATTTGTGCAGCACCTTTTGCACTAAATAAAGCAGGGGTTTTAAGCCAAACCTATACGTGCTATCCAAGTGTAGAAAAAGATATAAGAGCTGAAGGTTATAGAGATGATCAAAAAGTTATACTTGATGGTAAGGTGATGACTTCACAAGGTCCAGCTACTGCTATGTGCTTTGGGCTTGAGATAGTTAAGCTTTTAAAAGGCAATGAAGCTTATGATAGTATAAAAGCAGGATTATTGGCTGATTTTTGCTAAATATAGATGAAAAAATATAATATATTTGACTCTATAGTTGTAGATAAAAAAGAGGAGAGATTTTTTGAGATTTTTAAAAATGATCTAATCAAAATAGAAAAAATAGTCTCAAACGGGCAAAGTTCACCAAAGGATTTTTGGTATATACAAGAAGATAATGAATTTGTAATACTTTTAAAAGGCTTTGCTATTATAGAGTTTGAAGATAAAGATATGGAGCTAAACGAGGGTGATTATATCATCATTTCAGCTCTACAAAAACATAGAGTCAAGTTTACAAGCCAAGATAGTCCTACTATTTGGCTTGCTGTTTTTTATAAGTAGTTATAATAGTACGATAGGATATTACTTGAAATAACTTAAAGGATTTAAGAAAAGCCATATTATTTATTTTTCCTTATATATGCCTGTTCTTTATGATTAATTTCTTCATATTTTAGTTCTAGTAAATCATCTTTTATCATTTGTGTTAAATATTTATTTCTAATTGTACTTGCATTTCTATTTAGTAATCTTGCAAGTTCATTTCTTGTTAAATATCTATTTGTACAAAGCTCTAAGATAGCTTCTATCATCTTATTTTTAGGTACTCTTTGAGCATTTCTAATAGATAGAATATTTTTACTTAGTTGCACCTCTAATTCTTTATCTTGCACCTCTAATTCTTTATCTTGCACCTTTATATTTTTAAATTCTTTATTTATATAGTACTTTGTACCTCTTCCTACCCCTTCAGAAATCAATAACTCTTTTTCTACAAGCTTTTTTAATATTTTTGATGTATCAGCTGGATGAATTGCACCAATATCAGATAATCTAATGTTTGTTACTTCACCATCAACTGTTGCTAAAATAAGTGCCAATCTTGCATCTTTATCAAGGTTTATATACTCTTTACCAAATCTATTTTTAAGCTCTTCTTGAATCTCTTTTGGAAAAAGTGATATTGTAGGCATAAAAAGTGTAGTGGTTTCAAGGCTAGTATTTTCTTCAAGATATGGAAATTGCCAATGTTGTTCTATCCAAGCTCTTAGCATTTTTGGAAAACCAGAACCTGCTTGTTCTCCCATACCGATATATTGGAACATCTTTTGTAAAGTTCTATTTCTACAATCACTATGTCCACCTTTAAAGGCTTCTTCTTTTGATACTCTTAAAAGCCCTGGATTTCTAAAACTAAATCCTTTTGGATGCTTAACTATTAGTATTCCAATTCTTCCACTATAGTTTGCATGTATCAAGCTATTTACAAGAGCCTCTCTTATAGCTTCGTGAACATTTGACTCATCAACTCTTTGAAATGAATCTTTTAGTTTAAAAGGAACTTTTAGTTCTGAAGTTAGTTTTCTATAAACTTTTTGACTAAATTCAAAAAGATTTCCACTCCATGAGCCATCTGTAGTAACTCTATCAATCCATCTATCTTCAACATTTTCGCTTTGTTCTTGATAATCAACTAAATAGTTTGGTACTCCATCAAGAATTGATCTAAATTTACCAAACATCAAAAGTCCAGCAAGAGTTAATCCTTCTTGATTTGTTTTTCTATCTTTTTTATAAGCTCCAAGCTGAGTTAAAAACTCTTTATCATCAAGCTCTATCCAAGGATGATTTAATTTTGTGGATTTATAGATATTTCTATATGCATTTAAACTATTAATATCTATATCTTCCATAGTAAAACCTTCTACTATAAAGGTATCATTTGACTCATTTAAGGCATCAGCTAAAAGGTGTTTTACTATATCTTCATTTGCTTTAATATCTGAATCATGGTATCTAAGATATGTTCCAGTTAGTGGATTTTGTCCAATATAGATTGGCTTTAAAGTTCTTACAACTCGTGGAATATGAAGTAATATTAATTTCTTTTTTTCACACTCAATAACTTCTAAATCTGATTCACTTAATATATTTTTATTTACTTTTTGAGGATTATTAATTGTTGTCCAAAAATCTTTTTGAGCTTTATCAATATCTTTTATCCCTAAAAGCTCTAAGCTACCATCTTTTAGTTCTTTTGCACCAAGGAGAATTTTTCCACCATCACTGTTTGCCATAGAACTATAGCTCTGCCAAAGCTCTTTTGGTATCTCTCCAGATCCACTTTGTCCTTGAGCTGATTTTACTTCAAATTGATAGTTTTCTCTAAGATCTGATAGTTTTTTACAAGTCATTAATCACCTTTTATCAAAGATATGGTATTTATTATACTAAATATTGATTAAGATGATGATAAAATGAGATTAAAGATTATAATTTAAACTCACAAGCCAAGATAGTCCTACTATTTGGCTTGCTGTTTTTTATAAGTAGTTATTTAAAAATCGACAATAACACACCAGCAGCGACTGCTGAACCAATAACACCAGAAACATTAGGACCCATAGCATGCATTAAAAGCACATTAGATGGATCTGCTTCTTGACCAACCTTTGTAGCAACCCTAGCTGACATTGGTACTGCTGATACTCCAGCTGCTCCAATAAGAGGATTGATTTGATTATCTTTAGAGCTAAATTTATTCATAATCTTAGCCATAATAACCCCACCCGCTGTTCCAAAGCTAAATGCTACTAGACCAATGATTAATATACCCAAAGTCTCTGCTACTAAAAATGACTCAGCAGCTAGTTTTGATCCAACTGATAGACCAAGAAGTATTGTAACTATATTGATAAGTGCATTTTGCATAGTATCACTAAGTCTTTCA
>Ga0172377_10000186_pt1 | contig 54388 bp, 67 predicted proteins | sample Pumphouse3metaG_FD_119749 | JGI IMG/M metagenome (GOLD analysis project Ga0172377, IMG submission 119749) | Leachate microbial communities from a municipal landfill in Southern Ontario, Canada - Pumphouse #3 metaG | ecosystem: Engineered > Solid waste > Landfill > Unclassified | place: Canada...
AATATCACCTCTAAATAATTCCATAGAATCGTGCAACATAGCCCCTCTTATCATTTGTTCAAAGTCTATATTTTGTTTAAATTCAGGTTTTTCTTTTATAAGTTCGTCATACAAAGATATTGCACAAGCAACTACTAAATGAGTATGTTCTGATAAATTTTCTTTATTACGAATATCTCTACCGTTCCATCGTAATAAAGTTCTCATATCAAGTGCATTGGTAATTATATCAAAATCATCACAAAATTCTTGCAATGAACATACGTCATTAATCATCTTTTTTTCTCCTTACTGAATCATTGTAATAATGCATAGTTTTGATGTAATTTATGGCGTTATCAGGATTGTTTTGTTCGTATGATGTAGGTAAATCATCAGCATCATATTTCAACCAAAATTGTATAAATGATTTTTCTTTTTCAGTAAGATATCCTGTATTAGTGTTATACATTCTTTCAAGTTCTTTTTTCCAACCAGATTTTCTCCAATCATTTATAGCTGGTTTAGGAGCATTGTAATTCCAATCAGTAAAATCACTACAATATAATCTTTCCCTTGTATAAGTATCATCGTTTATACATTTTTTATCATTTACTATCCAATTCCATAATTTTACTGAATTAAGGTCAGTTAAGACGTACAGCTCATCAATTAAAGCTTTATACATAAGTCTATATACATAATTACATTCGTCGCAGAAATTACTTGAAGTTCGCGAATAACATGACCTTACGAAATCAGATGGAGTATAACTTGCAGTAAGTGATATTGTTTGACAATGTAAACCTAAATAACGAGCCTCTAAAACAGGAATTTCTTCCTCGCAAGCCATGATATAAGCATCTTCAAGTAAATCTTGAGCTTTTTTTAACTTATCCATTATTGATTCGTTACTATATATTGATAACGGTATATTAAAGTCTTGAGTTAAAGGATATACTCCTCCACTTGCACTTGCGAATATTGCGGTATCTCTGGTAATTTGTGCAAGACATATTCTTGATATGTTTTCAATCCTAAATTCTATCCTAGTGCCTTGTAAGGCAAATTTAGGTAATGTAGTACCTTCTATTATTTTATCAATAAGTCTTGTACAGTCTTGGTGATTTTCATTATAGTTATTTATAAGTGTATAAGGAAAGTCATGAGATAATCTTCCAAATTCATAAACTTTTTTACCAAGATTGTTTCCTTCAAAAGATATTAGTTTTACTTTTATGTTTTCAAAACCAGCATGATAAATAGCCATTATTCTATACCTTCCCATTCGTTTTTAATATGTACTAAATGTTTATCTGGTAATTCACCATTTTTTATAAATTCGCCTAAATAGTCTATAGTAAAACATTTACCGGTAAAAGCAAGCATTACGTTAGTGTGTGATAAAAAAGTAGTTTCATCATAACCAAGTAAATAAATTGGTTTACCTAAGGCATAAGCCATACCAATTTCCCAAGCAGTACCAACGTCTTTTCTACTTACGAGAGCTAAAAGTGCATCGCACTCTTTTATTTGTTTAACATCGGTATCAAATGCATATTTAGGTCGTTTACAATCAGTTTCACGCGGATAAAATATTTCAACCATTACATTATTTACACTGTTTATTATTGCTTTACAAGAATCGTATAATGCATTAGCTCTATCATCAAACCAAGGGCCTGCAAAATAAATCTTTTTATTAGTGTTATTAGTGAAATTAGTATTATTTTCAGCAATTATTTTTAGAGTTCTTTGTTCAATTTGCTCAATACTTACAGTATCAAAATTATTTGGCATTCTTATTCCACCAGTAAGACCTGCGATAATAGCGGTATCTGTGTAATCTATATCACCTGTTAACTGATTCCTCTTTGACGTTTTCAACATCTTCCTTTTCCTCCTTTATTTCTTTAACTTCCTCAAATTGTGGGTCTGTACTATAATTTTTAATAGTATCAATCATAGTATCAATGCTATCCACGTATTTGTCTCGTACCAAACATTTAATAACTACTGATATTGAAAAAGCTATTTCACCTACGCTTATTCCTTTAGGTGCATTAACGGAATACTTACCAGATTCATTATCATAAAGTACTTCTACCATTGTTTTTTTAGCCATATACGTTACCTCTTTTCTCGTTATTTGAATTTTCATTCTATTATAATATATTCAATTATAATAAAATTATAACCATTATATTTAGATTTTAATATATAATATTTGGTCAATATATCATCAATCATATATTTATATATCATCAAATTATTATATATTAAAATCAATCGTATTAAATTACAACCATATAATATAAGTTAAACCAATGAAAATTATTAATAAAATAAAAAGTATAATAAACGATATTCCAAAATATTTAAGCTTTTCAATAAAGTTTCGATGTAAACTATTAGAAAAAGTAAAAGCAAAAAACAGTATTGCCATAGTAACAATTATTCCATTACTATTTTTATCTATAATTTTCACAATTAAATTTGATAAAATAGTTATATAGAGTAATGATGCGGAAAACTTTAATAATAAGTCCGTTTTTGACTCTTTGTAATCATTAATATCAGTAATATCTTCAAAATCGTAAATAATTTCTCCTTTATCTATAAACGTTTGTTTATCTGATATGTATATTACGCCCTCTATACTAGTAGTACTATAATAAGTTTTTCCTTCAGTAAAACCAAAATAAGTCATACCTGAATAAGGATTATTTATATTTGGATACAATATACTATTTGCTTGTATTAATATTTTAGCTTCTTTTTTAGTTTTACAAGCTATTACTACGTGTGAATTTGGTTTTCTTGCTTCTTTAATAGTCATGTTTATTTCCTTTCATATTTGTAATACCTGTATCAACCTCCTCGTCATATCCGAATATGGTATCGAGTATAAGTAACCATTTTGCCTCACATATTAACTTTTTTAAAAGCTTATAACTTGATTGCCAATACATAAGCTCAATATATTTTCCACTTGAGTCTTTTACTATAAATTTTTCATCATATTCAAGACCGTGTTTATAAGAATGTACTTGTGCTTTACAAATATTCATATATGTTTTTATGTCTGCTTTATGAGATTTTAAAACATATATGTCACTTTTTAATCGTAGGAATTCTGCAGTCTTTTTCATATAATATTCCTACTATTTTAACATTTCTATAAGGTTATGTATGCCTCTTAATTCACTACCAAGAATTTTTCCAGTACCTGCCCAAAACTGAAATAATTTACCTGTAGTTTTAGAATATGCATGTATATGTCCTGAACTTAAGTTTTTAATATGATATTCAATGTTATTATCTTCAAATTGCATAACAGCATATTCTACTCTTGCAAGTATTTTATCCTTTTTTATGGTTTCAATACTTTTTTCAAATTCCTCCATTTAAATTCTCCTTTTAGAATTCGCTTGTTTCTGTTTTTTCTTTGCGTAAACCTTTTAATCTTGGAAAACGTAATGAATACGTATTGCTATCAGAACTTTCTTTTGATTGACAAAGTTCAAAATATGAAACTTCTACAATTTTGTTTACTATTTTTTCAGGATGTAACATCCAATCTAAACGTTGGTCATCTGATAAACCACTTCCGATTTTACATATAACAGTAGTACCATCTTCTCTAAATGTTTCCGCAATTAAAGCTCCTACCATGTTTTCATATTTACCACCTCCTTCTATAATATCATATACTAACATATCCATTGTATTTACTTTTTTGAATTTTAACAATGAATTAGTTCGTTTATGTTCGTAATACGCGCTTCCAAGATTTATCATTACACCTTCCGCACCTTTATTAGTAATAGTATTTAATAAATCATAACATGCATCGCCTAAATTAGATAGTTTATCTACAAATCCTATTATTGGCAATATTCTTATATCGCTTGATTCTGGACATATTGCATTAAGCATATAACGACGTTCATGATATTTAAAAGAAGGTAACATCAAATCAAATATATTGTACACTAGTTTTTTGTTCGTAGTATGTCTATTTATTAAGCCTGATGTTGAACTAAAAGCGTTAGGCGTTGAGTCAGATATATATGCATTTGTTACAATATGTTTATATATTTCATTAGACCTTTTACTTTGTGCTATTGATAATACTTCACCATCGTAAACGTAATGTTTAGGCATACCGCCCATATTAAAATCTACATGCATAAGTTTTCCGTTACGTGAAGTAAACACCCATTTAGTACCATTAAATCTTGCAATACATCTGTTACCATCTAATTTTTCAGTTAAATAATAACCGTTCGTATCCAGACTTGGTAATCTATCCAACTCAAACTTTTTAGCAAGCATTGCAGATATATCAGAACTTGGTAATACACTTTTACCAATTCCAATCTTCATTGTACGATTTATTATAGGTTCAAGAAAATTACACCAAGTTAAAGTTTTTTGTACATGTAATTTTATATTATCCATACTTAAATCTTTTTGTGTTATTGGTTCTAACAAATAATTAAATACATCTGTAATTGTATGTTCATTATTATCAAAATAACTATTAAAACTTAAATACAAGTCATGAAATTCATACTTATATCCAAATTTTATTTCACCAGATAATATAGATATACACGTATCAAAGTCCGCTTTTACCTCAGGCAGTATTACATCTATTATTTCACGTTTTTCATTTGTAGATGCAGTATCTTGTAATAAATCTAAAATATAAGCAAGATATTCAAAACGTTCATTTAACGTCAACATCCGTAGTTACCTCCTTAACATTTTCCATCCAACTCAATGGTAGGTTATATCTTGCCAAAACTATTGCTTTAGCCATATCTTCTATCAAAGTATGTTGTTGTTCTTTAAGCATCATAGATTCATAAGTTTCATTATCTGCAAGAGGCATTATACAATGGAGAAGTTCGTGTACAAGAGTAAGTTCCTGATAATAACTTCGTGATATATATTCGTCAGAATTGATGTCTTTTTGTAAAGTAATTTTAGCACATTTTAATTGCGAATTTGATTTACAATTACCTAGGATATCGCTTTCAATTACACCTTGCTTAATGGTTATTATCCAACTATCAAGACCGAGTATATTTTTATAATACTTTAAATCTCTCTCAAGTGATGATTGTGTTGAATACTTTTTGATAGGTTTAAGTCTTTGCATTATAATTTACTCCTTTTATTTAATTTTGCAGACGTTTCATACTCTGCATCTATTGCATTTAACAATTCAATTTTCGTATTTTCATCGGCAGTTGCAAGAAACTGTTTCAACAATACTCTTATTAATGCGGCAACTTGTCCTTTTTGTTTTTCACCATTTAAACGTATAAGTTTATCTTGTATTTTAATTTTTACATCATCTTCAAGATAAAAGTTAAACAGACTTTTCATCATTTTCCTCAACAATCTCCCAATCTTTAGCCTTTTTGTCCGCTTTGGTCGGAACATATAGCAGACCGCTCGGCTCAACTCTTGCGTGACCGCCCTCCATGTAGATGTATCTCATGCCTAAATTCTTGCTTGCACGCACCATCTTAATTCCTAACCGCATAAGCTCTACAGCTGTTTTGTAAGTGTACTGTTCTTTTAGTTTCGTCATTTTGTTTCTCCTTTCAAAATTCTCATAGTCCAGTTTAAATCGTCAATCCACACTTGTGAAATAGGTTCGTTTCTTTTTGCGTTTTTACGTATGAGTTTTAGTATTCCCTTTTTTCTTATACGCCTTTTCTTTGAGTTTTTTAAATCACACGGGTAGTTTATATTAAATTTAATCATGTTACCACTTCTCATATTCCTTTATCGCCTCTTCAATATTAACGGGGCTATTTTCAAATGTGATGAAGTCATAATTTAATTCTGCTATTTGTCTTGATTCATAGTCCGTATAAAGATTTGCACACCACTTATTATTAGTTGCAAGTATCGGATTAACGCTGTATGTGTATAAATCATTATTTTTATCTCGTGCAACATATATAAATTGTTTTCCAAGTACCGTCTTAATAGCTTTCAACTTTTCAATTTCTTCTTTGTTGAATTTAGGCTTGTCGGGGCAGTCTCTGTTGCGGTCAAATATTAGTTTGCCGTTTATATACGAATCAAAGTCGCACTGACGTATATTTTGTGGTTCATATATTTTCATAACAGTCATATCACTTGAGTCAGTATCTTTTAGTTCGTTATCGTATGATGTTGTTTCTGCGAATGCCCTACTTTTAAAGGAAATCCCATCAAGCTTTGCATTAACAATGCCTACATTACCGTCTTTTGTTTCCACATATACCCAATCTGTAAGTAGTTCCTTAAAATTTTTCATTTTCTTTTCCTCCTTATTTACTATTCTTTTACCAAATAACTCATCATAAGTAAGAGCCTCTTCCTTAGGCACTATCACAACTTCGCAATCGTGCTGTTTACAAAATTCTATAAACTCTTTAAACAAGGGGTATTCTTCTTCTATAAATTTTATTTCTTCATTTGTCATTTTTGTTCCTCTACATCCTTTTCTTCCATCATTTCTTTTATCGTTTCCTTTAAATCTATTTGATGACAGCACTCATCATCAAGATTTTTATAAAATTTATCATCAAACGGACATTTAATCACAGTAACATATGGCGGTTCTGTTATGCCATTCCCGAGTATTGTTTTAGTTACTCCTTTTGGGCATTCCTCACAAGTCATTCCTCCACCTCCTCCGACCAATCTATTGCTTGACCGCAGCCATAACAGTGTGAACCTCGCATAATCTGAGTATCACAACAACTGCAACGTAACGCATATTTATGCCACACAGGTTTCTTTGGTATCTGTTTTTCAAAAGTCGCCTTTGCCTTCTCTAACCACTCAAAATCATCAGATGTCAACTGATAACCTAATGATTCATCATAGTTATACGTAGAAGATAAAACATTGTCAATTCTTTTAATTGCTTCTTCGTTTGTCATTTCTTAATCTCCTCTATCGTTTTGTTACTTTCAATCGGTTTAGAACTGTATGAAAAATGTATATTAATCCAGAGCAAAGCTTCTTTAAAGTCATTAAATTTTCCTTTAAATAGTGAAACGCATGCAATTTTAGAAAGCCACAATATATGTTTCCAGTCTTGTTTTTTAAATTTAAACATTATTTTTATTTTATTAATCATTTTATTTTACTCCTTTCGTTATATTTTGCAATTATTTTATCTTTTTGTTCTGCAATTATTTTATCTTTTTGTTCTTGTGGTAATACATTGAATTTTTTAAGATATTCTATTCGTATATCTTCGTAATTTAATTGTTTCTTTTTAGCATTCATATCTTGTGCTGTCATTCCTCTACCTCCACCCTTTCAAATTCATAAACCCACACATAGGGATTTGCGTCCCACCCATATTTGTCGAGGTCTGCTTTGTTAACGGTGCTATCCCACAAATCGGCAAACATTTCGGTTATAATTTCAAACCCACCGCAAAAAACATCAACATCGCTTTGCGGTCTACAATCTGCTATCTGTAAACATTCAGAACAAATGTCATTCATAACACCCTCTTTATGACAATCCGCAGGTGTAATATCCTGCAACCGCTCAATCGTTGCCCCTGTAACTTGCAGGAATATTCTTGCTGCTTCTTTGGGCATTGTTGACGGCGAACGCCAACGAGGAAAACCGCACCAGTTTATATGTTCAGGTTCATACCAATAACCTTTTGCATCATTTGAATAATCTGCACGATACATATCATAAACGGCATTACTTTCAGGATAGTCATTACTATAATTTCCCCAAGTTTCCTTAACATATAAGATATCGCCCACTTGGTATTTTGCAAATTGTAATATCCAATTAATCTCGTTCCATGAATTAGGTGAAACATTACCTTTATAACACCAAGTTCTATTTTCGCCCTCATACAGCACTTTGCCACCATACTCATACGACTGAGCAAATTCAGGCTGTGGCTTTATAACTTGTCTCGTCGCCGTCTTTCGCCCATCATGTATCGCCCTAACGCTTTCAGTGTCAAATATTATCGGCTTTGCTTTTTTTAATAGCTCTGTTCTTGTCATAATTTTTCCTTTCTGCTACCGGCATTGGTATCGGGAATGCATTGAACTTTTTAAGATATTCTTGTCGTACATCTTCATAACTTAAACGTTTCTTTTTAGCCTTCATCTTTTTATTATAACACTTAATATTTATCACTATCCTTTTCATCTTTTGTTTTAATAGAAGCTACATGTCTATTTGGCTTAATAAGTGTATTTGAATTACTTGTGTATTCTTGTTGTCGATTTGGTTCAACAATTATATTTAAATCACTTGAGTAACCTTCTTGTGCAATACAGCCTTGACATCTATTATTCATTACACAATCTTTGTAGTTAGCTAAACAATCAGTACACCAACCGTCCCTAAACATTTGTTGAGGTGTTTTAATTATCTCCATCAAAATCTACCTCCAACCAAGGTTTACATACAGGTAAATAATCGCATCCTTTACAAGTATAAGCACTATACTTCTTAATGAATTTCATTTGATGCTCTATCATATAGTCAATCATTGCTGCTGCATCAAACAAATCTGAAGTAATACCTTTGACGGCGGATTCATCTAAGTATTGTGTACTTAAATATGCCGCTTTATTGAGTAGAAGATTACAATAGGCATCATAATAATAGCCGTCTTTTTTACAATTAAACTTTTCATCATCTTCGCCATGTATAGCTTTTACACATTTTTCATAAAATTCGGCAGATACGTTTTGTGCTTTACTTCTTGATAATGTACCATTACTTAATACAGTAGGAGTATCAAACGATTTTTTAGGAATATCAATGTATCCATATTTTATATTGTGCAAAGGTATTCCGTATATATAATGTACCATTAAAGCATATAGTGGCAATTGACTGTTTATATCAAAATCGTCTTGTGTTTTTCTACTAGTGCTGAATTTGTAATCTATGATGTAAGCGTGAGTTTTACTTATTGCAAGAAAATCTACTACGCCTACAATGGATTGTTTTATATTGTATATATTGTGTGCTTTTAAATCATCTACTGTAATGCATAATTTTTTCTCTCGGAATATTTGCAAAGAATCATCTATTGAACATTTTACAGGGTCTCCAAACAACTCAATTATACATTGACTTTCATATTTAGCAACTTGTTTTATGACTTCCGTAAAATATGACGTCCAACTGCTTATCTGAAATTCTTGTTTTAAATCTGAGTATAATACTTCTGACGGAATAATATCATAATACTTTTCTTCACTTACGCCATCTGAGTATTCATCACGAAGTCTACCAGCCTTCTCAAGCACTTCATGTGCCATTGTACCAAACATGAAATGATAATTTGGTTTATGAGCTACCTCAGTGTGCAATAAATACTGATGATTATAAAGCATCATGCATGTTGCGAATGTGTTTAACGAACTGTTACTATGTGACATTTCTACCTCCGTGATATTTTTCTATAAATTTATTTTTGGTTAATCCTTCTTGTGAAAACTGACTCTTTATTTTTTGTAACGTTCTTCGTGACCAACTGGTAGTGTTATTTGTTCCGTATTCTCTGAGCAATTCTTCATATTGTCTTTTGCCTATCATATCAATAATTAAGTCTCGTACTTCAGACATTATTAAAGCTTCAACTTCTCTATCTAACTCATCTTCTCTGATAAGTAGTTCATCTGTGTCAGGTACAATATCTGCAATAGTTAATTTATCCATATCGCAATCAGAACTTCCATTACCATATGCAGAATCGCCGAAGTTTATCATAACTGGTTTTCCACGTTCTTTTCTTAAACTACATAAAACGTAATTTGTAAAAGCTTTTTGTACTAATGAACGATGTATGTAATAGCCTTTATCCATAAGCTCTATTATAGTAAGTCTGCACATTTGACATAAGTCATCGTAATCATAATAATTTCCCCATGATTTGTGCATTTTTGATGACAATTTACAAACTAAAGGGTCTAATATTACTATGAATATGTCTATGTTTGGTTGTTTGTAACCTAATACTTTTTTAGGTATAGCATTAAGTTTATCTTTCAATATTAATGAATATATGTCTATAGCAGCTTCATTAGCATTAATAGTATTATATTCAGAGGTTTCGCTAATCATGTATTTAATTCTGTAAAAATCACAATCATTCGTACAACTATATACAATGTACGAATATAACGTATCAACTACAGATAAAGATTCAGTCAATATAGCATATATGGTTTCATTATCAACGTCCATAGGTATGTCTTGCACTATTTGTGTTAATACATTATTCATAGCTTTTTTCTATCCTTTCTATTATTTTCAACAAATCCTCTGAGTGTAATACATTCAGATTATTTAATTTTATAGCAATAGTTCTAAGCTTATGTAGGTCTAACAATATTGCTAACTTATCATTTAATATCTTAGTATCAGGTATACTCCATTCATAAGTATTATAGTATTCATTATCTGCAAAATATGTAAGTATTCTCGATAATGACAAGTTTTTGTTTTTTATACCTTCTGCTTCTATTTCATTTAAGTAGGGAAGATATGTAATATTTATAGTAACTCTTTTACAAAGACTTCTATCAGGACATTTAGGAGCATTATAAAAGTCTACTTTATGTTCATAAAATTCTTTAAGTACTCTATCAGTTACTTCAGATAAGTCACCGAAACAAGTTAAAGTATTAAGTACATTTTCATGTAGGTAAACACTGATTATCATTTTTATAGTATTCCTCTTCTTTTAACATTTTGTATTTTTCCATTTTAGTCAATGGACAATTACAAGATATTGCGTGTTTGTCAGTACTATCATATCGTCTTTTAAGCTTTGTACATATACATATTATGCCATCGTTAGTCAGACGAGTAAAATAATTAGGACAATTGTCAGGACAAATAGGAAACATTATACGTTCATGAGATTTATATTGTAATGAAAGTAACTCATCGTTTACGGCCTTAATCTCATTGCGTAGAATATCCTCTTGTGTCACTTCTATCATTTCACCTTGTTCATTACGTTTCCAAGCCTCAATCAAATTACGATTAATATCCGTTCTAGTAAAGTGTATTACTTTATCTGTAACTTTCGGATACTTTTTAAAAAACTCTGACATTTTAAAAGTCCTTTCATTATTTATAAATATATTTATATAATGTTTTTTAAGACAGACCGACTAGTATTAAATTAGCCGGTCTGTATTAGTTTTTATTTTTGTGTAGCAAGCAATGCATCAAGTGCAGCTTTTGCTTTATCTAAGCGACTTTGCTGAGCTTTTATTTTAGCTTCAGCAGTCATAGGAGCTCTTGTACGAGGCGCCTTAGGAGCGGCAGCCTTCGCAGCAGTAGCCATTTCGAGGAGTTCCTGATATCTCGGATAATCCTCTTCGGTAATATAATCAACCACCTGTTTTGCCATATTAGTTTTCCTCCTTTGTTGCTGTAAGTTTTTCGAGTTCAGCTTTTGCCTTAGCAATCTTAGCCTCAAGTTTTTCGATTTCAGTCATCGGCTTTTTCTTATCAGCATTGTATGCCTCAAGTGCCTTATCCATTATAGTCTTATACTCAGCCTGAAGTTCCTCTGACAAGTAGCTTATAAGCTTGGTATTAGGTATTGTAGTACTGCGTTCGCCAAGCTTTTTACTTTCTTTGAACGTAAGAGTTACTGAGCCTTGCTCTGAGATAAGAGTCTCGGCTTTCTTAAGGTTGAACCATTGTCTGTTTGCTGCATTTTTAGTGAGAGCAATAGTCTTACCATCGTCAACCAGCTTACATACAGGTCCCTCAGTTCCGTCCTTATCAATGACGTGATAGTTTCCGTCATTATCGACGATAATCTTTGCCAGTACTGCATTTGTGTCGAATGGGTTTTCACCTACATCAACGGTTTCAATTTTTTCTTTCATAGTATTTCCTTTCATATTTTCGATATTTTGGTTATTATTTTTAACCTTATTATAATATATTCAATTTTTTTAAAATTATTTCACTTTGAAATTTTATTTACCTTTCGTAATACATTATAATTCATTAAGGTCCCTCATTTTGTAATACACTGCGATGACTTGATTATCAGACATACCATCTACGCGATGTATCCATTTAGCAGCTTGTTGGTATTTCTTAGCATTTTTTAATGCTTCTCTCATTTGTTCAATACTCATTCTTCAACCTCATAAACACATTTATCAGGAGTCATTAATTCAAAGTAATGAACTCCATTAAGGTCAAAATATTTTACCGTAGGATAAGTATTATCATCACGTTTTTCAGTAAATACTTCTTCAACACCTAAGTGTTTAGCCAATGCTTTAATACCGGTATATACATGTATTTTAGCAGGCCCCGTACCTACATATTGGTCACAGAATTGAATACGCTCATCAAGCTCACTTTCAGTACAATACGTATCAAGTTCTTGTAACATTAAGTTTACTTCTTTAAACTTCTCAACAAATTCTTCTACATTTTTAATTTTCATAATCCTTCTCCTTATTATATATTTTTAGTAATATCTCGTACTATAGCCATATACGAATCCATATGCACATTAACATGGTCAACATAATCACTATTTTTATAGAATATACTTACAATATCGTGGTCATCAAGTCGCATAGATAATATGTCTTCTCTTGTTTGTGATAATAGTACTCCTAAATTGTTTACAAATAATTTTCTATCAGCTAAAGCAGTATCTTTATCATCATAATAATATGCATAAGTTTCATCAGCTTTAGTTACAATAATTCTTCTTGCAATTTCCTCATCGTAGTTCATTTTATTCCTCCTTTCTAATCTAAATATTCACGATGTGTGTTGAATACAATTAAGTCACCTTCATAAACTTGCTTAACTCCATCCCAACTTATAAAAGAATATTCTTTACATCTACGTGGTTGTGAGTAAGACATCTCGTACCATGCACGTTTTTTTAAATAGTCCTTGATTATAGCGTCAGCATCATCGCCTTCCTCTAGTTCAATCACGCATTGGCCAGTGCTATCCTGATACGACCCTTTTTGGTTACAATAACTTCTCAACGTCTTCATCTTTTGTGTACCTTCCTTTATTTTATTATTTTATACTAACAATCCATCTGAATGGTCATTGTCGTACAATACTGCTCCTGTTTCAGCACTTATAATACACCATTCTTTTAACTTTTTCTTCTTAACATATTTTATACAAGATTTACGTGAACCACTATGAAGCTTAGTCCAACAAGAGAATGCTCCATATTCTTTACAAACCAAAAGATTACATTTAAACATCTTCATTTCCTCCTTTAATATAATAACTTAAGTAGTATCCATTGGAATTATTACAAAGTTCTTTAGTAAATCTTTGAGTATATTCATCAAATGTTTCGTTGTTTTTCCATTTATTTTTTATCATACGTATAGTTAACCATGATTTAAGTACATCTAATTTACAAGGTATTACAGTTAACTCAATACCTTCATTAAATAAACGTCTTGCTTTTTTCTTTTCTACACGCATATAGTATTTGTTTTTTATAAAGTTCATTTACTTCCTCCTTGTATCATGTTTGTACAATGCCCAAGCTATAACAAAAGTTATTATAGCAATTATTGTTACCATTATTATACTGTATATAGTAAGTGCCATCAGTCTACCTCGATATCTTTTGCAGTATCTTCGTCTATGAGTATGACTTCATAACCAAGTGCTTCTTCAATATCTTTAAGTGTCATATGTTTTACTTCATATTTGTACATTAATGTACCATCTTCATAATACATTGGACTATAACTACATTGTGCACTTTCTATGGGTCTCCATATTTCTTTTATTCTTAAAGTAGTATTAAATACTTTAAAGTCTGTAGTTAAATTGTATAGCGACATTGTACAATAGGTATACACTATAGCCTTTAATTCTTTTTGTACTATTGCTACATCAGGAAATTCTGTGTATGCACTAGTATCTTCAAATACTATTACATCGCCACTTTGTATATCACTTATTGTAAACGATGCATGTATATTCTTTAATCCATAGGTAGTTATAACTTTTAGTACTCTTTTAGTTAATCTTGGTGGAGGCCATTGTGTTGTACCATTCTCAATATCTTCTATAACATAATCATAAGTATTTGCCAAGTTAGCAAAATCAAGTACATTCATCTGATGTTTTTCTCTAAAGGCAGTAATATCTAAACCAAGTTCACAAATTTTTATAGATTCCATAGGTTCCATAGGTTCCTCCTTTCCATAAGTATCCATCACGTTTTGTATAATCATATAAGTTTTAAGTGATGGCTTAGTAGTTTCGTTCTCAATGTGATTAAGGTGTGTTCTACTAATTCTTACAAGAGTAGCAAATGTGTCTTGTGATAAATTGTGTTTAACCCTGAATGCCAACATGTTTTTCGATAATTCATGTATATCCATAGTATCCTTGTTCATTAGCTTTGTATTTCCTTTCTTTTAATATAGTGTCTGCAGCCTTCATGGAATAGTTCATGGTTACGTCCTTTATGTTTATATTTATCCATTATAATACCTCCTTAAAAATCATTGTAACTATATGAACCGTAGACTCTATTGTCTTATCTGGCAATTAGTGTCATAGTATCCTTGTGTGTTTGCGATATAACCCCTTTCTTTTAACACCTTGTTTGCGGCCGTCATCACGACGTATGCCATTGTGTCATCTACATGATAACGCTGGTATGTATCAAAGCTGTACTTGTTCTTGTTATGTCTTACAATAAGCTTGTAGTCAGTCTGCGTATGACAATAGCTAACTTCCTTGTCGATTAGTTCTTGTACCTGTTCTTCATATGTTAATGTGTTCATAGCAATGTCCTTTCATCAAGTATCTCACAGGCGTAGAACGCATTCTCGCACATAGTGTCCTCGTACAAGTTATATGTGGTAGTCTGTCCGATGTAGCGAAGGTGTAAGTGTTTAATGTCTTCGTACTTCATAATCTGATATGTGAATGATGTGTTTAGTACGTTTATTGTTACGGTTTTCATTTCTTTATCCTTTCTTATGCTTTTATTGCAACATATTCCATTGTATCATATACGCGAATTATGTTCCAGTTTCCTTTGTTTCCCAATCCATCGCCTTCCCATGTGCTGCAAACGTATTTGTCTTTACGGTTAGTTTTTGTTACAATTGAGAAGTCTTGAGTATCACCTAAACGTGGAATGTTTAATGTTACTGTATGTTCCATTGTTATTCCTTTCTACAATGTTATATATTCATCAAATTGCACCGAATAAGCTTTTTCGGGATTGGTCTTACAATATTCGCACCATTTAGCATGACCTGCTGTTGCATCTATGTTGTTGTCATATCGTTCTACAATAGCCATATTCCAACAACTTTTATAAATAGCCGTTTCATACCCTTGGTCATGAGTAAAACAAGTATCTATTGTATAATCTCCGATAACATCGTGACCACACTTGTCTGTTGTTTCATAATTGTTGTACATTATTCCTATTAATGCTGATGATAGTTCCTCAAATCTTACTTCTTTTAAGCCTGATGCGATGTACCAACTTCTTGGCAGAATGTTTTCATGACCAATTCTGTTACATATTCTGTCAAAGGCTTCTTCAGTTCCGTCGTCGTATCCGCCGTTTACAAAGATGTCATATTCTTCGGAGGTAAGGCGTATGGCTATTGTGGTTTTGAATGACGAGTCATTGTTGTCTCCGATTTTTAATGCGTATAGTTTAGTTTCCATGGTATTTTATTCCTTTCTTTGATTTTAACATATTCAAATTATCATTATCATTGATTTTGAAATTTATATAGAATAAAAATGAGGCGGGGCCCTATAATATAATTATTAATATATATATATAATATATATATATATACCATATATTATTACTTTTTCAAAAAAATGTACTTAGATATCAATATGCTTAACGATAATGATAATTTTGATTTTATTATCAGGGGGGGCCTCATTTTTTTATAAAAAGATTCAAGAAATTAACGATAATGATAAAATTAAGGTATTTTTACTCATTTTTATAACTTTTTTACTTCTTTTAGCATCTGATTACCGATACGTTGTATATTATTATCACCTACGCCAATGAAACCATGTTTTTCCCATCGTCCATGCTCACCGTCAGCACAAAATGTACCTATTGTACAATTACCATTATTATCAGGACTAGCTCCGAAGCCACCTTCAACCCTGAACAGCTGGTATTCAGGACTCTTGTAACCGTCCTTGAGGTACTTCACGTTGATTACGCATATAAGGCCTTCATTAGTGCCATCTTTTGTAGGCGCAGCATCATACATTGTACGACAGCAATCTTTTGACGTGTAGTATTTTTCCATTACATAACCTTTCTTAGCCGCAGAACGTTACGACTATTATAATTACCGCGAGCAGTATCATTATTGCAGCAAGCGATATGTAGAACAACTTCATCTTTTGTAAGTCTGTCATTTTGTATTCCTACTTTCGTAATATATTTATAACTATTTGGAGAACTGAGGAGGTTACGCATCAGGATTATTGTGACTATCTCATAGGCATCACCTCCTTATTTACTTATTATACCTTTTACTTAGTCTTCCAGGTATATTTGAGCTTCCCAGTCTTCAAGTATGCCTTCCGCATATACGTATTCGTCATCATCTAATATTGCTATGTGAGACATATTGTTGTAGAGTTCCATAATGAAGTCGAGAATGTCTTCAAAGATGCCTTCAAGAGTAAATTCGTCTACGATAGTAATCTTGTTCAGGATAGTATTATCGATGCCGGTCATCGGTTCATCAAATGCACCTTGCCACGATATAAAATTTACTTTCTTATTGACAAGTTGTTCGCAGTTTTTGAAGTTGTATTTGTATTTTATGTTATTTGTTTCCTTTCAATAATGTAACCATTGCATTCCACTCGCATTCTATTTGTATCATCGGTGTACTTACCTGACCATAGTCTAAGAATTGTAAATATCTGAGTAAAGTGAATACGTCTATATATTCGCCTTCAATAGTATTGTTGTTTATGATATCTATATCTGACAATAGAAGTGCCATGGTGTTTCTATCACCTCTATCAAGATTTATTGGTACATTCTGTGAACTAAAACGTATTCTTTGAGTAGCTTTAATATTCTCGTAATTTACTTTTTTCATTATAGTATACCTTTCATAATATATTGTTGTGTGTTGTATATCTGGAAATATACATTTTAAATTTTTTGATATTTGGTGATGATTAGTAAATATTAAATACAATCATAAGCATCACCACCTTATTTACTTTTATTGGAAATTGACCTCTGATTTTCTGATTTTCTCAGAGGTCAATATTTCTGTATTATTTGGAATTATTTGGATTTCTTGGAATTTTTCATTTCTTCGAGTTCGGTCATCATCTTTGCAATTTTCTCTTCGAGTTTCTTCTGAGGAGTCTTGGTCTCTTCAAGTTTCTTATTCTCTTGGGCTTTCTTGATAAGTTTATCGAAAGTCTCTCTATCTTCGGGGTTGAGATAATCTTCAAGTTTCTTAATGGTCTTTGAAGATTTTGGATTTTCTCGGTCAATGTTGATAGTCTCTTTGTAGGTCAGTTCGATTTTTCCATTATTCTTGATGATTTTGTCGGTATTGAAATATTTTCTATTCGAGGAATTTTCTGGAAGAATAAGGGTTTTTGGTTCGTTCTTGGGTTGGTCATTGATTGGTATAATTGTCTCAATATTATTGTCGTCGATGGTCAATAATTCGAAGCCGGTCTTGGAGGTCTTTGATGTTTGAATAAAGTTTTTCATGATATAATCCTTTCGACCCTCAGAGAATTTCACTCTTAATTTTCATAATGAATTGGGTCATATAATGTTCATAAGTTGTTCATATTCTCATGATATATTCTATTCATATTCAGTTCATATAATGGTCATAATATCTGATAAAAGATTTCAGATATTCGGGATTTTTCATCTCTCTTATAATCATTTAGTTTTGAATCATATTGAAAAAAAGGATATGTCGGATATCTCTCTAATCGGTTAATTTTATACATGCCTCAGTATCCCTCAACTATTTTTGAACTATATTAAAATCACTCACTGTACAAAATTATAAACATTTTACGTAAAATAAAATTTTAAAAATTTCATATAATATAATAAAGGAGTTGATAAAATGAATAACTTAGAAAAAAGAGATAGTAAGGAAATGGCTAATCTATTTTCAGACCCCAAATATATGCGTCAAGCATGGAAAGCTGTAGGATATGCCATAATGCAGAATCCCGCCGTTAAACCGTTCACAAATTTAGATAAAAATGGCGAACCGACGTTAGAAGGCCTAATTTGTGACTATTCTTACAACAAACTGAAATCAGACATCGCATCAATAACTAAACCAGGCGAAGAAACACGTGAACCGACTGAACTGGAAATGATAATGCAATGTCAAATTGTGAAAGCAAGGTTCGATACATCATCAGCTATATTTGTAAGAGACACTGTCGGTGCTAAACCTATTGACGAGAGTAAGGTAGATGCTATGATAAGTAACCCTTACGAACAACTAAAGGACGAAGAGCTTGAGCTACTACATCAACATCGCATAGAAGCAAGCATACAACGAGCTAAAGACTCTGACATAGCCAATGCCGCTGCGCTATCGCCACAAGAACATATTGTAGAGGTGCCTGATGAAACGACTTAAACTAATCGCAGCAGCACTCGCATGCATAATATTATTCGGCATAATTTGCATACTTGTCAACCACGGAATACTTATGAACAGAGAGTATAGCAGTCCACAAGACTTATGCACACAAGAGGCATTAACTAAAACCTGCTACGATGGCGTTGACGTGATAGCGTACCGAGTAGTTGATATTGAGCCGGTTATCTCTGCTACTACAGACTTGTCATACGACTACATCTATGCCTGCATTGTATACGTGTACACTGACTACTATGTAGACGAGTGGATAGCATGCATTACATGGGGCAATGACGACGAGTGGTACAATGACTACCGTACAATACATCTGACAGGTTATTACTGCATAGAGATGGATGGCACTACAATGACCAGAACATATTATGATAACGAGGGAACATATTATGAGTAAAATAATACGTGCGATAACCGCTATGATACTAGGCTACATCACTGCTCCATACGTGGTCATATACACACTTTGTAAGAAAGGAGGAAAAAGACTATGACTACCGAGACATCTCCGATATACCACAACACTTTAGATGGCGAGATACTTCGTCGCAAGTGCAGGAAAGACTATGGCACTTTTGTGACGGTCGCTAATCCGGGCTTTTGCATGACGAAGTTCCATCGCTACTTATGCAATGAAGTACAGCTATTCCTTGATACACCATCAAACAAAGCTATGGACATATTACTATTGTCAGTACCGCCGAGACATGGAAAGAGTTTTACAGTGACTGAGACATTACCTGCATGGTACCTTGGAATGCACCCTGATGGTAACGTCATCATTGCAGCATATGAAGGCACTTTTGCAGAAAGCTTTAGCAGACGCAATAGAGATAAGTACAATGCATATAGTAAAGCAGTGTTCGGAGTAGAAGAAAACAAGAACGTGCAAGGCGTTGCACTATGGGAAACTAAGGACGGCGGACGTTGTAGAGCTGCAGGACTTAAAGGAGGCATTACCGGTTACGGTGCAGAGTTATTTATAATAGATGACCCGATAAAAAATAAGGAAGCTGCTGAGTCAGAGGTAATACTTGCTAAGATACACAACGAGATGGGACCATCTGTACAGAGTCGTATACATCCAGGTGGCAAACTTATCGTAATACAGACTCGATGGGTTGAGAATGACGTCGTAGGATACATAGAGGCTAACTGGGGAGAGTTCATATACAAAAGCATTAACTTACCTTGTGAGTGTGAGGACATATCAGAAGACCCGTTAGGCAGACGCCTTGGAGACTCTCTGATGGGACCACACCTCGGTGATAATAACTTGAGTGATAGAATACGCAACGACAACACCTGGCTTAAGAGTAAAAAACTACTCGTATGCGCTGGCGAGGGAGAACATACCTGGAATGCACTGTACCAAGGACATCCGTCGGCTCAGAACGGCAACTTGTTCGATGACCGGTGGTGGCAGTTATATAAACGCAAGGACGTGTCAATTAGCGACTTCGAGTTTACATGCCTGTCCGTAGATGCTTCCTTTAAGAAAACTGAGACTTCAGACATGGTTGCTATAGAGCTTTGGGGTCTACGACAAAATGGCATATACTTATACAAGCTTGTTAACAAACGCATGGGTTTCGTTGAGACTTGTGAAAGAATACGCAAATTCGCTGCTGAGTTTCCTGAGATTGATGAGTTGGTTATAGAAGACAAAGCCAATGGACCAGCTATTATAGATAGTTTAAGATATGGTGAGAATATGCCTCCTATTGTAGCAGTTAATCCGTTAGGCGGAAAATACTCTCGTGCACAAGCAGTATCACCTTTTGTATCTACCAGATGTGTATACATACCTGAGGATTTTAGTGCTTTAGAAGGTGACGAGATTGAGTGGGATGCTAACGAGTTAATATTGCCACATAAACGCTTTATACTTCAGCTATCACGATTCCCATTTGCAAAACATGATGATATGGTCGACTGTTGTACGCAGGCGTTATCACGTATTATTAAGATGATAACTGGTGAAGTTGCTATACCTGATAGAAGATATTTGAGGTTTAGCAAATGGTATCCTGATATGTGGGAGGACTTTAATAAGATGAAAGACCGAGAACAAGAGGAGTTCATAAGAATATATGGAGCACCTTTAGAGTGGGCTGATTTGTAATAAGTTTTAATTTTTATTCATATAATATTAATGAATGGAGGTGTAATATGTCTAAAAAACCAAACAGAATAGACTTGTATTTACAACAAAATACTAGTGAATTGTATGTAAATACTGACAAAGAAAACGAGCTATTAGCTAAGTTTATCATGTTGTTTAATATTGCTAAAAATGCACATGATGTATGTGAACAATGTAAACCTGAAAATTTATCGAAATGGCGCAAGGCATATCTTGGAACACTTAGAGGTTTAGACAAAGATGGACAAGAGTGTACGAGAGAGACTAAACAACTTAGGAAAATGGCATTTGAGATTATCGAAAGTAAAGTCGATAACGGAATACCAATGCCTAAGATACAGCCTCGTTACAAGAGTGATTTACCTCTGGTAAGTATAACTGAGAATTACCTAAAATTTGAGGTAGACCGAATCATGACTAAATTTGTGAATGACAAAAGCGAACGTTCTACATACATTGATGGCACTGGTTGGTACAAGGCTTGGTGGGATTCCCTTGATAATACACATGAAAGGAGTGGAAATGTTAAGATTGATTTTTGTACAGTAGACCAGATTATACCACAACCCGGAGTATCTGATTATAAACAATTGGAGTACATATTTGAGATTAAAAAAATATCAGTAAGTAAGATTTACGACTTGTACGACAGAGTGATTTTACCTATATCCGAAGAAGGCAACAACGTCGAAGTTATATCTTGTTATTATTTGAACGAGAATCATATAGTCGGATTGTTTAGTTGGGCAAGATATGGTCAACAAGTAATATGTAATGAAAAGGACTGGCAAATACGTAAATTGCGTACTTGTCAAACATGTCATGAAGTAAATCCTACTGGTGACGTTTGTATGAATTGTGGTGGAACTAGTTTTAAGTATGAAAATGCAAAAGAAGAAATACTTGATAAAGATTTGTTAGAGATTTATAATCCTTATGAAGCTGGTGAAAATGTTGAGGAAGATAAAAAAGATGAATTTTCTTCAAGAGTATTTTTAAGTGCAGGAACCAGTATACCTTTTTATCAAATAACACAGTTACCATTTATACCGAGACCCGCTATAAGTTCAGTAGATAGTATTTATGGTTTGAGTGAAGTAATGATAGTTATGGATATGCAAGATAGTATTAATAAAATACTCACCAAAGCAGTAGATAAGACTTTAAAATCAGGTGCTGTATTAACCAAACAGAAAAATACTAGCATATCAGATACTGATGATACTATTAAAATAGTTACTGTTAAAACCGCTGAAGAAGCAGCATCAGTTACTTGTAAACAAATTATGGCTGATACTAGTCAGGATATGTTGATGTGTAATATGATTTATGATAGTGGTAAAGCATCATCTGGTATAACAGATAGTTTTCAAGGTGCAGAAGATAATACGGCTACATCAGGAAAAGCTAAACAATATTCTGCTTTACAAAGTGCAGGTCGTATTGAGTCATTGAGAGTAATGAAAGCCGCGGCATTCTCAGGATTGTATGAACTTATATTAAAATTTTTACTTGCATTTAGTGATGAACGTCGTAGATTCGTAAGAGTTTTACCGGATGGTACTGAAACTGAGGAAACGTGGAATAAATACATGTTTCTTGATAAAGGTAAGTATGGTGAAATATACTACAGAGACGATTTACAGTTTAACAGTGATTCTGCTTCAACTTTATCACAAAATAGAGTAGGAATGTGGCAAGAGACTATGGAGAAATTTACAATGGGTGCATTTGGTGACCCGTTAGACCCTCGTACCCTTAAGTTATTTTGGAATACTATGGATTCTTTGCAATATCCTTTATCAAAAATTGCGTTGGCAGGTATAAAGGAAACTGAACAACATTTGCCTCCTGAAATTGAAAAATTAATAATGGAAAATCCAGAAGTAGTACAAGAACTTATCGCACAAACTCAAGAGAATCGCGGTGGTGCTCGTTCAAACAGTGGTCCAGAAGGCAATGGTGCAACACATGCAGCTAACGTAAGTAGGACAAATAAAAGAGATGCATCACAAATAAAAAATGAGGCCTTTTCTGCACAACAAGGTGCAACTGCTATATAGGAGGTGAATAAATGAAAGTATATAATAATGAAATAACAATTGCACGTAATGAAACGTTTACTATGGATAAATATATACAGAATCGTGATGGTTCTCCTTATATTGTAAGTAGCATGTTAGATAATCCATATTTGTTAGTGAGTGTAGCAAGTTCTAAATATTCACAAACTGATAGATATATTTATAATAGTTGGCTTGATTTAAGTACAGCTAAAAGATTTACAACTACTGTACCAATTAATGCATTAACATTATATCCAAGTGCTACAGATTGGACAGGGGTAGAATTACCTAGTGGTTATGAAGGTGATGAAGACGTAACAGCATATGCAAATTATGCAGTATTTTATTTAACAGATTCTGATGGAGCAACTACATACAAATATTGGGTATATGATGATAGAAGTATAGATTACTCTGGTACTTGGACTGATTATGAATTTAGGTTTATTAAAACATTTTTACAATCTGTTACTAAGAATTGGATAGAAAAAACATATTATTATAATATATTGTTAGTAGCAGGTACATCAACACTGGAGACATTAACTACATTATGTTCAGATAATGATGTTGATATAACTGATTATGAAGATAATTTAACTTATATGTACGACCAATTATATGCAATTTCTGAAGATATTGTAGAAGATATTAATATAGAAAAACCTATCGTAAATTATTCTGCAGTTTATACTATATTAGAAACTACTAAAATGTCAGTATTATCAAATATGAAAGGAGTAATGTAAATGGAATATAATACGATAGAGACTGTAATAACACCAGATGTACCTAAAATTTTAGAAAATGAACAAACTACAGTATACGTACCTACAGCTAGTACAACTATTGCTGGAATAGCTAGTTTTTATACTGACCATTTTGAAGTAAGTGTTACTGGTGTTGTTAAAAATAAAAGTGCAGCTCAAGTAGTAATTAATAAAGCTGCTATTAAAGTAAATGAAGAAGATATTGCAGATTTAGAAGATTCATTAGGCACTAAATCTATAGGTGCTAATGCGTGGGACGAAATTAGACAAAATTCAACAGACGTCAGCACAATACAAAATCAAATTGTAAGCCATGCTGACAAAATAGTAGAAAACGCAGACAATATTGATGCTATTGAAAGCGATATTGATGATATTGAAAGCGATTTAGTTGACAATTATAGCACTAAAACAAACGTAATTAATAAAATATCAGAGCATGACGATTTATCCACAGCACATTTATTACTTAGACAACAAATTGAAGCGCTTGAAGCCGAAATTGCAAGACTTGACGGTCGCGGAGAGAGTTATGGAGAAATTGATAAGACGCAAACCGAACTATTGGCAATGAGCAGCAGTGAAAGAGACCAATATATCTTTACTTATTTAGACGGGAAATATACCGATTTTGTTTTAGCACAAGGACAACTTATTTATACTCTTGAAAGTGACACCGAAAATACTCACGAGTGGGAATATAATGAAACTACATCTACATGGGCTGATAATGGTGCTTATACCATTGAAAAAGCAAGTAACACAAATTATGGTATTGTCAAAGGTGGAAATGAATACACAAATATCGTTAGTGGTTTACTTGAAATTATCAAGTCAGATTATGCAACTCATATAGGGACATCGGAAGCCAATTTTGATTATGATGGTGTAAACGCTATCTTAACCAGTTTGATATCGCTTGAACAACATATAACAAATTTAATAGCAATCGGGACTTTGCAAGATATGCAAATATTATTTACCGATGACGCTGCAACAATTGATAATCAAGATTCATTTAATATATCGCTTTTGACACCTTACGATTGGGCAATGTTCAAAATAAACATTACTGCTGATAATTATTCAACATATAATATTATTAAACCAAGCGAGTTTGTAGACGGAAGCAAAGTTGAATTTTACACAAAGCACGACAAATATGAAACAATATTGGCAAGAGTTGGAGATATCATTTATTTCTATGTATTTGACATAACAGGTTCAACACCAGTGCAAGTAACTACTGATGTCGCAACATTCCAGGCATGGGGAATTAGGGGTATTGAAAGCGATGGCATAAGCGCTGATGAAGTATCATACGGTAGCGGAACGGTTGAAGATGAACTGATTAAATTAGATGCAAAAGCAAATCAAGCAGAAATTGATGTAATAAAAACAAAGCAAGAAGTTAGCGATTTGCAAGATACTGTAAACCAACTAAACCCCAACGGTGAGGACAGAATATCCCAAGAGGGCTATGGGACACAAACTTTACCTGTTAATGCAATAGGCACTATGCAGACAAAATTAACTGGTAATAGATTAACCAATTGGTATATAAATAGTGGGTTTATTACCATAAGTGATTGGTATACAGTAAACGCATCGTATGTTGTTAATGATGGAATTGCAACGGTAACAGGTGTATCAGGAACAAATGTAAATATTGCATTAGCGCAGTATCACAACGTAACAATAGGAGACAAATTTTATATAAATGTTAAAATGCGGGCATTAGGAACTGTAGATAAATTTTGTTATAGTATAAATACGGTTCGCACGACAATTGCTGAAAGTCCAGTAGTGAATACTTGGTATAACATAGGTAAAATAGTGGAAGTTGATGCTACTGGGAATATACCATTTTCAATTTTAAGCGTATCTGTGACAGCAGCAGAATCAGAGGGCAAGCAAATTGAAATGACTAAACCTATTTTAGTAAATTTATCAGATTGTGGTTTAGAATCCCTAACCGCAGCACAATGCGACGCTATGACAGAATTATATTTTGAGGGTACTGCAAACTCTATGGTTGGCAGAGCAAGAGCAGTATCAGAAGATGAAACAGAAGAAACAGTACAATATATAAAGCCAACATTAATGAATCGCTTACCCGATGGCACATCAGATACTATTGATAGCGACGGCGTGCTGACTAAAAAAGTCAAAAAGCATGTATTAACGGCAGACGATATAACGTCGGTTTATACAGGCTATGACGATGCAGAAGTTATTGACGTAGCAAAGCCAATCGATTATGCAAGCTATGGAGTTGCAGAGGCAAAGACAAACTGCACTATTGACGGATACAGAACAGTTGCTGACGTGTCATTATCGGCAGGATTAACAAGTGCCACATGGTCAGAACTTGTGTTCGGCGTATCAATGGCAAAGGGTACAACATTAGCTATGGCAAAAACCGCATTAGCAGGGTTAACGCTGACATATGCGTTAAACACGTCAAATTATGAAAAAACTTATAATATGGTAAGCGGAAATCTGCTTGCAAAGCCGAAAGGCACGGTGTATTTTGATAATGTTATTGCAGACGCTAACGTATATGATAGCGGTTTCACTATTTTAAACACAGACTTTCCGATTGAAAGCGTTGAAAGTGCCTATAAACTCAATGACGATTTATCGCAAACAGAGATTGATGTAAGTACAATTACAATCGATGCAAGCAAAGAGAGGTTTACAAGTACTGCAATGACAGACGACGATATAATTATTATCGATTATATTCCTGACATTGATACGGTCGGAGGGCTTAACACGTTGTCGTATCTTAATAGCACAAACTTAATACCTGATGAAAGCACAGGCAAGTATTATAAAGAAACAAAAACGATAACTGTTGTAAATAATGTACCGACAGCAACATCAACTTATACGGAGGTGAGCTAATGGATTATGCTTATAAACTATTATATGACAGATACAAAGCAGGTAAACTTGACCTTGATAAACTTTCTGCGAATGTAAGGGCAGAGGTTCAAAAACTGATTGATAAGGAGGTAGAAGCATGATACGAACTAAAGAAGATGAAATATTAGTACTTAGAAAAAGAAGGGAGACAGAATGTTTTAGTGTAATTAATAGAGGAAAAATATGGTATAATTGTATAACAGATGAACAGTTAGGAGAACTTAATTCGTGGTATCAAAAATGGTTAAATGTTACAGAAACCATGGTTGTTCCAGTAAAACCAACGTGGATAAACAATAAAATAATAAGTGAGGAGATTTTAATATGAAACAATGGTTATATAATATATGGATGTATCTTGTAGAAAATAAAGATAATATTTTTACATTTGTATTGTCTGGTCAAGTTCTTGGTACTGTTGCTGGAATTTTTGCAGTTTTTAGACAATTTAAAAATGTATCCAATAACAATGCTATATCAACTAAACTAAATGAAACACTTGGTACTACTAATACAATGGCTACTTCTATAAATTCTACAAGTGAACTTACTAAAATGATATATGATGAAAATAAACTTTTAAAAGCAACTATAGTAGATATGCAAACTAAAAATGAAGAGAGTGCATTAATATTTACGGATAAACTTAATACAATGCTTGAAGTTCAAAGTATAGTTTATTCTACTATTAAAGATGATGCTATGCGTAAAACAGTCAACAATATGCTTAACACTGCAAGATATTCTGAAATAAATATTAAAGATAAATTGCAAATACAAATTGATGAATTAAAAGCTAAAGTAAGTGATAAAATGTTAGAAGTAAATAATGCTGTAGATTTAGGAATAACTAACGTAAAGAAAGTAGTAAATATTGTAGATGAAATAAAAAATAATACAGTAACGAGGTATTAAAATGAAAGATGTGGGAAAATATAATACTTTTTATGCTTTATCTAATCTTTTAACATTTGGTACACCTATAATAACGTTGGTTACTTGTTCAAGTTTTTTTATACATCGTACTGAAACGTCAATATCTGCAGCAGGTATGTTTGTATTAATGATTTGTGCGTTTATATTTAAAGATAAAATTATGAAAACTAAAAAAATACCTTCCGTATTTATAATATCTTCTATAATTTTTATTTTAATTATTATGTTTGAATCTATTGTAGAACCTATAAAAACTGTATGTTTTGCTACAATGATTAGTACAGGTATAGATGAGTTATCTTTTAAACGTATATATAAAAGATTAGAATTATTATTGCCAAAAAGTGCTGAAGCATATAATCAATTTGGATTTATATTTGCAAAAACAGATAAGTTAAAGGAGATGGATAAAAATAATGGCTGATACTAATGTTAATTTTATAGCAGAAGAAGTATATGATAACAATAAAAAATTAGCAAAATTTGTTAAAAATAAAGCGTTTGATTTAATTGCAGCAGGTTTAATTGTAGCTATTGGTTTACTTAATCTTGGAGCTATTCAATTACGTGAAATAACTCCAAGAGAAATAATTAATATTGTACTTGAAACAATTCCTTTTTATCTTGGCGCAGTATCTTTAACGCTTAATTATTATAAAAAAGGTGTGTTTTGTGGTAAATCTACAATATCATTTATAAATACTGTTAAATTATATTCTGATAAGGTAAACATGTTGACTGGTGAACATCTTAATAATTTGCTTGATTTTTGTACAGAGTATAATAATAAAGCATTAAGAATAATACAAGAAAGTTATTTACGTATAGTTGCTGTAACTTTTGCTAGGTTTAACGACGATGTCATTGAGGAGGATGGCACCGTAACAAAACCGTTAAAAACAATGTCAGATGAAGAACTTAAAATATTATTAGGTGAAGTAGTTGCTAAAAAAGTAATAGAAGCTAAAAATGTTAAAATAAAAGGCTTAAGTGTTAACGTTTTATTAGGTGGAAATAAAAGTAATGATATTACAAATATAGGTGCCAATGAACAAGAGTTATTAAAAAGAAGAACTACTAGTTATATTTCTTTTTCTGCAGTAACAATACTTATATTGACTTTAATGGATGTTAAGAATGTAATGGAATGGGGCTGGGTAGGATTATTCTTACTTGCTTTTAAATTGTTGTATATATTATGTAGGTCTTATATGCGTTATTTTGATGGTTATGAAGATATAACAATAGGTGTTGTAAATCATATATCAAGAAAAACTGATATTTTAAAGCAATTTGATTATTGGTATAATCTTAAAAATAAAGACGTTAAAAATGATGTTTTTGGTAATAATATTGATATATCTTCATATAATATTAATAAAGAGGCTGCAAAACGGGTTACGACCGAGATTCGCCCAAAAACGTAACAGGAGATTATCATGGATATTGATGACAATGGTGCTAATGATTTCACTATAGAAGAACTTGAGGAACTTTTTAGTGATGTAAATCAGTCGGAAACACCGCCGGCAACAGATGATGCAAATACTCAAGCTTCCGACAACGAGGAAGATACTAAAAACGTTGAGACTAATACACAAAATGCTAGCAAAGAAGACGTAGATAATACTAAAGCTTTTGCCAATAGACTTAAAAAATCTACTGAGAAAGCGAGATTAGAAGAACGTAATGCTATAGCTACTTCATTGGGTTATGATAGTTATGATGACATGATTAAAAAGCAAGAAACTAAAAAAATGGAAGATAACGGTTTGGACCCTGAAAAAGTAGCACCTATTGTGGACGAATTAGTCAAAAAAAGATTAGACAATGACCCCAGAATGCTTGAGCTAAAAGAGCTTCGTAAGAGACAAATTACGGAATTTGGCAAAAAAGAATTGGAAGAAATATCAAAACTAACCAATGGAAAAATTACCAAAATATCACAATTATCTAGTAACGTAATAGAACTATGGAAAACTAAAGGTTCTTTAAAATCTGCCTACATAGAGATTGAAGGTGAGAAATTAATTAATAGTATACGTAGTGAACACAGTAAAGGAAACACTAATCATCTGCAAAGTCCAAACGGAACACTACCTTCTAACGAGAAGGCGAGACCTTTAAATAAAGCTGAACGAGATGCTTGGCGAGTTTTCAATCCAGGTATTACGGAAGAAGAATTAAACAAAAAATTAACAATATATTAAGGAGGAATAATCAATGGCAACAGCTTATTATCACAGATATACTGCAGCTTTTAAAACCGGTTACATGCAAAAAGCAGCAGTAAAAGATATAAAAGTCGATGCTGATAGCGGTGTAACAGGAACACTTGCTACTGCATTAAAATTTAAAGTAGGTGACCTGGTTACAATTACATCAGGTACACTTGTTCCGGTTGTAGCAACATCAAGCGTGTCTGATGCGGCTATAACCGATGCTACAGTAACTACATCAATGTACGTTATTGCACAATCTGATAAATCCGTGGAATACGGACATATTCCTGTTGAGAATAGGGATTATCGTTACGATAACAGTGTAGCTGATAGTTCTACTAATAAACACGTAGTACTTTATCAAGTGATTGACGTTGACGATATTTTAGTAACTAATGTGGCATTTACTGCTACAACAGCATAAGGAGGTAATATAACATGGGAATGATAATTAATATAGATGAAGCCTTGAAACTTCGTACAGACTATAACATACTTAGAGAACCGCTCAATGAAATGATTAAGTCAAAGCAGGAGGAATGGGAAAAGTCAAATCCGATAGATTATTTGTTCGTACGAGGAACACTTAGTACATTCCAAGAGACTTATAGTTCATCTATAGGTTTTGACCATGCATTTGCAGAAACTGCAGATATGACTGTAGGTCCAATATTCAATACTGCTGAAGGTTTCTCTGCTACGTATCGTTCAAGAACTTTCCAAGGTGGATTTATAATCAGTAAACAAACATTGGAAGATGGTCAAATGTCTAAGGCACGTGATGATGCACTTAAATTTACCAATAGATGGCATGGCGATTGCGTAGAATATTGTATGACTGCTATTTCCGGTGGATTTGGTTCTGAAGTAACGTGGGGTACTACTGCAAACGGCGGTATTAGTAGACTTAAACTTACTTCTGCAGATACTACAGATGGCACTATCGATGGTACTAAGAACGCGTTGTTCTCTAACGCTCATACTATTGTAAAACGTGAAGGTATGACAGATGCTCAAGTTACTGCGGCTAAACAGTCTAATATGTTTAGAGCGGCGGTTGATACCACTAATACGGACATTACTGCTCCTATTGTCATAGGTAGTTCTGACCCTGGTCAAATTGCTAAACTTGCAGATTTTATACATCAGGTTATTTCTGCTATGGGTAATTACAAAGATGATAACAACAAGCGATGTGATTTCGGCGGCTCGGTTGACATTATTGCACCAAACGATGCACACCTTACTTCTGCAATAAGTGCAGCATTGAGTATGCCTACTTTTGGAGATTATCCAAATCCTGCGTTGAATAAAGCTACCTTGAAATATACCTCATATCTTAACGATATTACACAGTGTTCATCTGGTAAAGGTTTCTTTATTGTAAATAAAGCTTATAATAGTGAAAATCATGGTCCTGAATTTACTGAGAGAATTCCTTTCACTCTTGATGTTCAGAATCAGACTCGTCCATCTTGTATTACTTACGATGGTAGACAGAGATTTGATATAAACTGTGCATCATGGCGTGGTATTGCTTTCTGTTCTATTGATGCTCCAGAAGGCTCAACTACTACTGCATGGAATTATAAGACTAAATTTACAAACATCGTTCCAGTTTCTACAATAGTAAAACCTGTATCAGTAATAGGTACTGTTTCTACTGAAGAAGTTACTTAAGTAAAAACATAATAAAATAATTAATAGCCTGCTTACGTATTGTAGGCAGGCTATTTATAATAGGAGGTAATAAATGTACACATGGGGTTACTTAAAAGAAGTAATATTAGCTAAATTGGACCTTGAAGAAAGTGAAGCTGAAACACAAAAATTAATAGACCGTTTTACATATTTTGCAAATGAAGCTATGACACAAATATGTTCTTCGGTAAAACCTAAACATACGTTTTATACAATAGATGTAACCGAAGACTTATTGGATTTTGAGTTCACTATGCCTTCGGACTTTATATCGTTTGATGATGATGTTATGTATATAACTTTTTACGATGTTTATGGTGTAAAATATAAAAGAGAAACTACAAACGATGACGTAAGATATGCTGGATTTAGGAAAATTGCATTTCTTACAGCAGGTACTTATAATGTACCTTATAGAGCGAAATGGATTACTTTTACTAATATTGACGATTCTACTGGATTAGATATTCCGGAAGATATACTTGATAGCATACCTTCTTATGTAGCTAGTCAATGTTTTAAAACAGATGATGAATACAAGTCATCTGTATATCGTAACGAGTTTGAAATAGCTATTGCAAGACTTGATGATATTGATTATAAAAACACAAAGACGTTACACGTAAGAGGAGGATGGTGATGAGTAGAACTTTTAATAGAGCGCCTATTTCAGTAAATACTCCAAGTAGTAGTGATATTAAAAATTATTACTTTAATCATTGTAACTGGAAAGGTTTAACTGATAATAAGAACTTTCTAGCTGTAGACCAGGAAAGTTTTGCAGATTGTAATAATGTTTACGTTGATTCTAAAAATTTACTTAGAAGTAGACCTTCTATTAAAAAGTCTACAACAACGGTTGATACGATAACTTTAACTAATATTATAAATTTTTGGGCGTTTACAGATGTAATCGTTTATCTTACTTATAATAGTACATTAGATTATTACAATTTATACTTTGTAAAAGATGGTGTAAAACTAAATCAAATTTATGATATTGGAACATCCAATATTAAGTTAAATCTTATGAAAACTAAAATTTTTATTTTTACAAGTACTTCATTAAAATATTTTGATATATTTACATATGCTGTAGGTGATGCCACAGATTTTATATATGTACCAGAAACCAAAGTATTAAGTACTGGTGAAGAAACGTCTAATGAAGCTAAAAATGTATTGACGACTTCTGAAATTTATGTATATTTGTATAATTCTGCAGTAGGTGCATATTCTACAATAATGGGTAAAACGGTAATTTATACTTTAAATAGTATAGAATATTCTGTAGTATTTGATGAATATACGTCTGATGTTTTAGTAAATGTAGCTTTTGAAGTAAGTGCAAGTTATGTAGATAGTGATACTATAAACTTAACAGTATCTTCTGAAAATACTTATGCATTATATTCAACAACAACTAATACACTGTTATATAGTGTAGATGGAGATAGTTTTAAAAACATAGATGTATTAACGTTATCATCTGGAGAAAGTGTTGTAAGTAAACCTGCTTTTACACAAGATAACTCTTACGTATATATTTGTACTACAGATACTATTTATATTGTAAGTGTTAAAGCAGATACTAGTACAATGACTTTTAGATTTTCTACTTTTACAGATGTTAAAAGTTATATGGATTCAACATCAATAGCTACAATATTTGATTGGTATTATAATACATCTGTTTCAATTATTGATGCTGCAGTTTTTGATTTTGTAACATATGATGATTTTGCAGGATGTATGGGTGTATATAATGAAGCTTTTACTTACGATAGTAAAACAACAGTATATTATGTAAGATATGTAGATGGTGTAGCTTATAGAATATATAGTGATGATAATATAGTTATGACAAATACAGGTATACCTCGTTTTATTAGTTATAAATATAATTATACAAATGATACGACCACAGGGTGTATAATAGTATATAGTTCATATGTTAAAAATAATCATGAAGATGTGATATACGATTATGATAATTGTAAATTAATAACGGTACTAAACTTTACAAATGGTTTATCAGTATCTACATATGATTCTCTTAGTCCAGTTAGTGATTTTCCAGAAGATGTTTTTACTGCAAAAATATTAACTAATAAAATAGTTTATGTAACTGCACAAGATACATCCAATTATTTACTTTATACTGTGAATAGTGATTTAACTTTTAATACTGCTATAACAATAACTAAAACATCTAATAATTATAATTTTCCAATATTTTTATCTACATATGGTGATAAATTATTAACTGACCAATTTATATATTATATTAATGATGGTGTTAAAAAATCACTAATTGTAAAAAGTGGTGCAGATGACCACGAAGGTCAAGAATTAATTATACCTATTGCATTTAATAATTATATATACTATGCTACATATATTAATGCAGGAACAACTGAGGTATATTCTTCTTATTTTTCTGAAACTGTTGAATTAAAATATACAAAAGAAGGAGTAACTAGTTTATTTTTACCCGACTGTTTAAGTGAATTGACTAACAATTATTTTTCAAAAGATAATATATTGTATATTTCTGAGTATCGTGAAAATACTGATGGAAATTATTTATTGTATTTACCTGTTACAAATAATCAAAAGTTTAATTATAATATAACTAACTTAAGAGCTATTAGTCAAACTGAAATGGGCATATTTTTAAAAAATGAAATTTGGTATGTATATTCTACCGATAATGGATATGCATATAATAAAACTAAATTGCAAGTAGGTACTAAAGCAAATTCAGATACTATAGTATCTTATGATGGAACCAACATAATGTTTCCTTGTGAAAGAGGTTTTGTAAGTTTAGCTTATCAAGATTTTGTAGCAACATCTGAACAAACTATTTCGTTTTTGTCAGATAGTATTTATACTATATTTAATGAATATAATGATAATGATGGAATAAAGTTGTTTAAGTATGGTTTTTGGATAATATTGTATAAGGAAGATTCTAATGTAGGTTATATATATGACACAAGAACAGCATCTTGGTGGCCAATATCTTGTAAAGATGCTATAACTAAAATAATATCATACGATGAAGATATATACTTACTTATTAACAATGTAATATATACTATTAATAAAACTGATACTGATTATTATGATTATGATGGTACAACAAAAACAGAAATACCGTGGTATTTATATAGTCAAAAATTATATTTGAATGCTATAAATTATTATAAACACATTGTAAATATTACTTTAGGTACTGTTTTAGATACTAATCAAGCTTTAAGTTTAGATTTAGAAATTTTAAACTATAGAAAAAATATAGATAATGGAAAACCTGAAACTATAATGTATTCCGTTGATTCAATACGTACATTTGTACAACGTTTAAATTATTCAAAAGTAAATGAATTTCAATATGTTCTTAGTACTGATACGCTTAATAGTATACATATACCTTTAAGTGTAAGTAATATAAGTATAAAATATAAAATAACAGGGCAGGTGAGATAATATGGGACAAAGTGGTACAATACTTGATAGTTCATCAATAAGTAAATATTTGGAAGATGCTAACAAAGACGTTACTGGTCAGAGAACTTGGGCTAAAGCTTATAGTTCACTTGATTTAAGTAGACAATTGGCTACAAATTCTTTACAAAAAGAATATGGTTCATCTATAAACGATGCTTATGTAAATACATCTAAAAACAATGCTGCAATTTCTGCTAGTAACCTTGGTATCGGATATAAAACTCAAGCAATAAACGATAATGATGTTGCATTAAATGATGCATACAATTCTTATTTACAAAATTTCATATCAAACAAAAGTACTATAAACGATTCTATTGCAGAATCAGTATACGACGTCAATGCGTTAAAAGATACTCAAGCCGATAATACTTTAAAATATGCAAATTCACACTTTGATTATTTGCAAAATATGTGGGATAAATATGAGTCAGGTGAATTATCTACTGATTTGTTTAATGAACCAAGTTGGTCTAAGTATACCAATATGTCATATGATGCACTTGGTAATATTACTACTGACGAAAATGGCAATCCTATAAGAAGTTTAAAAGATATATCCGAAATACGTTCTGAAATGTTTGATGATGAACAATATCTTACTGTCAAAGGTATAGATTTCTTTGACCAAATGGAAAACGATACTTCTACAAGAGGTATTTATTCTTTTGGCGATTATCTTGCGGATAATGACGTTGATACTTACAATTGGGCTACGAGTTACAATCCTTACGACTATGCTCCTGATAAAGTAGGTAACTCTACAAACGCTTCATCATTTAATACAATGGTTGGTATGATGTCAGACGACGCAGAATATACTTTTGCTGAAAGGGCTTTTGCCATGAATGAAGGCGAGTTAAATACTATGTTTAATGACATAATGAATAAAGCTGAAGAATCTGCAGCTAAATATTCTGGTGACGTAGACGAATCTATTTTAACTGATTTTTCGACTGAAATGAATGCTGTGATGGAAGACCTTGGTATAAGTACTGATGACGTTGATATGACTGGTTCAGAAACTAAGATACTTGAAGCTATACAAGATTATCAAGCTAAAGTAACAGAATTATCAGAAGAAGAAGCCTATTATAAAAAACTTGCTTTCTTAGAAGGTGGAGATAATGCAGCTACAAGAAACATGCTTTCTAATACTACAGATGCTGATAAAATAAGTACTTTACAAGCAGACGTAGACTTTGCTAAAGCAAATATAAAATCTACATATACTAATGCTGTTACACAAGTATTAAATTATTCACAAAATATACGTAGACAATCCGAGATAGATTTTTATGGTAAAGAAATGAAAGCCGGAGGAACTATTTCTACATCTAATAATAGAATAAGTAAATACGATGACCATTATAATTACAATATGCCAAATGGCAAAACTGCTACATTAATAACAGCTGTTTCGCTTAAAGATGATGGTTCCAACATTCGTGATACTAAAGGTGATAATTTTAACGTTACTTATAATGGTGAAAAATATAAACTTGAAGTAAACAAAGATGAAGATTTGGTTATAACAACTGCCGAACAAACGGAACTTAATAATTTGGTTATGACAGCCAAAAAAAGAGGACTTACTATGGGTGATATATTTTATTATAATAATAGATTATGGACTGTATCCGATGATAATACCGTTAAAGCTATACAGAATAGAAGCAGTTTTACTAAAGGTTATGAGAAATTACTGGCACAATTAAAAGCAGATAGTATCATTGATTGATTTTAATATATAATAGAAATCAATAATATAATTAATCAAAAGATATATAAAATCATCAATATTATATATTAAAATTCATATAATCATATCAATATTGATGGTTTTATATAAAATAAAAATAAATTAGAAAGCGGTGAAGTATAATATGGCTGATAAACGTATTAGAGGTACTAATACAAATTTGAATACGTACGAAGGCTTGTATGATGTATTATCTAAAAAGCCTTTATTTGTACAAAGTGATTGGGAAAAGTCTGCTAAAGAAGGTGCTATAGATGCATATAGTTCTGCATTACTTAATAGTGATGATATAAATGTAGAACAATATACTAAAGATTACAATTTGCAATATGCAGATAATCAAACGAGAATAAGTGCTTTATACAATGAGGTTGGTTCAAACAGAACTGATTTACAAAAAAGAGTAGAAAATGTATACAACGATGATGGAACATTAAAAACTACGCCAGATGGAAAAATAATAACACGCGAGTTTGAAGAAACTGATTACGAGTATAACAAATCACTTATAAAAAATAAAAATGATTATTATCAAACGGAAATTACTAAACAAATACAAGAGGAATTTAAAGCAAGTAGAGATGGTTTTGAAAAGGCTGCTTTTAATATCTTTTCAGTAATTCCATCATTTGCAAGAGGTTTTGTTGAAGGTGTAGATGATTTGTTAGCACTTAGCAATGGTATAAAAACTATGGCTACTGATAAAGATGATTCTACAAGTGCATCTGATGATTTTGTAAGTGGAATAAGTACAGGTCGTTATTTACAAGGTGTAGAAGATGCCATTGTAGATTTTGAAAGCAGATACACTTCTATGCGTGATGTAGATGGCAATTATACCAACCCTGGTAAATATATAAGCGGTGTCGCCAGTACATTAGGTATGATGGCACCTTCTTTTTTAATAGGTCATGGGGCTGGTGCAGGAGCTTCCGCATTAGGTGCAAGTGCCAAAACAGCAGCTACTGTCGCATCTGTTACTTCACAGGTAACTTTTTATGCAGGAATGTTTTCAGGTAGCGTTTACAATATGAACGAGCAATTTAAAATGTCAGGGGTTAGTGTTCCTACATCTACTATAATTGCAAATGCGGCAATAAAATCTGCATTACAATGGGCTGTTGAGGTAGGTCTTGCTAAAGTTTTAGGCGGTTCTGCTTTTGATAACATTATATTCGGAAGAAGTGTTAAAACTGCTACAGGTACAAGTTTAAAATTAGCCGCTGGTAAAAGATTATTACATGACTTTAATAAAGAAGGCTTAGAGGAAGTATTTCAGGATACTTCTGATTTTCTTGTAGATAAAGCTTTTATGACTTTTATAGATGAGGATTTTGGTGATGTTACTGATTTAAGTTGGCAATCTCTCATGGATTCGTACATAATGGGTGGTGTAGCTTCTTTTGCAGGTTCTGCAGGAAATATGTTAGTAATTAAAAGAATAAAAACTCTCGATGTTAAGACTAACAAAGATGGTGAAGTAATAAAAGATAAAGACGGTAATCCGGTGTTTAAGAAACTTGATAAAGTAGCAGCGTGGGAGTACGGTTTAGATATGCAGAGTTACACTAAAACGTTTACAGAAGCATTAAATTTAAAAGAAAAAATAAGTAAAGATGGAACTGCCGAAGATAATAAAATTTTTGCTGAACAAATTCTCAAATTATATGGTTCTTATCGATTGTTGACTTCTATATACGGTGAAATAGGTGAAAAACGTTTTACTGCAGCAAATAATATTCTTACTAAAATTACAGAAAACATCAATTCAGGTAAATATAATAATGACGAAAATGTTAAAGCACTCGATGTTTTAAAAGATTCCTTTAAAGATGCTATGAATATAACAAAAGAAGATGTTTTAAAAGATATAAAAAAAGCAAACATCACTAAAATCGTAGATAAGATAAATAAAGGTGAAAAAATAGATAGCGATACAGTAAGTAAAACTACTGCTCAAAAAATAGACGATATGTTAGGTATTAGTTCGATAGAAAGTATAGTAGTAAGTGAAGATGGTAACAATATAATATCCGCAGAAGGTACTGTAATTGTACCAGAAAAAATGTTAGAACATGCTAGTGTAGAACAGATGATTACTACTATGGCAGAACAGAAACTTGTAAAAGCCATTGTAAAAGGTAAATATAAAGGTGAACCTGTTAAAATAGTACACGATGTATTTAAAGTATTTAAAAATGATAATGATGCTACTGTAGAAGATGCTATATATAATTTGATGTTTGATGATGCTTTTTTCAGAGTATGCCTTAGAACTTCTTCTACAGACGTATATAAATTTTTAACTTCATTGTTAGAAATAGAAAAATCGGTAGTATCAAAAACTGACAGAGCCGATATTGCATATAAAGCAAAACTTAATAAAACTTTTGACGATAAAAGTGCAGCACTTATAGAATATGCTATTGATACTGGTGCAGATTATCATTATTTTACAGATATGTATTCTCCTAGTAAACGTGCTGCAGTAATAAGACATATTGAACTCGTTAGATGGAGTAAAAATTTATATAATAGAGTTATAAGTGGTGAAGTTTTAGACAATAAAGACATTACTATATTGTCAAATAGAGTTAATAGTATACCTGGTGTTAGTATAAGTGAAAAAACTACGATATTAAATAATGTAAAATCAGATAACGTTGTAGCAAGAGAGTCTGCTATGAATTGGATTGATGCAAAATATAACGGCGTATTCACTACTAACTATAATGGAAAAACTTATATGCCAGATACTAGTATACCAAATAGAATATTTAATGTATTTTTACAAACACAAGGTTTAACTATAAAAAATATGTTAGATGAAAATATGTTAACAGAAAGTGATATAAAACTTATAAAACAAGATGGACCTGTAGACAGACATTCAATTTACAATTTAAGACAAACACAGTTCTCAAAATACAATGACAAATATGTATTCACTTATAATAACAATGGTAAAGTTACTATATTTGATGATGGAGTGCAAGTAGGTTACGATATATATAAAGCACAAAAAGATGTACCAAACAATCATATCGTAACAGGTGAAGATATTGCAACCAGAAAAGGCATTATTAAGTCTGATGACCGTACCCATATGCTTAAAGATACTAAAAGAAACAACCTTGTAAAAGACCTTTTAAATGAAAATATAGATGACGCTACGGCATCATATGTATCGATAGACGATGTTTTAACAGAGCCAGAAATGTTAAAGGATAATGTTAAAGCATCGATAATTAAAAAGTATGGTACAGTAAATACGTATAATGCGTTTTTGTATTTGAGAGATTATTATATAAATACATTAAAAAATACTACAATAATATTATTGCAAAATAATACATATGCTTTTGGTAATATTATGCCTATGAAGTCTTTGTTAAAGGTTGATAAAGTAGTAATAAATGAGAATACAAAAGTTAAAGACCTTATTAAAACGGAACATTTAATAGGTGGACTAAAAGACATAAATATAAAACTTGTAGATGGTGAAGATGTTGCAAGTTATAGTGCTTACAAACGTGAAAATATAAATGGTAGGCCTGTTAATCTAATTGATAATACTATTTATATTAGTAAATCAATTGCTGAAAAAGGTGGAGATTATTTAACATTTGCATTTTTACATGAATTTCAACATGCTGTACAATATTTTAATAAAATGAATCTCGGCATTGATTATAATTGGACAAAGTCTATACCTCCTAAAGTAAGAAAACAAATAATTGCAGCAGTAAGAAAACAACGACCTGAACTTTTCGTAAGTATTGCAGTAGATAGTAAAAAGGAGACACAAATTGTAAGCAATTTTGTATATGATACTTCAGGTGAATCTATGGCTATGGGACTTGATGCTACTTCTCTTATAGATTTTTATCCTGTGCTCGTCAATTATGATGGTAAAAAAACGTATATTACTTTACCCTCCGGCGAACGTTTTCCTATAGGTAACGGACCAAGTATGTCATTATTTGTAAATACTGTCACAAACGGTTTAACACAAATATTGAACGAAGATAAATATGCTAAGTATCTTGATTATAGTCATGATACAACATATCTTGATGAAATACTTAGTAAAAGTAAAGGTCGAGAATACTTAAGTAAAATACATAAAGTACAATCTGTAGTTGATTGGGTAACTGCACCAATGGGACTAAATAAACTTAATAATTATAATAAGATACATAAGAAAGAGTTATACAATAGTATTAATTCTGATACTACATTAAAAGAAAATATGTTAAAAGTATGGTACTATGATTTAGGTTTTAAAAACGAAAATGAGACTAATGTTACTTATGAAGAGTTTTTAAAATTAGATGTGCCGTATGTTAGAGTACAAATAGGAGATAGTATATACGATGATTATTTCGTAAGTGCCTACAGTGGTTTTGATGTAGATATGCTTATAAGTCGTATTGCAATGTATTCAAGTAATTTTAATAATCTTGAAAATCTACAAACAAATGATAAATATACGTTATTTGTCGGAACAGTTAAACCGGAACAAGCTATAGGATACGTTAAAACCTCATTAAATGAAACTTTATTACCTACTGATATTGTTAAAAACGCAGATAAATATACGGTTACAATATCTAACAATCAAATTAATGACGTTACACCTATTGTACAAATAAGTAATGATAATGTTTATGCTGTAGAAGATGCAAGTATTGATAGTACTGTTTTAGGTCCTATAGATATAATGTCACTTGAGCAAGATAATGAAAACGTAGACGATGCAGAGAATGTCGGTGATGATACTATTATCAACGATAAAAAACCTCGTATGGAAGGTGCACAACGTACAAAACATAAATATACAGAAAGAATTTTTAAAGGATATGACTCTAACGGAAAACCTGAATATTATTATAAGTATGATGCTAATAAAAAGCCAAGATTGGTATCTAATAAAAATATAAAAGGAACTAATCTTGAGTATTTTAAAAATCCCGGTATACGTTTAGAGATAAGTCCTGAACTTCAAAATTTAATAGTACATGCAGATGGTAAAAATGAAATTGCATCTGTATTACAAGATAAAATTGATGGTGATGAAGCAGGTACGCTTAAAACACCTGATGTTATGGATTATTTTAGAGATGCTAATAAAATAGACGATGTTACTTTTAAAGTTATAAATAATGCCTATTGGCAAAATAAAAACATAAAAACTTTTGAAGAACTCGAGACTTACGTTTATAAAAATACTGCTCGATATAGTGCTGCAAGAGACATTCTTACCAGTAGTAAATATGATTATAGTGGTAAAATGGATATGTTTGATAATCCAGAAGTTATAGAACGTTTGATAGGTATTTTGGAAAATGACAAAGATACTAAAGATGTATACCATAAGTTAGTCGAGTCTTATTATGATTCTACTTTAGATATAAGTGTAAAAAATCTTAGAATACTTTGGATGGTTCACTTTGATGGTACTTTAGAAACTGCGGGATATCTTGCATCCGTAGCTAAAAAAGCAGCAAAAGCAAAATACGTAGTAACAGGTGAAACTTCAACAAAAGTTACCAAAAGTCTTGATGCTTCTGTTAGTGATAATGATAGTAAAAATACAAGCAATAGTCGTACAGGTTATGATACTATTGGTTCATATAGTGAGGATTTTAGTAGTTTGGCGTATTCTTTAAGTAATGACCAAAAGATTGAGTATTTAATACTTAAAAATTCTACCGATATGTTAAAAAATGTTAAAAATGTTACATATGAAGATATTAAAAAATCAAACTTTGAAAAACAGACTTACTATGAAAGTATTACTGATGAGGAACTAAATAACATATATATTAAACTTATTGTAGGTGAAGCTGGAGGAGTAGATTTACTTTTAGACAATACTTTTAAAACCATTGATAAAGAAGAAACAAAACGAAAACAAAAAAGAGTAGATTCGCTTGGTTTGGATAATTATGTAAGAACTTCACAAACAGTAAAAAATAACATTACTGCTATAAATAGAAAAATTTTAGCAAATATACCAAAAGTACAACTTAACAGATTTTTAAAAAATAATAGCGAAATATTTGATGAAAATTTAAAGGTTAAAACAGCGTTATATCAAAACGTTACTGCACAAGGCGTTATAAAGTTAAAAAATGTAGATACTTTATTAGAGTTAGAAAATACTCTAAAAGAGATTTATAAAGATGCTAAAAATAACATATATGCCTCACAGAGTCAAGTAGATTTGTTAAAAAAAGCAAAAGAAGAAAATGCAAAATTAAAATCTGATTACGACAATCTTAAAAAAAGTAAAAATGAAAAAGTTGTAATTACTATTAATGTCAAAGGTGAAGAAATAAAAATAAACAGCGGTACTAATGCCGAAGTAGGAATACCTAAGATAATACAAACTTTGTTAGCTACGGAACTTAATATTGCTGCCAAAACTGATGTAAAATATCTTTCTGACGATAATGATATACATATTCGTATGAATATAAAAACATTTATTGAAAATAATGCAGAAGCTATAAACAATCTTACTCAAGAAGAAGTAGATGAAGTAATTAATTATTATTTAAGCACCGCAATTATACCTAATACAAATAGAGCTAAATTGTATTTGACGGTTGAAGAAATTTTGTTAACTTATATACTATATGGTAATAAAACTAATCAACTAGTATTGACTTCAGAACAAATTGATAGGATAGAAAATCACTTAAATACTATTATAGGAATAAGCGGTACTGGTTTAGCAGTATGGAGACGTGTTATGGAAAAACTTAATCCAGAAAAAATTATAATACAGTCTTTGGGTTATTCAAGCGGTGTTGAATTTGATGAATTTGATGTTGAACATTTAATAGCAGCTATACATTCTGGTGACCTTGAAAGAATAGATGAAGCTAAAACTAATATGTACAATCATGGTTTAAAAAATTATCAAGGACATAAAAAACATTATCTCGATAGTATTTTACAATTTGAACGAGCTGCAATGCTAAGTGGTCCTGGTACATGGGTAAGAAACATAACTTCAAACTTTATGATAACTAATTTAAATAAAATAGCAGAACAAATAGGCAGTAAGATGCTTGATACTTTTTATAAAATGTTTCCTAAAGATTATAAGTTTATGAAAAGTAAACAATACCGAATTATAGGAGTAAAACCTACTAAAGAAGTAGAAAATTTTATAAAAAATACAGTTAATAAAAGTAATTTATTTGATTTAATGCAAGATGGTTTGAATAAATATAATCCTGCTAAAAATAAAGAATATACTACTGACATGATTATAGCACAAACTATTGCTAAAAGTGTTAAAATGGATATAATATTTAACAATTCTACAAAATATAAAGGTTTAAACAAAATATATTCATTTATATATAAGAGATTATCCGATGCGAAAAGTGTTAAAAAAGCTGCATTAATATATTTTGCTAAAATACTTACAGAAAGAAAAGTTGACTTAACTAAAACTACCGTCGATGGATTATTTTCACAAGAAGTACTTGAAATATTTTGTGAATCATATCGTTTAGCATCTTATGAGTATATGCATAAAACAAACTTTATTACTGAAATGGAATCTAAATTACGTGAAAGATTGGGTGTAGGCGCGTTCTTTATGTACAAACAAGTATTTCCTTTTGCAGGAACTTCTTGGAACTGGTTTATAGAAGGTTTAAAATTTACACCAGTAGGTTTAGTAAAATCTATACTCAATATTGCTAAATTTGAAACTAACATAGACAATAAAGATAATCTTGCATATAAAAAAAGTAAAGGTTACATATATGGTACTAAATTTGGAGAAAATTTTGCTAAATTTTTATCTAAAAATAATAAATCAGGTAAGTCAATTAATAAAATAGCTGCTAAAATACTTGATTACAATAAGATTGATAACGTAATAGAACGTAGAGAACGTAAGAATAAATTTGACAAACCTACAATTGAAAACGAATACTTTGACGATGCTTTTACAGAATACTTAAATACTAAAAATTTAGGCAAAGGTGTAATAGGTTCAATAGGTTTAGGTATAGGTATAGCTCTTGTTATGGCTGGTTTTGCTGGAATTGACGAAGAAGATGACAAATATAAGCTACGTGTAGGAGACGTAAGAGTAGATATAAGTGATATCTTTGGAACACAAGGTATTTTATTAGGCATAATGTTAGCTAGTAAAATAAAAAATAAAGATAAACTTATAGACATATTTTCTGAAACTTTAGATAATATGTTTATGGATAGTACCTTTTCAGACGTATTTAATACAGTTAGATATAATCGAAGTTTAGGTGATTACATGGCATATATTCCTTATAATATGTTAAACATGTCTATTCCTAATTTTATAAAAGTATTTTCATCTGTAAGTAACAAGTATGGTGTAGTTTATAGCTCTGGTGTAAAAGGTAAAATTGAAAAATTGTTAGTTCAAAGTATACCTTTCTTAGCCAATGCATTTCCGCATTATATTGACCCATACACTGGCGAAGAACAAATAGCTTATAAAGCCTCTTTTATTACTTCATTAGTAAACAAACTTACTCCATTAAACATATATCCTTATAATGTAAGCGATGTTGAAAAGGAAGCCATCTTATTAGGCATACATAAAGAACCACTGACTGGTAATTATGTAATTAATGATGAAAGTATACAATTAACAAGTGAAGAAATACAAACATTAAATTTGTTTTATGGAAAATTAAATAAAAGTGACTTTGATAATTTGTACAACGATTCTACCTATTATAATGTACAAAAAAAGGACGGTAGTTATACCGCCCTGAAATATAGTAAAATGTCAGATTCTGAAAAAGCCACAGTAATAAAACGAATAATGACTAACAATAGTTCTTTGGCTAAGATATACGTACTTACTAGTACTAAAAAATATAAATATTATGCAACTTCTGACGAATATAAAAAACTTAAAGCTTTAGGATATACTAATATTTATGTTAAAGATTCTGTACATAGTGGATTAAACTAAGTACTTCTATACCATTTTCTTTTAGTAAGTTCTGCATGTAACCATGCTATATCTTCTTCGTTAGCTACAATATCTAAATAATCAGCGGACAATGGGCATCTTAAACATAGGTGTTCATTGTCCATTTCTATAAATCGTAAAGATTTTTTAATTCCGTGACATCTTTCTTCAACGTACTTTAATGCATCATGTTTATTGTATTCGTATGGAATAAATGTCCCTGTGAAAATAGTCATTAAATGTACCTCCTTTCTATTTAATATATAATAAAATTGGCCTATATAATCAATCAATCAATCATTTTAAATTGATATATTATATATTAAAATCTATCAAATCAATTGAAATAATTAAATTCATTCGTTAAATTCATTTCTAAATTTTTTATTTTTATCCACGGAATATCAAGTAAATCTGCAGCTTTGCTTATATAATACATATAATCTATGTCATTTCTAAAGTCATCAAAGTTGTAAGAATCAAGCGCTTCATTAATAAGTCTACAATTGTCAGGTATACTTGGCATTGAGTTGTAAGATAATTTACCTTTTAGCATTTTTATTTTGTATATTTTACCAAGATTAGTATCTTTACTCGCAATGACTCTATTACATTTAAATAAGTCTTTTTCAGTTCCATCAGCAAATCTTTGTATTACTCCTCTAAAAGTAGGACCTTTTTGACAAGTTATAGCGTAATCATATATGTTTTTATTATTAACTATACTTTTAACTATATCATCACCATTTATTAAATAATTAGTTACGGCTTTAGCACTTACGAAACCGCTAAGTGCACCTACCATTACGTAACCTGGTTTTTTGTAAGTGTCTATAAGCCATGCGCCTTTTCTTTTTATGTGGTCAAATTCATCAATTAATAAATAATTATTAACATCTTTTTGCCATATTTTTTTAACATAATCATATTCCATGTTAATTCCACTAACTTTAGTCCATTCATCAGTAAGTTGTTGTAGATAAGGTATATCTACACGTTTACAATATAATAAAATTCCATCAGTGTTAGTTTGTATTATTTTAACTCTATTTATAGTTTTATATATTTTATTTGCTAATGCGGCTAAAAACAATTGTCCAAGTCTACAAGTTCTAGTACATTGATGTGGGTCATATAAGTCTAACCATTTATTGCCGCTCGCCCCGAAAGTAGTATTTAATACTAGTTTTCTTGCACGTTGAGCATCCTCATCGTCTTCTGTTTTATTTTTCTTATGCTTTATAGCAACACGTTCGTCAAATATTGTTACATACTTTTCAGGACTTTCAACAGCTCTACTTAAACAGTTAAATTGTATTAACATTGATGGATAATAAGAGGTAGCATCTACGTTTATCAAAACCCAATCATCAGTAGATTCTGCATATAGGTTAGGTGCTAAAGTACTGTGTATTCCACCATTACCAAAAGATATTTCATTGTTAAATATTATTGTTTTAAAACCTTTATCAGAAGTTCTTATTATTTCAAGTGTATCTGTAGGCAAATTATCATAACAATATTGTTTTATTTTATTAGGTATTTCAATTTCTATTATGTTCGAATCAGAGAAGGTACATCTTTTAGCTCCAAGAACCAAAGATGCAAGTTTAGCATTAGTACTAGCTCTACATATACGTTCATCTATGCCAAAATGTTTACTTATTGATAATTTTGTACAAGTATAAGGATGTACTATTTCTTTATAAAATACCATTGATGAATATACGTCATGCTTACAATAAAATTCTAAATCATCTTTATCAGCCTGTGTTAAATCTTCTTTATTAAAATCTACTGTACTTTCACGTATATCAAGACCTATTATTGCTTCTTTTTCTTTTAAAGAACCACTTCCGTCGTCCATTAAATCTTGATAAACTACACCAGATAACTTCTTTTTTGTAAAAGGTGCTATACGCATGTGTTCCTTAGTTTCAAATGCTTTAGCGGGATTTATTATAACATCGTTTAATATTTTTATTTGTTGTGGCGTAAAACCTTGATATATTCCGTTGGCAATAATTAAGTCGTATCTTTTTACATTGTATCCTATATTTACAACGTCGTTTCTCATAAAGTTTAATAAAATTTCTCTCGCATTAGGCATATCACTATTCACACTGAAAAAAGTATTTTTAATGTCTTCAGTTAAATTTAAGTCAGCCGATAAGTCGCCAAATACACATAACCACCAGTTAGGTGTTACCTCAAAGTCAAAAAATCTTAAGTTCATATTTATTATTCCTTTCAAAATGGTTTATATTTTGCATCGTATGTTCCTCTTTTAATAAAGCATTGCACGGGAAGGTCTTTTTCATTTTTTATTATATCAGTCTCAAGGTCATATAATGTACATACATCTTCTTTAAATGTAAAATTACTCATGGTTTTATTATAACCATTTAATACACACCATTCTGTAAATTGTGCATATAAAGTTATACATTTTGCATTTACTAAATCCCCAAGACATATATCAGATTCATACAACCATTCATGTAATGGACTTTGTCGTCTTTTAAATTTATTAAGTAACTCTTCTTCACTTTGAGATATTGTAAATTTACCTTTTTCTATAGTATACATTATGCCTTCTACAGCCTTAAACAAGAAATATTCCATATCAGAGTCTGTAATTTTAGTCATGAATAAAGGGTCAGGTTTTTCTACCTTGTTATTTAATTCAATAAGTATCATTCTACGATATAAACCTGTAGTTTTATCCATTAATCGAGGTAGTTTATTACAACAAAATGCACAAGTAACATAGGGTACGAAATCCATAACTTCACGATATATTTGTCTTACTGAAATAATATTGCCAGATATAATTGACTTAAATCTACCGGTATTTTCAAGCATTTTACCATCTACAACATCATCATCTATATTTAATAACTTGCCTACAAGTGTTGATAAATAGTAATCTTTATCAAATTCAGATAAACCTATATGTGAACAATTGACGTCTCCTCCTACTAAACGATGTAACAAATTAGTATATGTAGATTTACCAGTACCACCCTCACCTTTAAATATAAAAAACTTTTCAAACAAGTTCTTTTTAAGTAAACAATATCCTGCAATTTGATATAAGAACTGAATTTTTATTAAGTCACCACCACAAAGCTCTTTCATGAACTGGTCTATACGAGGTGAATATTCTACTGCAGTATTATATCGGTAAGGTATAAATATAGTATTTATATTTGTTTTATTAGGAGTTTCCATTTCACCAGTTACTAAATTTAATACCCCGTTTAAACAAGCTATTTTATGCCAATCTTTATCAAAATCTAAAGCTGTTTTTTGAGTTTTTAATTTTATAAACTCTAATATTTCTTTACGTCCAGAACTACATATGTTTTTGTTTAACTCGTAATGAATTATACTTTCAAGTTCTACGTTTTGTATAGGTTTATAATATATTCCATTAAATTTATAAAAATTACTATAATAACATACTATATCATATTTTCCTATAATATCCTCTGCAAGTTTATTATACAGATTTTCTTTTTTGTCAAGTACTGCAGTTTCTTTTTTATCACGTTGTTTTAAAACTGTTTTAAATAATTCTTCATTAGGCATTGCAGTATCAAACAAATTTTCATTTATTATACGTATACTTTTCTCAATCTCTTTATTGTTTAATTTCCCAGCTCTCTCTAATTGTGAACGCCATTTAAATAATGCGGTATTTCGTCCATCACCTTCAGTCATGCCTATAAAACATGGGGTAATATCTTTTAACATAGGCTTTAAAAAATAAGGTATTTCTTCAACAAAATCATTCCAAGTACCCCATAAACGATGTGGGTCATTACAAGGTAATACAATATAACCAGTGTTATTTGCACGAGTATCTATTTCAATATTTAAAGCACATTTAGTTCTGCTATCAGACTTAATTGTGCCAGAGGGGTCTTGGAATAATAAGTGAACACCTTTACTAGTATAATTATATGAATACTTTACTTCAAATTTATTTAACAATCTTTCAATGTACTCTTGGGCTTGTGAATCGTCTTTATTATCTATGTCTACTATTACGAAGTTTTTAGGTATTATCCAACCAATTCTATTACCTTTTTCGACTTGCTCTTGTGCGTCATCATAACTTAAAGGATTACTTTTCCATCGGTTTATTGCAGCTTTAGTATCGAAAGAACTATCATACTCTCTATCTTTCCATTGTTCTGGTTTATATGCAGGTATTAGAGTATATCCGCTATTAGGATATATCCTATTAAGTCTTGCCAAATTTTCGTCCATGTTTATTCCCCTTTAATACGCATAAATAATTGTGATAATTTCTCTTTATTTTTAACAGCATTCCATATTTGTGTTTCTATAGTATCTTTGAATATTAACACTTTTATTTTTACGTTTTCTTCTTGACCTATTCTCCATACTCTATGGAGCATTTGATTGTATTTAATATAAGAATAATCTAAAGTATAAAATATTATACATTTACACATTTGTAGATTAAAAGATTCACATCTCGAACATTGTAATAGCAAAATATCGTAATCATTATTTTTAAAATCGTCTACAATCTGAGTGTATGTTATGCCTTGCATATTAAATTCATTTTGTAAACCTAATAAATCTGCCTCAAAACGATATACTATAACAGTAGGTTCTTTTGTTAAATTTTCGTTTATCCAATCTAATTTTTTATTACGTTCTACAATATGAATTTGTCTTTTTTCATAATCATCATACCAATATAAAAATCCGTTTACTGCTTGATGTAACTTTTGTATTGCTACAAGTTTAGTCATAGTATTTTCATAATCTGCAATTTTTATAACTCCTTCTTCAGCTCTTAAATAATCGTTAGTTGGTGCATACGGTAATTCTATTACTGATACGTCGAGTTCTGGCATATTATCATCTTCGGTATAATCTATTCGTTGAGTATACATTGCCACGTTACGCTCCCAACCAGCTTCATATTTTTTATTTATACATTTAGGTACTCGTATAACGTTTCCTCGGAAATATTTTTCATCAACATCACAACAATTATTTACAAAACTCGTATAAGATACGTCACCCCAGTCACTTATACACATATTGTGAAATTGACAATAGACATCAATATCACTATTTCCGCGAGGAGTACCGCTTAATCCCCATACATAAGGTGTATTTTTAGATAGCATATATACTAACTTACTTATTTTAGTATTGTGTGCTTTTATTTTATGACATTCATCAATTATTATTACGTCCCATTTTATTTTTAATAATTTAAGTTTAGTAACATCTGTTATAGCTGAATTAATACTCATTAGAATAGTATTTTCAGGAAGTATATTTTGTGGAACTATTTCGGCATTCCACATATTTTTTATAGCATCTACTGTAGATAGTATTAATACATTGGCTTTATGATTTTTTGATTCATCAATATCTCTTAAAGCGTCTATGCACGGATAAGTTTTTCCTTTTCCAGGTTTATAATATAAACAAGCATGTTTTCTTTCTAATAAAAAAAGATAACCTATTTCTTGATAATCCCTCCGTTTATTTACGTATTCTGCATACTCCATGTTAACTGTTTCCTCCTTTAAAATTTATAATTAACTTATTAATAGTTTCAATATTATCCGTAGCTAACCATAATCCATTAGCTTTAATTATTTTGCGTCCTACAATGTGTTGTGCTTCACTTACTTCATTTAAACAACCTGTTGCTTTAACCTCAATACCTATAAATAAGCCTATTGTAGCATCTTCACCGTATACTTTAATAAGATTTTTAATAGTTGCAGGTATACAAGCAGTCAAATCAGGTCGGCCTTTTTCAGTATATAGATTTTGTGCATTCTTATATACATAACCGCTATTACAATTTATTAATTTTATTATGTCAGTTTGTATTTTACTTTCTTCACGTTCTTTATATGAACTCATAATTACCTCCTATTTATAGTGCATCGTACAAGAGTTGAACTTGCTATACCCTCGATGCATATAGTGGCTAGTTTTCACGACTTAGCTTTTTCAAGTACCACTATTATTAATTATGCCTCTTCGTAAGAAGTTATTTTGTAACTTTCCTTTGTTTCAATACTGTCTATAAACGTACCATCGTCCTGAGGTTTCTTTACCTCTTTTTTATAAGACTCACATTCAACATTACCCAAAAAACGTTTGCCAACAAGTTCTTGTCCTATAGTTTCATAATCACAAGAAAATGCTTTGATTTTTTCTTTTGTATTGATATGTAAACATGCTTTAATCAGGTTATTATAACTCCATCTTGCTTTAGGACTTAATACATGATAGATTGTAGTAGTACCTTCATCAGCCTTTACATCAAATACAGCCATCGGATTACCGTTTTTACTGTCTTTAAGTTCATAATTTGTAATAACGAACTCAAAAGTTCCTTCCTCTTTAAGAAACCCACCCTCATAATCACTAAACTTTTCAATCATTTGTTTTTTTTCTCCTTTTAATTTTTATAATTAAGCTTATTCAGCTTTAATTTTTACTTAGTCTTCTTTTTCTATTTCCGTAGTCTCATTAATATTGGCTACAGCTACATTAACAGTATCGAGTTCACCTTTTAAAATCATTTCTTGCCATTTGTCGTATGTAAAATTTTCAACGAAATCGCCTTTGGGTAACATCATATCTCTTGAACCTGTATCCATTAAAGGATGTGGACCAACATAAGTTAAGAATTTTACCTCTCGCGTATTATCAGGATGTAGTATAGTTTTTCTACAACAATAAAATATATTTGAAGCATCTTTCATAAACTTTTTACCTGTTTTTATAGTTAAATCGGTTACTATCCTTATCTCTTTGTTTAGACCGCTTGTTTCGTATATTTCCTGTTCATTAGTATGTGTAACCCAAACCATATTTACGTCTTGTTCTTCACTAAAACGTTTCATATTATCCTTTATATTAAGGACCATTTTTGAAACGTCACCCCATTCATTCATGGAAAGTGCTTTACCATCTTTGCTAAATTCAAGATAACTTTTAAAATCATCTTGTAATGCACCGATAGTGTCAATTACTACAGTCTTAAAAACATCTGCATTTGGTTTCCTTAAATCAGCCAACAATATTGCCAGTTTTTCTATGGAAGTCTTATTTATTTTTCCTCCTAAGATAGGGTCATTTTTAAGATTTTTAACTTTTATTAGACCTTTATCGACGTCGTCTTTGTACCTCATTTTTAGTACTCTACCTCCACCATCGTTTCCTATTGAAATATATAGCAATGGTTTAGGATAACTGCCAGCAATGAGTGTTTTTCCCGATTTTGGATTACCCATGTACATATCTATTTTATGAGTAACGAAATTGTCATATTCCATTTTATACCTCCTTTTCTTTACAATAATTTAACAGTTCATCAAAAGAGTCTGTTCTCCAATTATATTTTCGTACTTCTACTCCTGCAAATATACTAAACATGTTGCAAACATCTCGGTACAATTGTATAATTCTTTTAGAACGTTCTTTAGTAGTTATAGAATCTTCTCCACGCTTCATAGAATCTTCGTAACAAGTATCAGTTTCACATAAAATAATAATACATTTATTATTTTTTACAAAACTAACCATATCAAATAATTTAACACCGCTATGTTTTTTACCATCTTCAAGTCTATATATAAGGTCACATATGAAACTCCTATCAGTTATTATAGTATTACTCTTAGCCGTTCTTGCAAGTTCATAATAAGCGTTTATTATATTCTTGTTATTTTTAGGTACGGCTACAGTAATATAACCTTCTTGGTATAATTTTTTTATAGTTTCTGTTTTACCAGTACCGTCTGCACCTTCAAAAAATATCATCATATATCAGTAGACCCTAGCTTTCCATCAGTTCTTCTTCCGAATTTCTTAGGCATTATATTTTTTGTAATAGGCTTAAAAGGTAAAATTACTAACTGACAAAAGCTTTCACCTTTCTTGTATCTTATTATGTCGTTACTTACATTGTGTACTATTGCAAGAATTTCGCCATTATAATCAGGGTCAATAGGGCAATTAGCTACTATCAAACCTTTATTTGCAGCAGATGTTCTTGAGCATAACATAGCCATATAAAATTTATCAGGAGTCATTACTATTTTTAAATTTATAGTAGATGTAGATAGTGGTATAAATTCAACATCATCATCTAAAACAATATCTATACCTGCATCATTAGCATAACCTTTACTATATCTATCGGTAATTATTATTTCTTTAGGTAACTTAAATTTATGTAATACTTTAAAATCCATAAAAGCATCATCGAAAACTTTTTTGGTAGTTTTATATACTTTTGATACAAAATCATTTGCTACATATTTTAATTCAGTTTCTATAAATACGTAACAAGCTTTTAAATCCGCAAGATGTACTATTTCTTTAGTAATGTTATTTGAAGTACCTATCTTTTTCATAACAAATGTTTCTTCCTCAGAATCAATATACTCTCGTAGGAATGGTACGGCATTTTTAGTTATGCTAAGAATATCACCTCTAAATAATTCCATAGAATCGTGCAACATAGCCCCTCTTATCATTTGTTCAAAGTCTATATTTTGTTTAAATTCAGGTTTTTCTTTTATAAGTTCGTCATACAAAGATATTGC
>Ga0172377_10000188_pt1 | contig 54004 bp, 52 predicted proteins | sample Pumphouse3metaG_FD_119749 | JGI IMG/M metagenome (GOLD analysis project Ga0172377, IMG submission 119749) | Leachate microbial communities from a municipal landfill in Southern Ontario, Canada - Pumphouse #3 metaG | ecosystem: Engineered > Solid waste > Landfill > Unclassified | place: Canada...
ATGCCTGTTTCATATTGGGGAAGAATAGTTCAATATCTTGGGAGAATTGGAAGAGATGGACAAGAGTGTATAGCTGTAGATTTTTATGATGAAAATACTCCAATGTTACGATCTAGTTTTCAAAAGAGACAAAAAGGTTATAAAAAAATGGGTTATATTGCATTGAATGAAAAAGGATTATTTTAGAAAATAATTTTCTCTAGAATATGATTTTTTATATAATTTTCATATCTTACTTATATATACGAAAACTCTACTTATATTTTTCGCTTATTAAGCGAAAAATAGATTTCTTATTTATCGTATGAAAATATGATTTATTAATTATTTAGATATTACGAGTGTCGGGAAACAGATGTTTATTAGCATTTTATAAAATCCTAATTCTGAGTATGAATTTATGTTGCATTAACATTACAAACTTATATTTTTAAATTATTTATTTTGATTAAATTTAAACTTAAATGAAGATGAGAAATAATCTCATCTTAACAAACAACTTCTAAACATACTAGCAATCATATTTCTATTATTACTATATCCATCATAATAATTGTTAGTAGTTATAACACCATCTTTTGTGTAATTCACAAATAATTCTCTAAAAAAGTAGTAAATTCTCTTTATAATATGTTTTTGCTCTAAAGTAAGGTCTTCAAGAATATCTTGTAATTGCACAATACTATTCTCAATTTTAAATTCACTCTCACCAATGCTAAGAGTTAATATTTCATTAGAATAATGTCTTACTTTAATACATTGCCCTGTCTCATATACAATATCTAATAATTTCTCTAAAATCTTATTTTTAATTCTAAAATCTGTATATATACCTTTTTCCAGATATAAAGAGATTAATGGCTTTCTATTCTCATCAGCATTTGTATTGTTCTCTGTTCTAAAAAAATTCAAATAAAACATATCTTTGTCAATATTACCATTAATTAATTCATACTCATAATTAGGCATTTCTAATCTTTTAAAGAAACTTATATATGAATTTGTATAATTATTATCTAAACTATAAGTATTACAACAATTCAACCTAAATGATTTAAAATCAAACGAATATGCATTAATAAATTTATAATGCAATAAACCATATATAGGGTTTTGAAGAGCTGCACATGGCTCTAATATTTCAAACACATTATCATCACATTTAAATTGGTAAATATCCAATATATAACTACTATCTTTGGTAAATTTCATAGATTCATGACATGGCTTATCTGAAAACAATAAAGACAAAGGCTCAATCATCTCTTCACATCTATAAATATTCAAATACTTTATAATAACTACTGGAGTTGAGTCATAATAATTAACATACAATCTATTCGAGCAGAAATTAACATCTTTTTCATTTTTTAGTTTAAAATCTTTTATAAAAAATTTTATATTATGAACTTTATTTTTATTACTAATTTTAAAGAATTCTTTTGAAATTAAATCAAACTTCTTTTCAAAATCATAATCTTTCCTATCATCAACATAATGTGGTATTACTGGTACATTATGCTCAGATAAATATTTCTTTACATCATTAAAATCTTTAAATTCAAGTAGCTTTTTAACTTCATCTAAATTCATTCTCAACCTCAATTAGCAAAATTTTAGAAATTCTATCACAAGATTTTAAAACTGCATAAAATTTAAAATGAAAATAGCATTTTATACTATTTTGTTCTTATCAAATGAATAATTTAGGCTAAGTAAGTATCATAAAAAGGCTTGAGCATGTTATTATATGAATTTTCATCTAACATTAATCGTTCATCATCACGATGCATGAAAACATTGTTAAAAGAAGGATCTGGAGAAATTGAATATAATTGAATTATATTCCAACCATCAGTCCCTTTTATATTAATCAGCATATTTTAAATAAAATAAATAAGATTAATTGCCATTGTGCACCAAATCAAAAAAATACAATAACTCATCAATACATGATGTTCAGTATTTTGTTTAAATAGCAATTCAAACATTTTTATTAAATGTTCATAATTATAATATAAACAAGCTGCTATGCAAAAATTTACAAGGGGTCCTGCTATTGCAATTAATGCTGTTTTAAAACGTGACCCACTATATAGAAATGAAATTGATTCTACACTTCCTGATTGACCAAATAGATTAATTCTTACATTTGTTTTGAAAAATCTAAATTTAATCAATCCATTAAATATATGTATTCCAAAAATTCTGGTTTTAACTCCAAATATAAAATAATGAGGTCTATATCCAAATAAAAGAGAAACTAAGTAATGCCCTAGTTCGTGAAAAAATCCAGATAAAGATGAAATTATTATAATGCAAAGAAACAAAACAAATACATGAAAACCAATAGCATAATAAGCAAATATAAAAACTAAAAATAACACAACTTTTAACATATTTTTACACTTCGTTTGACATTTAGTGCAAGTTCAATAATGTGCAGTTCGATGAACTTATTATTCTAACTTATCTTTATATCATTTTTTACAAAATAAACTTTCTCTAAAATCTTATTTGTGTAATGTAAACTATGATATGAGTATAGTATAGTTATAGAAATAAAATAGGAAATAGAATAATTATGAAATCTCAAATAAGTATATTAAAACTTGTATATCCTCCTATATCTAATCAATATGCAGAGTGGTTAAGTAAAGATAGCAAAGAAATTCGTGACCAGTTAAAAGATAGTAACTTATATATGATAGTACAAAGAGCAGAAGCAAAATTTTGTTTTAGTGAAGATCCAAATGAGGCTATGAATAAAGAAAAAACTATTTTTAAAGCTCAAATTACTGTAGAAGATATAGTAGATGATTTTCAAATTGACTTAGATAAATTGTGCGAAATTAATAAACTTGATTTAAATGAATATGGTCTTTCTTTTGAAATAGGAAAAAAGCAAATTAGATTTTGGAAAAGTGATAAAGAAACTATGAAACCATTAAATGTTATCGCTTGGTTTACTACTGAAAAAATTCTATGGGATAAATGGCATAAACACCCTGCAATTACTGGACTTGATAAAGTAGAACTTTTTAGTAGATTTTATTTGCATTATGTTGGTATATCAAAAAAAGATGATAGCTTAACAAGACTTGTCGTAAAACCTCACGATAAGAGATTAAGGATTTTATCAAATGAGTATAATATGTCTAATAAATCTAGATTAACAGATGAAATCATCTTATTATTTTTTAAAATAGAAGATTTAAAGTTACAGACTTGGGAAAGCGGAGATAATTATTTAGATTTTATAGAAAGAATGGAAGTTGAAAAAGAACTTGTTATTGCAGATGCAGAAAAAGCTTTTATAAAGATTTTAAACTCTAAATATAATACTCAAAAATATGAAAATTATCCTAAAGGAAAAGATGGCTTATATAATCAAGGGTTTGATGGTTATGGATATTTATTAGGTGAACCTTTTATATTAATTACAAATGATACACAAATTAAAGGAGATATTGAAGAGCCTAATTTTTATAGTAAAGCAGATAGTATTATTGTTAACGGAGATAACGTTAAACTTATTAATAGTAATAATTAACAAAATATGTCATCTTATAATATTTTTATAAATTTTTTAAATCAATGCTAAACTATAAAAATTAATTTTTTAAGGCTATTACAATTATGTTAAATATAATAGATGTTTTTAATACAAGAGAAATTGCAACAGGAATCATTGTATTTTTAATAATCTCTTTTGTTGCTTATAAAGATAAAGACAAAGAGGTATTAAACTCTTTAAGGGTGGGATGAAGTCTTTTTTTACACCAATTCTATTTATGTTTTTATATTCTTTAGGAATGGTATATTTTTTAAATAAGATAAAAATGTGGGAAAATCATCAAATAAAGAACTTTATATATTGGTTAATTGCAGTTGGTATATTAACAGGTTGTTGAACTTGTTTTATAACTTATTTTTGTAGCAATTTTCTGTCCATATTAAACTGATCTGTCAACACTAAATCAGACAAATAAATTTATAATCTAAGCAACCTTTTCTTTCTGTAACATTTTTTCTTCAAACTCAGAAGGTGACAAATAATTATTATATGAATGTAATCTTTTCCTATTATAAAATATTTCAATATATTCAAATATCATTTCATTAGCTTGAGCTTTTGTTTTAAAATCCTCATGGTAAATTAATTCTGTTTTTAAGCTATGAAAAAAACTCTCTGAAACAGCATTATCCCAGCAGTCTCCTTTTCTACTCATACTTTGAATAATTCCATATTTTTTGAGTAAATCTTTATGCTCATACGAAGCATATTGACTCCCTCTATCTGTGTGCCAGATTAATCCTTCAGATGGATTTCTTCTTTTAATTGCCATTAAAAGTGCATCATTTACTAAAGATACTTTCATTGTGTCATCCATACTCCAACCAACAACTTTTCTTGAGTATAAATCAATTACTGTTGCAAGATACATCGTCCCTTGTTTAGTTTTTATATAAGTTATATCTCCAACATATTTATCATTTGGATTTGAACTATAGAAATCTCTATTTATTCTATTGGGTGCAATATCAAAATTATGATTCGAAGTTGTTGTTATAACTTTAAATTTTCGTTTCATTTTGGTTTTTAAATTTAAAAAACTCATAATCTTTCCAATACGTCTTTTAGAAACTACCAGTCCATATCTTTGAATAAGAACTTCTTTTAATCTCCTGGTACCATAAGTTTCTCTTGAAGTAATGAAAATCTCTTTTACGAGTTTATTTAACTGTTCATCAACTTTATTTACAATACAACCTTTTTTAACCCAATGATAATATGCACTTCGATTTAATTTAAGTATTTTACAAATTAAAGTTATACTGAAACTCTTTTGATGTTCTTTGACCCAAGCATATTTTATAGAGTTTCTTTTGCAAAATATGCGGTTGCCTTTTTTAAAATCTCTCGTTCTTGTTTTACAATAGCAAGCTCTTTTCTTAGACGTTTATTCTCTTCCTCTAATGTTTCTCTTGAAGAAGTTTTTTGAGTAGTTCTACGTTCATCTGAATGAATATTATTTACTTTCTTATATGCCTTCATCCAGCTATATAAAGTTTTATCATTAATATCTAAATCTTGTGCAATTTGATATGCTGATTTATTACTATTAATTACAAGTTGAATTGTTGAATCTTTAAATTCTTTGGTATATTTTTTTAATTTCATTTCTACTCCACTTATTTTTATTTTAACTTAGAATAGCTTTGTATTCTTTGTCTTAATTAGTGTAGTCAGATCATATCAGGCATATGAAGAGGGTCATGTGTAGCAATACTATTAAGTCCTAAATCATTCATAGGATTTAAAAATAAAGTATTCTTTAAAACCCATTCTCTATATGCAATTTCATTTTTATACTTTCTTAAAGGATAAGAATTTAAATCATAATCTTGTGCTAAAAGTTCTTTTCCTAAAACTTCTTCAATTTCAAATATATCAAGCATTGTATTACTCAGTATATTTGAATAATATTCATCTTCTCTTTCTTGTAAAATATTATATAAGACCTCTGCTCCAACTTGGTATATATCATAAGATTTTTTAAGAAATATTTCTTTATGACTCCAATCATAACTTAGTCGTGAATAACTTCTTAAACACTCTGCTTTATTAACTAAAGCCATTTCAAAATTAGGAAATAAAGATAATGCTTTATCATAATATTTAAGAGCATTAATTGTTCGTCCATAATGACTGAAAGCATTTGCTAAATTTGTATAGATATATAATTTATACTCAAGTTGTAAATTATCAAAACCTTCTTCATTAATTGATTTTCTATAATAATATATTTCATTAAAAAGCTCTTTTTGTTCAATTTTCCAAATATTACTATTTTCTCCTATATGATTTATTCTTCTTAATGAAGACCAAATATTACCAATAAAGTAATATGTAATAGATTGTAAAGAAGAATCTTCAAAATTAAGTTTTTCAAGTTCAATAAGTTTATTTTCTAAACTATTTTTATCATTTGAAAAAGCATATTTATCAATTTCTTCTGCTATCAATTGTAATTTATTAAAGTCCATATAACGACCTTTATATTTATAAGTTAATTTATAATACCAAATAAACTTTTGATTATAAGAATGTATTACAAGATGTAATATATAAAATAAAAAGCCAATTATAACAGGTTGTGTAACTTGTTTTTAGAACTCATCTTTGTAGCAATTTTCTGTTCACATTAAACATACATAAAAAACATATCATAAACATAAAATTTATTTAAAAAGTATCTCAATTTCCAATATTTTTTATAGTAATATTTACAAAAAATACCTTATTTAAGGTGTTTGTAGGCATTCTGATATACGACACTTTTTGTGAATGTTATTTGTTGATTTTTAGAGTGTTTTATATATAATGTATATTCAATAAATAGTTATATGGAGGTTAAATGGAAATAGGTATATCAATTATAGCTTTGATTGCAATTTGGCTAATTTGGAGCCGAGTTAAAACAAATAAAGATATTAAAAAAGCATTTGAACTAGTAGAAAAAGACAAGCCTATTGCACTAGCAAGTGCATTTCGTGAAGTTCTTGGGTATTGCAAAAGAAATAACTTAGAGTTTTCTTTAGTGAAAGAATATATTATTGTTGAATACAATCAAAAAGTTGTTACTATTCAGCAAAGAGGAGACTTTAGAATGGGTGACAGCCTATTCTTTATACAATAGAACTTGTTTGAACATATAACAAGTACTTGGAGAGAAATAGTTTACCCTACGGGCAAAACTATTTCTCAAGACAAACGTTATACTAAAAATTATATATGCTATAATATATTTGATATTTTAAGAGTTCGCCTAAAAACGTTCTAGTGTCGTCCTCGCCATTTGTGTTAGAAGAGAATTTCGTATCTAAAACGATACAACCAATTATTTATAAAAGAAAGGAAGAGGCTATGGTAATAGACAATAGTAAAAAGAGTACATCAAAAACGACTTGTAAATTCAGTCCTTGGACTGGATTTAAAATCTTGGTAACTGGTAGCTTGCTAACAGTGAATTTAAACATCTCTAATAACATAGAGGTGCACTCTTAAACTATTAAACTTATAAGTAAGTATAGCAAATCGGTGGAGAGAAACGAGGCTATACTGCGGAAATTCCAAGCTTTTAAGTGTCGTATAAAGAAACTTGAAAACTAGACATTTTAGTACGAAATATCGCCATCGTTTCTCACCTTAGGCGTTAGTATACAAAAGGATAAATCATATACAAACATCAAGAACGCCTATTTGAGAATAATAATTCAGAATACGATGTAAATATATTAATTGGAGAAAATGGTAGTGGAAAAAGCATTTTTTTAAATAACTTTGCACAACATTCCGTTAGAAGAAATAAAAATGTTATTGCTATTGCGACATCTGTGCATGACAAGTTTAATATTCGAAGTAACAAGTTTCACTTTTATGGTGCGAGGCAAGGTCGCAATATGATAAGTAAAGTTATTAAAAAATCTTTAATATCAACTCAAGATCGTGATGATAACAAAATAAAAAAATTTATCAGAGTTCTAGAATATATTGGCTACGGTTCGAGAATTGGTATTCAAATTAATGGATTCAATCCTGACAAAGTAGCATCATTAGAAATTGAAGGCTTAATTGAAACAGATAATAAGTATGATTTAATATCACTTCTTAATAAATACCATGAAATGCTTTTAAATAATCAAATTGTTTCTGCAGATTTATATGCTTTTACTTCAGGAAATATTAATGCATCTGCATTTGGTGCATTATTAAAATTTGAAGCTATAATGAAAAAACTAGAGATACTTAGAGGTATCACACTATATTTAGAAAAGGATGGTCAAGAAATCAGTCTAAAAGATGCAAGTTCAGGTGAATTATTAATGTTGTCAACCTTAACTTTTATTTCTTCTTATATTAAACCAAACTCTATAATTTTAATTGATGAGCCTGAGAATAGTCTACATCCAAAATGGCAAAAAGAATATATTGAAAAGATTCTAGATATATTTTATTATTATCACCCTAAAATCATAATAGCAACCCATTCAGCTCTTATGATACCGTTAAAAGAGCAACCTATAAACTTATTCTCAATAGAAGATAGTGTTATAAGACAGTTAGAACGTAAAACAAATAATAATGAAGAATTACTATCAGATACTTTTAAAATAGTTACACCTGAGAATAGATATTTATCTAATCATATGATTGATATAATAAACAAATTTGACTCTAATATCATCACTCTATCCTTTGCAAATCAAGAAGTGCAGACTTATATCAATCGAGCTTATGACCCAGTACAAATAGAATTTTTATCAGAAGTAAAAAAAATAATTAACACAATATATAAAACAAAAGAAAAACAATAATGCCAGATATAATAAAATATGACGAAGAGCAAATAAATGCAATAAAAGAAGCTGTTAAGGAAGGTCATCAATCATGGTCAGACAAAAATTTTAAAGAGGTTAAAACACTTAAAGTTGTAAAAGATAAAATTAAAGATTTTCATATACAAACAACTGATGAAAGATGTTGCTACTGTGGTAGCAATATACATAATTTTCATAGAATTACACTTGATATAGAGCATATTTTGCCAAAGTCAATATTTCCACAATATATGTTTACAACAAAAAACCTCAGTATTGCATGTAAACGTTGTAACATGACAATAAAAGGAACTAAAATAAATTTTCTTACTAGTGATTTTAACGCTAAACATATTTTTAGATCTAAATATTATAAGTTTATACATCCAAATTTAGATAATTATGATGCACACTTATTGTTAGATACCCATCAACTAGGAAGAAAAATTATGATTAAATATAGAGTACAAGGTAATAGTAATAAGGGAAGTTATACATATAATTACTTTAAACTTAGTGCATTAGAAAAAAACAGTTTTGATAAGGCTCAAGGTGGTAGTCAACGTCATGAAGTGAAAAATCCAGATATAAAAGACATATACGAAGGAATAAAATACTAACAAAACCTAGCAGTGAACGCCATAGCGTCACTGAAGTCAACCGTTAAGAAAATAAAGGAAAACTTATGAGTCCAGAATTAAAATTCCATTCAATAATAATATCAATAACTACACTAATTATGTTTACAATTTGGATAAAAGTAACCAGTTTTATTGTTGCTTATCCATTATTATCTGTATTTTTAGCAGGAATCTTTTCATTAGGAGTGTATCGTTTTTTAACAACAATACTTTTATCATTATTCAGAAACATTATATTTATAAAAAAGTTTATATTAGGTTCTAGCTACATGGAAGGTACATGGGTAGGTTTTTTTGTTGGGCATCAAAATAAGATTAAATATATTGTTGAAACTTTTGAACAAAATCTTACAGAACTTAAAATTCGTGGAAATATGTATAACAATAAAATACTTCATGGTTCATATATTTCACATGATGTAACTATAGATATAAAAAATGGAACAATATCATATTTATATGATGCAGATGTAATGACAAATACTCATAATAATCCAGGATTAGCTAAATTCAATTTTGAAAGACCAAACAAAGAATCTCCTCCAAATAGATTGACAGGATATTCTTCAGATTTATTTTCTCCAACAAAGCTAATAGCATTTGAAGAAAAGATAAGTGATAAAACGACAATAGAAATAAGTGATGCTTTAGAAAAATCAATTGAAATATATAATAAATACAAAGCAAATATAAAAGAATAGTCTTTTAACAAATCAGAGGAGCCAATAAATTACCCTGCTGGTATATTAGCTCATTCTAAATGTTCAACAATTTCTTGCTTTTGGAGCAGTTTTTACTGACGGCAAGCTTGTTCCAAATAGAGCTGAATTGTTGAACATGCTCAAAAAGGTACAGGTTGTTGAACTTGTTTTATAACTTATCTTTGTAGCAATTTTCTGTCCACATTAAACATACATATAAAAAATATCATAAACTTAAAATTTATTTAAGAAGTATCTCAATTTTCAATGTTTTTTATAGTAATATCTAAAGAAATACCTTATTTAAGGTATTTGTAGGCATTTTGATATACGACACTTTTTGTGCATGTTATTTGTTGATTTTTAGAGTATTTTATATATAATGTATATTCAATAAATAGTTATACAAATCAAATAGTAGATCAAATATATTTATTTGAATATATTCTTAATCTTAAGAAGCTTGAAAAGCAATCTGTAGAAATGGTAAAAAGGTATTAAAGAATGATAAATAAAGTAGAAAAACTTGTTTCCATTGGAAAATTTCGCGACTATCAAGCAACAGGACAGGTTAATTTCAAAAAACTAACCTTGATATATGGAGATAATGGAAATGGAAAAACCACTTTAACATCTGTATTCCGCTCGTTGGCAACAAACAATTCCGAGATTATTAGAAGTAGAATTTCTACAAATCATACTACAGTTCAAGCCGCACAAATAAGCCGATTAGGAACACCAAATATTTTTCATACTTTTGGCGCAAATGGCTGGACAGCTCAATTCCCTGAAATAGAAATATTTGACATCCATTTTGTAAATGAAAATATATATTCAGGTTTTGACTTTAGTGATCAGCATAGAAAGCAACTCCACCAATTTGTAATAGGTGCACAAGGCGTTGCCATCCAAACTCAAATTGAAGAAAATAAAATTGACAAAACAAATTCAAGACAAATACAAAGCGATATTGAAGTGCAATTAATTCAACAAGTCGGAAATAATCTGTCAACAAATTTAATCAACTCGTTTCTTTCTATTCCAGTAGAACAGGCTAATGATATTGACCAATTAATTACAAATGCAGAAACGGTTTTAGCAAGTGCGAATGCAAATGCAATAATACAAACATTACAACCGCTTTCTAATCTAACAAGAATTTCGACAGGTATAAATTTAGATTCTCTTATAGCTGACTTGCAGACTACATCTCAAACCATTCAAAATAGAGTGTTAGAAACTTTATTTTCTCGACATTGTCAAGACTTGTCGGCTAGCACTTTTGATGGACCTGAAAATTGGCTGCAAAAAGGTTATGCCTATGTGAAAAGTAAGCAAGCGTTAAATGAGCCAAATATTTCCTGCCCATTTTGCAAACAGTCCATTGATGCAAACTCTGATATTCTAAATGCTTATGCAAGCAAATTTAATGCTGACTTTAATGCACTAGTTCAAAGGCTGCAAACGCATTTGCAATCACTTCAAAACTTCAATTTTGATGTTACTATACAAGCGATAAATAATATTAATCAAATAAATGCATCAAGAATTACATCTTGGACAACTCATTTGCCTAGTACAGTTCAGCCACCAATTTTTAATATCATTGCAGACGAGGCAAATTTAAGAATAGAATTTCAAAATTTAATTGCTTCAGTTGAACAAAAGATACAAAACCCAACAGCAGCAGTGGCTATAATTACTGCTACTACTTTTCAAACTTCTGTACAAAATATAAACGCAAACATTGATGTTTATAATCAAAATGTGGCGACCTACAATACTGCAATAACAACATTCCGCACAAACATTCAAACTGTAGCAACCGCACAACTTGAAGTAGATAGATTGAAAAGAATTAAAAAGAGAGTTGAAATACCCATTGCTGCACTCTGCGATCAACTAATTAGCGAAAGGCAAATATTAAGAGGATTAGAAGCAGCATATACTCAGTTATCCCAACAGCAACAAACTGCTGCAACAACTTTTTTCAATAATTATCAAACTCGAATAAACTACTATTTAGAAAATGTTTTTAGAACACCTTTTCGAATTGATAATGTTGTTCACGTTGCACCACGAGGAAAAGCTACACAAAGTCAAATCGGTTACAAACTGACAATTGACGGAAATGAGATTTCATTTGCACTGAACCAACCTTTTAATGCTAAAGAATCTTTAAGTGAAGGGGACAAAAGTACTATTGCTTTAGCTTTCTTTTTATCCAAACTTGACATAGACCCAAATATACAAAACAAAATATTAATTTTTGATGACCCATTATCAAGTTTAGATACAAATAGACGAACTTACACAATCGGAATTATCAAGTCATTGTTTCAACAATTGAACCAAGTTGTTGTTTTGAGTCACAATGAATATTTTCTACATGAACTTAGTAAAGATATTGTGGCATCAGACAAATGTACACTTCGCATATCAGAAAATTTTGCAGCAAGAGCCTCTAAAATTGAAGTGTGTGATTTAGAAGAACTGGTAAAAATTGATTATTTCAGAAACATTGAAAGATTAGAAGCATTTAGAAGTAACCCTGACATCAATCTGAAAGATGCTGTTTTAGGGTGGCTTAGAAATGTTTTAGAAGCGCATCTGCGATTTAAGTTTTACAAAGAAATTCGCTCAATGACAGGACAACCAACTTTTGGTAGATTGATTTCATTTTTAAACACTTATCCCGCTATATTTAGAGATGATACTAATAGGGCTGACATAATATCCAAACTCAATTTGATTAATGGTGTTTCCTGGAAATCTCATCATGGAGACCCAAATCCTGATTACACAGCATTGGGTATGAATCCAAATACGATTTCAGTTACGGAATTGGACAATTTGATTCAAGACACTCTAAATTTGATTGAAATGCGTTTGTGATAAGAAAATGCTGGAAACTTTGTATAACAAATCGCGTAAGCGGACAAATTCGCAAGAGAATTGCCACTTAGCTCAGACGTTAAATACTAAAGGAGTTAAGTGGATATTTTTAACAATCGAGAGATTGCAATAGGGCTTTGGCTGTTAGCAATTTCAATTTATGTGTTTCTGTCTCCCAAAATGATCGAAGTCAAAAGCTCATTTAGACACTTATTATCCGCGTTCTTTGTAAAACAGATTATGTCAGTACTCGGATTAATGATTGTGTATATAACATTTGTTATTTACTTCTTATCTGAAATGGATTTATGGAATGTTGAGCAGATAAAAAACACTGTATTTTGGTGTGTATCTGTTGGCTTTATGTCCCTTTTTAAAATTGAATCAATTAAAAAAGATAAAAGCTTCTTTAAACACTCAGTAATAGATAATTTGAAGCTGTTGGCGATTCTTCAATTTATAGTTGGGGTATATACTTTTCCAATTTGGATTGAGATTCTGTTAGTACCAATTTTAGCCTTGATAGGTGCCATGTCAGCTATTGTTGAGGGCGACAAAAAATATCATCAGGTGAGAACCATACTTGAATACTGTCTTTCTATATTTGGGATTATCCTGATTATTTACACGTTGTACATGTTGACAACTAATTTTAGTGAGTTTGGAAATAAAAAGACGGGATATGACTTCTTTATTCCGCCATTGCTAACTCTTTTCTATTTACCATTTTTATTCTTCATCTTGGTTTATTCAACGTATGAACAAGTCTTTGTTCGTTTAAGATTTTCCATTAATAATTGGCTATATAGAAATTTGGCAAAAATATACGCCTTCGTTTTATTTAATGTTCAAATAGGTTTGCTTGAGAGATGGTCATTCCATGTCTCTAGAATAAAAGTTGAATCACACGCTGATTTAATCGAGTCATTTCGGCACATATTTAAAGTAAGAAAAGCGGAAAAGAATCATATAATTGTGCCAATTGACCAAGGATGGAACCCATATCAGGCAAAGGAATTTCTTTCATGCGAAGGACTGAATACGGGATTCTACAATAACATATTTGAAGATGAGTGGTTTGCATCATCTCCGATGAAAGAATTTAGCGATGGTATTATCCCAGACAATATCGCTTATTATATAGAAGGTTCTGAAAAAATTGCAAAGGTGCTAAAACTTAAAGTTAACGTGAATGATGCTTGCAGAATCCATCAATCATGTGAAAAACTAGAATCGATTGCAGAAGTTTTGAGTGTCTCTAGCGTAGGTCTATCTTTATCTGAACAGATGAAAAGTGCTATTTTAGGTTGTAATCCATATTTTGAGGAAGTAGAGGGTAAAACAATCGAATTGATTGTAGAACACTGGTCCAATCATAAGTTTAATGGGCTTGATCTCAAATTTATAATATCAAGCATTTAACAAAGCTGCTGTCAGATAAATTTTTCACTGTACTCCATACCGTAGAGTACGGTGTTCCCTAACCTCTTACTTTTGGAGCAGGTTTTGCTAACAAAAAGTTTTTCCAAAAAGACTTGAGATTTGGAACATACTCCAAAAGGTACTGGTTGTGGAACTTATTTTTATAACTTATCTAGTAACAATTATTTTATCCATATTACGCCTCCAAATATATTTAGCATTTTGCTATGTCCTATAAACTGTATCCAGATAATCTCTTTAAATAAAACTTGATGTTGTTTGTATGTTAACTGACTTTAAATATAAATTTGTGGGAAGTTTTGAATCATCAATATTACCAGCAAGTTCACGAGATTTTGTTGGCCAAAGATTTATATGAAATTTCATCGGTAGATGAGGAATTGGTGTGGGTCCCCAATTATTTCTTGTATGAACAAGAATATTATCTACATACCAGCGAATCTGATTTGGATCCCACTCAATTGCATATACATGGTAATCTTCTGATACATCAAAGCCAAGTTCTATTTGTAATGGAGTACCTCTATAACCATAATCAAATCTTGCACCTTCAACACCTGGATTATAGTAAACATTGGTTAACATTTTTGTTGGATTATTTCCAGTAAATTCAATATCTATCTCTTGTCTAGGAGAGTCTCTATGTAAAAAAACACCAGTTATAAATCCAGACACTTTAGGTGGTTTAAGTTCTGTTTCAAACCTACCATATAAAAAACTTTTATTACTTGTTATTGCAGCAGAACTATATTTTCTTACTTCCATATTTTCCTTTTTAGCAGTAAAAATATGGCTATTATCTTTACTGCTAAAATTTGACGGACTAAACATACATTCATTACCAGGAAAAGTATCTTTTCTCATTGACCAAAACTCTGTGTTATTAAGTTGCAAATTATCTTTTAATTTATAGCTTATTTCATTATTAGGTTGTGAAATAAGGCTTCCCGATTCTATATCTAAGCCCTCCCAAGAATTCGATTGAGGGATAATCCAAGGAGATTCATCAGCCTTTAACCATTTACTAGATCTATTAATTGTATTAGTGGATTTATTTTCTTTTGAAATATATTTTCTTTGCCCTAATCCTAACAATTCAGGAAATGGACTTACTGGTGGAACTATACCAAAAAATTCACAAATTGGCTTCCATGTTACTGACTCTTGTTCGTTTAAAACTAATACTCGTTTAGACCAGTCTTTTCTAAGACTTTCTAATTTATCTTTAGATAAACCTTTTGAAAATATTATTAAGTGAGCTTTTGGGTATATTTTACATAGATTTACTAAATGGTCTTCTATACATTTTACATTTATATAAGCATCAAATTTTCTATCACTTAAGTTTTTAATAAGACTATTTTTTTCATCTTTTGGTAGTTCAAATAAGTCACTACAACACCTAAATCCAAGCATAGATAATGCCATAGATAATGAAGTTAACTTATCACTTTCTTTTCCAATAGCAAAAACAGGTAAAGTAGTAGGTTTATTTTTAAATACGCTAGGTGAGCCATCATTTAATACCCCTATTTGGGATAATATAGGTAATACAGAATAAAAATTCACAGAAGCTTCATCTGACCTTTGAGGAATAATAGATTTTTTAATCATTAACGCGGTAAGTTGATCAAACTTGTGATTTATCCACAGATCTACAGGACCTCGTAAAGGAAGCATTTCAATTAGTTTACTTGCTCCTTCTTTAGAAAGCACATATCCAGACATATACCAAATACCGCGAAACAGTTTAAAAGTACTCTCAGTAAATGCCACTTTTTCTGCACCTAAATCAACTTCCTTGAAAGATAAGAAAAGAATGTCAAATAAATTACCTTTATTTTCTTTTTTTATTAATTCCTTCCAACTTTCTTCCATTAGACTAGAAAAATTTGGATGTAAACATATATCGTCTTCTATAACAAGTGCATAAGATTCTGTACCTGATGCAATTTTTTTCCATACCTTTATATGTGAAAGAGCTACCGCAATTTCCTGTTTACTCATGTTAATATTCATATCTAAGTTCAAATCTTTAGGTAATGCTTGACATGGATCTACAAATAATTGTTCTCCTAATGTGTATTTCGAATTAATATTATCAATAGGTGCATCTTGTTCTAAATTTATAGCATCTACGGCAGTAACTCTTTCCAATATATTTGTTAGACGATTCCGGGATGTATCCATAATTTTCGAAAACTCGGATTGAACCCTATTATATCTATTAGGTTGTCTATCTAAATTAATTACGTATATTTTTTCTATACATTCAATCTTTTTATTATTAGCTGATACGTTAAATGCAGAACATTTTTTTTTCGTAAAGAGTCGTCTAAAATTTTGAAATAATATTTTCCCCTTATTTATAAAACTATGAGATGTTTTATTTTTATTCATAAGTTCTTGTCCTTTATAATTTAATTAAAGATTTTGCAGTTTGATATTCGCCAGTTTCTAGAATCATTTCTATATGATAAAAACCAAATAGTTTTAGATAATTCTTCCCAATCTGTAAGAATCTCTATTTCATCGTTAAAAGTGGAAGTTAATAGAGCTGCGACAACACTTGCTGTAATATTTCCGGGGCCAGTAGTGGATTGAATTTCAGGTAGATTGTCGTGATCTATATTCAATAAAATATTGGTTGCTCTTTCAAGTGCGTAACCAATAATTGGATTGAAAGGAACTGAAATTATTGGATTATTATTAAAATAATATATCCAATGTTTATTTTGAGTATCATTATTTAAAAAATTTTGGGTTTCTACCATTTGATTTAATTCAAGATCATAACATAATGGCTGTAACTTCAAATTTGAATTTATAAAATAATTATCAATCTTTAAACCACTATACACATCATCTGAATCTACATACATACCTCCAGAGTAATTAATATAGCAAAGGCGAAAATAGTCACTTTTCATTGCAGGGTGATAACAGTTATCAAATGCCAACAAATGCTCCTTCTTTAAATTAGATGAAATGTATTCACGAGCAGATTTTTCATTAAATAAAATGTATGTATATCCTTCTTCTTTTAATGATTCCCATGATTCCATACATTTTTTAACATCGCTAGGGATAGAGTTGGCTTTGTCCCAAAATTGTATAATTACTTTAGGAATGATTGTGTTGTTTTTTGATAAATTATTACTACCAATTCTTAGTTTATCTTGAAGAAGATTAAAAATGGAAGTTGATCGTTTTATATCACTTTCTGAATTTTCTATAGCAAAGTTTGATGGAACTAATTTGGGCATGAATATCCTTCTTATGACTTAAAATAATTTTATATCTTTATTCTTTAATTATAGTGTTCAAATTTCGATTTAAATAGTAAGAATTAGAAGTTGTATTTCTTTTTTCATTAATTATATCTACTTATATATAATAAGAAAATTTATTTAATATATGAAAAAATAATTAAAACAATATCATACTGTGATCTAGTTCCCGAAATAGGACATAAAATTTTGAATAGCTTCTTCCTCAACCTACAGGTTGTGGAGCATGGATCCAATCAACATTTGAGAAGTATAGTTTATTATCTTTCAAATTTATATTTGAAATGTTTTTTATCAAATTTCCTAACATCCCAATTTTCTTGTAATTGATTTGCAATATATCTAGGATAGTCTGTAATAATATTCCTAATCAAAAAATCAAAAGGCTTATCCCAATGTTGCTTTTCTAAATCAAAAGGCTTAGATAAAAATCTCTGTTTATTTTTATTTACAAATTTAAGAAACTTATTATCTTTTGACTCAGATATTAAGATTCTTAACAAATCTTCATTAATAGGTTCTAAGTTCTTAATAAATTCATCTTTTTTAATTTTTACATTTAATACCCTGTCGTACATATATCCTGTCGTATTTATATTTAGAAAACAAAATTTATTATTAGTTAAAGAATTTCGATAAAAAGAAGGAGATATAACTTGATTTCTTATGCTTTTAAATATATACTCGTTGTTCTCTTCATCAAATTTGATTTCAATGCCATAATAGTATTTATCATACTTATATGAAGTCACCTTTTTTTTAACCATAGCTTTACTATTACTTTCGTTTGTATATCCCAAAAATATAGATTTAGGTATATAAAAACTTTCATAATCTAAAGGTTTTAAATTATTAAAAGTAAAACTACAAAGATTTTTATTATCTATTTCCCAAGTAATCTCTTCTATATACTTTACACTTTCATGTGGAATAAAACCTATTGCAATATAAATTTTATTTTCGCTTGTTAATGATCCAATAATATCAATATCATTAGGTTTTACATAAATGTTAATACCCATTAAACTTGCCATCACAAAGTCTTTGTCATTTACTTGTAAAGCATCATTATCTTTATATTCATCTAAAAATAAACTAAATACATCAGATTTTCGCTCTTTCATATCTTTTATAAAATCGTAAAAAGAACTAAAAATGTCATTAAACTTATCTCTTTCATCTTTTCTAGAAGCTAAATTTTTTTCATTCTTTATTTCATACATTTCAGCTGCTTTCTCATCATTTAGTCTTTTTTGTTCAAGTTCTTTTGCAAGAATATCTAAGTACATTTAATTACCTTTATAATCTAATTTTGTTTATTTTGAAAATCTTTATGTTTATTGCAATAAAAATCACTTTCTACATATACTCTTATATTTGGAGCAGTTTTTACTAACGGAAAGATTGTTCCAAAAAGATTTGAGTTTTTGACATACTCCATAAGATACCGCTTGTTGAACTTAGAATTTTTTAAAACCTAAGTATGAATTATTGTAGCCGGATCAATCCTTTTAATTTTTAAATTTTATTAAACTTAGTTTTTTATGCTGGATATTTTGATTTTTATGACAATAATAAGCTTGATAAAATTCAAAATTACTTCTATTATTAATTTTACATTTATTAGCAATTATATCAATGATTTTTAATTTATCCTCTAAAGGTGTTTTAATACCAAATATAAGACCTTTTAAGTGTTTGAAATCATATTGTAAAATTCTATTCTCTTTTTTTATCTCATCATCAAGAAGGCCACTTAATATTAGTCTGTATTCTTTTTCATATTCCCAGTCTTTTGTTTTTATCAAAATATTTTTATAAAAAGTATCCCAATAGTTTATTCTCCATTTATCTTGGTCTTGATTAAAGTCATCAAATATTTTACTATCAGAACTATGACCTTTATACCAAGTAGAATAAAGTTTAGGGATTGGTAATCTTCCTATTGAACGGAAAAAGTCAATTTCAGGGTATCCTTCTTGATAATTAACTTTATAAAATTTATGTTCAGTATTACCTCTAATAATACCATTTAAATTTTCACCAATTTTTCCATTTGAAAAAGAAATAGATTCTTTTTCATTAGCTTCAAAGATTAAACAAATTCCTTTATGACTATCCCCATAATGTCCCCATACTGATGAGTTATGAGATTCAGTCATAAAACAAGCAGTATACCAATTGGGATACATCAATTTTTCAAGGTTTTCTAAATAGATATTTACAAAGTCTATTAAAAGAAAGTTTTTATTTGGGAAGTTAATTACAAATTTATTTTGGGCATAATTAATTAAAGCGAGTTCATCGTGCATGTATTTTTGAATAAATATTAATGTTTCAAGTTTCTCAACACCATTTTCTTCTTTTAAAAGCTTTTCCATGAGATTAATTGATTCTCTTCTTTTCTTTATAAGTTCTAAATCAATGTTATTAACTTTTTCTCTTTTAGAGATTAAGTTTTTTTCTTCAAAGTTCCTATAAATTATCTCAAGAGTAATAAAATGAATAGTATCAAAATAAGAGCTTAATTCATTTCTTTTGATAGGAGTGCTTCTTGTAGCAATAGTATCAATAAAATCTTCAAATATATTAAAGAACTCTTTTGATATTTTTTCAAATAGTTCTTTATACATAGGAGTTGGGAAATCATCAAAACTATCATAAATAGGTATATTATTAGCTGTAATTTTATGATGTTCCTCTCCTGCAATAATATAAAGTGAAAAGATTCTTTCTAAACACATTAAATAGTGTTTAAAAAGATTTTTATAAGTAATTGAATCACCATTAAAGACTAAATCTTTAAATCCTTCCATTGGGTCATTAAGCTGATTAGGAGAAGCAAAATAAATAGATTGATTTTCTAATTCATTATATTTTTCATCAAGTAAATTATCTATGCTTCTAAATCTATAAAATGTTTTCATAATCTAAGTCCATTAATTAAAGTAAACCTTATTTGGTATATCCAAATGTATTCTAAAATCTAAATAATAATTTATTGAATTTTATCATATATTTACTATTACGAAATGAACTATTACAATTTACAATATTAAAACTACAAAGCCAGTTATAACAGGTTGTGGAACTTATTTTTATAGCAATTTTCTATCCACATTAAACATACATAAAAAGCATATCATAAACTTAAATTCATTTAAAAAGCATCTCAATTTCCAATGTTTTTTATAGTAACATCTACAAAAATACCTTATTTAAGGTGTTTGCAGGTATTTTGATATACGACACTTTTTGTGCATGTTATTTGTTGATTTTTAGGGTGTTTTATATATAATGCATATTCAATAAATAGTTATGCCTTACGGAGTGCATATGGAAACACCTGAAAAGAACATGGTTAATGCTGGTATCATTTTTATGTTCACCGCATGGCTACAAGGCCAAATGTCGGATCTGATTATATTTAAGAACAATCCAAATTTGATTTCTGACTTCGTAAAGAACCCAGCGCGAGTCCCTCCAGAGTTCCATAGCATCAGGGTTTCTTATTGGGAAAAGCAGTTCGGTCCAGTAAAGAATGAATTCAAGGAATCTTTCTCGGATATTCTTACGGATGACGAGAAAAAGGACGTTGAGGAGCTTTACCTGCGTATATCGGAGAACTTGGTCACCTAAATCGGAAACACTTGGACAGTTTATTTAAGAATATTTTCTAGAAAAAAATTATAACATAAAGTGACCAAGTGTTATAAAAAATTATTCATAATTTTCATTAACTTTTTCATATTTTGGTCTTAAGGAATCTCCTTTTAAATTAATTCTATGGGATGAATTTACAATCCTATCTAGAATAGCATCTGCTATTGTATTATTTTGCAAATAGTCATACCAATCTTTAACTGGAAGTTGTGAAGTTATAATTGTTGAAGATAATTGATTTCTAGCTTCAATTATTTCAAATAAATTTGTGGCGTCATCAGCAGAAATTGCTGACACACCAAAGTCATCAAGAATTAAAAGTTTATATCTTGCAAATCTTTTTACTAAATTTGTATAACTACCATCTATTCTTGCAAACTTTATATCTTCAAGTAAAGTTGCTGCTCTTATATAATATACTGTAAATCCATTTTGGATAGCTCTGATTCCAAATGCTTGTGCAAGATTACTTTTGCCAGTTCCAGCTCGGCCATTTATTATTATATTTTGATGTGCGCGAATAAAGTCCATAGAAGCTAAAGATAAAATTTGTGCTTTATTAATCTCTCTTTTTGGATCATAATCAATATTCTCAATAAGTGCTTGTTTATTTTTTATTTTTGACAGTTTTAAATTCATTTGGGTTCTTCTATTATTTAAAAAAGTATCTTGAGCATCTAGAAGTTGATATAATCTATCCTCGAAAGAAAGATTATGATAGTTTACATCTTCCATTTGCCTAAGATAAGCTTCTTTAAACCCTTTATATCCTAACTCAGATATTTTATTTATAACTGTTGTATGGTTCATTTTTTCTTTCCTTTTTATCATTATTTTGTAATTTTTTATTTATAAATATTTCCACGTATATTTTCATGGTTATTAAATATATTTATAGATGCAATATTATTGTTAGCTGCTTTTTGCAAATAAAGTTTCTTATCTAAAATAGATTTAATTGAAGCAGTTACTGTTATATGATTATCTAATGCATACTCTAAAGCTAAATCTAGCTCTTTTTTACCATAGGTTTTTGCCATACTTAAAACAGCATTTAGTTTTCTATAGGCATTTGGTGCATGGGCAACTTTCTCAAACTCTTTTTTAACCCATTGTAATGTTGATACACCAATATCTTTTGCCCAATTTAAATACTTACCTGGATTTATCTTTTCATTTGCATACTGATGATTTGTTGGCATATGTTCATTTAATGTTGATGTTTGTCCATTAAAGTGAAGTTTTGGATGAAGAGCTATTTGTAGGCCTTTATAATAGATAGATACACTTTGATTTGAGTATGCTACAAATACTTTAAATCCTAGATATTTATATGGAACTGAATATTCACATCCTTCTAAAAAAATATGATAACTTTGAGATACGGTAGCTTCTTTGAACTCTCTATAAACATATCTTTCATTTGGTAAAGATTGTAAGAATGGCTTATCAAGTTCTAAAAACATTTCAAATCTACTTTTATTAAATCGTTTTACTTTCTTTTCATTATATTTATCTAATAAAAGCGATATTGCATCATTTAGTTCATCTACACTAAAAAATGTTTGATGTCGTAATACAGCTAATATCCATCTTTGAATTCCTTGAACTCCTTGTTCAGCCTTAGATTTATCTTTGGGTTTATAAGGCCTTGCTGGTGCTACTGCCATATTATAATGACGTGCAAGTGCTGAATAACTTTCATTAATTACTATTCCATCTTTTTTGGAATGTTTTATAACTGCACTTTTAAGATTATCAGGTACAACGATTAGAGGAACACCACCAAAGAAATCATAAGCTAAAGTATGAGATAAAATAAAATCTCTTTGCTTTTGAGAATATGTAGCATGTACAAAGGTATAACCACTTGCTCCAAGAACTGCCACAAATATTTGTGCTTTAGTAATTTCTCCTGTTCTTTGATTTACAATTGGAATTGTAGCTCCACTATAATCTACAAACAGTTTTTCACCTGCTAAATGCACTTGTTTCATTGATGGGTTAATTTTATTCAAAAACTTTGAGTAGTGTTCTCTAAATTGTGTGTAACTATAGCTGTTATTGGGATTTGCTTCTCTATATTCTTCATGAAGTAAAGCTAATGTCACTTTACTTTGTTTTTTTCTTTTTAACTCATTTTGAATATAAATATAATCAGGCATCACTTTGGAAGTTTGAGGAGTAATACTTTTTAAAGCAGAAGGATAAAAAATCCTCTCTTGTTCTATTTCGTTTAATGAAATAAACTTATCTATATCAATATTTAATTCTTTAAATCTAGTGCAATAATTATTTGCACTTCCTCTGGATGTATTTGTTGCATTTGCACTTTGCCTAATTGACAAATTTAGTTTAAAATGAAGTCTTAATACTTCACTAATCTTTCTCATGGATACCCTTTTCATTAATACTCCAAAATTATTTTTTCTGAAGTATATTAAATTTAAAAAATATCCTTAACTTAAATAAAACTGATTTAACGGTTTATCTAAAAAAGTGTCCAAGTATTTACCGTTTTTAGTGTCCAAATAAAACCGTTTTATCTGACCAAGTATTTCCGTTATTGGTGGCCAAGTTCATCCGTTTTTTGCAGCTTTACCACCTCAGAAATATGATTGCACATGCTCATGTTTCCGTCGGTAGGGACTATATGCTTTATCGTCCTTTCGGTGGAGAGCGAAGGGAGCAAAAACTAATTGATGATCTTCAACTACAGCCTATCGACGATCAATCAGATCCTATGGTATTAAAAATTGAGTTGTGGCGAGAAGACAGATTCAAACATGCTAACGATCTTATCGAGCGCCTTGAACAAGTCACATTAAAGAAAGTAGCGGACAGCATTGGTGTGCCACACAGTAGAATCAGATAGCGGGCATAACAAGGCCAGGCACAGCGACGTCTTTTTCGTTGCGGCTTCGCCTCCACTACAAAGCCGCGCGTGCTGGCGGCGTTAAGTTACTAAACCTCTTATATTTGGAGTAGTTTCTACTAACAGAAAGCTTGTTCCAAATAGAGTTGAAATTTGGAGCATGTTCAATAAGGTACAGGTTGTGGAATTTGTTTTTATGTCCTGTTTTCTGCTGACATATCAATGAGTTAGAAGAGAATCTAAAATACAATAATTTATTATAAATTATACTGGGATATTCCCAGTATGATTTTATAGAATTAGAGATTAAATTCTTTCTTATTTAATCCTCTTTCTTCTCTTCTGAGATTTCAATATTCCCTAATAGCTGTTGACCTTTACTAAAAACTTTTTCAATTTCTGAAATTTCAAAATTTTGTTCATTTTTACACATATCAAAGTACCATCGAATATCTCTTGCATCTTGTTTTCTATATTGGTTTTCATTGAAGTCATAAAAGTGATTATATTGATTATAATCATGTCTATTTTTTAAAGCATTTTCAATATCATTCTCTACTTTATTGAATTTAGATAAGAAATTTCTAACTTTTTTTATTATTGCATTCTTTGATTTATTATCTATATTTCCTGATATAATATATTCATATACTTGTACAATCATATAGCATGAGATAGCTTGTCTAGCTAAATAAAAATCATTACGAAGGTCTTGAAAATTTAACTGTGAATTTAGATTAATGCTTAAAATCCAAGATTCTAATTGAGAAATAAAATAGTTATACATTTTATAAATTTCTTTTTTAGATTCAACTAAACTTGTAAGATAAGGAATTGCTCTTTTTTCTGAAATTGATATTTCTCCAATATCTTCATAGATTTCACTAAAAAAATCTTGGTATGAATTAATTGTTTCTATATATTCCTGTCTTTTCGCATTTTGAAGTATATTTTGAAATTGTTGTGGTAAGTAATGAATAGAGTTTAAAACTTGGTTTGTAAATACATTAAATTCTTGAAGAAGATATCTGTTAAGGTGTCTATTTACTTCAATAAAAATACTATCTACAATGTGAGCAGTATTCACTAATTCAAAACCTTCATGTTTTGAAATTGAGCCAGATTCATTTTTTATAATTGAAGATAGTTTACCATTCTTGTATCTCATAAAGTTATCAGATGAAACACTAAGTTTTAAAGCTTCATTTCCAAGAGATTGATTGATTTGTGCATGGATATTGTTATATAGGTCACTAGGAACTGGTATATTTAGATTACTGTATTGAGTTGTGTTTTCTAATATTTGTATACCAAAATTATTAAACATTGTAAGTAGATTATTATTCATTATAGTTATCCTTTAGGTTTATTTTTTATCAGCTATAGAAATAATATAGCTTAGTTGTGGTTCTTGAATTTCTAAGAAATTACATACTGATTTAATTTTTGTTACTAAAAAAATTTTGTACAAGTTACATTTTCTGGATGTTCATATTTAATTATATGTTTGGCATCAAGATTTGAATGTATATAAATTTCTGCATCATTTTCATAAATTTCATTAGGGTATATTAAGTTTTCAACATATTTTATAATTACATTTTTAATAGTCATTTCTTGAAAGTCATAATTCAATTGATTAAATGGAACTTTACAGGTTAGTAGAGTAGGCTTAAGTTTTTCTCTTAAAACTGATTTATAGGTATATCCCAGCCTTTGAGATAAAATAAAAATGTATTCACTTCCATAAACTAAATAATGTGTCTCATTTTCTAATAAGTGCTTTTTGTTTGTCATAAATGAAATTCTATGCTCTCTTAGTTCCATACCTAAGTATTCCATATGTTCTTTTAGTGCTTTTTCAAACACTTCATCTGTTAGTTCTGGAAATTCTTCTTGATTAAATAGTTCTCTAGCATATTTATTCTTTTCACTAGAATTTAATTTACAAAGTCCTTTTTCAAGAAAAGGTTTTATATTATTTGTAGCTGTTGCATGATATAAAAGTACATAACAGTCATTTTCATTTAAATATCTTTTAATATCATAAAATATATCTTCTGAACTAATCTCATAAATATCTTCAATCTCTATATATCTATTGTCTTTTGTTGACATATCTAAAAGGCTTTTTATATCTTCTTCATCAAGATGTTTTTTCATTATTTTATCAATATGGTGACTCCATAAATTAGGATTCTCATAATCAAATATAGTATCTTTCATAATTGCTTCTCTTTTCATTACTTTAAATGCTCAAAAATATTTTTATCCATCAAATACAGATATGCTATTTGGAGCAAATTGTTTGTTTCATTATTAAGGTTTTCAAGCATTGTTTCATCTATTTTTGTACATACATTCTCATGAGAATGTAAATTCAATTCTTTGATTATATTTTCTGTTAGTGTAATGATTTTATATAGAAGGATTTCTGGCTCTACATCTTCTTTTGAAATATTAACATCCTCACCATTTTTTAACTTGAAACATAAAGAGTTTTCCTTTAATTTTGTTAAGAGATTTCCTAATGTATCACTTTTATAGTTTTCTTCAAACATGTATGCTTTCATAAGGCAAATTAGTTTTAATAAGTTTTCTACAAATTTTCTATATCTATTCCCAAACATTGTAATATCATCTTCATTGTTTATTTCCATTGATTGGATTTTTTCATAAGTTAAATCAATTCTATTTTTAAGTTCCTTTAGATTCGATATTATTAAAATTCTTTTTGATTGAATAACATCACCTAAGTTTTCTTTTGGAGAAATAAGAACATTATAAAATCTCCAAGGTAAAACTGACACATGAAAATTTTCAGTTTTTTTATTAACCCTTTTATCAAAAGACATTTCATATTGAAAATTAGAATGGCTATGTGTTTTAGGTTTTTGTATAAATTTATTAACTGATTCTGCATTACCATAATAGTTTCTAACCTCTTTTAATGTTTGATAGTATCCTTTTATAGCTATAGATGCAAAAGATGCTTCATTTATCAACAAAAGAGAATCAAATTTTAAATCCACTCTTACATTTTGTACAGTTGATTTTACATTACTATAATGCCAATATAATTTTAGTATATTATGAGTTTCATCTATTTCAACATAATGAAGATGGTCGAAATTTCCATAATCTATGAAATCACAGACTATTTGTCCACCTGTTGAATGTATAATTTTTTCAATAATTTCTTTAGCTATTTTTATATCTGTTATCGTTTTTGTTTGATAATTACTAAAGATATTTTTAAATGTTTGAATTGTTGAGTTATCAGTATTTTCTTTATACTTTTCTATCTCAGAAATAGTTTCTTTATTAAATGATTTAAGTCTTTTTTCATACTTATTCTTTCTTTCTTGGACACCTTCTTCATTTATAAAATAACCTTTAAGTGCATCTTTAAAATATTTTTTAATTGCAGAATATTGAAGACCTCTTAATTTGATTATAATATCGTCTCTTTCCCAATCTTTAAAGTGGTTAAAAATATCATTATAAGATGATGTTGTTGTAGGTGGTGTCACTTCTAGGAATCTACATTCATCTCTACCATAATGATAAAATGCAAAAAGATGTAAGAATTCGGTATCTGTAAATTCTTTTGTATCTTCTTCAAATCTTTTTTGTCTTTCTGCATTTTCTTGATATTCTTTTAGTCTATCTTCAATATTATCTGAAAAACTTATACCAAGTCCTGATTCACTTTTACTTGATTTTTCATCATTTCTCTTATATCGTAGTAGTTTTTTTAGTAACTTACAATTTATTGGGTATGTATTTGATTTCATTTATTTGTTCCAGTTTTTAATTATTCTATCTTTAAAAACGGCTGTAGATGTATTAGTTTCTCTACTTACATACTCAATAACTCCTATTAGTTCTTTCGCATAATCTATTACTATTGGCATAGAATAAGGTTTTGAGATTATGTAATCTACTTTATATGAGTCGATTTTTAACATTGTATCCTTATAAGAAATATATCCATCCTTAAATTCAACAACTTTAGACATATCTCCATATTCATTTTCTTTAATATTTGTTAATCTTTGTTCTAGGTCAAAAATTGAATATTGTTCATTTTTTATATTGTCTTTAATAAATATTTCATTAGTTAGTCCATCCATTGAAATAGGTTTTGAAATATCAATATCTGTATTCTGTTCTATCCAATCTTTATCAAGTTTTGGAGAGAAAGCTTTTATATGAGCAGGGGATTGTATAAGCATATTAATGTAAATTTCTTTTATAAGTGAATTTCCATCTTTATCTTTCCAATCATCATCTATTTGTTCTCTTATAATAAGTAGTTCAATCTTATTATGTTTAGCTTTTTGTTCTGCTCCACTTTGATAACCTGTTTTTGTTGCAAATATAGGTTTAATATCTGGAATATCTCTAATTTTTCCTATCAGAGAATCTATCTTATCTATTGAGATTTTTGAAGCATAATCTTTACATTCAATAACAGTTTTATAAGTAACTCCTGCAAGTTCATATTCCCAATATAGGTCAAATTCTCTATATATACCACAGTTATCAGTTATCTTTACATTTCTTTCTATAGAAATATTCTTTTGATGCAAATACTCTTCTGAATTAATTAAAGCTTGTTGTATTTTTTGAACAAAAGTTTCATAGTCTCTTCCATTATTTGCCATTCAATTAATCCTTCTAAATTTTCTGTTTTATTTCATATTATATTTGATTATATCAATTCGTTACTTCATAAAAGTTATATTTTAATTATTTTCTAATATTAGAATGAAAAATAAATTAGTTCTCGTTAAATGATAGCTATAGATACTATAAATTGGTAGTTATATAAAGTTGATTAAATTTATTTTAAGTTTTAAATGATGTTTTGAAGAAAAATAGGATTTCACGAGAACCGAGAACTTTTGTTATCAAAAGGGTGTCATTTTGTAAACTAAGGACAGGTTGTTGAACTTGTTTTATAACTTATCTTTGTAGCAATTTTCTGTCCACATTAAACATACATAAAAAGAATATCATAAGCTTGAAATTTATTTAAGAAAGAATTTAATTTTCAATGTTTTTATAGTAACATCTATAAAAACACTTTATTTAAGGTGTTAATATACGATACTTTTTGTGTATGTTATTTGTTGATTTTTATGGTATTTTACATACAATAGATATTCAATAGCGATATTAAGATTAAGGAATATAAATACATGGCTCAGAAATGTTTTTTATGTGCGGTAGAATTGAATGAGAACACTAATTCTAAAGAACATATTATTAAAAATAGTATAGGTGGCAAAAAACAAGTCAAAGGTTTTATTTGTAAAACTTGTAATAACACAACTGGTAATAAATGGGATAATGAGATAGATAAAGATTTTGGGGAAAATTTATCTGTAATGTTCGATATTAAAAGAGATAGAGGTAAAGTTCAGGATCTTAAAGTTAAAGACAAACTTTCAAATAAACATTTTCTTATAAATACAAATAAATTTGAACAAATAGAACCTGAATATACTTATGATAAAGATAATGGAAAAATTTTAATTACTGCACCCAATGCAAAAAGAGGGGATCAATATTTAGAACAATTAAAAAAAATGGGTCAAATTCCAGAAAAAACAATAAAAGAAGAAACTCAAATAATCAATGAAAAAGTAGAAATAAATACATCATTTAATTTTCATATTCCAGAGCTTAAATCAAACTTCTCAAAATCAATAGTGAAATCTGCATTGGCACTTCTTTCTACGTATAAAGAAGGGAATGCATTAGAATATTGTAAAATTGCAAAAGATTTTTTAAAAAATGATGTTGACAACTGTATAGAGTATAATAATTATATCTCTATTGAAAATAGACTTTTTGCTACTCCTTTACATTGTGTATATGTTTTTAGTAATAGAAATATAATCAAAGCATATGTTGAATTATTTGGTATTGTTCGTTATATTATATGTTTATCAGATACATATGATGGAAGTGATATTAATTTGGTATATGCAATTAATCCAAGAACTGGCAAAGAGATTAACCATTCAGAATTGAATTTTAAAAAAGAATTAACCAAAACTATTCATCCTGGAGAATTATACAAAAAATTATATGATGAAATATTGTTTGATAAAGAAATCGATAAAATATTTATAGAAAGTTGTAAAAAAGCAATAGAAAATTTTACTACAATAGAAAATTTTAAGTCAAATATATCGGAGTATTTTGTAAAAGAACTTCTATCAAAAATCAAATACGATGAATATTTTAATCATATGATGGAAAAATTTAAAGTATTAATCAATAATATGTATAAAGATATGTATAAAGATACAAACATTAAATCTAACAAAGCCTAAAAAAGGGGGAGGCAACAAATAATCCAGTGAATTTTTTAGCATGAATTAGCTATTATCCAGTGGTTATAACAAGAAATTAAAAAACCATTTTGAGGATTATTGTCCCTAAGTCAACCATTATAAACTAAAGCAACTCACTAGGATGATAAAAAAGAATTGAGAATTCCATCAGAACATTCACTTGTTCAAATTAAAACTGAATGGAAGCAAAAAAAGGTTAAGGTAAAATTGTATGAAATATCATAGCAAAGTATATTGTAAAAGATAGCCGCCATTTAGAAGAAATATAACATTTGATAAAAAAGTAGTATAACAAGGACTAGAAAAATAAATGAACGAACTTCAAAATCCCATGACTGGATTTAAACTATTAGAACAGGCGTTTTCACAAGGATTCAGGATGCGTCAGATATCTGGAAATAAAGATATTTACATCGAAATTGATCAAGGACTAATTGGTCTGCGATATACTTATGCACGTCTTGAAGGATTGAAAGTTCAACAACTTGCAGTTCTTGATCAAGTTCAACCCTTGAATGGTCTTCCTTGTTTTAGTTTATTCTATGGAACATTAGAAGAACTAAGAGGAAAGGGACTCACTCCACCTTTTATTGAATATGTTCTTAAACAATTTGCAAAAGACCTTCATACTAACTATGGAAAGCAATATTACATCGAATCATTAATTGAAACTAATAATGAAGCCTCACTTACTATTGCAAAAAAGATCTTTGGAGAACCAAGTCATGATGGAGTAGATGAAGAGTCTGGGATACCAACAAGAATTTGGCAATTCAAAGAGAGTCGATAAAATTGGAAAGTATAATAAAACAGTGGAGCCAATAAATTACCCTACTGGCGATTTATTAACTCATTTTAAACGTTAACTATAAAATAAATTAGGCAGGAAATGGCAAAATATAAAAAGCAACATTACATTCCCAAATGTTATTTAAAAGCGTGGTGTGATCCAGAAACTCCAGTAGATCACACTCCATATATTTGGACTTTTCAAAAAGACACAAAAACTGGAAAGAGGAAAGCGCCCGAGAATATTTTTCATGCATCAGACTTATATACAATTTGGGATGCAGATGGGAATAGAGACTTAACAATCGAGCATGGTTTTTCTGGTTTAGAAAAACTATTTTCCGACATACGAAGAAAAAAAATTTCATTAAGAAAGCCACTTACACACGAAGAACATTTTATTATTTGTATCTTTATGGCAGCAATGCACTCTAGAACAAAATCACAAATCCAAAACATGTCAAGTCAATGGAAACCCGTAATGGATCAAATGGAAACTATGATGAAGTATATGGAAACTGCAACAGAGGAAGAAAGGGAAAAGCTTGCAAGTATCCCAAATATTAGTTCATCAGATGACTCAGAAACCATGTCATATGAAGATGTCAAGCTGATGGTTGAAAAACCCATGGAGACAATGATGATTCCCATGATCCAAACAGAGGCACCATTATTGACGAAGCTAGATTTTGCAATTTTATGTACTACAGACAAACAAGGGTTTATCACTTCAGATAATCCTTGTATATGGATTGACCCTGAAGCTTATAAAAGACCACCTCTCTATCAATCACCCGCACTTATGTACGATTCCATAGAAATCATCTTTCCAATTTCGCCAAGCCAATGTATTGTGCTTAATAAAAAGGACTTAAATGGGTACATAAATTTTGATTCCAAAAATGTAGCTAATACAAATAGAATTATTCATAATCAGGCTAATGAGCTTTATGTTTCAAACCAAAATACAACAAATGAATATTGGTTTCACCGTGATGAAGAGCCTGAAGACAGTTGGAATAATCAACATAAAAAAAGCCAACAAACTAAAGGAAATCAGTGAGATCACCAATTCTTAACCTTGTACCGAGCATTCAGGGAATTCCATGTCAAATAGCTCCAGAAAATATTGAAAAATGTACAGAATATAGAGATAGATTTGACATATCTCTTGAGTTGAGTGATGATAAGCTATTTAGCATTCGTGTTAAATTAGATACAAATACAATAATACTTCCTGTCGCAAGCCTTGAATATCTATGGGCATTCACTTTGTATTGCTGGATTTTATACCAGGAATATCGACAAGCACAATTGAATGGGGCAAAAGAATTTAATTGTGTTGGTAATCCAAGATTACAAGATGCCTACTCAGTACTCCAATGGGCTAAAAAAAACATGCTTACTTCTGGAAATGAACAGTGGCCTGAGGGATTACCAGCTCCACAGAAGAATCCAGAAAATGAAAGTGATATTCATGTTGCCAATGAATTGTTCCTATGTGCATTAGGTTGGATGCTTTATCACGAAATAGGTCATATTGTTTTGCAACATCCTCCTATTACAACTGGCTATTCAGAACAAGAAGAAAAAGAAGCAGATCAATTTTCAACTAACTGGATTCTTTCAAAACTTGAAACAAATTGTCCAATGTTAAAAAAAAGAGCATTAGGTATAGCAGTAGGAGTTTTGTGTTTACAGAGCCTCGAAGTATCGGGAAAATCATGCCTTAAAAACACTCATCCAAATGCACATGACAGAATATTTTTTTGTCTATCGAAATATCAAGTAGGTACGGAACAACTAATAGAAGCCTTTTCAATTACAGTTCTTCAATACTTATTCCATGATGATGGAAACATTACTATTGATGTTGATGAAAACTCTTTTAGTGAAATATGGGGAAATTTATTATTTGATATTTCACGAAGTAGAAGAAACTAAAAAACCAAAGAAGACCAATCAAAAACCCGCAGGCAGATTTTTGATTGCTCCTTTTAAACGTTAAGTTAATCAACAATCTCTTATTTTTGGAACCGTTTTTACAAATGGAAAGCGTGTTCCAAAAAGAGCTGAATTGTTGAACCTGCTCAATAAGGTACAGGTTATTGAACTTGTATTTATAACTCATCTTTGTAGTACTTTTCTGTCTACATTACTCCTCATAATATATTTAACATTTTGCAGGTTTATTACGATCACCTTAATATACATACAATATGTACTATTATCATCTAAATATCCACATTAAACATATATAAAAAGCATATCATAAACTTAAAATTTATTTAATAAACATCTCAGTTTTCAATATTTTTTATAGTAATATCTACAAAAATACTTTATTTAAGGTGTTTGTAGGCATTTTAATATACGACATTTCTTGTGGATGTTATTTCTTGATTTTTAGGGTGTTTTATATATAATGTATATTTAATAAATAGTTATCGGCTCGCCTGTGGCGAACCGATAACGGCAGTGATGAATGAGTTCTTCTCATCCTTCGCCTTTGGCGTTCGGATAACAAGTCGCAGGAGCGAACACTCTAATCCACTCATTCAGTTGGATTTCGAAAACTTTGTTTTCAATCCTCCTTTCTGAGTGTCGCTCATCACTGCCGTTAGTTAAATGTACTTGGTAAAGGAAGATAAATCGAAAATTTAACTTTAGTCATTATGGATATTCTAGAAAAGGCAATGGTGTTTTTGTATATCATTAGCATCATTGTTGTAAGTTATCCTGTATTTTCTTTCAATGAAAACATGAAAGTATGGATTGAAAAAATTGAAAATTCTACAGAAAAAGGAATTTTTCACATTGCTCAACTGTCAGACAAAAAAGCACTGGAAGCTTTTAGTCAGTTTTTCCTTTATATAGCTATATTTTCATTTATTTTGTCCATCCTGTATTCAAAAATAATAGGCTCAACATATACACCCTTAGCCTTAACTGCTCTTGTCTTTTTCTATTTTTTTGTTTCAGTACGAAGCTGGTCAACTAGGAGAGACATAATCATAAAGGATGAACTTAATAGGTTCAAAAAAGATTTTATTTTTATGTCAAAAATAGGCATAGGTATATTTTTTACTTTTTTATTATTCGCATATTTAAATAGAGAAAACCTACCCTCATCTTTGTTCAATATAAATGAACTGATGATATTCATTCCTTCAATATTAGCTCTAATATTGATAAGTGTTTTTACTATGTCAGCGGTTGTAAGTGGTTCATTATTAACTTTCGTTTTTCTTCCCGCAGTAACTACAATACTATATTTGAAAATTGTAATCAATACCTCTAAACTTCTATCAAAATTTGACAAAATCTACTTAAAAAATATTTTTACAGTATATTTTATTATAGTTTCAGTTGGTAGAGAGGTTGCAAAATATTTTTAGCAAAAAAATTTCAAGGATTACTACAACTAACAAAACATTGGAGAGAAATATTTGACCCTGCGGCTCAAATATTTCTCAACTCAAACGTTAATTTAACAGACATAAAAAAGGAACTAAATAATGAATGAAATTGATATTCTTAAAAAACTTGCATCAAACCTTACAGAAAAAAAAAGTGTAGCAGCATTAAATAACTATGAAGTATTATGTAATAATATTGAATTTTCACATGACTTATTAGAAAAAGGAATAAATTATTTAGCATTTATCTCAAATGAAATAAAAAATACTTTAGATGATAATAATCTATTAAATGATGATTATAAAAATGGTCAAGATTTAAATTCATTTGCATTAATTATTCCTAGTTTAATTTTTAATGATTTAGAAGTTATTAAAAAATTATCTTTATTTACTTTACCTGACAATAGAACTGATATTACTACTGATAATGTTAATAAACTACATAGAGGATTTATAGATTATAATAACCTTGTTACCGCTACAAGACAATTTATAGATAGCTTAATAACTGATTCCTATCAATTACAAATCTTAACACCTAAAGAATTTAACTATCATGTTCTTTTGTCATTGAATAGTTTTGAAAAGTATGCAACAAAATCAATTCGCCATGGATTATTTAATGATGAAATTGAAAGTGCATTAACAGAGTTTAGAACTTTATCTTTTAATAATTGGAAGAATTCATCAATTACAAAATGTCAACATCTTACTTTTGCAAATAAAGTAGATTATTTATTTACACAATTAAATAAAACATCAGATAGTGATAATAAATTTAAAGATGAAATTAAAAATATATTTAAATTTTCATCTGAATTCACTCATGTTGGATATATTTCAACTTTTTTTACTTCGAAATCTGGCTCTCAACCAATTTTCGGAAGTGATAAAGGTCCATATTTACCAAGTACGGAAAATTTCAGTGAATTAAAATATCAAATTTTAGAATCATGTATAAATTTTATTTATCAAATTTATTTACCATCTATAAATTCATCTATAGAAAAAATAGTTTCTGAAACAAAAAAGCTTTCTATTCAAAATCATATTAAAAATTTAATTCATCTTTTATCAACTGGAATAGAAACAAGAAATAACAACTATTATTTCTTTATTTGTGCATCTCTAATGAATGATAATAAAATTATTGAACTACCTTGTTCATGTGGTTATAAAAATTCTTGGAAGTTACCATACAAAAAAAGTGATTTATTTTGTATAGGCTGTGGTAGTTCATTTAATTTAATAGCTCTAGATGGTGATCCAGGATATATATTTACAAGTAATGGACCTGTAAAAGTAATTGGTTCAAGTGTTCCAGAATTCGAAGATTTAAATAAAAATGAAAAGATTAAATTATTAACTCAAATGGAAGAACAAATTCAAAAAACTAACAAATCAGAGGAGGAGTAACAAGATTACCTTGCAAAAAATACCAAGCTTTTATCGTATCAAGTTAGATACTTTAAGGACAAAATATTTCTTGCATAAATCCATCTTGTCCCTCACTTCAGTCGTTAAGTTGCAAAACCTCTTACTTTTGGAACAAAAAACACACAAATGAGTTTTCCTTGTTCCTCAAAGTGTTCAAAAAGTAAAAAACGTAAAATGCCATAAACTTTATGGAATTATGGAACAAAAAAAGTGAGCTTTTAAATTATATATTTAAAGCTTCATCTAATCTTCCTTAAAAAAATTTACAGTATTTATAAAATAAAAGAATTAATATATTATATTTTATAAATTTACCACCCTCTTATTTAAAAAATATTAATATGCAAATTATACTTTTCATAAGTAAATTATTAAAAAAGAGAATATATGAAATATCCATTGGATTTTGAAAGCACTTTTGAAAAATCATTACTTTTTTGGCTAATAAGGTTTGTTAGGAATAAAACAACCTCTTTAAGTAATAGTAATATTACTGATCAAACAAAAATGGCTATATTAATCAAAAGTTTAATAAATGATATTCGCTCTATTGATGATTTAACAAAAACAGCAAAAGAGCTAAGAAAAATTGGAATGAATGGACTTAATGTTTATTACACACCATTAGAAAAACTCTACCATTACTTAGTAACTTTTGGAGCAGCATCAATGAAAGAGATTGATGAAGAGATTCTCCAAGATTTTTTAATTACTGCAACTAGTACTTTATCAGATGCCACTAAAAAGAATTACAGAATTGCACTTATTACTTTTTTTGGTTACATTGACAAACAAAATGGCGAAGAAAATGGAAATTTATATAGATTTGACATTGAATTAAAAAACTGGGGTGGATTAAGTGGGAAAAGTGGTACTAAACTGCCCTCTTTCATGAATAAAGAAGAAGTTAATAAGTTTATTGAATCATTAAACATATATCCATTTGGAGCCAAATTAGCAGCTAGAAATCGTTTAATTATAAAAATCATACTCTATACAGGGGTAAGAGTTACAGAGGCTTTAAAGCTAAATATGAAAGATTTTGTAAAAGAAGATGATATTTATGTAATTCAAATAAAAGGCAAAGGTAATAAACCAAGAGTTGCTATGATAAAAGAAGATGTAATTAAAAATGATTTAGTTGATTGGATAGCAAGAAGACCTAGAGTAAATTTATTATTTTCAAATCAAAAAGGTGAACAATTATCTCAAGCATATGTTTATACTCTTGTGGAAAATATTCTTATCGCTGCTAATATTAATAAATCAAAAAAAGGTCCTCATTTTTTAAGGCATACCTTTGCTTCTCTTTTATATATGAAAAGTAAAGATTTAGTTTTAGTTCAAGAAGCTTTAGGTCATGCAGATATAAATACTTCTAGAATTTATACTCATTTTGATAAGGATAAGTTGAAGGTTGCTATGGATATTTTTTAGGATACCCTACTCTAAGAATTAGCGAAAAATAAACTGGTTTCCAGAAATTCAATGCTTGAGCTAGAAATATTAGTACATTAAGCCCTTAAAGTTTCGTACAAAATGACTTTTGGTTGATATAATTATAGTTAAGAGTGCCTATTTAAATGTTTCCAGTATTTTTAATTATTTACTTTGACAAATTATTATTATGTATGATACAATAAACATAAATATATTTATTGCTTGCTATGGCAAGCAGTTAGGTTAGTAAAATGGTAAAACATAGAGTTTATTCAAAATATGCACAAGAAACTGCTTTTTTAATAGGTCAACAAATAAAACTTGCCAGAAAAACTAGAAAATGGTCTTCAGCAAATTTGGCAGAACGTGCTGGAATTACAAGAGAAACGCTTCAAAGAATTGAAAATGGTGATATGAAAACTGCGATTGGTCTTGTATTTGAAGTTGCAACAATAGTAGGAGTGCCATTATTTACAGAAGATAGACAACAGCTTTCTAATAACTTAGAATTAATTCAAAGTAAAATTGAACTTTTACCACAACGAATTAGAACTCAAAGAAAGGTTGTAGATGACAACTTCTAACCAAAACTACAAAGAGGCTTATGTTTGGATTTGGCTTCCTGGAAAAAATGAACCAGTTGTTGCTGGAAAACTTGAAGTAGATGGGAAATATATTACTTTTAACTATGGTAAAAGTTATCTTGAACGATCTGATGCAATTTCTATTTACGAACCTGAGCTTCCACTACAATCAGGAATCTTACCACTTCTTAATGGATTAAATATGCCAAATTCCATTAGAGATGCTGCTCCTGATGCATGGGGAAGAAGAGTAATTATAAATCGTAAAATGGGACTTAATGGCATTGATACTGATACAGCTAGTTTAGATGAAATAACCTATTTACTCGAATCTGGTTCAGATCGTATTGGTTCTTTAGATTTTCAGTATTCTCCCAAAGAGTATATTCCAAGATCAGCTCAAAATGCAACTTTAGAAGAGTTATTAGAATCTGCAAAACGTGTAGAAAATGGAATTCCACTATTTGCTGATTTAGATCAAGCTTTATATCATGGAAGTTCAATAGGAGGAGCAAGACCAAAAGCATTAATTGAACATACTGATTTAAAATATATTGCTAAATTTTCAGCTAGTAATGATACATATAGTGTTGTAAAAGTTGAATATATTGCAATGAGATTAGCTTCTCTTTGTGGATTAACAGTTGCTCCTGTAAAATTAGTTCAAGCCTCTGGAAAAGATGTAATACTCATTGAAAGATTTGATAGAATTAAAGTTGAATCTGGATGGACACGTAAGTCAATGGTTTCTGCTTTAACTCTTTTTGGTTTAAGTGAAATGACAGCACGATATGCTAGTTATGAAGAACTCGCTCAAATTATAAGAGTGCGATTTAAAGAACCAAAAAAAGACTTAAAAGAGCTTTTTAAGAGATTGGTCTTTAATATATTATGTGGAAATAATGATGATCATGCTAGAAATCATGCTGCTTTTTGGGATGGAAAAGATTTAACATTAACTCCAGCATATGATATTTGTCCCCAAGCACGAACTGGAAATGAAACAACTCAAGCAATGAAAATAATTGGCAATAATGGATATAGTCAGCTAAAAACTTGTCTTATGGCTGCACATCACTTTTTACTCTCAGAAAAAGAAGCTATTGAAATATTTGATATATTTCAAAATATTATTCGAGATAATTGGGACAATATTTGTGATGAAGCACAACTTACAAAAGTAGACAAATCTTTATTTTGGGGTCGCCAGTTTTTAAATCCATTTTCAATTGAGTATTAAATCTATTTCTATTATTTTTCCAATCTCTTAAAGTTTGATCAATGAAAGAAATTGATGAAGAGATCTTACAAGATTTTTTAATTACAGCAACTAGTAACATATCAAATGCTACTAAAAAGAAGTAAAGAACTAGTGTGGGAAAAGTGGTACTAAACTGCCCTCTTTCATTAATAAAGATGAAGTTAATAAAACTTATATCTATTTGGAGCCAATTAGCGGCTAGAAATCGTTTAATCATAAAATATACTCTATACGAGAGTAAGAGTTACTGAATGCAGATATAAATACTTCTATAATTTATACCCATTTTGATAAGGATAAATTGAAAGGCTCTATGGATATTTTTTAAAGTGATTAACTTGATTGGACTATTCTAGCGTATGAATTTGATCAGTTAAAAAGTTCAAAGTATTCTTGATGTGTTGTAAAATATCTGATACGTTATTTTATAAATTGAATTTTCAATTACATCTTTTATATAATTTTTAAATAAATTAAATCTTCATAATATTTACTTTTTAAAGCTTCTTCAATATACACTTTATAATTTTCAATCTTTGGTAGCATTTCTATAAGTAGAGTTTTTAATATTGGTAAATAGTTTTGAATAATATCCCAAACCATACTCTCATCAATCCCTCTATAATTGTGTGAGATTTTATCTCTCATCGCTGAAATATTTTTCCAACTAATAGCATCAGAAGTTTTAAGATTATCATCAATCTTTTTATTTTCTTCACCTATTACTATTAGTAAATTAACTGTTGCATTAAAATTTAATTGTTTATTTGCAAAATAAAACTCTTCTTCATCTTTAAACTCTTTTGAATAATAAGAAATTTTTTCAATAGCTTCAAGAATTGTTAAAATATAAGTTAGATTTTTACTACTAAACATAGATAAAATCCTTTTGAGCATCAAGTTTTATTAGTGGATTTAGTTTTTTAAAATTCATTAAATCAATTTTTGCTTTTAAAGTAATACTTAATTCTTCTTCAAGTTTTAAATATTTATCAAAGCTTAGTTTATAACCATCTTTTAAAATATATGCAATATCTATATCACTATTTTTATGGTTTGTATTTGTAGAAACTGAACCAAAAAGAACGAATTGACTTATATCAAAATCATTTTTTGTATTTTTTAAAATATTTATAATTTCATTTTTATTCATCTACAATATTCCTCTTAGCACTTTTAACTTTATTTTTGATTATACAATAAAATCAGATTTTTAATCCTAATATATCTCATATTTAGGTCTATCCTAATTTATAAATTTATAACATCCTCCAACACAGGAAATGCTGACTTTTCTTTTAGATTTATTTCATATCCAAGATAATCAACTATTTGTAAAACTTTTTTAAGTCCAATATCAGAACTTGCACCTGATTCAAAATTGCTTATTGTTGCTCTTGATATATTTAAATCTTTCCTACTTGCTCCAATATGATAAACTGCATCATCAATAATTAAGAACCTATCATGGAAATTTTTCAATTGATTTACTGTTAAATTAATAAATTGAGAATTGTATTTTTGAATATCTAAATTTAATTGTTTTGAAATAGTTTGAGTATAAAGAGTTATATTGATATTTAGATTTTTTGATAGCAATGTTAATACAGTTTCATCTATATAGTTATCAATGATAATAATTTCATTTTTTGCACTTTTTATTAAATCATTTACAAATATATAAGCATCAAATATCTGTCCATTAAAAAAAATACCTTGTTTTATTTCAAGGGTATTATTTTTAATTTGAGATTTAATAAAACTCATATCATTTTCTAGTGAAGATAATCTTTGTTCTGTGATTTTATGTGTATTTATAACTTATCCATCATTGATATAGCTTTTTAAAACTTTTGTTGCCCATTGTCTGAATTTAATTGCTTTTGATGAGTTTGTTCTATATCCAACTGCAAGAATAATATCTAAATTATAATGTTCCAAACTTCTTAAAACTTCCCTATTTCCTTCATTTTGAACTATTTCCAAAACGGAAACAGTTTCGAATTGTTCTAATTCATTATCTTTATAAATATTCTTTAGATGTTTTGAAATTGATACACTATTAAATAAAAAAATATTTGTTATTCGGCATAACGAGCAAAAAAAATCTTTTAATTTTTTAAATTGCCCTTCCATTCTACTTAACTTGAATATTATTCATTGTTCTACCCTATTCTCAAACAAGCAAGTTTGTAATTTGCTCTTGTAGTTCTTTTATTTGTTTTATTTTATCTTCTACTATAGATTTATCTTCTGCTTCTAATTTCTCAAATTTATTTAAATCAAATCTTTTTCTAAATGAAAAAACATCTTTATAAAAACTATTTTGAGTATTTGTTTTATTTTTTAATTGTGCTACCCTACCCTCTTCTGAAGCTTGATTTCTATTTTGTTCATTCTTCATTTCTTGTAGTTGAGTTTTTACAATTTCACCATTCAAATACATATCAACTAATTTTTTTCTTTTCTTCAAGAGATTTATCTAATTGTAAAATTAAATATATAATTGTTGGCTATTTTATATATTATTCCACATGATCATTTGTTTTATAAAGACAATAATTAAAAAACTAAATAATTATCCAGGATATAAAATCCATTATATCGCTATTAGTACATCAAACTTTAGATACGCATAATCAAAAAACTTTGTCTTTATTAGACCATGAAAAAAATTTAAATTTGGAACTTTAAACAATTAACTTTCTAAAATCAAATGTCCTTTTAATATAATTACCCATTTCGAAATGGGTAATTATAAAAGATTCTTTATTTTTATGCTTAAATAAATGCAACAACAAATCTTTCTTTTTAGATCAAACATAATTTAATCTTTTAAGTTGCTCAAAATTTAATAATGATTTTGACTTTACAATGGGAATTGCTGGATCTAATTTATCTTTTAAGTGTAATCTGTATTGTCCTGGGTTTTCCTCTTGTATATTTTCTATAATATATAAAAAATCTTCAACTTTTTTTGTAAAAGGGTTCTCTTTTTCTAGTATAAATACATTACCTATAAATTTCTGAACTAAAACAAATTCAGTAATTTCAATAATATCCTCTACCCTATTTTGATGTTTAAATAAATATTCCCATACTTGTAATGATTTAGCTTTTGATAATAACTCATCTGAAGTATTGTTTTTTAAATATCCACTATCTGTTAAAGATATTAAAGTGTCTGGTAAAAATCCATCTATATTATTACAAATATCTTTTCCACTGTAATTATCAATAACATATTGTTTAAACTCTTTAAATGTAGCTATTTCAAATAATTTATCTTTAACATTTGCATTCTTCTTTTCCCGTAAATTTTCTGAAGCTGCTTCAATGATTAAATCTTCTCTAGGGAAAAATGTAAACTCAATATGAGTGATTGACCTACCCTCCTTAAATGTAATATAATCACATTTAATGTCAGAGTATACATTTATTTCTTTTTTGGCAGGTTCTATACATCTTTTAATAAACGAACTTGCATTATTAAAGTATTCTTTGTGTTCTTTTTCATTAACACCTAATAATAATCTTAAATATTCTATTTCAAGTTTTATATTAGTTCTAAAAGGTTTTTTAACATCTTTACCTATTAGCATTTTCAAATATTGATATAAAACTCTTGCATATTGTGATTTAAATTTATTTAAATAGTCATAAGCAAAATAAGTATAGTTAGATGCAGGAATTAAATTTTCAGTTCTAAAGTTCTTACCAAAAGTTATATTTAATTTATTTGTCTCAAAATCTATTTCTGCTCTTTGGAAAATTACAAAGCTTCCAATTTTTGTATCAACATCCCAAGAATGTTTTATAGATGTCATTTGATCAATCGCATCAACTAAATCTTTTCTATTAATCTTTTGAATTCTAGAACCTTTCATTAAATATTGTTTAAATATTGAATAATTTAATTCTAAATCACCCTCTTTTAGAATTTCTTCAATTTGCCCTTCTCTTTTCATTTGTTGAACAGTAGATAGAATAGCATCAAATATTTTTTGTTGATGAATGTTCATCTGAATTTTAAACTGAAGAATTTTTATATAATCGTTATGCTTCCATAAATCACCAAAAGGTGTTATATCTTTTTCTGCCATAATATCCCTATTTATTAGTCTTTACAGATAGTAGGCTATTTGCTTTAAAGACTTTTTTTGCTTAAGTATGGTTTAATTCTATTGAAAATAATTTTAAAACCATCTTAAATTGTAAGACAAAAAATATTAAATGTCTTAAATTGAACGTATAAAAAAATTATATAATTTCTTAAGGAAGTAATTGTCTTAATTAAAAGAAATTAAGAAAATATTTAGGAAGAAAAAGTCTTATATGAGATTTATTTATATGGTATTTTCAAGGAAGTAATTGTCTTAATTCAAATTGTCAACTATTTTTAAGGAATTTAAAGTCTTATATAAGATGCTATTTGATTTAATTGCAGAAAAAAATATCCTATATAATTAAGGAAGAAAAAGTCTTAAAAGACAATTACTTCCGTTTAATCGGGAAGTAATTGTCTTTTAATGGTTAATTAAGAGCAGTAATTGTCTTATAATAAGCAGCGATTGTCTTAATTAAGGAATTATATGACTTGATTAAGGAATTACAAGTCATAGATAAGGAAGAAAAAGTCTTAAACACCCTCTTCTAACCCTGTTTTTATCGAGTGTTTCAATACTCTAAAGATATTAAAGATATTAAAGAAAATAAATATCTCTTAAATTTATAAAAATTGCGAGAGTTCTTTCTTAATTTTATTATTATCTATAAAAACTAACATTCATAGTTACTCAATTTATACTAAAAATTAAATATACTATTATTTTAATATGAAAAAAAAGTCTTAAATACTAAAAAAACCTATTTCTTCTTTTTAATAAGATTAATTAATTGTTAATCTTATTAAAAGGAAGAAATTGTCTTACATTAAAGTTAATACTTTAAAAATAGACTTACAATATGCCCTATTCTAGGGCTTTATTTAAGCTATTTTGATTTGATTTGATTGTGCAGAAAAAGTCTTAAATAGAAGAGTTTATTTATTCTAAATATCTATAAATTCATTTTAATTTTTCTAATAGTGGTTAATACTTGTATTATTTATTTAAAATAAGAATATTTTATAGAACTTGTATTTCTTGGGTGATTTTTAGAGATGCCCTTAATCCAAGTAGAATATCTATGGAAAAATAAGTCTTATAATTTAAGATAACTAGAAAAAATGAATTATTTATTATATACATAAATTCTTATTTAAAAAAATGTTTGTTAAGTAGTACCTTTATAGTAATAAAAAAGGAATTAAAGTAATGTAATACTTGACATATATTTATTTTTTTGTTAATATTATTAAATATAATACCCATTCCAAAATGGGTAAAAAGGAAATAGAATGAATGGTAACATAATTGGTATTGGGGTACAAAAAGGTGGGGTTGGAAAATCAACAACAAGCAATTTTATTTCATATGAATTAGCAGAGAGAGGGCATAATGTAATTTTAGTAGATTTAGATCCTCAAGCAACACAAACCGGAAGTTTCTTTGGATTTAGAATTAAAGGTGGATTTAAAGGTGAAAATATAAGTAATATTACAAATATTTTTAGCAATAAAGAAATAGTACCTTTACGAATTGAAACTGATAAATATGTTGATAATCCAGAAAAAAACAAAATGGGTGAATCTCATTATAATAAAGTAAAAATGAAAATTGATTTTATTCCATCAAATGAAGATTTACTAGATGTTCTTGAAAGTGATGAATTAAATAAAGAAAAAAAGATTAAAATAATAGTTGATTTTTTAACTGATTTAAAAAGTAAATATGATTTTGTTATTGTTGATTGCCCTCCAAGTTTTGGAATAGTTACAACAGCGGTTCTCAAAGTTGCTAGTAAATTAATAGTTCCAATTGCTACAAAAAATGTAGATACAGAAGGGTTAACAGGTTTCTTCGATAGAATGGATAATATTTATATTAAAGATAATTTCAATATTGATAAAATTATAATAATGCCAAATATGTATGATAAAAGAGTTAATGACTCTAAACAAACTTTAGGACAAGATATAAATCAAATACCCAATATGTTACAATGTAAAACTAATTTAAGATTCATTAAGTCGGTTGTAACTGAACCCTTACCACAAAATAGTGCTATTCAAGAAGCTCCTAGTTACAATATGTTTTTAGTTCCATTTATTATGGAATACTCAAGAAGTAAGAATTCAAATATAATATTAATTATAAAAAATATAGTTAATGAATTATTAAAATAAAAAATTAATAAATATTTACCCATTTCAGAGTGGGTAAAAGGAAATGAGAAATAATGGCAAAAGATAAACCAGCAAGAGCAAGTTATATAGGAAATCAAATTGAAGAATTTGAAAAGCAACAGCAAGAATTAACTGAAAATTTGAATACACAAAAAATAGATTTAGTTGAAATATCTAGAATTCAAGATTTAACTGTTAATGGAAATGCAATGCATAATAGAATTTCATATAGTAAATTGGTATTTCTTGAATTAGTTGAAAGTATAAAAGAAATTGCCAGTAATGGTGGTGGAATTTGTGGTACAGGATTACTAAATCCAATAATGCTTAGAAGAGTAGGTAATAGACTTGAAATTATTCATGGAAGAAATAGATTAGATGCTTTAATATACATTGGTATAACAAGCGTTCCTTGTATTGTTTGTGAGAATATTAGTGATGAATTAGCAAGATATATGAGAACATCTGAAAATATCAATAGAGATAATTTAAATCCTTTTGACGAAACGTTGTCTATTCTTGAATACATACAAATATCATGTGGGTTTGCAAACTTAGAAGCTGTAAAAAGTTTTATAAATAAAATCAAAAATTTCTCAAGTGGCAAAATTAGTAAATTATCAAATGAAGAAATTTTATTAAATGGAAATGTTGCTGTAATTTTAAAGAAAGTAGGGAAGTATGATATCACTACTTTTGCCAATAGATTAACAATTCTTAATTTAAATGAAAAATTAATTCAAGCTATAAAAGATGAAAAGATTGATTATACACGTGCAAAAATAATTAATTCTAAATTAAAAGATGAAGAGAAAATTATAAAAATAATTGATTATGTTGAAAAGAATAAATTAGCAAGTAAAAAATTAAGTGAATATATTGATGAAGAGTTTTTAAAAACTAATATTTCTAAAAAAAATGATGAAAGCTTTAGTTTTCTAAATGATTTTAAAGATGTAAAGAAAAAAATTAATTCTATCAAAGATAGAGAAAAACAAGATTTTATTAATGAAAAATTACAAGAGATAGAAAAACTTTATATTTTAATAAAAGAAAAAATTAATTAATATACTATTCCAGTATTCTAAATAGAAAATAGCCATTTTAAATGGCTATTTAATCAATCTAGTGTATTTCTATCAAAATAGTACATTATCTAATTCTGATTTATTGATGAAATTATTTAACTTCTTCTGTTATTTTAGCTTCGTCAAATGGTTCTTCAACATTTAATTGTTCTTGTTTAGTTTCTTCTTTTGCTAATTTTTCTGATTGGGCTTTCTCATTTTTTTCAACTAAGACACCAATACCATACATAGGCAAACCAACGACTAGTCCTAAAGCATTATTAGAAATACCACCACCTGTTTCTTTTAATTGTTTTCCAGTACAACCATTAAATAACATACTCAGTAATATTACTAAAATTAGATTTTTAAACATAACATTTCCTTAAAAACTAATATGGTATATAAAAAAAATTTAAAATAGGCTTATATAAAAAAATTACATATTAGGTACCAAAGATATCAATAAAAAATTATTAAGCAGCTAAATTAAGCGTTTTTAGACAAATATAAATAACTCCATTAAACTATTATATAAAATTACATACTTTATGATATTATTATACATATTAAAACATGTAATAACATATTTAAAGGTTTAAAAATGATAGAACTATCAACTCCAATTGAATTAATAGAAAAAACCATTGAACTTATTGAAAATGAGAGAAAAATCCAAAAACTTCAACAAAAAGAGTTAGCCCTAAAAGCTGATATTCCATTTCCAACTTATAAAGATTTTATTTATAAAAAAAGAGCTTCTTTAGAAAATATATTAAAACTTTTCATAGCCTTACGACTTTTTGATAATTTAAATGGATTATTAAAACAAAGAGAAATTAAAAGTTTAGAAGAGATAAAAAATGAATCTAAACTTCCAAAAAGGATAGTTAAATGAATCATTTTGAAGTTGAAGCTTTTATTTATGATAAAAAAATAGGGACTATTTTATTAAAAGATGGAAGAGTGTATTTTGAATATGATAAAGAGTTTAAAAATTCTAACTTAGAAATTTCACCATTAAAACTTCCTTTGTCTTTAGAAGGTGTTTATACAAACAATGATGAACACTATTTTGAAGGTTTAGCTGGAGTTTTCCATGATAGTTTACCTGATAAGTTTGGTACAAAAGTAATTGAAAGATATTTTGAATCAAAAAATATTCCACCCTATGAATTAAATGTTGTTCAAAAACTTATGTTTGTAGGAGATAAAAGTATAGGTGCAATCTCTTATAAACCCTCAATTCATAAACTTGATAATGAAAAACAACAAGAGTTAATAGAATTAAATAGTTTTTATGAAAATGCTAAAAAAATTATAAGTGGTGATGCAATACAAGTTGTTGATGAAATGCTTACTTTCATGGATAGTGCAGCAAGTGCTGGAGGTGCAAGAGCAAAAGCAATTATAGGATATAACCCAAATAGTAAAGAAATAATAAGTGGCATAAAAAAAGAACTGCCTTCAGAATTTGAACATTATCTAATAAAATTTGATTTTTTAAACGATAATCAAAAAAGCCAAGATTACACAAAACTTGAATATTTGTATATGAATATGGCTAAAGAAGCAAAAATTGAAGTTCCTAATATTGAATTATTAGAACATGGAAATCTAACTCATTATTTAATTAAAAGATTTGATAGAGTAAATGGTAAAGATAAACATCTTCATAGTGTAGCTGGACTTACCCATTGTAATTTTAATGTGCCAATGCATTACTCTTATGATGAACTTTTTAGACTAACTAGATATTTAACAGGAAATCAACAAGACTTATATGAACTTTATAGAAGAATGGTTTTTAATATAATAGGAAAAAATCAAGATGATCATGCAAAAAACTTTGCATTCTTAATGGATGAAAAAGGAACTCGGAGTCTAAGCCCTGCTTATGATATAACATACGCAAATGGTATGAACTATACAAAAAATCATCAATTATCCCTAAAAGGTAAAACAAATGACTTTACAAAAAAAGATTTGCTAGATATTGCAAAACTTCATTCTTTAAAAGACAATATTGTAAAAGAGATTATCGAACAAACAATTGATATATTTTCTACATTTAGAAGTAGGGCGAAAGAACTTGAAATAAATGAAGAGAGTATAAGTAAAATAGAGAAAAATTTAATAAAAAACTTCTAAAAAATAATAAAATATTGTTGCAAAAAAAGTCTTAAATGAATTGAAAAACAATCTTTTTCCCGTCTTTATCATTTACAAGACAGTATGTTCAATTTGTATAAAAATACAACACTCTATATTTGCCCTAGGATTGATTTTTTAATTAAAAGTCATACTAAGGTAAGAGAAAACAATTTCTCAAAAGATAAGCTTTAAGAAAATTACGAATGGCATTAAGATTGTTTTAAAATTGGCATTGATTTTTGTTAAAAATTTATATATAATCTTAAAATAAAATAAAATATATACGTAATATGCTTAAAGGTAAAATATGAAGATAACACCCCTATTAATAGAGACTTTAAGAGTATTAAGAGATGAAAATACTTTCATTAGCTTAAATAATTTAATTAAGAGGTTATCGAAGTTTAAACCAAATACAAGAACTTTGCAAAAAGAACTAAAACAATTAGTTGATACAAATAGAATAATTGTGCAAGGACAAGCTTCTAAAACAGAATATGCAATAAATGAAATAATATCTAATTATAGAAGATATGAATTTATTTATGTTTTTAAAGATAATGAAATAGCTGGAGTATTTTTTAAATTAAATGATAGATATAGATTTTATTATGAAAATGATTTTTTAATAAATAAATCAAAAGGTATTCCTACTTTAAGTTTACAAATAGAGCATTTTGATTTTGAAAATATACCTGCAGTATTTGAAGAAAATATACCTGAAGGAATTAATAGAGAAATTATAGAAACTACCTCAAAAACAGCAGATGAATTTCATATTCTAACAATGCTTGAAGATAATATAGGAAATTTGTCTTTTTCTAAAACAAAAGATATCCAACATATTACATCTGCTAACCCAGGATATCTAACTTCTTTAAATGAAATATTAGGAAATAATTCAAAAATAAATGTACTAAAAGATTTTGTAGTAGATATTGAAGATTCTTTATTATTCCCTGATGGATATGATATTTCAAAACAAGAGATGAAAAAAGCCCATGGTATATCTGGATTTCAATATAAAAAGTTAATTAATATTGATTTTGAGTATAAAAGTATAAAACTAGATGATTCAGTTCATGCATATATATTAAAACCATATAGTAAGCCAAAAGCAAATAAAGATAATGACAATTATTTCCCACATATTTCTTTAAATGAACATTTGTTTATGTCTTTTGCAAAAAATACTTTAGGTTTTAGAGTTCCTTATAGTGCAATTGTAAAAAATGGAAAAGATGATGAATTTCACTATATTGTAAAAAGGTTTGATAGGTTAGGACTTCATAGATATGCTAAATCAACATTTGCAGTGTTTTTAGGATTAAGAAGTGAAAATAAATATGATACAACTAGTGAAAAACTTTTTGAAAGAATTGAAAAAGAGCTTATAAGTCCAAAAGAAAAAATGGAATTACTAAAACATTATGTATATTCTGTGATTATTCAACATGAAGATATGCATACTAAAAACTTGTCATTAATTTATGATAAAGATTTAGTATTCTTTGCTCCTTTGTATGATGTTTCTTGTACAGGTATATATGATACTCATCTAACAATAAATGGTAAACAATCAAATATTAGACCTAATGATTTTAAAGCCTTGTGTAAAATTTTAAAAATCGATTTTAAAGAATTTAAAGAAGAGGCTTTTAAAATAGCTAAATTATATGAAATAGAATTACCAAGTTATATAGAAGAAATAAAAGCTTTAGGATCAATTCCTTTTTATAAGAAAAAACAAAAGCCTAGAATAGGAGAGGGTGCTTATCTAAAAGTTTCAAAAATACCTATTGAATTTCATGAATTGCTTTCTAAATTCCATAAAGAAAGAGTAGAACACTTAAAAGCACTAGGTTGGATAATTAATGAATCTTTATAAGAAAAATATACCACTCTATATTTGCCCTAGGATTGATTTTTTAATTAAAAGTCGTACTAATGTAAGAGAAAACGATTTTAGAGCAATTTCAAAATAGTGTTTATATATTCATTATTATATAATCTAGCACATAAATAATATGTATAATTGTTGCAGCTTCTTCATTTTCTTTAAATTGATGGGAATATAAAATATATTTTTATCTTATACAGGAAGTAGTTTAAAATATTATTCTACAAGTGGATTTAAATAAAAGAATAAGAGATTTTTGAGGGATAGAAAAAGCTGGCTAATATTAAAAATATTAAGTACTAGATTATATAATAGTGAATATATTAATAAAACTAATTGCTGATTTTAAAAATACAATCTAAGTGTATTTTTTACTTTACTTATGATAAAATATACAATATTAAAGTATATAAGGACAATAAATGCTACATGTTAAAGCATGGGGAGAAGATATAGGACAACTTGTAGAGCATAAAGGGATACTAAAGTTTAAATATTCAGATACAAACAAACTTGATTTTTCTCCGATTAAAATGCCTATTGAAAATAAACAAGTTTATCAATTTTCTCATCTTGCTTATCAATATGGACTACCTGGTTTAATTAGTGATCACTTACCTGGAAGTTATGGTATGGATTATATGGATCGCTTTATGTATGAACATTTAAAAAGAAAGCCTAGCATTATTGAAAGATTGCAGTTTTTAGGAACTCATACCTTAGGAGCTTTAGAGTTTCATCCGGCATATAAAACTGAAAATTATACAGAGATATTAAATATATCTCAAGTATATAATGAATCTAAAAAACTTTTGAATCAAGGGCATGAAGATAACAATAACTCTATGCCAACATTAAAAACACTTATTGCTGTCTCAAACTCTGCTGGTGGAGGTGCTAGGGCAAAAGCAATGGTAGGATTTAATCCTGATGATAAAACTATAAGCTTAACTAGAAAACAAGACGATTTTCCAAAAGGGTATTATCCTGTTATTATCAAATATGATGATCAAGATATATCGATGTATCCAACTTTGGCTCAAAAGTATAAAGAGCTTTCTGTCCCTACAAAATTAGAATATTTGTATCATCTATTTGCAAAAGAATCTGGCATCATAATGAGTCCATGTAAACTATTAGAACTTGATGGACGAAGTCATTTTTTAACATATAGATTTGATAGAAATGGAAATAAAAGATTTCATATCCATTCTTTGTCTGGAATGATGCATTATAATCCAGCAGAAACGTACAATGACTATATGGATATGTTTAGAATTGCAAATAAACTTAATCTATCACAAAAAGAAAAAGAGCAAATGGCAAAGATAATTTTATTTAATGCAATTTTTGGGAATAAAGATGATCATTCAAAGAACTTTTCATTTCTTATGAATAGTGAAGGGCGTTGGGCTTTTGCTCCAGCATATGATTTAACATATACAAGTAATGGATATCATCAGATGCTACTTGGAAGTAAGGTTCTTAATCGTGCCACATTTAAAGATTTGGAAAATGCTTTTAAGCCTTACAATATAGATGAATCATTTTTAAAAGAAAATATAGAAAAAATGATAGATATTAAAAATACCAAACTAGTGAATGAGTGTGTCAATCTTAATATCCCAAAAGAGTTTGCTATCCAAATATTAGAAGAAACAAAAACAGTAGATGAAAACTTTACCAAAGAAGTCAACTTATGAAAGAACTAGATTTTAAGCAATTAGATTTTTCTTTAGCAACAACAGAAGAAATTATCAAAGAACTCACTTCAAGAGCAAAAGATAAAAGAAAATATAATATCACACGATATGGTACACAAAAGCAGTTTGCAGAACATATAGGAATGAGTTTTCGTAGTTATCAAGAGTTTGAAATTAGTGGGAAAATAACATTGGAGAAGTTTATTGATGTATTAAGGGGATTAGATGCTCTAGAAGATAGCCAACAACTTCTAAAAGTTAGAGATGAAGAGTTGTTTGAAGAGAAAAAAAACAGAAAGAAAACTTCTTCTAAAACAATAACAGATAAAGTGGTAGTAATACCTAATGTTTTTGAATAAAATCTCAATTATATTCATAATTTCATTATATCTAGGGATAAGGCAAAAGTTGTTCGAAATATTATTCTATAAGTGGATTAAGAAAAGAATAAGATATGTTTGTGAAGCTAGAGAAAGTAGGCTATTATTAAAAGTATTTAAGTGCTAGATTATATAATAGTGAATATGTTATAATATAAAAAATACATAAAAGAAATAGGGTAGAGGAAGAATTAATTTATGAAAAAAGAACAACTTAGTAAAAAAGATTTATTACTTTATGCAAAGAATGCTACACAAAGTATTTTAAATAGCTTTGTAGCTATTAAATTCATTAAAGCGGATTTATTTATAGTTAATAAAGATATTTACTCTAAACTACTTGAAATTGATTCTTTGCTTTTACCACACAAGAAAGATACTAGAAAAACTAACATATATAGCATTGATACATTTGTTAATATATTAAATCCAACAAATACTGCATTTACATATACTTTAACACCTGTATATAAAAGAAAACAGATATCTGATTTTTCAAAAGTTCAATTAGCACTTGCAAGAGAGTATGCTGTTTCAATTAAAATGCTAAATCATGAGTTTGATGAATATATACAGAATAATGATATAAGTGAACTAACTTATCAAGAGAAACTTCAAGAGCTAGATGCTAGATTAAAGCTTGAGAAACAATATTTTGAAGCGATAAACAACAATCCAGATAAATATATGCACAATAAATTAAAAATTGCTACACAACCAATATTACATGGACAGATTAGATATTATTTTATCAATAAAGATGGTGAAAAAGAAGATATGCAAAGACATTTATCTTCTGAAATACCAAATATATTAGTATTTGATGAGAATAGTGGGTTTACTAAAAGAAAGGATAATAAAATAGATGCGTTTTTAGAAGATTCTATTAGGGTGTTTGGGAATGTTTATATGAAAAAGGATTGATTTTAATAATACAACTAATTTGATTGAAGGTAAAATATTCTCACCACTATTAAAATGATATTACTAGTTTTGATTTAATTATTTTATATGAAAATAATATTGTATAGAATGGGTATAGACCTACAAAAGGATTTTTTTGCTAACAATATTTAAAATCAGCTTAAGCCTTACATGAGATGATTTTATTTCTCCAACTTTCAAAATATTTCACTTATAAATAAAAAGATTTATATTCAATTTTTCTTATAAAAATTTCTTCTCGCAAACGACCATTTGTGAGAAAGGATTTTTATATTAAGAGTTAAATGTTAAATTTTTTTTAAGTTGAAGAATAATTAAAATTGTTAGTAAAAAGAATCATTTAGTAAGTCAGATTTATTTTAAAAGTTAAAT